>Ga0326728_10013256_pt1 | contig 17962 bp, 4 predicted proteins | sample MB3enrmetagenome_FD_207602 | JGI IMG/M metagenome (GOLD analysis project Ga0326728, IMG submission 207602) | Lab enriched peat soil microbial communities from McLean, Ithaca, NY, United States - MB31MN | ecosystem: Environmental > Terrestrial > Soil > Wetlands > Peat | place: USA: New York... | reverse complement strand
GCCGCCCGGCCCGGTGGTTTTTCCAAACACCCCGGCGCCGCGGGGCCCCCCCCCGCTGGCGCGCCCGCGGCAGGTCTGGACACAATTCACCGATTACGGATTCACGGTGACCTTAACCTGGATCGTCTGGGTGAGTTTGCCGCTGGTAGCGGTGACGACCACAGTGGAGGAGGTGGCCGCTGCGCTGCCGCTGCCGCCGCAGCCGGTAAGCTGCGTGACTCCGATTACGCCGGCGATCAGCACCAGGGCCAGGAAAAGTGCACGCCGCTTCTTCCATCCCAGGAAACAGACAGCGATCGCGAACGTGGCTCCCCCGGGAAGGAACGGGTTGGAACGGTGTTGGAGAGCGGCGCTGCTGCTCTCGGTTAACGTGAGAGCGGTAGAAGCGCTCTGGCCGACTGCCGGCGTAACCGTTGCCGGGTTGAAACTGCAAGTGAGGTTCGATGGCACGGTCGAGCAAGCAAACGTAGTGGCGGAGTTAAACCCGTACTGAGACGATACGGTAATGTCGACGATGCCGGGTGAGCCTGGCGAGACAGTTACCGTCGCCGGAGCGACCGCAGCGGTGAAGTTCGCGGCCGTGGCAGACACAGTGTAGGTTGCGGTTGCAAGCTGGCTGAAAGCATACCCGGGCGCGATCGCGATGGCGTTGACGGTTGCAGAGCCGGTAGTCGTGAAGGTAAAGGGCGCCGTGTAGAGGGCGGCGGTCCCAGCGGGCGGAACGTTGGGCACCCCATTTACGACCGGAACGCTGCCGTCGGTTGTGTAGTAGATGGAGGCGCCGGCTAGCGAGTCCGTGACGGTTACGACGTTCAGGTTGCCGCTGGTGTACATCGTGGTGCCGTTCACGGGGCCGATCACGGGGGTCGGGGCCGCGCTGATCGGAACCACGGTGAGGAACGCCTGGACCTGGGTCGCCGCCGCGTAGTCGGGATCGGCAGTGGTGTCAGAGGCGGCCTGGTTGGCGTCAATCACGAGCGTACCCAGACCGGTTGCGGTCAGCACGCCGCTGGTGATCGTTCCGGTGCCAGTGCTCGACGGGTCGATGGTCAAGGTGACCGGCTTGCCCGAAGCGCCGCCGGTTGCGGCCAGAGTCAACGAGGAGCCGTAGACGATGGTTGCAGGAGCGGTTGCCAACGTGCCGGAGGGCGTGGTGAAGGCGATGTTTTGAGGGGCCGATTGGACCGTGATTGTCGGATTCGATGAACCTGCCGCGAAGCAGGCGCTTGCGGCCTGGGAAATTCCTATACCGATCGAACCGGTGCCGGTAATCGTCAAGTACTGGGGTGGAAAACAGGCTGGACCGGTGGCCCCGCCTTGACCGCTGACAGTGCCGTTACCGGAGCCATAAGTGAAGCAAATCGTCCCGGCATTGGAGGTCATGTTGGAGCTGACTGCGCAGAGTGGAATCGGGGTTGTCGTGTAAGTGATCAAGGTCGGAGTGCAGTTGGTGATTTTTTGCTGCAACGCAGAGACCGTGTAGGTAATCACCTTCTGCGGCGCGGGCGCGTAGTCGGAGTTGCCCGCCTGGTTCGCGTCGATGGTGCAGGTGCCGTTGTTGGTGAAGGTGACTATGCCTCCGGCGACCGTGCATACTGGGGGTGTGATCGTGGTCGTTGGCGTCGTGAAGGCGACCGGCAGCCCCGAGGTCGCGGTCGCTTCCAGGGCGACTGGCGGAACGCCACAGGCGACCTTCGGCGCAGCCGTCGCGGGCGAGGTGACGGTGATGGTCTGCGCGATCGCGGCTACGCCCGATACCGGGAACGTTCCGGAGTGGGCATCGGCGGCGTTGGTCGCGGTCATGGTGGTGCTATAAGGACCCGACTCCGTGGCGCTGGGCTTAAAGGTGATGGTCACCGGGAAGTTGGAGCCGCTTGCAAAGGGCAAAGTGCTGCAGCTTGAGCCGGTGGTTAGGGCGCCGCTGAAGCCGTAATTGGTCGAATTCTCGACGATTTTCAGCGTGGTGCAGGCGCCACTGGCGTCGGCGTCGACCGCCGAGACATTGCTCACCGACCCCTTGCCTGCCGTCTCTGCCGACCAAGCCTGGGCAGTATCCACAACCGAGCCGATCGCCAGGAAGCCGGCTGTGTCATTTTGGGTTGCGGGGTTGTTGCTCACAAAGTAGAAGTTGCCATTGCCATCCGGGACAATGGTCTTCGCGCCCTCTCCGGAGAGGGGGATGACGGGAGGATTGCCCGCCAGTGCGGTCCCGTTGTTCGCGATTTCGAATACGCCGTCGGCTTCGGTGGCAAAGTAGACGTTGCCGGCCGCATCGGTGGCAACCGTTGTGATCGCATCGGTGCACGGAGTACCGGTCGAAGGAGTCGCACACGCCGGCGTCAGGGTTGCGAGCAGCGTCGGGGTGGTGGCGTAGGTTTTGCTTGAGGAGCTGTAGGGCACCTGGTACAGGTGGGAAGAGGTGCTGTATCCGGCTGAGGTCCCCGAATCCGAAATGAACGAGTCGGTGAAGTACACGTTGTCGTTTTGATCGACGGCAATGGCGCCGGTGTAAAGCTGGCCGCCGGAACCGGCAGGCTCAACCCAGATCAGGACCGGCTTAGGCGTCGCGCCTCCCGTTGGATAGAGGCAGGCTGTGTTGCACTCGAAGACCGAGTACGGAGCGTAGGGCGTGACGGTACCGGAAGTTCCGTCGGTGGTGAAAAACAAGTTGTGCTGACTGTCGACCGCAATACTGGCCACGTTGAAGCCGTAATTCCCGTTGCCGAGATTGATCTGGCAGATTCCGTTAATGTCAGGCGCCTGGCCGACGCCCTTGCAGGTCGGCACCGGGGTAGTCGAGTCATTGCCACCGGACACAAATGCACAATGGCTGCTATCCGGACAGGTCGAATAGATCGGCCCGTAGGTTCCCACGCCGTAGGGCCCATTGGCGGTGGTGTTCACGGGAATCTTGTAGATGACGTTGCTGGACTCGCCCGAAATGTAGAGGGAATTGTTATGATCGATGGCCATGCCGCCGGGGCCGATGTCGCTTTCGCCGATGACTGTCATCACCGCGTTTTGGTTTGTAAATTGCTCTGCGAAGTCTCCGGTAGAGGTGCCGGCCACGAAGACGCCGAAGGTGTTGACGGCGGCGGAATGGCCGCCGGGAGAGGCGGGGCCCCAGTTGCCGCCGGCCGTGGCGACGAGTTCGTACCCAGTGCCGGTCCCAAAGGTGGCAGCGCTGTTGGTCTCGTTCGCTCCCCAGAATTGCTGGCTGACGACGATGGTTTGTGCGTCTGCGATCGCAGACGCGAACAGCAGGATGGCCAGCATCGACAGCAGGGCAACGCAGGTTTCCCGCGCCGAGTACCCCTTGAGTCTGTCTAATTTCGTAAGCATCACAATTCCTCCGGGTATAAACCGTTAGTTATTGGAACGGCCTATGCGTTCAACGCCGTATTTTGAAACCCATCCGACAACTCCGCCATCTCCGGTCAAGCGATTCTGCTGCATGCATCGATGATGTGAACGCCACATTTACGCTCGCGCTGAGTGCCCTGCTAAAGCGTCATGTATGAACTGTTGTTTGTTGCGCACTCCGGCCCAGCCCCCTATGCGCTGGCGGGGATGGCTCAAAATGCGAGAACCAAGAAGCCAAAACGAAATGTGGCGCCGTACGCTCCCGCACAACTCCACGCGAACTACCGCAACTGGTGCGGCAGCCGGTGAACCAGTGCGGAGGCACGCCAAATCCCCAGCCATCCCCGATATCGCCTTCATTGCGCCTGCCCGAAGCACAATCCGATTCCGAGTGCCCCGGACGCTGCGCGCGCAAAGATGCACTGAAAAATGCAGGATCATTCTCGTTCCACCAGTTGTGCTTGTCAAGTGGATTTATGAGGGGGCTTGAAATAGCGAGGAGCAGCGAGTAAATCGCTTAGGCTGACGACCCGTAACGACTGGAATCAAAGCAGCACAGACCAGCGCGATACCCCGCAGGCCCGCTGCGGAGGAGATTGGTTCGCGCTCTTCCGGTCTGGCCCCGCTTCTCCGCCCCGGTCGCCAGGGCGCGTTGATGAGGCGTGGCCGGGGCATCGGCGAATGATCGTCTTGCTTCGGAAAGACCTATACAGATCGGCTTATCGCGGGCCACGCAGCCAAACCGCCGCGCAAGATTGTCTGAACTGCCCCGATTTCCCGTAAGACCGCATTCTACGATGCGGTCAGCCCGCGGGTTGGTGCAGGGCCATCTGGCCCAGAAAACGGCCGCATATACGTAAATCAATTTATCCGTGGGTTACAGCCGGTTTTTCGTTTTGAATTTATTTGAAAAATCGCTTGACCTTGACCGCTCGCAGGCCACATAATTTCAGACCGAATCAGCTCATCGATTCTTGGGGCACTGTATCGTTCGCGGCCGCGTGGTGGTGCAAACGTTCGTGGACGGTGCGATCGTATGTTTGTCTTACTCCGAATCTCGCATAGCTTGGCAGCCGATGGGGGGTTGTTCCGATGACGCGTTTTCCTGAAATTAGGCCGGCGTTCGCATGTTTGGGGTTACTGATCGCGGCCCTGCTGTTATGGCAACCGCTCGCTTTGGCGCAAGAGACCACGGGCACTGTGTTCGGCGTGGTGCAGGACAAGACAGGCGCAGTGATCCCCGGTGCCTCGGTCGTGGTGACGAACTTGGACAATAACTCCGAGCGCAAGACAGTGAGTAACGGCACCGGCGAGTTCTCCGTGCCCGGGATCACGGCGGGCCTCAGGTACCAGGTGCGGGTGGAAATGCAGGGCTTTTCGCCCTGGCAGTCGCAGCCGTTCGCGCTGCGACCCGGGGACCGGATTAGCTTCGGCGATATCCGCATGGAGCTGGAGACGGCCACTGCCTCGGTGACCGTGGAAGCCACCGACAACCAGACGATCAAGCCTCTGGATACGCCGGAGCGCAGCGACGTGATTACGGCCAAGGATCTGGGTACGCTGGCCCTCGTGGGCCGCGACGCGACAGAGCTGATCGGAATGCTGCCGGGATTCGCCCTGGTCAGCAACCAGGTCAACAACCAGGGACCGAATACCGCGGTGGTGGGTATGAGCGGTCCCACCGGCTCCTATTCCGCCAATGGGGCCGGCCCTACCGGACTGGCGACCATTCTCGACGGCGTCTCCATCCAGGATATCGCTAACAATTCCGGCACCGTGCAAATGGTGAATCAGGAAATGATTCAGGATATCAAGGCCACCACGTCGACCTTCAGCTCCGAATATGCGAAGGGCCCTGCGGTGCTGAACGCCAACACCAAGGCCGGCGGCACCTCATATCACGGCGACGCATACATGTATTTCCGCGACACCGTGCTGAACTCCAACGACTGGTACAACAATTATCTTCAGCAGTCGCGCCCCCCCGGAACTTTTTATTATCCCGGTGGGCAGTTTGGCGGTCCACTATGGATTCCGAGGACCCGCTTCGGACCGCACAATAAGAAGCTTTTTTTCTTCGTGGGTTTCGAGTATTACAACCAGAATTACTCACCGGAGACCCTTGGCTCATGGGTTCCAACCATGTCCGAGCGCCAGGGCGACTTCAGCCAGCAGTCACTGAACTCCGAGTTATGCGGCGCGCGTCCCGACGGTAAGCAGAATCTGAACTCAATCCAGCCCATGTGTTTTACGGAGAACTACCTGCCGAACGGCCCTGCCGTCGCGAACGGCAACGTAGCTCAATTCGCCAATTCTTCCGGCGCGGCACTGGTTAACTGGCTGCCGCTGCCCAATGCGGATCCGTTTGTCAACGAGCAGGGTTACAACTACATCCAGCAGGTCGTCCAAACACAAAACGGGTCGATAATTCATGCCCGGGTGGACTTCAACCTGAGCGACTACAACAAGATTTATGCCACCTACGGCCGTCAGTCGCAAATCAGCGATGAACCTGTCGCCTGGGGATATGTTCCCTACTGGGCCATGGAGTATCCAGGGGGCGTCACGTCGGGCGACATTTCGAACATCTTCTCCCTGCACTATACGCGGATCTTCGGCTCCAGCGTCACCAACGACGCCAGCGCTTCCATGTCCTTCATCAGCAACCCCGGCAATATGGGCAATCCCCAAGCGGTAAGCCGGTTCTACATGAATAACTACAACTGCTCGAATGCGGCCCTGCGCGCCACGGCGTCATGCAAAAATCCCGGCAGCGACAACTTCAGCTACTTAGGGGAATACAAGAGCAACGGGGACTATTCGGTGCCCGCCCTGTCGGACTACGGTGACCTGGGCTATCCCAACATGCTCATGGCAGGCGGCTTCTACAACAATCAGATCAGAATGAAGAAGATGGTCCCGACGCTCACAGATACGGTGAACTGGATCAAGGGATCGCATAACTTCGCATTTGGCGTTTATGCCGAACGGGGCATCTTGAACGGGGATGCGGATTATGCCTCGGCATTCCCCCAGGGCGAGTACAATTTCAACCCCGGCAATGGCTACTATGAGTACAACAGCACTCAGGGGCAGCCATTCGCTAACGCCCAGGACATAAGTTGCGAAAGTCCCGATCCAGAGGGCACCAGCCGCCTCTCGGGCGCCGCCGACTTCGGAGCCTGCATCAACCCTGTGGCCATGATGTATATGGGCTACGCGGACAGCTTTACGCAGACCAACTTCTCGCCCGTCGTCGACATGCAGTACACGTCGCTGGCCGGGTTCGTCAACGATTCATTTAAGGTGCGTCGGATCACGCTGATGCTCGGCGCCCGTATCGAGCACCTCGGGCCATGGTTCGACCGCCACGGCAATGGCCTGGCCACGTTCTCTCCCTCGCTCTACAACAGCGAATGCTCAAACGACGACGCAATCTCAACCGGGCCCCCCATTCTGCGCAACTGCGGAAGCAGCACGGCCTTGCCGGGAATCACATGGCACTCTGCGAACTCATCCATCGACAACTCGGTGAGCAATCCGCCCATGATTTACTTCTCACCGCGGCTCGGCGCCTCAATCGATATCTTTGGGAAGGGCTCGACGGTGCTGCGCGGAGGGTGGGGCACCTATCGCAACCAAGAGGCGTTTAGCCCTTATGCTCTGGCGGGCGCCACCGCGCAGGGTTACAAGACGAGCAACACCGTGGGACAGGAGAACTTTGCCCTGATTGACAACCAGTCGCCGATCAACCCTCCCGACATCGACGTGGAAGTGCTCAGTCCCTCGGATAACGTGCGGCCCATCTATTACCAGTTCAACGTGACCATCGACCAGCGCTTGCCGGACAAGTCGTTTCTGAAGAATTCGCTATTGGAGTTTGCCTTCGTCGGAAGCGAAAGCAAGAATCTGCCTACTTACAATGCGGGCGGCCTCACCCAGGGGTCTGCCCCGGGCGTCACCAATGCGGGAGTCAATGGCTATAACGGCGCTTCGGATCTGAATGTGATTCCCATAGGCACTTTTTTCGGCTCCACGTTCTCGCCTGGCGAAATACCAGCCAATGTCTCTGCGGGAAGCACCTCGGAAAGCGCCAGCCTCGGCGGTCTGGACACCCAGCAGACGGACTTCTTCCGGAAATATCCTTTTTACCAGCACATCTATTCGCTAAGTCACAACTTTTACGCGAACTACAACAGCCTGCAGGTCTCATGGAACAAGTCGGCGGGAATGGTGAGCTGGGGCGCCAATTACACGTTCTCCAAGGATCTGGCGACGGCCGCGTCTTACAGCAACGCACTCGCCGATCCCCTCAATCTGCGCAACGATTACAATCCGGCCACATTCGATCGATCGCAGGTCTTCAACATTCATTACCTTGTCAGTTTAGGAAAGCGCTATAAGCACGGCAATCGCCTGCTGTCCAGCGTCGCCAACGGCTGGCAGATTTCCGGTATTTCCACTTGGCAGGCCGGTCCCGACCTGCCCTCGGAGCAAGGCGAAAATTTCGGGTTTGGGTCGGGGACGATTCAAGCCACTCAGGTCTGGCTGGAAACGCAGGGCGGGGGCTCGAACCAGGATCACACCTGCGCGAACGTCTATGGCATCCCACCTGACAAGAATGGCGCCACGCATTGTGTGTTTAATATCAACTCGGTCGTCTGGATGGGCAGTCCCGATTACGAGCTGATGCCGACCGTGACCGGCAACCCGAAGGCGCACCTCGCGAAGAATCAGTTCATCAATCCAACGGCGTTCGGAGTTCCGCTGCCCGGAGGCCCCACGTCGGGCCAATATGCACTCTCAACCAACCCCACCGGACAGGGGCAATATCGCCTCCCGTATATTCACGGTCCGGCATACTTCAAAAATGATGTGTCGGTGTTTAAGAGCTTCCCGGCGGGAGAAGGCAAGATTCTGGAATTCAGGGGTTCCGCCTTCAATTTCCTCAATCATCCTCTGGTCTCTTTCAACAACGACGACCCCTCGAATCTGGAGTTGGGTAATCTGCTGGACGCAGTTCCGGGACAATCCCTTACAGAGTCGGAACTGGGATATAAGGACTTCGGGATCGCGAATATCAAGTACGGATCGCGCTTGATGGAACTGAGTGCGAAGTTTACGTTTTGACGAATCGCCTCGCCGGTCCGGCGTGCTCAATGCCGGGTGGCCGTGGAAGGCATGGATCCACGGCAGAAAAATCTGCCGGCCAGGCGGAGAAAGCGCGAGGGTAGCCGGTGCGGCTGGCCTCAAAATGCGAGCAGGCGATAACGCCTTTCGCGGAGGGTGATGCAATGAAATTGTGGGGGTGGGTTGTCATGGCCATCGGGATTGCAGCGGACTTTCGCCGGCTGACGCGTGCCGGGGTTTGGACACTTGCAGGAATGCTGACATTTTGCGCAGCCGCGGCGGGGCAGGCTCCGCTGGTGAGCGCGGGTTCGGTGATTCCCATTCCTATCAATACCAGCATGAACCAGATTTATAAGATCCTCTTTTACAAGGGGAATGTCCTGGCGCTCGACGCCGGGGCCGACGTGCTCTATCAGCTGCCGCCCGGCGCAACGATATGGAATAACATAAGCGGACCAGGACGAAACTCGAATTTCCTCGGGGGTGGCTACAACTCCCAAAGCATGGCCATCGATGCTCAGGGCACCATCTACATTTCCGATACGGTTCCCCCCTCCGATGCCGCGACCGCCCTCTTCTGGCGGATTCCTTACGATCCGGTAGAGAATACGTGGCATCTTTCGACGGCCAACGCCTGGGGCGGCAACATCATCGACCCGAACAACGCACCCACCACCTTCGTAAATGAAGCGGGGCAGGGCACGGTGGACGTTCAGTTCGAAAACAGCCCCGCGATGGACGGCAGCGGAACGTTGTACTTTGGGGCCACTGGGAATCAGATCTTCTCGGTCCCGGTAGACAAACTCGGCAATTCGGACCTTGCAACCGTCACCGCTACGTCTATTGTCAACACAACGGAAGGCGGCGGGGTACATATGGCGGTCGATGCGGTGGGCAATATCTACTTCGTCGAAGGCCACGCCTTGACCAACGCCCAGCGCGCTACCGGCATCTGGTTCATCCCCGCAGGCACGACCGGCATCAAGGGAATCAACGGGTCGGCGGAGGCGCAACTGCTGAGGGTCGACAATAACCAGGCGAGTAGTACAAGTCCTGTTGTGTATGCCGGGGTGACGCTCGACGCCGCCGGCAACCTTTATATGACCTCGGAAGTGAATTCGGGCTACAACGAGACCTTTTCCGGGATATGGGAGATTCCGAATGTTTGCGGGAAGCCCCCGACGGCGGCGAACCTCAACACCTGCATGGACGATAGCGACATTGCGCTGCTGGCTCCAATTAGCAGCAACCAACCGTTGGCGATCGATTCGCGAGGCTACTTCTGGGTCCCTACGTATCAACAGTATGCTCCGTCAGGGGAGGCGAACCAAGTCGGCGTGTATGCAATAGCTGTGTTTGCTCCGGGCATCCTTAACCTGAATTACCAGACCCCGCCCATCGGAGGCCCTACGCCGACGGGGACAGCATCGCCGGCAGGGATTCTGTATGTAAGTTTCAACGGAACGTATACGCCGAGCGCTTTTCAGTTCTCTTCCGCTTCGGGCAACGCGTCGCAGTTCGCATTGTCACTGACGGATCCGCTTCCAAATACCGCCAACGCAACCCCCACGCAACCGTGCAACAGTACAAAAGGTAATGCAAACGGAGCTTTCAGCACGTATTCGTTGACGAATGCCTGCTTGTTATGGGTCACGCTGGACCCAACCGTTCCCGGCCCCGCCTCCGCCGAGCTTACGATGTACGGCACCACGCCGGCGGCTTCCGGTTCCGGGACGACTCCCTACAATGTCTCGGTCTATGTGAACGGAACCGGGCAGGGGGCGGGGGTTGCGATGCTCGAGTCGCCTCAGTTGAATACGCTGGCCGCTCCCACTGCACTCAACACCCCCGGGCAGGTGGCCTCCGACCCGATCGGCGACACCTGGGTCGCCGATCCCGGTGCAAAGCAGGTTCTTTATTTCCCCGCGGGTTCCTCCAGCGCATCGGGGAAGTCGATCGGGACCGGACTCTCGGATCCCACCGGCGTTGCTGTGGACGGAGCGGGCGATATCTATATCGCCGACTGGAATTCGAGCAAGAAGCTAGGCACGGTGTACGAGATCCCCTGGGTTCCCAACACGTCCAAGGCGGGCGGCGCCTACGGTACCCAGATCGCCCTGAGCACCAAGGCCATGGGTCTCGGCAACAATCTCAATCTGGCAGTCGACGGCAGCGGCAATGTGTTTGTCGCGGATCCCAATAATGCCCGAGTGGTAAAGATTCCCACTCCTGCTGAGGCCTCCCTGGTAGTCAACCCCGAAGTTGCCGGCGACACCACCGCCACAACCACCGTCACCGTCGGCTCCGGATTCACCGCGCCTTCGGCGGTCGCGCTTGACTCTTCCGGCGACATTTTCGTTGCCGATGGCACGAGCCTTTATGAAATCTCAGCCTTTCCGTCCAATGCGCAGACTACGATCACGAACTCCCTGCCTGCTACCGTCAATGGGCTGGCGGTCGACACCTCCGGGTCGGTGATTGCGGCGCTCAGCAACGAAGGTCTGTATCGCATCCCTAACATCGTCACCAACGGTGTCGGCGCCCTGAGCGTGAACAGCGCAAGTCTGATTGACACGTCCTTCAATTTGATCAGCCCCTCATCTCCGTCGGCGCCTACGTACTGCGGCGGGCCGGGCGCCTGCACCATTACCACCAACGTCACTGCGCCGGGTGGCGTGGCCTTGGATCAGCAGGGAAATATCTATGTCACCGACATGACAAACGGGACCCCAAATCTCTACCAGATGAACGTGACCCAGGGATTCGTGAACTACGGCGTAGGCCTCACCCCCAAGGTCGCCGACGAGCAGGACCTCGATCTGTTCAATATCGGCAACGAGCCTTTGAAGTTGACGCCCAATTCATATGCGTTTAAGGGGCCGGACCTCGCCGATTACTCCCTGACTGCGCCGAGCGGAGGCACCACGTGCGATGTCACGGGCGTCGCAGCCGTGGCTACCGGCGGTTCCTGCTCGCTGGGGCCGACTTTCACGCCGCCGGCGTTGTTAAGCACGGACCTCACTCCCAATATCTATTCAGGCGATAGCCTGTCGATTCCAACCAACGCGAACAACATCGGGGGCGGCGGCACGGCCATCGCGACTTTGCAGGCTGCTTCAATCAATAACCTTGAGACCACACAAACGAGCGTCGTAGTTAACCTCACTTCCGCCACTTATCCGGGGAGCGCAAAGGTGACGGTAAACATCGCTCCGGCAGCTAGCTCCACCTACACCTATCCCCCCCCAGCCCTCAATGCGAACATAGGGACAGTCGCACTGACCCTGAGTTGCGCGTCGCCGGGCTGCACGCAGGCCTCGATCGTGGAAACAGGGACGGCGCAGGTCAGCAGTTCCGGTCCAGGCACTTCCTTTACCGCTTCCGTTACGTTTAGCAACCTGCCGGTCCTCGACGGCGGCAACTATAACGTGACGGCCAATTACCAGGGAAGCGTCCTCAACCTATTGGCAAAATCAGCGGGCTCTGCGACCTTTACAGTAAAAACGGCAACGCCGGTCATCACTCTTTCCGAGCCCGTGGGCGTGACCCCGAATGCTACCAACGGGGTTTACTATATGCTGCAGGGCCAACCAAACACGCTCGTGGCCAATGTGTCCTCGAAGGTCGGGACCCCCACCGGCACCGTCAACTTGATTGATGCAACGAAGGGGCTCCTGGGCGCCGCGACCTACACCACGGGCCAGAATTGGACATTCTCCACAGGAGGCCTGCCTACGGCCTCCTACAGTGTCATCGCCTCCTACACCGGGGATGAGAATTTTGCCCCGGTTTCCACTACAGTGCCTGTGACTTTCCAGCTCATACCTCCGAGCGTGCTGCTCACGGCCAGCCCGGCTTCGCTGACAACCAAGGCCGGGACGCCGGTGGCGACCACCATTACCATCCAGTCTCTGGTCGGGTTCTCGGCGCTCTCCGGGGCTAACATCACCTGCAACTACTCGAAGCTTGGTGCGCCTAATTTCCCGGCCTATTCGGAATGCACGTTCAACAACCCACAGCCCACTGTCTGTGCGCCGGCCGTCACGAATAATACCTGCTCACCGTCGACGACCGTACTCACGCTCAGTAGCAATATCCCTGTCAACATCCCCACTGCGAGCAACACGCCGAGGCCGCTGTTTTTCAGGTCGCCATTGAATTTAGCGGGAATTTTCGGCTTGGGGCTGTTGGGACTTGCTTTGCGCAGGAGAGCGATCTTCAATCGCTACCTGCTTAACGTCGTCTGCCTGGTGTTGTTCTTTGCCGGGACGGTGATGGGCATAACGAGTTGTACCAACTCTGGCTACACCCATACGCCGCAGGTCCCTGTCTACACGACTCCGAGCGGCACCTACAACATCAGCATCCAGGTTTCGAATACTGCAACGGGCGTGGTGGAATCGCTGCCCTTCACGCTGGTGGTCACCATTCAGTAATCCGGGATTGTTCCGGAGTAACCGGTTTCGTTCAGGGCGGGCAGTTGACCTCAAGAAACCGCAGAATTCAGGTTCAGAATATGGCGCGGGCTCAATCATCGGGCAAGGTTGGTATGAGTTTTCCAGGGAGAAATATCATGTTCAACAAGTCATTCATGTCGCTGTGCCGGTTCTCAGGATTTACGCTGACGGTCGTGTTCCTGGCCGCATGCCTCTGCGCGGGAGCCCAGGCGCAGACCGCGCCGGCTGCTATCGCCAGTTTCGCCGCCGGGTTGAACCATGCTACTGCCCCCAACTCCAGTTGCGCGTCATCGTGCACCATCGGGACTCTGGGCACCATTGCGAATGTGGCTACCGATAGCTTTGGAGACGTGCTCGCCGTGGACGCTAAGAACGGGGCGCTGTATGAGTTTCCTGCCGGCGGTGGACAAGCCATCATTCTCGTTGCGGCAGGGGGACTAGTCGGTACCCCCGTCAACGTCACAGCCTCCAGCGCGATTGTCACTCCTGGAATCGCCATCGACCCCGCGAACAACCTATATATCGAGGGCGGCTCCTGCGTCCTGAAGTACCCCTACGATTCGACGACCCAAACCTGGGATGCATTGTCCGCGCTTAATTCGGGCTCCACTTCCGCGACTGTTTGCGGCTCAACCGGCGTAGCGCCTACTTTCTACAATTTCGGCGCCACCAAGCAGCCCTGGGGAATTGCCGTTAACACAAGCTCAAGCTCTCCGAGCCTTGTGGTCGGGATCAGCCCCTCCGGCGCCTCTGCCGGCGGCAGCATTGTCAGCATCCCGGTCACTGGTGCCTGGGCTGCCCCGGTTGCCGGGACGCCAACTACGATCGTTTCGGGCATGAAGGGAGCGCCGGTTTCGGTTACTCGAGACGCGTCTGGCAACATCTATTTCGTCGAGGATGGAACCGGTGACCTATCGGGCGCTTACAAGATACCCGCCGGGCAAACCGGGCTGACGTCGGATTCCGGACTTACCCGAATCGATCCTTCACTGCCTCAGGTAACGGGAGTGGCCGCTGATGTACCGGGCAACATCTACATCGGTGACGGCACCCTGGGCGTTTTTGTGTTTCCCAAGGGGGCAACCTCTTCCAGTTCGACCTTCCTGCTCACAACTGTGACTGCGGAGGGCGGAATCGCATTCTTTGGCAACACTGGCCTGGTTGTTTCAACCACCCAAACGCAATCAAACGGCTATGGGGACGTTGCTGAAGTCTCATTCAGCGCTGCCCAATTCGGCGCGGTAGGGGTAGGGGCAACCCCAGCCTCGGGACAGGTGACCTTCACCTTCAACTCCAGCACAACCCCGACGGAGATCGAAGTGCTCGAGGCGGGCAAGAGCACTCCCGACTTCACTGTAAACGCCGGCGCCAAGAGTACCTGCTTGTCGACCCAATTGCAGCCTCCATACGCAGCCCAGACCAGTTGCCCGGTTTCAGTAAACTTCGCCCCGCTGGCGGCGGGCAATGTCTCCGCCACGCTGGTCATGCTGGGTGCGAATAACGCGCTGCTGGCTTCCATCCCCCTGAACGGAAGCGGGACAGGCGCGGCGGTGCAGGCTCTGCCCGCAGCGCAGTCGACCATCGGCGCCAGCGGCAGTCTCAAGACTCCCAGCCAGATGGCCGTGGACGCCGCCGGCAACCTGTATGTCGCCGATTCCGGCCTCAAAGCGGTGGAGATGTACCCCTCGGGTTCTGGATCGAGTACGGCAGGAACTTCCGTGGGCACAGGCCTGAAAGCTCCCACCGGCGTGGCAGTAGACGGAGCCGGCGATGTTTTCATTGCCGATAGCGGAAGCGTCTACGAAGTGCCGGAATCCGATACTGCCGCCGGGCTGAATGCCAAGGGTCAGATCACGCTGGAAACCGGCCTCGGCGCCCAGGTCCAGTTGGCCGCCGACGGCCTTGGCGACCTCTATATAGCGGACGTGAGCAACCAGAAAGTGTATGAGCTGGAGAATTTTAGCACAGGCTTGAATACCAGCCTCCCCGGCGTCCTGGCCACTCAAACCGTTACGCTCTCGGGTGCCGCGGTTAGCGCGCCCTCTGCCATCGCGGTTGATCCCTACAACGACCTATTTGTGGTGGATGGCGGAAGTGTGTACGAGATCACGTCGACCGGAACCCAGACGCAAGTGCTTAGCGGTCTAAGTGGCGTCACCGGCTTGGCCGTCGATCCATCGGGTTCCGTCTTGGTCGCCGCAACTGGCGGCGCAGTTCGTATCCCTTACGTGAGCGGCGCCCTGAACGCCGCGGCCGAGACAAAACTGGCCACCGGCGTTACCAAACCCACCGCCGTGGCCCTGGATTCTCTAGGCAATATCTACGTGGCAGACGGCTCTGCGCTCAACGTGAACTTCAACAGCGCAAGCGCGGGTATCAATTTCGGAACATTAACTGCAGATCCGCCGGCCGCGGGCTCGTCGACGACGCGAACCGCGACCCTGCTGAACTATGGCAACGCGCCGTTAAAGGTGACCGGCTACAACAGCGTGCTCAACTCTTTCCAGCCCGCCAACGCAGTGGCCGATTTTACCGAAACAGCGGATACTTGCTCCGGAAACACGACTGCCGTCGACTCGACCTGCACGGTAACCATTACCTTCAGCCCCTCTCCTGGCGACGGGGGCAATTTGACAGATCAAGTTTTGGTTCAGGGCAACGTGTCCAATGCTCCTGTGGGAGTCGACGCCACCGGTGTGGCTCCAACGTTGGCCAGTGTCACGGTGACGGCGCCGACGAGCACTACTGGCACCATCGAGAATGTTCCAGTTTCGGTGACCGTGACGCCCAGCAAGTCCGGCAGTCCCACGCCCACGGGAACCGTCACCCTGACGGTGGCCTACGGCAGTAATGTGCCTATCACCTACCCATCCCTGCCAACCAAGTACCAGCTCACGGTGCCGCTTGTAAATGGCGTGGCGACGTTCAATTCGGCTATAGCGACAGCACAAGGGATGCCCTTTGGAGGGTTGCCCATCGCAAGCTACACGTTTACGGCCCGATATAACGGAGACACCGCGTATACCTACGCGAATTCGAGCACGTCAGCTCCCGTTTCGGTCGCCACCGCGGTGGCGACCGTGCTCAACGAGCCTACGATCAATGCCTCCGCGCTCAACACGCCTCCCACCAGCCCGACACAACTGGAGCCTTATACGCTCCCTTGCACGTCGGGCCCTCCGGGCAACTGCACCACGAGCTATAACTGGGGCCAGCCTGCAACCAACCCCCCGGGTTACCTTGTTGTTGCGGCCAATGGTTGCATCGGCTGCGTTGGCTCTTGGGGCAGTGACGGCTCGGTCCAGTATTGGCTTTACAACTATCCTTTGATTGTGGCGTCGGCCAGCGGCGATCTCATGGTTGGCACGGCCGCCTATGAAGGCCAAACGAGTCCGGTTGGTGCGAACTTAGGCTCAGTGAACTACGCCGGGGCAAACGGGTCCCTCTGCGGCAGCGGAGCAGGCAGTGCATCCATTATCAACGTGGGACAAGTGAACGGCGTCGACACGGCGCCGTTTCCAGTTGATTGCGCCCCCATCATCGGCATCAACGGAGCGGTGGTTCCGGTATTCATGGCCTTCTTCACCTTCACTCCGCAGTATTCCGGGGAATATAGCGATCTGATCTCGAGCGATACCAATCCGAACTACAAGAGCTCGACGGCAGCGCCCGTCAACATCTGGGGGGTGGCGCATCCCGTGGTGCAGATCAGCTCCAACCCGGCAGCGCTCATTGTGGCCCCCGGATCGTCGGTATCGGCCACGCTCACCCTCACTTCGGTCCTGGGATATGGATATATTACCCGCGACGACGGACCAACCCAGGGTACAAATTATGCCATGCCGCTCTCCCTGCAGTGCCAGGGCCTGCCCGCGTACGCCTCGTGCTCGTTCACCTATCCGACTCCCAATCCGCAGGATCCGCAATCTGTCGCCTATCCGGTGGGGAGCCTTGCAGCACCCTACAATACCGTGGCCTTTCCGCCCTTCGGTGGTTTGCTATGCCAAAACAGCACTGCGGCAGCACCGGTATATTGCGCCATCGATATCGGCCCTCCTCCTGGATTTGTGGTGGGGAAGAGTGGTAAAGCCCCTTGCAATGCGAGCGATGGCTGCCTGGGTCCCGGTAACGTCATAATGACCATTAACACCAATGTGCCCGTGGGCACGGTCTCGAGCCTCAAAACTTACCGGGGCGGCATCGCTTTCGCAGGCATCTTCGGGCTGGGCCTGCTTGGCCTGACTTTCCGTAGAAAGGTCACTCGGTTCCGAAACCTATTGATGATCGTTTACGCACTGCTCTGGGGCGGCACTCTTATTGGAATAACTGCATGCAGCACTACGACCCTCGGCGCGCCAACCGCAACGAGCGGGGTTACGCCGACTGGGAGCTACTGGGTTACGGTCACCGCGAGTCAGACGGGGAGTTTGGTGATCCCGCCGTTGATCTATAACAACTATCAACCGACTCTCAACGTTGGGGACGGAGACCAGATGTCTCTGCCGTATACGATCAACGTGACGATTACCAGCAAATAGACCAAAGTGCGTCGGCGGGAGCGCCGCCGAATGTTTGCAAGGAGACGATGATCATGCGAATTCGTGAGGCGTGGTGGCTCATAGCTTCAGCTTTGGTGGTTGCTTCAGCTTTGGCGGTTGCAGGATGCGGCGGCAGCAATACCGTGACAACGTCCCAAGCAGCCCCGGCTGTTATTTCGGTCACGCCTGCCACCGGGAGCACTGGCGTCGCCGTCACTGCGCCGGTCACGGCCATATTCAACGAAGTGATGAATGAGACGACCTTCAACTCCTCGACCTTCACGCTCACGCCGGCGGGCGGGACGGCTGTAACCGGAAACGTCAGCTATAGCGCGGGCAGCTCCACGGCGGTTTTCACGCCGGCATCGCCGCTGGCCTATAACACTGCCTACACCGCCACCATCACGACAGGGGTGCAGAACCCGGCGGGAACCGCGCTTGGGTCGACCTATACCTGGTCGTTCACCACGGCGC
>Ga0326728_10013255_pt1 | contig 17962 bp, 23 predicted proteins | sample MB3enrmetagenome_FD_207602 | JGI IMG/M metagenome (GOLD analysis project Ga0326728, IMG submission 207602) | Lab enriched peat soil microbial communities from McLean, Ithaca, NY, United States - MB31MN | ecosystem: Environmental > Terrestrial > Soil > Wetlands > Peat | place: USA: New York... | reverse complement strand
GAGCAGCGGCTCGAGCCTCGGCCACAGCGCGCCGAAATCGTCCGCCTGCGCCACATCTTTCCACGTCAGGCCGTGGATATAGGTGAACACGAACTGCTTCGTCGGCGGCCGGATCAGGCAGGCCGCCTGATCGACGATTTGGCCGCCGACCACTTTCACCAGACCGATCGCGCAGGCGCTGTCCGGCTGGTGGTTCGCGGTTTCGAAATCGATCGCGACGAAGTTCATCATCGCCTCTAACGAAAACGGTCCACCCGATCACCATAACCCGGGATCGGCGTCTCGCTCGTCGGCGAGCCGGCGCGGCTGCTCGAACAGACGCGCGGTCGCGACGCCGAAGATGACGCCGGCGATGTGCGCGACATAGGCGACGCCGCCCGATTGCACATCCGTGATCGCGCCGAAGCTGAGAAGCTGGATGACAAACCAAAACCCGATCAACAACGCGGCCGGCACGAACGCGACGCGGACGAACCAGCCGATGACCAGCAGCGTGCGAATCCGGTCGCGGGGGAAGGTGATGAGAAAGGCGCCCATCACGGCGGCGATCGCTCCGCTCGCGCCCAAATTGGGAATCGTCGAGCCGGGATCGGCGGCGACCTGCGCCAGCATCGAGACGACGCCGCCGACAAGATAGAACGCCGCGTAGCGCCCGGGATTCATCGCGTCTTCGATCTCGGGGCCGAACGCCCAGAGAAAGATCATGTTGCCGACGATGTGCGACCAGCTCGCGTGCATGAACAGGGCGGTCACGATCGTGGTCAGATGACGGCCGGCGACGATGTCGGCGGGGACGACCGACCACTGCACGACGAACGCGTCGCCGCCCATCAGTTCAAAAGCGAACGCCAGCGCGTTGAGCGCGACGATGGACGCGGTGACGATGGGAAAGCGCGTCGGGCGCCGCGATGCGTCGTCCAGGGGGAACATTGGTGGTCGCGCTCCACAACGGCTGACTTGCGGCGATCGTGAATCGCCCCGCTGACGACGATAGCGCGCGGCGGACGCGCACGCCACGGATTCCACAAGAATGCGGTATTATGATACCTCATCAAAAAAACTCCGTTTTTTCCGCCGATTCCGCTACCTTGCGGTTGACGGATCGCCGTGGCGGCCTCTATAAGCGCGACCCTGACCGGCTCGCCGCAGCAGGCGCGCGCTTTGAAGAACGGATTGAAAACTCCATGTTCGGCAACACCCATTCGACCAAGACGGCCGACGTCGAGAAGAAATGGCTTCTCATCGACGCCAAGGGCCTGATCGTCGGACGCCTGGCGACGATCGTCGCGACGCGGCTGCGCGGCAAGCACAAACCCTCCTTCACCCCGCATATCGACGACGGCGACAACATCATCATCGTCAACGCGGAGAAGGTGGTGCTGACCGGCCACAAGCGCGACCAGAAGGTCTACTACCACCACACCGGCTATGTCGGCGGCATCAAAGAGCGCTCGGCCAAGTCGATCCTGGAGGGGCGCTTTCCCGAGCGGGTCATCGAGAAGGCGGTCGAGCGCATGCTGCCGCGCGGGCCGCTGGGCCGCAAGCAGCTCGGCAACCTCAAGGTCTACAAGGGCCCCGACCATCCCCACGCCGCGCAGTCGCCGATCCCGTTCGACGTCGCCAAGCTCAATCCGAAAAACAGCCGGAGCGCCTGATCCATGGCCGAGACCCTGTCCTCCCTCGCCGATCTCAAGGATTCGACGATCGCGCCGCCCGTCGAGGCCCCCGTCCATGTGCAGAAGCTCGACAAATTGGGGCGCGCCTACGCCACCGGCAAGCGCAAGAACGCCGTCGCGCGCGTCTGGATCAAGCCGGGCGGCGGCAAGGCGACGATCAACGGCGAGCCGCTCGACGTCTATTTCGCGCGTCCGGTGCTGCGCATGATCCTCAACCAGCCGCTGGTGGTGGCGGGCCGCCTGACCCAATACGACCTGACGGCGACGGTCTCGGGCGGCGGCCTCTCCGGCCAGGCCGGCGCGGTGCGCCACGGCCTCGCCAAGGCGCTGACCTACTACGAGCCGGAGTTGCGCGGCCCCTTGAAGAAAGGCGGCTTTTTGACCCGCGACTCGCGCGTCGTCGAGCGCAAGAAATACGGCCACAAGAAAGCGCGCGCGAGCTTCCAGTTCTCCAAGCGCTGAGGCGGGGGCCTTGCCTCGCGATGATGCGAAAAGGGCGGCTTCGGCCGCCCTTTTTGTTGGGCGGGGCGGCGCGGCGCGTCGGCGTGATACTCGGTTTCCGATCCGACGCGGCACACGATGTAGCAAAATTCAAGAATTCCGCTCGCTGACTTTGACGCTGAAATATCAGGCGCATACCGCCTGCAAAATATCGGGGCGAATGTCTACTCACCACACATTGCGGAAAATCGAACCGCGCCGCCGTGACGCCGTCATTGCGGCGACGCCTTCCAAAACTCACTTGACCGGCACCGCCTCCGGGAGCGGTCCAGTCGGACCCTCCTGACGCCCCACCGCGCCGTCGAAGCGCGACGAACGACGCCTGCGCCGCTGCCGCCGCATTCGGAGCGCGCATCCATGCAAGAACCGACGACGGCCGACGAAGTGGGGGGCGCCCGCGACATTCGCCGCGCCGATCCGCAGCGCTATCATGCCGACGCGCCGCGCGTCACGACGCACGGCGTTCGGCGCAGGAATGCAATGCGCGCGTTGCGTCTTCCGCCCTATCGCAGAGATGCTATTTGGTGCGTGTCAGCCCAGGCGACGCCCACCGAGGCTCACCTCCAGATACATCGATGAACGGAAGCTCCCCGATGCCCAACGTGAACAAAAGTCTGCTCCTGATCGGCGCCTCTCGCGGCCTTGGCCTCGCGCTGGCCGAGGAATACTTGCAACGCGGCTGGCGCGTCGTCGCCACCGCCCGAGGCGCCAAAAGAACCGCGCTGCATGAACTTGCGGAGACGCCGGGTAGGCGGCTCGAAGTCGAGATCGTCGACATCAATCATCCCGATCAGGTTGCCGCGCTACGCGCCCGGCTGGGATCGCGAAGATTCGATATGCTGTTGGTCAATGCAGGGGTCAAAAACGACGATCGGGAAACGATCGCCGACGTATCCACCGACGAATTTGTTCGCGTCATGGTGACCAACGCGCTGAGCCCGATGCGCGTCGTCGAGGCCTTTCAGGATGTCGTGCTCGCCGCCGGAACGATCGCCGTGATGTCTTCCGGACAGGGGAGCGTCGCCAACAATCAGACCGGAAGTTACGAGGTGTACCGCGGCAGCAAGGCGGCGTTGAACATGTTCATGCGGAGCTTTGCGGCCCGCCATAAGGACGATCCGCGAACCTTGCTGCTGCTGGCGCCGGGTTGGGTCAGGACGGACATGGGGGGACCCCAAGCGCGTCTCGGCATCGAGGAAAGCATTCCCAACCTCGCCAGCGCGATTGAGGCGCAACAGGGGAAGGCGGGCCTTCGCTACCTCGACTATCTCGGCCGGACGGTTCCGTGGTGAGTTCCGCCAGGTTCTCGAATCGTCGCGCCTTGCCGGGTCTGGGGACCGTCATGGCGACCGCGCCGCTCGCTTTGCAAGGTCTTGGCGAAGCCAATGAGCGCGCAGCCCAAGCCGCGTCGCGCGACAACGCCGCGACGGACCCGCGAACGACGGGACCGCGTCACTGTTGCCGAGTCACCCGCTGCTGCACGTCATCCGCAATTTGTAGCGATACGTCCAACGCGTCTCGTCCGAGTGCGCGGGCCAGGAGGAAAGGAACATTTTGTTGACGGAACCGCGGGGCGAACATATCATGAACAAGTAGCTGGAGACGCTCACGATGAAGTTCGACCGCTTCTTCCGCCTGGCGGACGCCCCCGGGACGGGAGTGTCCTGCAGCCAGGAAGGCCTTTTCGTCGGTGAAATTTCGCTGCTCGAGAAGTCGCACGACCGCCTGGGCCGCCTCGAGTGGCGCCCACGTGCGCTTTCCGATCTCAATCGCGAACTCGGCCAACGGTATGATCTGCCCATCGACTTCAGCGCGAAGATGTCGGGCGTCGCCGCGATCGCACGCGCGCTCGGGCGCGGCGACCTCATCCAGGCGCAGATCGCAACGCTGCTCCTCCAAATTTCCGATCCGCCGAAGCCGACGAAACCAGGCTCGTCCTCCAGCGAGTTGGCCGGGCTTGCGCGCCAGATGCAGGAAAGCGGTCTCCTCAAGGTCGACTGGGATCCGGCGAAGCACCCCCGGTGGCCGGCAAAAAGTCCTGATGGAGTCGGGGGACGGTTCGCTCCGAGCGACGCCACCGCAGCCGAGCCCGAGGCCGGAGCGTCGGTCATGCAGGCGCAGGTTGCGATCCCGGCCCCGCCGATCGACATCCCGGCCCCGGCCCCTTTCCCGCTGCCCTCCGAGATCGTGCCGCCGCTTGTCGCGCCGAATATCTTTCCGCGAAGCCTCCCACAAAATCCGTATCCGAACCGGCCCAGGTGCGTCAAAGAATGGCAGGATGCGCTAAAGTTCTGCTGGGAATTGAAATCCAGCGGCCAACTCGGGATAGGCGATTACCGCGGCATGGGCCGAACACTGCACGATTGCATATTGGGGCAAGTGTCCGAAAGCTGTGGCGGCAACGCGACGAGCGCCTGATGGAAAGGTTACCGGTAGCACCACCCGTGCAGGAACCGACGACGACTGACGAAGTGAAGGCGCTGCACGACATTCGCCGCACCGATCCGCAGCGTTATCTGAAAATTGTCGACGGATGGCTGAAAGACAATCCTGACAATCACCGCGCCTATTTCGGGCGCCACTTCGCGTGGATGGACTTGGGCGAGCCGCGTAAAGCGCTTGAGGACATGAACAAGGTCGTTGAATTGAATCCCGATCCGATCGCCTATTTTTCGCGCGCCGAGGTTTTTCGGCACCTGGGCGAATACGAGGCGGCGCTCGACGACTTCGAGCGCAGCGAACGGATGATCCCTGAAGAATGGGAAGACCTCGGCTTCGGCCTGCTTTTCCAGGCGGATTGCCATGCGAGGCTCGGCGACGAGGACAAGGCGCTGGCCTGCTGCGACCGGCTGCCGGAAGACTTCTGGACCCCTGGAATCTTCGACGCCCCCGGCGGCGACAAGACGGCCGTCACGCCGCAGTTGCGCCTGATCGCCGCCGAGGCGCGTCGCCGGCGCAGCGAGGCTGGGGCGTCTCGCCCGGCCTCGGAAGACGCCGGACTCGGCGACGATACGAAGAACCGCGACGCGCAGCGCCCGCCTTGACGCCGCCGCCCCGTTGTAGCAAGAACGCCGCCATGATCGCCGTTCGACTCCGCCGACGCTGACCGCTTAATTCCCGCGAGGGCCCTCGGGCCGCGCGGCGCCGCGTCGACCTGACCTTACCGAGACGATCATGACACCCAGCATTTTCATCGATGGCGAAGCCGGGACGACCGGCTTGCAAATCCGCGACAAGCTCGCCGGCCTCAAAGGCGTGGCGCTGCGCAGCCTGCCGGCCGCGGAGCGCAAGGACAGGCAAGCGAAGCTGCGCGCGTTCGCCGAGGTCGACGTCGTCATCCTCTGCCTTCCCGACGAAGCGGCCAAGGAGACCGCGGCGCTGATCGACGCGATGGGCGACAAGGCGCCGCGCGTCATCGACGCCTCCACCGCGCACCGCGTCGCGCCGGGCTGGACCTACGGCTTTCCCGAGCTGACGCCTGGGCAAGCGCAAGCGATCGCGCGCGCGCGCCGGATCGCCAATCCGGGCTGCCACGCCACTGGCGCGGTGGCGCTGCTGCGCCCGCTGACCGACGCCGGCCTGATCCCCAAGGACATGGGCCTCACGATCCACTCGGTCAGCGGCTATTCGGGCGGCGGCAAGGCGATGATCGAGGCTTACGAGAGCGGCCGCGCGCCGTCCTTCGAGCTCTATGCGCTCGGCCTCGAGCACAAGCACATGCCGGAAATCCAGCTCTATTCCGGCCTGACCGCGCGCCCGCTGTTCGTTCCTTCCGTCGGCAATTTCCGCCAGGGGATGCTGGTCAGCGTTCCCCTGCAGCTCGACGCGCTCCCCGGCCGGCCGAGCGGCGCCGATCTTCGCGCCGCTCTCGCCGAGCATTATCGCGGCCAGCGCTACGTCCGCGTCGCCAGCGCCGAGGACTCCGCCGAGGCGCTGCGCCTGGAGCCGGAATCGCTGAACGGGACCAACGACCTGCTGATCCACGTCTACGCCAACGAGCCGCGCCGCCAGGCCGTGCTGGCAGCCAAGCTCGACAACCTCGGCAAGGGCGCGTCGGGCGCGGCGGCGCAGAACCTGGAATTGATGCTGGGTCTCTAAGCTTTGCGTCAACGCCCTGTCGCAAAACGGAAAAGAGCGCGAAAGACAGCCTCGGCCAGCGCGCCGGCGAGATAGGCGAGGGCGCAGCAGAACGCCGCGGCGGCGACGACTTTCGCCGTCGCGTCGCCGGAGAAACCATACGACCCGCCGGCGAGCCAGCGCATCGTCAGCGTGAACGGCAGGGCGGCGAGCGCGAGCCAGATGTCGGCGAACCATTGGCCGGCCCGATGGAGATAGTCGACGTAGGCCGCGCCGAACGCCGCCGCGTAGAGCGCGGCGAAGGCGGCGCCGGTCGCCGATTTGATCGCGTTCATCTTAGGGCTCAAGCCTCCGCGGTCCAGGCGACCACGCGCTGCGCCTGCCGGCCGAGGCCCTCGACGCCGAGCGACAGGGTGTCGCCGGCTTTGAGAAAGCGCGGCGGCTTCCTGCCCGAGCCGACGCCGGGCGGCGTGCCGGTGGCGATGACGTCTCCCGGCTCGAGGATCATGAACCGGGAAATGTACGAGACCAGCGCGCGGACGCCGAAAATCATCGTCGCGGTCGAGCCCGACTGCATGCGTTCGCCGTCGACGTCGAGCCACAGCGAAAGCTGCTGCGGGTCGGGAACTTCGTCGGCGGTGACCAGCCACGGCCCGAGCGGCCCGAAGGTCGGGCAACTCTTGCCCTTCGTCCATTGGCCGCCGCGCTCGTGCTGAAAGGCGCGTTCGGAGACGTCGTTGCAGACGCAATAGCCGGCGACGCAGCGCAGCGCCTCGCCTTCGCCGACGCCGCTCGCGCGCGCGCCGATGACGATCGCCAATTCGACCTCCCAGTCGGTCTTTTGCGAGTCCCGGGGGATCACGATGTCGTCGTTGGGGCCGACGATGCAGGAGGGCGCCTTGTTGAACAGGATCGGTTCTTGCGGGATCGGCATGCCCATTTCGGCGGCGTGGTCGGCGTAATTGAGGCCGACGGCGAGAAAATTGCCAACCTTGCCGACGCAAGCGCCCAGGCGCGGCTTGCCCCGCGCCGCCGGCAAATCCTCCGGGTCGATCTTGACGAGCCGCGAAAGGACGCGCGGGGAAAGCGTCGCGCCATGGATGTCGTCGATGACCCCGCTGAGGTCGCGAATCTTGCCGGCGGCGTCGACGAGGCCCGGCTTTTCCTTGCCCGGCCGACCATAACGAACGAGCTTCATCGAGGCCCCCCTTGGCGTCGCTCGTCCTTTCTAGCGACGCGCGCGCCGTCCGGCTCACGCCGACGAAACGGCCGCTCGGCGACGGCGCCCCAGCCATAGCGCAGGCCAAAACCTCGCACAACGACGTCGCGTTTCCCCGCCCGAGCGCCGCGCCGCGCGCCGATAGTCGAAAATTAACCGGCGGCGTCTATCCCGGCGGCGCCCGGTCGGGCTCGCGTCGACGCCTTTTTTCCGTCGCGAGGTTGCGCGGCGCGCGCGCTGGTCTATCTTTGTCCTTGTCGAATCCCAATTTCTTTCCAACCACGAAATGATCGAGACCATGTCGGATCAGGAACGCATCGCTCTTTTCATCGACGGCGCCAACCTCTACGCCAGCGCCAAGTCGCTCGGTTTCGATATCGATTACAAACGTCTCCTGAAGGAATTCCAGGGCAGGGGGCGATTGATTCGCGCTTTTTACTACACCGCCCTGGTCGACGATCAGGAATATTCGTCGATCCGGCCGCTGGTCGACTGGCTGGACTACAACGGCTATGCGGTCGTCACCAAACCGACGAAAGAATTCGTCGATTCGGCGGGACGGCGGAAGATCAAGGGCAACATGGACATCGAGCTCGCGGTCACCGCGATGGAGATGGCCGCCCACATCGACCACATGGTGCTGTTTTCCGGCGATGGCGACTTCCGTTCGCTGGTCGAGGCGATGCAGCGTCAGGGCGTGCGCGTCTCGGTGGTCTCGACGGTGGCGACCCAGCCGCCGATGGTGGCCGACGAGCTGCGCCGGCAGGCCGACGAATTCGTCGAGCTGACGCAACTGATGGCGCGCATCGGCCGCGACCCGGCGGAGCGGGCGGCGCGCCTCGCCGATCCCCGGCGCGGCGCGAACGCGTTCGCGCCGGGCCAGCAGCCGGTCGACGAAGTCGGGCGCGAGTAAGGAGCGGAGCGCGTCGTGGCGTTCGACGCCAGTCCCCCCGAGGATTGCCAGGACTGCCCGCGGCTGGCGCGATTTCGCCAGGCCAATCGCGCCGCCCATCCCGGCTGGCGCAACGCGCCGGTCGAATCGTTCGGCGACAGCGACGCGCGGCTGCTCATCGTCGGTCTGGCGCCCGGCCTGAGCGGCGCCAATCGCACCGGACGGCCGTTCACCGGCGATTACGCCGGCGACCTCCTCTACGCGACGCTGCTCGATTTCGGTTTTGCGGCCGGGGTCTACGACCGCCGGCCGGATGACGGGCTGACCTTACGCGACTGCGCGATCGTCAACGCGGTGCGCTGCGTGCCGCCAGAGAACAAGCCGACGCCCGCGGAAATCGCCGCGTGCCGGCCCTATCTCGCCCGAGCGATCGGCGCCCTGCCGCGCCTCGAGGCGATCCTCGCGCTGGGGCGGATCGCCCATGACAGCGTGTTGCGCGCTCTCGGCTTGCGCCCGGCGCGATTCGCCTTCGCGCACGGCGCGCGCCATGATCTCGAAGGCGCCGGCGTCGTTCTATTCGATAGTTATCACTGTTCGCGGTACAATACGAATACGGGGGTGTTGACGGCGCCGATGTTTCGCGCCGTGTTCGCGGCGGCGCGCGCTCGTCTCGCCTAACGGCGCGGCGAGAGGACGACGGCGCCGAGCCGCTCGGCGGACGAGCGGCGCTTCGATCGACATTGCGGGGCGGGCCCGCAGCGGAGGGGATTCATGAGCATGCATTTGTTCGGAGAGACCGGCGCCGGCGCCGTCGTCGAAGTCGCCATCGCATCGAAGGCGGGGGCGAGCGCCAAGATCCTGACCTGGGGCGCCGTGGTTCGCGACCTCGTCGTTCAATCGGCTCGAGGGCCGCAACGGGTCATCCTCGGCCTCAACACGATCGAGGATTATCTAGCCCATTCACCGTTCTTCGGCGCCGTCCCCGGACGTTACGCCAACCGCATCGCCAACGGCCGCTTCGTGTTGGACGGCGTGGTCTATGAAGTCGAGCGCGGGCCCGGCGAGAAGCACGCGCTGCACGGCGGCCCGAACGGCTTCGGCCGAAAGATATGGAAGCTCGGCAGCCACGACGCGTCGTCGGCGACGCTCGTTCTCGAATCGCCCGACGGCGACTCCGGCTTTCCCGGCGCCCTGACCGCGACCTGCGTCTATCGGCTGCTCGAGCCGGCGACGCTGCGCGTCGAACTCAGCGCGCAATGCGACCGGCCGACGATCGTCAACCTCACCCAGCACGCCTATTTCAACCTCGATGGCTCGAGCGACGTGCGCGACCACGAGTTGACGCTGGTCAGCGATTTCTACACGCCGGCCGACGCCGAGCTGATCCCCACCGGCGAAATCCGCTCGGTGGCGGGGACGCCGTTCGACTTCCGTCAGGCGCGTCCCATCCGCCACCCCTCGGACCAGAAATACGACGTGAACTTCGTCGCCTCGCGCGTTCCCGACGAAACCGGGCTGGCGCCGATCGCCAAACTGCGCTCGCCGCTGAACGGCCTGACCATGGAGCTGCACAGCACCGAGCCGGGCGTCCAGCTCTACGACTCCGGGATGCTCGTCTGCCCGGCGACCGGGCTCGACGGCGCGCGTTACGGCCGGCACGCCGGCCTCTGCCTCGAACCCCAGGCGTTCCCGGATTCGCCCAATCGGCGCCATTTCAGCCCCTGCGTCCTCAGGCCGGAGAGCGAATACCGCCACGTGAGCGAATTCCGCTTCGCCTGAACGAAGGCGCGCCTATTCGCGCGCCAGACTCTCGCCCGGGCCGGCTTCGGCCAAAGCCTTGCCGACCTCGAGGCCGAGATCGTCCATCGAGGTTTCCTCGCGCACCGTGAGGTCCTCGCCCTTGGCCTGACGCTCCGCCTGTTCGAGCGAGCGCGCGACGTTGATCGTCACGAACGCCTCGACCTCGGGGTGGAGGTGGACCGGCGTCTTGTGCAGGCCGAGCGCCTTGATGGGGTGCTGCAGCGCGATGTGGTTGCGGTGGACCGGGAAGCCGGCGGCGGCGATCGTCTCGGCGATGTCGCGGGCCGAAACCGAGCCGTAGAGCTGCCCGGTTTCGCCGGCCTGGCGAATGATGATGAAGCTCTTGCCGTCGAGGTCGGTCGATTTGTCGGCGGCGTCCCGCTTGAGTTCGGCGTTGCGTGTTTCGAGTTCGGCGCGCTGGCTCTCGAACTTCTTCTTGTTCGCCTCGGTGGCGCGCAGGGCCTTGCTGCGCGGCAGCAGGAAATTTCGGGCGAAGCCGTCCTTGACGCGCACCGTGTCGCCCATGTGGCCGAGTTTGCCGACACGCTCCAACAAAATGACTTCCATGACATTCTCCTTCGATCGACGTGACGGGGCGTTCAGATTTTCGATTTGCTCGCGGCCGCGCGCGCGCGCAGAGAGACGAAGCTCTCGATCAGGCCGACGATGGCGACCGCCGGCAGGGTCCAGTTGGAGCCCGCGAGGCAGCAAAAATAGAGCGCTCCGAGCAGCAAGGGACGCATCGGCAGACCGCGCGACAGCGCGTGCAGCGCCGCCAGGCCCTGCAGGACGAAGGCGGCGCCGAGCGCGCCGACGACGATCCAGGCGAATTGGCACGCCGGCGCCGGCAGGAGGAACGCCGGCGTCAGCGAGGCGAGGGCGAGCGCGGCCATCGGCGCCGGCAGGACCAACGAGATGGGCAGATCGGGCCACGGCCGCGCGAGACGATGCGACAAAGCCGTCGAGCGGGCGGCGCCGTAGAGATTGACGCAGAATATCAGCAGCGTCGAGCCGGCGATCTCGGCGGGCGCAAAGCGCACGAAGGCCAGCGCGAATTGACGCGCGGTTTCGCCCTCGGGCAGAAACGCGGAGCCCTTGTTCGCTTCCTCGATCGCGTCGGCAAAGGACTGCAAGACCTGGTCGTAGCCGCCGCAGACCACGATCAGCGCCGCGAGCGCGCCGAGGCTGATCGCGGCGGCGAGCGCGGCGGCCAGCGTCACGATCGCGCCGACCGACATCCATTCGGGCGGTGCGCCGCCGCCCCGACGCCAGGGCAGGCGCACCCCCGGTAGAGTCGCGAACGAAGCGAGCGCCCAGCCGGGCATGGCGATGGTCAGCGCGAAAAGCAGGGCGGTCTGACAGTCGATCAGGATCAGGGTCAACGGCGCTTCGTCGACCCAAAGCCACTCGACGAGAACCGCGACGCCGGCGCTGGCGACGCCGCACGCCAATGCGCCGCCGCGCGCGCCCCAGCCCAGCACGGCGATCATGATCGGCAACGGCGCAAGATAGGCGAGCGGCATCGCCAGACCCGTCCCGGGCGTGAGTTCGCCCGTCGCCAGCCACTTAAAACCGACGACAAACAGCAGGGCGGAGGCGAGGCCGGCGCCGACGGGCGCGCCAATTCGGTTGATCATGACGTTCACGCTGTCCCGCGGGCCTTAGGCGGTTAGGGAAAGGGCGGAGCGTTCCGCCTCTCCCAACTTTTCCCGCGCGCGCCGATCGCCCGCGCGGGAACTCTTAGTCGTCGAGCGCGCTCGGCGCGCGCTCGCGTCGGTCAACGAATGACGTAGGGCAGCAGGCCGAGAAAGCGCGCGCGCTTGATCGCGCGGGCGAGCTCGCGCTGCTTGGCGGCGCACACCGCGGTAATGCGCGAGGGCACGATCTTGCCGCGCTCGGAGATATAGCGCGACAGCAGGCGCGTGTCCTTGTAGTCGATCTTCGGGGCGTTGGCTCCGGTGAACGGGCAGGACTTGCGGCGGCGAAAAAAGGGGCGGCGGGGCGCGGTCGCCATCAGATTGCTCCAACTTGAGCGTCGTCACGCGGACGACGGGGGCGCTCGGGACGGTCGCCGCGCGGGCCGCGGCCGCCGCGCTCGTCGCGCTCGGCGTCGTCGCGCTTGCGCAGCATCGCGGAAGGACCGGCTTCGTGCTCGTCGACGCGCAGGGTGAGATAGCGGATCACGTCTTCGTTGAGGCTGAGCTGACGCTCCAGCTCGACGATCGCCGCCGGCGGCGCGTCGATGTTCATGAGCGTGAAATAAGCCTTGCGGTTCTTCTTGATGCGGAACGCCAGCGACTTCAAGCCCCACGCCTCGACCTTGGCGACCGAGCCGCCGTTGGCGGCGATAGTGGTCTTGAGCTGCTCCGTCAGCGTTTCGACCTGCGGCGCGGTCACGTCCTGACGCGCCAAATAGATGTGCTCGTAGAGAGCCATGATCAGCCTTTCCTTCAACCGTTTCGCCAAGCGTCCCGCGCTGAGCCCTTCGAGCCCGTTGGAAAGGCTCGAGGCGGATCGTCCGAAGGCGGGAACACGGGAAGTCGGGCGCCCAGCCCTGCCGTCGCCAAACTCGCAGGAGTTCGGCCGCGGCCTTCCGTTCAGCCCCCAGCGGGACGCTTCGGTCGCGCGGCTTATAGACGAGCGCGGCGGAAGCGCAAGGAAAATCCGCCGCGCCCGAGTTTGAATTTTGCCGTTTTCGGAGCATCATACGAGGCGGGTCGCCGCGAATTTTCGCGGAGATTTCGAGCGCGGCCGAGATCGCGCTGGGGAAGATTGGCGTGACATAGGAGGGCCAGATCGCGCTTCCAACACACCGTGTCCGCGCTCATCGAACCGCGATGTCCGGCGTCGAGGCGATGACGCTCGTGTCCGGCGAGGCTTTCCCCCGGCACTCGCACGACCAGTTCGGCATCGGTCTGATCGATGTCGGCGGACACCGGTCGTGGAGCGCCGTCGGGCAGGTCGAGGCCGGCGCCGGCGACGCGATCATGGCGAACCCCGGCGAGTTGCATGACGGCGCATCGATCGACGGCGGCGTCCGAGCCTGGCGGATGCTGTACTTCGAACCGTGGTTGGCGATGGGCGAAGTCGAGGATGAAATCGGGAGAGAGATCGAGATCGTGCGGCCTGCCGTTCATGACCCTATTCTCGCGGCGTTGTTCTCCCGACTGTTTTCGATCGTGACGGCGCCGATCGCCGATCGATTGGCCGCGGACGAAGCGCTCTTGCGCCTTCTCAGCCACGCGCTGCGTCGGCACGGATCGCGCCGTCCGCCGTCGAGCGGCGTCTCGCCCAATGTGGAGAGGGCGCGTCGCCGTCTCGATGAAGCGCCGGAGAAGCCGGTCTCGCTGGCGGAATTGGCCGCGCTCGTCGGCGTCAGCCGCTTCCAGCTGCTGCGCGGCTTTGCGCGCGAGGTCGGGACGACTCCCTACGCCTATCTCGTGCAGCGCCGGGTGCGTTATGCGCGACGGCTTCTCGTCGCCGGCCGATCCCTAAGCGCGGCGGCGACCGAGGCGGGTTTCGCCGATCAAAGCCACATGACCAGAGCCTTCACGCGGCAGTTTGGCGTTTCGCCGGGGCGCTACCGCGACGCGCTCTCCTGAAAACGGCATTGGACGCGCAACATCGTTCAAGACGCAGCGACGCGGCTTTGCGATAGATGGCGATAGTCTGTCGATCGATTCTCGCTATCGGGATGTCCATGAACTTTGGCTACGCCGCCGCCATCCGCGCGGACTTTCCCGAGTTGGTCTCCGGCGTGGTTCGCGTCGGCGGGATCACGAAGAACGGCGACGTCGCTCGGTTGGTCGCCCATTTCGATGCGATCGCGCAAGCCCGGCTGGCGACGGGCAAGGAAGGCGACCTTCCCGAAATCCGGGCTTGGCGGCGCGCGTTCGCGAAAATGGGAATGAAGCCGACCCAGTATCGATGCGCCTCCGAGGCGCTGTTGCGGCGCTTTCGCAAGGAGAGGGCGCTGCCGCGCCTTCATCCGCTCGTCGACCTCTGCAACGCGATCTCCCTCGCTTTCGCCACGCCGGTGGCCGTGTTCGACGTCGCCAAGATTTCGGGCGGCCTCGAGGTTCGGCGGGCGCGCGGCGACGAGGCCTACGAGGCGTTCTCCGGCGAGGTCGAGCGTCCCGAGCGCGGCGAGGTGATCTTCGCAGACGATGCGGGAAGAGCGCATGCGCGGCGGTGGACGAACCGGCAGAGCGGCTATTCCGCCGTTCGGGACGAAACCTCGGCCGTCCTGATCGTCGCCGAGGCCATGCATGAGACCGCAGCGGACGACGTTCGTCGGCTGACCGCCGAGGTCGCGAAGTCGCTGGCGGACGTCTGGTCCGTCGCCGCGGCGATCGAGACGTTGAGCCGATGAGCGTCGAGTTTCTGATCACGTCGCTGATCGTCGTCGCCTCGCCCGGCACAGGCGTTCTCTACACGCTTGCCGCCGGCCTCTCGCGCGGCGCCCGCGCGAGCGTCGTCGCCGCGTTCGGCTGCACTCTGGGCGTCGCGCCGCACATGGTCGCGGCGATCACCGGTCTCGCGGCGCTGCTGCACGCCTCCGCGGTCGCGTTCCAACTCCTGAAATATCTCGGCGCGGCGTACCTGCTCTACATGGCGTGGAACATAATGAGGCAACGCGGCGCGCTCGAGGTCGAGAGCGACAGCGATTCCCGCTCGGCGCGGCAAGTCGTCGTTTCCGCCGTTCTCGTCAACCTGCTGAACCCGAAGCTGTCGATGTTCTTCTTCGCCTTTCTGCCTCAGTTCGTCGGCGCCGACGAGATTTCGCCGGTTGCGCGCATGCTCGAACTGAGCCTCGTCTTCATGGCGATGACGCTCGTCGTCTTTGTCGGTTACGGCGTCTTCGCGGCGTCCGTCCGAGGCTGCGTGCTATCGCGGCCAAGGGTTCTCGCCTGGATGCGCCGAAGTTTCGCGGCGGCCTTCGTGGCGCTCGGCGCCAAGCTTGCCCTCGCTCAGCGTTAGCGACGCAAGATCGAGGGGCGGCCAGCCGCGCTCAGGCGGGCGGGGCGAAGCTCATGACCTTGTCGCTGGGAAAGTCGTAGAGTTTGCCGGTTTCGCCCCAATCGGGCGAGCAGAGCAGCGCGATCCTGGGGGCGAGTTCCTCGGGCGTGCGCAGGCTCGCGGGGTCTTCGCCCGGCATCGCTGATGCGCGCATGCGCGTTCGCAGGGGGCCGGGATTGACCAGCATGACGCGGATCGGCGAGGTGTTGACGGTCTCGGCGGCGTAAGTGCGGGCGAGCGCGTCGAGCGCCGCCTTGGAGACCGCGTAGGGGCCCCAATAGGCGCGCAGCTCCGCCCGGCTCGCCGCCGCAGAGGTGACGAACACCGCCCGGCCGGCCGGCGATCGGCGCAGCAACGGATCGAGGGCGCGGATTAAGCGCCAGTTGGCGGTGACGTTGAGGCTGAAGACTTCGTCCCATTGCTCGGGATCCACGTGATGGAGCGGCGACAAGGGTCCGAGCGCGCCCGCGTTGGCGACCAGGACGTCGAGACGGCCCCAGCGACGGTAGAGAGCCTCGCCCAACCGATCGATCGCCGCGTGATCGCGAAGGTCGCACGGGACCAGCGTGGCGGGATTTTCGCTCCCCGGCCGCAGCGCGCGAATCGCGTCGTCGAGCTCCTCGAGCGCGCCCTGAGTTCTCGCCATCGCGACGACGTGCGCGCCGGACGCGGCAAGGGCGAGCGCGACGGCTCGGCCGATCCCGCGCGAAGCGCCGGTCACCAGGGCGACGCGGCCGTTGGAGGTTTGCGGCGAAGGGCTCATCGGTCTTCCCTAAAAGCGGCTTTCCCCGACGCGCGAGGCGCGGGCGTTTCAGCCGCGTAGCAGGCGCCGCGGCGGAACGCCATCGCTGCTCCCCTTGGGAGAAAGCGGATGCCGCGAGGCGTCGCGGCGCGTTTGCGACGAGGTTAGGGCCGCGTCGATGGCGGCGAGCGGCCGTCATTTCTTCTTTGCCGCCCTCGCGCGCGCGGCAAACGGCTTTCCTCTGGCGCGTCTCTTGGTGTAATGTCGGAATCCGAGATCGCGGCGTTCCATCTCTCTGTCGCAGCATTCGCTCTGTTTCCTTGCGGGCGGCGCCCGCATGGCGTTCGCGGATCACGAGCACATTGGGGGCTGTCATGACCGTAGCCAAGAGCGACCGTCCGTCGGGGCGGACCGTCACTCGCGCCGACTTGTCGGAAGTCGTCTATCACCGAGTCGGGCTATCGCGCACCGAATCGGCGGAACTGGTCCAGGCGGTTCTCGACGAAATCTGCGACGCGGCGGCGCGCGGCGAAACGGTGAAGCTGTCCTCGTTCGGCTCCTTCGTGGTGCGCTCGAAGGGTCAACGTATCGGACGCAATCCGAAAACCGGCGTGGAGGTGCCGATCCTGCCCCGCCGGGTGATGGTCTTCAAGCCGTCCAACGTGTTGAAGTCGCGGATCAACGCGGAGCCCGCCGGCGGTCAGGGCGCCGGCTGAAGGCGAGCGCGGCGCGGCGAGGCGGGCGAGACGCCATGGACAAGAGCCCCGAGGCCTTCCGCACCATCAGCGAAGTCGCTGAAGACATGGAGTTGCCGCAGCACGTGCTGCGCTTCTGGGAAACGCGATTTCCGCAGATCAAGCCGCTCAAGCGCGGCGGCGGCCGGCGCTACTATCGGCCCGCCGACGTCGGGCTGCTGCGCGCGATCAAGGAGCTTCTCTACGGCGAAGGCTACACGATCAGAGGGGTGCAGAAGCTGCTGCGCGAGCAGGGCGCGTCCGGTCTGGTCAGGAGCGCGGCGCGAGGGGCGGGCGAGGGCGCGGCCGAGGCGGGCCCCGAGCCGGCGTCGCCGCGAGGCGGCGTTGCGCGCGCAGGGGCCGAAGAGGCCGCGGGGCGGCTCGCCCCGACCCGAGCGCTTGCGACGCCGGCTAGCGATCTGGCGGCGTTGCGCGCGATCCAGGCCGATTTGCGCGAAGCGGAAAGAATTCTCGCCCAGGCGCGCGCCCCGTCAAGTTAGCGGCCCTCGCGCGGCGAGATCGTTTCGCGATCGCTTGAGCCGCCCGTCGCGAGCCCCGCATTGCCAGCGCCGTTCGCGTTGCCTATAAGACGCGGCGTCGGAGTGTAGCGCAGCCCGGTTAGCGCACTTGTCTGGGGGACAAGGGGTCGGGAGTTCGAGTCTCCCCACTCCGACCATAGGTCTCAACACAATCAAACCGATGCGAGATTTGGCTACGCCCTCGGCTTAGGTCCGGTTGCGAGGGTTGCCAACCGCCGTTGCGATTGGCGCGCGCCCGGCCGAAAGACCTCGGGCCTGGCGGCGACGGTTCATACAACGGCGGGCCCGAGGGGCGGCGCTGTGGTCTCCGCCGCGGGCGACGCCCGAGAAGCCCAAATCCGTCGGTCGAGATCAGCCCGAGCGTCATTCTTCTTGCCCAGTCGCCGCCTTCGAAGCGGGAGTCGCGCCGCGAAATTGAGGGCGCGAAAGCAATTTCCTCCGATTTTGAACCGACGGCGTCCTCGGCGCGACCAACGGACGGGAGGTTCGCACAGCCCGCGAGCCAACCGAACAAAGCGCCGGACCGTAAGGGTCCGTCGACGACCAACCGAGGACCAACCAAGGAGATTTTCCATGCGCGCGTCTCTCAAGAATTCGGCTTCGCTTTCCCTGGCTGCGTTGGCCTGCGCGGTTCTGTTGTTCGCAGCGCCCTTCGACGCCGCGATGGCCCGAGGCTCCGCTGGAACAGGCGGCGGCGCCGGCGCCGGAGCGGGATCGGGCGGCGGCGCCGGAGCCGGAGCGGGATCGGGCGGCGGGAGCGGCG
>Ga0326728_10013254_pt1 | contig 17964 bp, 17 predicted proteins | sample MB3enrmetagenome_FD_207602 | JGI IMG/M metagenome (GOLD analysis project Ga0326728, IMG submission 207602) | Lab enriched peat soil microbial communities from McLean, Ithaca, NY, United States - MB31MN | ecosystem: Environmental > Terrestrial > Soil > Wetlands > Peat | place: USA: New York... | reverse complement strand
AGCATGCGCAGAGCGGTGGGAGAAGTAAATATCTTGTTCACACGGTACTTGTGGACGATCTGATAGAAGCGATCGGGCGTCGGAAAATCGATGGCGCCTTCGAAGACCACAGTTGTCACGCCGTTGGCTAGAGCCCCGATCACACCCCAGATTTGCAGCGTGGCCCAGCCGATGTCCGCAGTGCACCAGAGGATGTCATGAGGGTGGTGGTCCATGTGATACTTCGCATAGACGTAGTTGTTGATAAGAAACGCAAGACCCGAATGCACCACTCCTTTGGGCTTGCCGGTGGTGCCGCTGGTGTAAAAAACCACTCCGGGCTCGTTCGCCTCGATCGGCTCCGCCGGGCATTCGATGGGCGCAGACTTCATCAACTCGTCCCACCACCAGTCTCGTCCCTTCTTCATCCGCACCTTGGTTCCGGAGCGCCGCACCACAATAACCGTTTCGACAACGGGGAGATCTTCTATCGCCTCGTCAACTTTCGCTTTCAGCGGCAACGCGTGGCCGCGCCGGTAAGCGGCGTCCGCGGTGATGATGAGACGAGGGTCGAAGTTTTCCAGTCGCGAACGCAGCGCCGGAGCGGAGAAGCCCGAGAAGATCGTGTTGAAAATGATGCCCAGGCGATAGCAGGCCAGCACTGCCACTAGGGTCTCCACCAGATTGGGAAGGAAGATCGCCACGGTATCCCCCTTGCGCAGGCCGAAACGCTTCAGCACGTTCGCGAACTTGTTCACTTCGTGATAAAGCATGCGATACGTGTAAAAGCGCGAGCTGAAGTCTTCGCCTTCCCAAATCAAGGCCAGCTTGTTGTCCGCGCCATGGCGCAAGTGGCGATCAATCAGGTTCAGGCACACATTGCTGATTCCGCCCGAGAAGTACTGTAGGTCTTGAAAACTACCCTTCCGCACGCTCTCCCAGGGTTTGATCCATTCGAGTTCGGAGGCGACTTGTGCCCAAAACGAGGCTGGATCTTCCTGCGACTCGCGCAAGAGACGCGCGAAGGCCTCGATGCTGCCGGCGTTGGTTCCAGCCGCCTTCTGGGGGTCGAGAAACCGCAACCGGCTCTCGCGTACCATGTCGATCTGATCGGTCGATTCAATCATGCAGGTCTCCTGCGCGTTGTTGAACTGCGCTGTCCTTCGTGCGCCTGGACGCAGCGTGCTTAAAGCCGAACGCCCAAAACGGGGCACTTTATCTCTAGCTGGAGTGAGTGTCAAGCTATCGTCTATAATCACCTGTCCGAGCGACGGCCAGAGTCAGCATACGAGGAGGGTTGGCTTATGAAGAGTTCTATTTCTCGCAGATCGGTTCTACGAGCTATGGGAACGGCGGCCTTATCGAGTGCCGTGATTCCAGCAAACTTCGCTCTTGCAGAAGTTCCCGGGGCTGCGGATGGCGGTTGGTGTCCGGAAGGCCCTGACACACCCAAGATCTGCTTAGACATCTCGTCGAACCGCCTCGAGGAAGCCACGATGCGCCGCGTGAAGCAGATCGGAGTCAACCACGTGGCCTGCGGCGGAAGCCCTCCGATTCCGTGGGAAGAAAGCCAAATTCGGTCGATCATGGACACACTTAAATCCGCCGGCCTGACGCTTGGAAACATGATGATCGGCGGATTTCCGAACACGCTTTACGGAAGGCCGGGGCGTGACGAAGAGATCGAGATAGTGCGCCAATCGATTCGCGCAGCGGGCAGAGCCGGTTTGCCTGTCATTGAGTACAATTTCTATGCGCACCGCGCCACCGAGGGATATTACGCGGAAATCGGAAGGGCCGGCGCGGGGCTGACGGCGTTTGATTACGACCGCGTAAAGGACCTGCCTCCGCTTGCGAATGAAGGGGCACACACTCTCGACGAGATGTGGCGGAACATCACGTATTTTCTCAAGGCAGTGATTCCGGTAGCCGAGGAATCAGGCGTGCGACTGGCTCTGCATCCCAACGACCCGCCTGCCCCGATCAGTCGCGGTTCAGAACAGATCATGGGGAGCGTGGAAGGATGGAAACACCTCATCGAGATCGTGCCCAGCAAGGCAAATGGGATCACGTTTGATTGTGGCGTGACACGGGAAATGGGCCAGGACCCCGTGGAAGTGTGCCGTTATTTCGGAACACGGGACCGCATCAATCACGTGCATTTCCGAAACGTTCAGGTGCGGGTGCCGAATGAGAGATACACCGAGGTGTTCCTGGACGACGGACAGGTCAATATGTTCGCCGTCATGAAGGAACTGGTTCGCCAGAGATATCCGCGCCTGATTTATCCGGAGCATCCGCGCGCCTTGGATGCTGACCGCGAGCTGCCGCGCATGGGATCATCCTACCCAGGTGGCGGCGCTTATGTTGGCTTTGTTTACAACGTGGGTTACACCCGAGCTATGCTGCAAGCGGCGCTGACTTAGAGCGGACCGGAATCAGGCGACCCCGCCGGACATAGAATTCCGCGTCGCCCCACCGGACGCGATTCGAAAGCAGCGCCAGCACCCAGACCAGGAACTCGAGTGCGTCGCGCAGAGGGATCAGCCACCATCTCCTGGCCAAAAGCGGGTCTTTCATTCCGTAAGCGCCGAAGCTTAATGCCACGCCCAGGCGGGCCGCCATTGGAATGGCCAGACACCCGATCGCGATCAGGCGAGAGGGCGCTACCAAGGCTGCCGCGATCGACCACGGCAAACCTTTCGTGAACAATTCCCCAACGTATCCCCAGGGCCGACAGTGGCGTATGAACACGCCCCAGCGTAGTTGGTGGGTAAAGAACTGACGAGCCGTAGCGGAAGCGCAGAGCGTTTGGACGGGGCAGGGGATCAGTTCAACACGATAGCCTCGGCTTGCGATGCGCTTGCCTAGGTCGTGATCGTCGGTGGCTCGGTCAGCCAAGGCCTCGAAGCCACCGATCTCCGCCAGACGGGTTCGCGTGACCGCCATGGTGGCGCCCAAGGCAAATCGCACGCCTTCGAGCTTCCGCGCCACCAGAGTGCTGGGCAGCCAGTCGGTGGTCAGGTTCAAAGCCTCGAGTTCGGACCAGAGGTTGGGGAGCGTCACCCCGCGGTACAAAGATGTGACTGCTCCGACGCAGGGGTCGCGAAAGGGCGCGACGACGCGCCGCAAATAGTCCGGTTGGACGCGCGTATCGGCATCGCTAATGACCAGCAACTCGTGGCGTGCTTCCGGCAGCAAGCGGCAAAGCTTGGCCACTTTGTTGTTCGTGGCATGGTCCGCCTTTCCTATCACCAGGCGAATGGGCACTCCCGGAAAATCGTGCATGATCCGCTCAACAACGGGAATGGCGGAGTCCCGTTCGTCATCCACGCCAAAGAGTATTTCGTATTCGGGGTAATCCTGCCGGCAGAAACTCGCCAGGTTATTGTAGGCCTCTTTCTCTAGGCTCTTCAGGGGTTTAAGGACGCTGAGTGGGGGAGTGAAGTCCAGTCCGGGCTCGGGTGGGCGCCGAAAGAAGTCCCAGGCGCAAAACGTGGCGGCTAAATAGTAGATCACCGGCAAGGCTGCTAGCGCAAGAACTGCCAACCTGAAAAGGGATAAGTGCATCTGTCCTCATCTTTGTCCCAGTAAGAGGGCGCAGGCGCCCGAGAAGAAGTCCATGAGAAGGTCACTGCCTCCAGGCCACGTGCCATCTGCCGACCAGCAACGAGGGAAAAGATCAACAGGAACCGAAGGCCGACCCGGGCCACGCGGCCAGCGGGCGGTCCATTGCTTGTCAAAAAACAGCAACCCGGCTGAGCCCCAGTGCGTCGCGAAGGTGCAGCGACCCGGCAGCAGATCAGGTCGCCGTCGATGCAAATCCCAAGGCCGCCTAGTCGACTCTATGTCACCGTTTCGACGTCGCGCTGCGCCTCGCATGTCCTGGCTTCGTTTTCGCAAGATCTGGAGTTCTACGCTCCTTTGGGAGTCAGATGGCTGCGAATCTGCGTGCAAAAGGCGCGAAATTTGCAGCATCGAAAAAAGTGATGTGCTTTGTTTTCAAGCGCTTCTTAGCTTCGTTCCCACGATTTTCGTATTCTCTCGCAGTTCCCTGGATTGCCCCGACCGGGCGATTTCGACCCTCGACCTCTTTCCCGTACGAGGCCTCCGCCAAAGCCTGGGAGGCGTTGGAATACTCGATTTCTCTGCGGAATGCGGGCATTTCAGCACCCAATTACGGCTCATTTGGAGTTCGTTTTGAGTTCGTTTGCACATGCCTTCCTTTGTTTTCAATAACATACTGGCTTCGTTCGTATTATTTTTGTTGCTTGCAAACCCAACTTTCCCCCCGCGCGCCCGGACGACCCCGCTTTTCCTTTCGCCTCCGAGCATCCCAGCACTCCCTTAGCGACAAAACGTCGAGAAATAGACAACCATGATAGGCTATCATAGGCCGGCGGGCTTGTCAAGCGAAAATTGCCGACCTGCGAAAAGTGCGGACCGTAGTGTCTCAGTTTGAATTCGTAGCGGCGAGTTTACCTCGCCAACCGGCGGCGTAAAGCCGCCTCTACATCAAACTCAGACGCTACCGTGCAAACCAGGCGCGGGTCGTTCCTGACCAGGCTGTTGAAAAGTCCTTCTGATTGTCATTCTGTCATTCCGGGCCAGAGATGGCGTCCCTAATCCGTCGGTAACGGGGGGAGAGAATGGTAGGGGCACATAGCGGAGGCCACTAAACGCCGCATCCGGTTTCACCCGCAGGGTGCTGCCTGTAGGGGGGCGCCGACTCGCCCCCACGACCTCGTGGTTTACCCACACGTTTTCGACGGATTGGGGCCAAAAGGGTGACGCCCTGAGGGTTGGTTGTCGACTCACCCCGCCGCAGAGCGAGATTCCTCGCTTGGCTCTCTCGAGAATTACGTCAGTCCCGCACCACCTATTCCTGTCATTCTGGGCGAAGCGAAGAATCTCGCTCTGGTTTTTGCTTCCGACCCGAGCAAGTCCGTAGGGCAGGTCGCGCGGAGGTAGCCGCAGTTTGGGTTCCTCCTCGGCCCTTGGATGGGACGTGAGTCGTCATTCGCGGAGGTCCGCGCTACGCCTGGGGCTCCTTGAATAGCGGCGCGGCCTGAATTTGGGGCGTGATGTTCTCGCACTAGAATTGTGGCAGAAGTGTTCAAGATCGTTAGGCAATGTGCTACAGTGCGGTGAATCCGGGGACGAGTTTGCGCCGGTGCTCGAGCACCCTTCGTTCGAGGTTGTTCGTCACGCCCGTGTAGAGGGTGCGAGATTTGCTGGCCATGATGTAAACGCAGTACGTGTTCATGGGCGCGCGGAACATCTAAACACTCCGCATCCTGGTGTGTCAAGGCAAGTGCTCGGGTGCGGAGTGCTCCGAGGACACCGGGGTTGGCTAAGGAAGTCAGAGCGGGATTCTTCGCTGCGCTCAGAATGACAGCACTGGTTTCAGGTGTCAGGAGGGCAGAGCGAGATTCTTCGCTGCGCTCAGAATGACAGGGGAAGGGCCGGGGCGGGATTCTTCGCTGCGCTCAGAATGACAGCGAGACGCGTCTTTCGGCTTCCTGCATAGCCTCGTAGATTTGCTCGAAGCTCTCGATCGCGAAGAGAACCTTCTGAAGCTCATCGACTTTGACGGGAGTCTCAAGAACGGTCTCCAGATCAAACGGCCTCACTGTGCAACCGCCCTGAATCACATTCGTGCATTCCCCGTGTGAGCTGATCACCCCGCTGCCGTACACCTTGATCTTGCCTCCTCGCCGCATGATGCCGAATTCAACCGTGTACCAGAAGAGCCGCCCCAGCCGCTCAAGGACCAGTTTGTGCTCAATCTGCGCACACACGCTCCCGTAGTGCTGGAGAAAACCCGCAAACACAGGATGCGAATGCATGGGAACGTGACCGAAAACCTGGCACGCATATTCCTCTACTTGGGGGAGCCGTCTCCGCACGAGCTCTGTCCAGACGGCGTGCTGCTCGGGGGTATAGTGTTCGTAATCCTGCTTGATGAGGTAGGGTTCGGCAGCGACCAGAGCGGGACCTCCCATCGCATCTCCTTCCGACGAAGGTAACTGCTCGCCTGCCTTTTTGATGACCTCGTGAGCGGGGGAGTTTCCTGTGGGCCAGGCACGGACGCGGAAGTGTTGAACGTGCCCATCCGCGCGAGGACTGGAAATGCTTCGGAATGAATTGGCTGGGAGGCAGGGATTCGAACCCCAATACGCAGATCCAGAGTCTGGACGTAAATCTCTAGCTTGTTGGTTTGCTTAGTACTTTCCCGCACCCTGTCTCGTGGTTTTGCAGGGTTTTCGGCGCTTAATGTTGCCAAATTGTTGCCAAGTCTTACAGAAGAATCACTCGTTCGGCCACCGCGGAACCCTCAAGCCCATTATGAGCGGTGAGCAATATCTTCCGGTTCAGTTTTTCCAGAGGCTGTGTGGCCTTTCCTTTAGCTCACGTTTAGCATGAGCGTCATCGTGTGGCTGAGCGTGGCTGAGCCAGAGCTCACGGTACCTGTTACTGTCACACTGTAGGTGCCGGGAGACGTTCCGGGGCTAGAGGTCTGAGTAGTCGACCCACCGCCGCCGCCCCTGCCAGTTTCCCAATGGTAATGCCTCTTCGATACGAATCTTGAGACAAATATAAGAATTTCGACGCCTGCTGCCGGGTGCTATTGACAAATCTGGAATGCGTAGTCGAATCTGCAAGCAGTCTGTGTCGAGCATCGACGCTCACGACAGACACAATCGCGCAAACTGCTGCTTCTTCGCGTGTGGGCAGTGATTATTGTGCGGAAGAAACCGGAGGAACCTCTGAAGCTTGTACGAAAAATGATCACCGGATGGGGGTTATTGTTTCTGTTCGCTTTCTGCGCTTACAGGCAGAACGCGCCACTCACGAAAGACACGATCATCCAAATGTCTAAGGCGGGCCTGCCCGAAGACGTAATCATCAGCAAGATCAGAGCTCAACTGAATCCTCCCAACTTCAGTACCGACGACCTCATTGAGCTTAAGTCCGCTGGGGTCAGTGATGGTGTACTGCGGGCCCTGGTAAGCACGACGCCCAAACCTGAAACCCCTTCAGCCAGTGCGCCACCCCCTGCTCCGGGGGCAGACCCGAATGATCCATCGGCTCTTCACGATCCGGGGATATACCTCATGACTGAGACCCGGGAAGCCGGCAAGAAAATGGTACTTATTGAGCGGGCACGTTCGACACGAGACAAGACGGCAAAGTTGTGGAAATTCGCGGTGACGGACGGCATCGCCAAAGCTCAAATCAGGGCGGAGGTGCCTGGCCCTCGCGCTGCAGTGCGTGCCAACTCGAAGCCTGAGTTCTACATGTATTTCCCGCCGACCGGCAATCTGGGAGCGGCAGATTCAATCAGTAACCCTAGCCAGTTTTCTCTGCTCATGCTCGAAACGAAGAAGGATCACAGGGAGACAGCGGTAGCAAAGCAGGGATTTGGTAGAGCAAGCGCGGGCATCGATGAGAGGAAGACTCTCAAAACGAATACGGAGAAAGTCCGGCCTTACGTTTATAAAGTAACGACAGAAGCCCACCTGAAGGCAGGTGAATATGCCTTTGTGGCAGCCACGGGGATGGGTGGGACGGCATCGGCGAGCGCCATCGTCATTTAAGATTTTGGGGTTGACGAGTGATCTGCCACAAACGACCGCTTAGTAGCGTAGTTATCTAGGCGTAAGGACCGACGAAGGGCTACCTCGTTCCGAGGCATTTGATGCCAAGCGAGAGGCCGTGGGCCCACTCAAGACTATGTGAAGCTGGGAGAAGGCCCGACGAGATGGCCTTATGGGCGCTGCTTAGTCAAAAGGTCGCATCGAGCCGGCGACGCACGCCAGGCGCCCTACGGGCGGCGGTTTTCATCAACAGAAAACTTTCAACTTCCACCAACGGCATAAACTCGAGAGGCAAGCACTGATTGCGATTTGGATTTCTGAACCACCGGGCGGCGGCAGGTTGAATCACCTGCTCGGTTTCAAGATTGTAGAGCTTCCAGGAAATGACGAGTTGAAGCCGACGAACTGCTTCCATTACCGTGTCGCCCGCTGAAAAACGATCCCAAAGACAGACAAAGCCGCTCTGCGGATCAACATTGGGATGGAATACCGGGTCAGCAAGCTTAGCCTCGATCGGTACCGAAGGGAAGAACCGCGGGAGACGCAACTCCGCCAGGTGCGACCGTACCAGAGACATGGCTCCGTCCCTAATGACAATCCCGGAGGTTCGGTCTAACCGGAAGTGGAATGCGTCGTCTTCTGCAGCACGAATGCGTTCCAGGACCCGCAGAGTGAATGGATTCTTCTGCTCTAAGGCTTGCAGCAGTTCCCATTCATTATGGACGCGCCGCTGGCGGGGCCACACTTCCATCTGTGCTGTGGCCAACTCAGCCGTTCGTGGGTCGCGTTGAAACATACAGGACCTCGTTCGGGCGAACTCCCTGTTGGGGAAGCGGAGCGTTGAGGTCGATCAAGTGACCGCTCCACCGAACTTGGGGTTCGCCCCCGCCTCTCAATACTCCGCCCACCTCTCGTAGCTCTTGAAGGATGTCATTCAACACGCCGCTCAGCGTCTCGTTCTCGTCGATATCAACATGATGCTTTTCCTCTCCCGCAATCGTATCAAAGTACATCTGGTATTTTGGCACATATCCTCCTTTTCACTGTCGCCTTGAGCCGACGCCATTAATTTCGTCCGCGGAAGAGCCTATCGTGCCGTGTAACTTTCGCAACGCCAAAGGCAAGTCATGAACGAGCCATTCGCAGTGCGTGCACCGCCCGTTCGTAAAGTCCCAGCACCCCCGGCACTGCGGCCTGCCGCATTTGCCGCAGGCACGCAGTTCGGTTTTGGCTGCCGGAGTTTGGCAAAGCTGGCAGAGCCCAGACTTTACGGGCGGTCCGAAGTTGGTGTCCCACCAGCGAGCGTCTGGACTGAAAATGGGCACCTTGTTCTGCTCGCAAAGCCGACAACGGTAGTTCTGGAAGCTCCAACACTCGTCGCAAATCCGTAACCCACACCGGGGACAACCGTAGCTCTCTCGAGACCCGATGCGATGGCGGCAGAGGGCACACCGTCTGGACGTTAGATGGTCCCCCAGGACGGCCAATTCAGCAGTAGACGAGGCCGCCGCTGGCGCCAGCCAGAGGACCCATGATGCGTGAATAGGATTCCCGAAATAGCGCGCGAGAATGCCAGCTAAGCTTGCCCCGCCGACTACCGCAACGGCCGACCACCAGCGTCGAAATTCTCGTGGAAACCAACGCAGCAATGGGAGCGATAGCGCCCCAATGCCGATTGCGACTGTGAGGGCGAGGATCGGGTGGACGAGCGCAGCCACTAGCTGCACCAAAGTCAGGACGAAGAAGCAAGCGAACGACGCCGCTATAGTCCGCATCAGCATTCGTTACCGCCCAATAGTACAGAGTAGAGGTGGTTCTCAGGCTGGCCGAGCTGCTCCATGGTGTAACCGAGCCAGGTACTCTTCCGTTCGATCGAGCGGATGATTTCTTCTTCCACGATCCCGCGCGACGCGCATTGCGGACACGTACCAGACCGCCGCAGGAAAGCAAGCCGTCTCATTGGCGACCATTTGAACCCACATTGGGTGCACCGAGCTCGCGTACAGAGAGGCCAGTCTAAGAGCAGTGCTGTGGCTTGCGATGTCCGGCTCGACACTGAGTCGAACAGGTCCGCAACGGTGGCTTCCAGTGACGGACAAGGTGCGAAGACCAGGGACGCGTTCTCTCGATGGAAAGGGCATGTCTTGCTGGGAAGGGCTTCAAGACTCTCGAGTTCAGGCAGCGGGCTAAGCGATAGCTCCACGCTCGTGGTCCCGCTCCCGGTTTTGGCGGGCTCGAGCAGTTTCCGCAACCCAATCTCGACCTGTAGCGCTGCGATGATGGAGGCCATGGTCGGTGTACTGGGTATTGGCTGGCCCCGAGCACCGCCGCTTTCCCGCCAGCAGGAGCGCACAGAGGAATCCCCAAGAGTCAGTAACTCTCGCCGCCGCTGGTCGCTCAAAAGGCAACCGTAACAGGCGCTTTTCCTTCCGGGGAAATAGGTGGCCCTTCCGCGCCAGTAATCGGAGCCGCCGAGGCCACCGTCGGAGACTGGAATGTCAAGCCTGGTGGCGACATACGCGATCTCCAGCCTGGCAAGATCACTGTCCACACAACTGAAGATTGTGCGGCACTTGGCGACGTCTTGAAATCCAACATCCGCAATCTCCTGGCTCAGGCCAATACATTCAGTGTCGGGAAACAGCTCATTTATTATCCCCGCCGCAGCGAGAGCCTTGTTCTGTCCAATCACATTAGAGCCGCGAAATAGGATTGAGCGAGTCAAGTCACTTGCCTGGATCTGATCTGGATCGACTACAGCAAGCCTGCCCACGCCGAGCAAGCCAAGCAGTTTCGCCACCTCGTTACCCAGTGCGCCCGCCCCGACGAGCAAGACCGTTAGTTCTCGTATTGAACTGTGCCGAAAGATGGTCTCGTTAAGCCTGGAATAGTCAGGGGCGTTCATGGTCGGGCAGATGAGCACTTCGTCAACTGGTCCGTCGTGAATTTTGAAACCTCCCGCGCTGGATACTACGCTGAGAGTGAGCTGATGAAAACCGGAAGTCTTCCGTATTTGGCGCTACTCAGGTGTGAATTTGAAATTGGAAAGCGCCACGATTTCGTTTGCTGGAATTACGAAGCCGATCTTTCCGCCACCAAAATCGCCGTTAGGATCAGTCATCGTATCTACAGTAACCCAGGCGCTGCCTTCGTAGCGTTGGTGCACGATGTTGTTTCGCTGGACCTCGATTCGGAACGTACACATATGACCCTTGCCCATTCCATTCGGATTCTTCGTTTGCTTGTCATGCTTTCCGTTGACAATCTGCTCACGCCGGAGAGATTTCTCATCCATCTGAAAGAGGATGTAATTGTTTTGGTTGACGTAATCGACCACCCATTGGAGGTGATGTCCCTTGCGCAGTTGAACTGTGAATTCGAAGCGGCCTATACTGGGCTGCCTATGATATAAAACAAAATCTCCTCCGTGATGTACAAACCATTTGTCCTCCAGAATCCAGCCGGCAGGGTTTTCCCAGTTCTCCATTCCCCCAGGGTGCGGGGATAATGTCACGGAGCTGTCCTTGTCGGCCAGAATCGTGACTTGCACGGTCCGTTCATCTCCGCCCTCCCAACGGGCAGTGACCGTATATGTGCCCGGGGGCAGGCTGGTGACCACTCGGGGCTTGATCCGCTTGCCGACTGGTTCGTCAGCTGCCCGAAGTTCGATATTCTCCGTAGGAGGCGACACCTCCACGATAAGCCTGCCTTGAATCAATTCGAGAGCAAAATCCGCAGGTGATAACCGAACGGTGGCCCCGGGACCGAAGTCTTTGCGCCGTTCAATCGGCTTGTACCCTTCGTCTCTGATTCCGATGAGATGGTTTCCGGGTGCCACGTCAGGTCGGTCGAAGCTCCCGTTAGATTTAACTGTTCCAATCGGATTCCCGTCCAGGAAGACCTGTGCGCCCGGTAGCTGGCCTTCCATGTGGAGGGCGGACATAACCACAATCGCGCGCAGCTTGAATACGACTGGGGTTTCCTCGCCCCTTTTCACCTGGACGACCTGCGGCGGTACGGCTTCATAACCCTGTTTTTTGACTTCCACCGTGTACTGTTTCACCGGCAGGTCAGGTATGGGGAACCTGCCTTCTTTAGTTATGCCTTTTTCTTCGCCGTCTAATAGCACGTGAACGTCGTCCTCTCCGGTGACGACCACTAGTGTGCCGATATTGCGATCCGTATTCAGGAAGACCATCAGAGCGGGGTCCGGTCCCATCGATACGTTCCGCTTGAGAGTCCTCCCCGCTGTTAAAGTGCATTGGTGATCTCCGTGCGCGAGGTTGTCTGAATCGAGTCCCGCCGCACCCACTTCACCTAGGCTTTGACCATCTACACTTAGTTGGGCAGGCAGAGCCGAGTAGACTCGCGCACGCCCTCCAAAGCTGCTTATGGCCCAGGCGCTCGCACGCTTTTCTGCATCGAATTTGGTTACGGGAGCCGTGTCGCCGGCGTTCACGGTGAAATTCAAGACGGCGCCCCCGTTTGCTCCCCGCACCTTCAGGGTGTGTTGGCCCGGATCGAGGTGGTCTTGAGAGAATTCGCCCCGTTGCAGTTCGCCGATCTGTTTGTTGTCCAGCCACACTGTTCCGGCTTCCATATCTGTTGAGACATGCAGGGCAGGCAGTATTGGCGCCAAGCTAATCTCGACCGGAGGTGGAGACGAGCTCCCGCTGAGTGTGAAGTTCTTCGACTGGGAACGATAGCCATCCAATAGGGCCTCTATTTGGTGTTTACCCGGAGGCAGCTTCTGAGTGCAGGGTGCGGGACCGCAAACCTTCGCGTCAATTCGAACCGTGGCCCCTGCCGGCAAGGTGCGGACCACGACCGTCAGTTGGGGAACGGGGGGAGGGCTGTGCTTTCTGTAGTGGAACCCGAGAATCACGGCCAACCCGACCATGACCAAGGTAGATACCCCTGCCAGCACCCAGTCGGGATGGCGGTTCCAAATGCTCGGCCCACCGCGCCTTACCTCTTGCATATCCTGATTCTCGATGGGGGGGGCCTTCTCGACGGGGGGCTCGTCGGTGGACGGCTCGGGAAATTGGGGTGGTAATCCAGGTGCGACCTGCCCCTCCTCAACGCTATAGACAGCGTCAGGAGGGGGGACTTGCGCAGGCGCGCCCTCGGCCGATTTTCTCATCCCGGTGAAGAGATGCCGTACACGAGCCGACCACTCTTGGAACTCGGCATCATCCGGGTAGCGGCTGGTAACAGCATCCAAGCGCTCGCAGAGGTTTTCAAGAGTGGGGACGTCCGTCGCGCTTTCCGCCTGCGAGTAAAGCTGTCGCAACTCGTCCAGGCTTTGCTGGCGGGGGTCCGGGGTCCGAAATCGGCTTGGCTCCCCTAGGCTGGAGCGTTGTTCGAAATACCCGGTGGCAGCGGGATACGAGGGAGACGGCTCTGCATCCTCCCTAGTCGGGCTAATTAAGGGCGGTTCGAGCGAATCGCGATGCCCTGTAGACAACTCTTCAGTTCGGAAGTCGCCGCTCGGATGCGGCGCGTCGAGTGAGTTGTCGAGGTCATGAACTGGGGCGCTCGAGGGCTCTATCTGATCGCGAAGTCTTTTCACACGCGCGATCTCGGCATCAAGATTGGGGTACTCGCCATAGATGATCTGCAAAGTCTGCCATTGCCCCAGCGCTTCACTGAACTCGCCGCCCTGTTCATACAGGCGCGCAAGTCCTACGATGGAGTTCACGAGGTTGCGCTTCTCGCGGACGACTCCCCGCAGGTGCTCGAGCCGAGGCTCCCCGGGGAAGGTCTGCAGTGCCTCCTCTAGGATTCTGACACGCTCGTCCAGGTTTGGCTCCGCTCCGACGCGCTCCTCGATTCGGGCGATGGATTGCGACCGCTCCTGGTTTCCTCGCATCCCCGAATTGTCATCTAGTTTCTTTGGAATGGCGTCCTCCCGCAGACCTTGCCTATTATACCTCCGCCGTCAACGGAAGTCGTAGCCCGCAGTTGCGATACCCCTCGAGCAAGGTAGCCCCTTGAGGCCTTCGGATCGGCGGTTCGACGCTGCTGCGATAACTCGGGCTTTTAGTACCCTTGATTCGGCGAGTGCTTTGGACTTATCTTGTTGAGGTTTTGAAAGGTCATAGGAGACTCACCATCAATCAGACGGAGGCGCGCCGTGGGCTCGCCATTCCTGACTTTTGAAGAAACGGCCAGCCGGGGGGAGGGTGTAAATCCGGTCTGCATGGCCATCATGCCGATGACGCTCGACCGGGTTGGTGTTGAAACTCCTTCAGAGGATGACAGGCCAACTCTCGTCACATCGGTACAACGGGCCTTCGACTTGTTCCAGCCGACACTCTGCTTCAGAGGTTCGGCAGGGGATCAGAGTCCACCCATTGAGATTCAGTATCGCTTCCGGTGCCTGGACGACTTTGAACCGGAGCGCCTGCGGGCACACCAGCCTCCCCTCCGGTCTGAGCCGTACATGCGCAACGACCTGGCGGACCTGCAAGACTACATGGCTAGTCTTCGGCGACTTCGCCGCTGGTGGCAGTCGGAATCGGCGCAAAACGTCTGGAGCAATCCCGGGCGACGGAAGAGATTCATCTCCGCGCTAGCCCGCCTTCGACACGATCTGCAAGAGACCGAAGCCAATGCACAGGCCGTCCACAGCGCCTTCGAAACGATGCCCGCTTCCGGCCTCATGGTCCACAGCGCTGCCGCACTTCTTGCACAACTCGACGATCCACTCCGGGGAGAGGATACTCACGAGACGGCAGCGGCGAGAATTCAAGCGCAGATCTCCCGGAGTGAGGAGGCGTGCGACAACCTGCTCGGCCAAGCATTCGAACAGGTGCGAGCCATCGAACGAAGCTATCGCACCATCTCGCTCTTCTTGCTGAACGCTGCAAGCATGGAGGATCAGGCCCGCCCGCCCGCGGAACTCTGGATTCTGAACTGTGATGCTTCGGCGATGACCAATCCCCGCTCGTCTCGTGCTTTCGCGGCCACCGAGCGCTTTCTGCGCGACAAAAACGACAGTTTCAGCTTCCAAGGACATGTTTGCACCTTGGCCGTGCCCGCGGCCCTTGAGCGGTCAACAAGAGAGTGTTTGGAGGAGGTTGCGAACCGCTACGGAGCGGTACTGATTAGTCAGATCGGGAGCGAAAGTACGGTGACCGCAATTCGACAGAATTTCCGGGTTGGGCGTACCTACGGATTCGTTAAATTTGTGGACCCACAAGACTTTCGACATGTCCTTGCTGTTGGCTCCCTTCAATTACGGCCGCCCCATTGGTTCGAGCACGGGGGAGATGTTCAAGAAGGTCTGCTCGGCTCATCCTCAGTGGTGCTTGCCGCCGTTCTAGCCCGGATTGAGCGCAAAAAGTCGCCCCTCGGCGAGGTGTTTCGCTCGCCTATTCTGGGCTGCGATAAGTCAGTCCCGAGCTTTGGGGTTGGGGATTTCAATCATTACGGAGTCGAACGTCAACTGGTCATTCCGGTGCGAGGAGGTTGAGCCCGCCATCCCCAGTTTCAAGACGGAGGAAAACAGTGTACCGCGGCTCAATTTGTGAGGAGGTTGACGATTTGGCCAAAAGGCGGCACGGCTCCGTCTAGGAGGTGTGGCGATGACAAGGTGTCCTTATTGCGGCCGAGAATTTCAGCAGGGCATGCGGTTTTGCGGCTGGTGCGGGAAAGACGTAGCACTTGCCCAGCCGGTTCAACCGCGTGGTGAGGTCCGGACCAGCGGCAAGGCGACGGCGAGCATGGTATTGGGGTTCTTCTTTTGGCTGTTGCCGGCGGCCATACTTGCCATCATTTTTGGACATATTTCTCTAGGTGAGATCAAGCGCAGCGCCGGCCGCCTCAAGGGAGAGGGTATGGCCATCGCTGGCCTTGTGCTGGGCTACATCGGCGGCGCAGCCGTGCCGTTGATCCTGATTATGGCTGCGATTGCCATCCCCAATCTTCTCAGGTCAAGGGTTGCCGCAAATCAGGCGTCGGCGGTTGGCTCGCTGCGTACTATCAACACCGCCGAAATAACCTACGCCGCGACCTATAATAAAGGCTATTCACCCAGACTTGCGACTCTCGGGCTGTCCTTGAACGGCAATCCGGACGCCGACGCCGCGGGCCTGCTTGACAACGTGCTGGCTTCCGGAATCAAATCGGGTTATACCTTCACCTACGAACCAGGGGAGACCGATGCAAGCGGCCGGATTGCGAGCTACACTGTGCGAGCCGATCCCCTCACCCAGGGTACGACAGGTGTTTCCCACTATTTCGCGGATGAATCAGGCGTAATCCGCCAGGAAACTGAAGGTCCCGCGAGCAAGGGCAGTCCGCCGATAGCACAATAGGTCCGCGCTACGAGAAGCAGGACCTTCTTTGTTGTCCCCTATGGGGTGCTCGGCCAAAGGGAACAACGCCAAAGATATCAAAAGCTATTGGCTCCTGTTGACTTTATTGACATTATATACTGCAAGTGGCAGAATGCGCTTGTGCAGGTGAATCAGGAGCAGCAGGGCCGCTGGTCTGTTTTTTAGTCGATAGCTAACATAGCCAAAGGGACAGTTTGACTGACCTTATCCAAGGGTGGTTGGAGTGGCCGAGGACGTCACCTTCCGGTTGATAACCATAGAGATATCGCGTGCCGCCCTGAGTTCACCCATTCGGAGCAGCAGATCACTAGCCAGGCCGACTTTGATGGATCGGAGAGAGTTGTCATCACCCAGGGACTCGGTAATGTCAGGAGCAAGTGGGAGGTCTCTATGCTTGGTGAAGTGACCATAGAGGTTCTTGCCCGCCCGGACGCGGATGAAGGAGAGAACGTCGAGCTGGCCCGGCAGGTCAGACATGAACTTTTGGGGTTGGGGGAGATTGAGAATGTCCATTCGCGCCTCACGCCGGCTGGACCAGGGACGAAGGCAGTCGGAGGCATCGATTGGCAGACGCTTATCGTGACCCTGGCTGCTTCAGGTGGCGTACTGACCACCCTAATCAGTGCGGTGCAGGCCGTTCTCTCCAGGCATTCTCAAGCACCGTTGAGGCAGTCCCTGGGAAGGGTCCGGGCCCCAACGAAGCGCGGAAGCGCGAGACTCAGACCGAGCTGGCGGTCTTGGTTTCCGGCATCTTCCTGGCTGCTGCTCTAGGGTTGGGAGGGTACTGGTGGTGGAACAACCTACATCCAGGCCCTAAAGGCGCGCCTAATCAGGTGTCGCAGACAAAGCAGGCGTTGACAACCGAAAACACCACGGCCCCCCCGCTACTCCTCAGGGATACCTGCCCCAACCTTCTCAGGGTGGGGAATCGGGGCGCTCGACGGTGAGCGAAGGCGCGCCGGACCGCTCTCCTCAGGCACCCAGGCGCTCAGACGCGAGCACGGCAGCGGGCGCAGGGACTAACGGACCTTCTGACATAGCGCTGAGCCGCATTCGGGTGGGCGGTATGATCGAGCAAGCCGAGTTGATCTTTCAGCCCTCTCCCGAGTACCCTCAACTGGCCAAAATGGCCCGGATCCAGGGAACAGTCCGCCTCGAGGCCGTGATTGCCAAGGATGGAACCATCGAAGAACTGAAACTCGTCAGCGGCCACCCACTACTGGTCAAGGCTGCTATGGATGCTGTCTGGCACTGGCGCTATCAACCCACGCAAATGAATGGGGAAGCAGTAGAGGTCATAACCGAGGTAGACGTGAATTTTACTCTTGGTCAATAGTGAGGAGCGAGACCGCTTCTGTAATTGGAACCGCCGTCATGGTGAGCGGAATTTGAGGCCGGGTATCGAGGAGGGAGGGTCACCCGAATGAAGGCCAGAATCACGGACCAATCGGTGACCATCTTCAGCGAACCGGACCTTAGCGCGACGCCGATCACGCAAGCGAGGGAAGGGCCTTCACCAGTTCCTGAATGCACCGGTGTGAGGGTTGAAAAGGCATCCTGTGGAGATTTCGAGCCGCTGAAAGGATGAGAGAAGCTATGAGCGACGCGCGGCGGGAACCTGTCCGTTCACTCTTGGGAAATCTTGAACTATATTGGGGCCGTTTTGTGGAGCGGTTGCAGGGAGCTTACGAGCGGCTGCGGCCAAGTACTCTACCGGGCCAACGGCGCCCAATTAACGTCAACGCGCTGATCACGACCGTCCAGCAGGAGTTCCCGAACGCGCGTATTCGAGTCACGGGTCGCGGGCGCACCGTGGCACGGCAGGCGGAACTGATGGCGCAACGCCGGCGCGGGGACAGGGCTCAATTCCTTGGCACTTACGTTCCGGCTCCCCACATCACCGAAATGGACACTTGGGTCACCGCGCATCCCCACGCGACCGAGCAGGAGACGACGACGGCCTTCACCGAGATCATTAACCGGGCCCGCCGGAACGGGGCGGTGGTCAGCAATCACCTTTCCGACCGTGCCCGCGATATCAG
>Ga0326728_10013253_pt1 | contig 17965 bp, 18 predicted proteins | sample MB3enrmetagenome_FD_207602 | JGI IMG/M metagenome (GOLD analysis project Ga0326728, IMG submission 207602) | Lab enriched peat soil microbial communities from McLean, Ithaca, NY, United States - MB31MN | ecosystem: Environmental > Terrestrial > Soil > Wetlands > Peat | place: USA: New York... | reverse complement strand
GTAATCGCTCATCTCAATCATCATCCTTCTCATCCGGTATTCCGGTGTTTGCGGGATCCGGCGGGCTGAGTCTCCTTTGCTCTCTCTTTTGGCAATCCCCGGGTCCACCAGATGTGCGCCCCGAGATCCTCATTGACCTGCATCCATGCGGGAGGTGTCAGGAGCCCTGAGTAAGGCTGACCGGACTGTACTCATCCTACCGAACTTTCTTCTTCTTCCAGAATTCCCACCGGATAAAGCCTTGGTTATCGCCCTCGCTTTCCATGATTTTAGTATGCGCTGATTTCAATATTTACCTGATGAAGGTTCACAGTTACCGGCGTGTTCATCGGTTGATTGACTGTCGAGCTGTTATAGTAGAGGTAGTTACCAACGCCTGGACTGTTATCCACTATTATATTGGCCGGGTAACCAGAATAGGTCGTACTTATTTTACTAAACCCTGAGTACCAACTACCCAGAACCCCGGGTCCGAATAAAGTGTCGTTTGATCCAACGGAAATTTCCGCGATGTTCGTATATGACGTGGTATTAACGTTAGATGTCAGCCTGAGCGTACCGATTCCATTGCTGCTGACAGACGTATGGACCGGGTTGGCGTACATGCTCACAACCCAAAGATCGAGGCTGGAGATGTTTCCATATCCCTGCGATGTCATGTTCGGAGTGGCAGAAACCATCCCAAATGACTGTGCAAAAGTCTGAAGCGAGCCGGGTGTACTGATTTCGTTTTCAACATCGGTCATGTTGTAGTACTCGAGAGGCGTCGAGAGTTCTCCGTATTTGGTCACATTGATGTAGCCGTACTGCCACTGGTAACCCTGATCCTGCCAGAAATTACTGACAGGTTCGTACGAGAAATTTACAATTGTCCCATTCACGAGGGCAACAGTATTTCCCGTCCCATCCGTGAGATCCAATGTATAGATCGGATCGGTTTCATTCTGCACCTGCAGCGTTCCGCTCGATTTGAGCAGGTTGACCATCACATCCCCACCGCCGAGCTGGACCGGTTCACTAAAGATGAGATTATTCTGGTATGATGATGCCGCATAATCGAGGTCTGATGAAAAATGCTCGAATGCCGACTCCACGTTTTCGAGGTGCCCGACCTCTGCGGACTCTTTCATTGATGGGACGTAGACCGCATTCCAGATCGAAAAGAACGTCACAATCGCTGCAAGAATAAGCATCACGGCAATAATCGGGGCGATTGCATCGTCTCTCACGGCTGCCCACCGCCCAGGACACCGGAGAAGAGCACTGCACGATCTGTGGCAAGTGTGATTGTGGTATTCCTGTCAAAAGCCGACCCGGTAATAATGGTAATATTACCGCCCAGATCAAAAACCGAACTGTCCGGTTCAGCCGGATCCGGTACAAAGGTGAAATTCGGGTCGTTGTAGGAATACATTTTACCGAGATTTGTAAACTGATTTGAAATAACAACCTTAAGCGTATTTTCCTTCACCCAGTCGCCTCCTTTGTGCCACAAGGTCACATTTCCCTGAGTATCATTACTCATCATGATCGTGACTGTGGGACTTCGCTCAGACGGCAGGTAATTGGGAAGCTGGGAGGTAAAGACTGCAGCGAGGATCAGCACCAGCCCGATCATGAGCATTTCTCCTACTACTTCCGAGACTGCCTGGTTCCTGGTAGGGTTTTTCTGCATTGTTTCAGCCTCACATGATGAATACGAACATGGCCACCGCTGCCGCCAGAAGAAGGATACTGTGTTTGAATCCGGCGAGAATGCTGTTCGAGCTGAACTGGCCGGCCATGAGGCCGGAGAAGAATCCAAGAAGAAGACCGATGTCAAACATCTCGGTCACATTCCCAGAAAGGTCATAATTGAGATTAAATGAGGAAAAACTTGAAATAAACGGCCCGTTGAGCTGGTACGCCGTGTAAAGATAGATCCCAAACGAGAGATAGATGATCATCACGTAAACGATGGCGGTATTGGCCCGCTCGCTCTTGAGTTTGAGGTAGTGTTCGAAATCTGTGATGGCGATAAGGAAGATATCTCTCAGGTTCGACGTGATGTCGCTTGCTTTCACGACCAGTGATATAGCTCGTTTGACCGAGACAAGGCCGATCCGATCTTCCATGCGCACGAGAGCAGCGTTGATATATGCCCCGGTACTGACATCACGGGACACAAGGACAAGTTCAGAGCTTAAGATGCCCAGTTTGGCATTGGAGATCCGGTGGATTGCATCCGGCAGTGTCAGGCCGATATCGATCATATCGGAGAGCTCGCGCAGGAATTCTGGGATATTGGCCTCGACATTGCTGACATACCACCGCCGCCCTTCATACGCAAGGGAGACCGGCGCCATGAACCCGATGAGGATCAGGCATATACTGGCTTCAAGGGTGTTTTTCGGGAAAATGGCATCAATCCACCCGGTTATCAGCAGGACCGCGAAGATGCCGGCACATGCTGCCCCTGCGAGCAGTCCGTAATTATAATTTGCAATGTATGCCCGGAACGGGTGCCGGAGCTGGTTATAGAACCGGCGTTCTCTTTTTTTTGCCTCGAGCGCCTTAAAAAAGGCGGCATCTTCCTTAAAAGGGTAATCGTTTGCGGAAATCCCGAAACTTAACCCCTCCTCGGCCATCTCCCTTTTTGTGATCTCAAGGTTCTCCGGGGGCAGCATGATCGAGAGCATCCAGATCATGATAATGGCACCGACCGGTATACAGAGATACATGAAGGGGACGAGCCAAGTCATTGCCGATGTGCTGGTCATCCCCTGTGCCACGATCATGATAATCAGGGCAATGGGGCCGGCCACGAACGCGGAAACATACACCTCCGCCATGATCTCGATGGTCTTGAGCAGGAGATCCAGTTCCCGTTTGGCCTGTTCGTGGAAGAATCCGGTTTTTGAGGAGAGATATGCGGTGATATCACCGCCACTCTCATACACGACCCCGAGATCGTTGATGAAATCCCGGAACAGAGGAGAGGGGGTGGTTTTCTGGACGTTATGCAGCGCTGTTATCAGATCGTCGCCGAAAAGCTCCACGTCCCGAACTACCTGGCCGAATTCGATCGAGACCTCGCTAAACATCGATTTTTCTTCGTAAATCCTTTTTACAACTTCAAATGGCGACATCGTGGTGGAGAGGGCCTGCATGTACGAGACTGCATAGGGCAGGTCAAGATCGATCTTTGACTTTCTCCCTTTTGCAACCATCACCGGGTAATAGACCTGAAAGAAATACATTCCCGGCACGCACAGGGCAAACAAAAAGATCCAGAACAACAGCGGGGGAATGAGGGCAAAGAGCCCGAAATCATACCCGGTGAACTGGACAAAGACAAAGAACCCGAAAAAAAACGCAATGGATGCAGCTGAATTTATCCGGATGGATTGGAGGTACTGTTCCGCAGTGAAGGACAGGCGGGCAGAGCGAAGATCGTTCTTGAGATTTGCCCCAAGAAAGGTAAGTTCAAACTTCTCAAGCGAGGTTTCCGCCGATTTAAGAGAGGAAAGAACGGTCATCTCATTCCCCGAGATCATGGATGGCATTTGCGAGATCAATGATGTCCGGCGGGGGAGCATCGACTGCCACGTTCAGGAACTCTTCCCGCCTCCTGAGTTCGTCTGTCACCTGTTCCATGGACCAGTTGTGTATCAAAGCAATCTCATCAAGCACCTTAGATCGTGCTCCTGTTTTACAAAACCGGTTGCTGGCGGTGTCCCACTCATAGAGTTTGACCGGGATAATAGTGCCGTGTTCATCAACTGATATCTCATGGATAGCCGCGCAGCGCCGTACCCGGAGGCTGCCGAATGTGAAGACGGCCTGACTGACGACTAAGTCGAGCGCAGTGAACATAACGGGAGGGACGTTGATCGGTTCATGGGTGAGCCGGTTGATGGCCTCTTGGACGCTGCCGGCATGGATAGTTGAAAGCGTTGCGTGGCCGGTGTTCATTGCCTGGAACAAGGTCTGGGCCTCCCTGCCCCGCACCTCCCCGACAATGATATACTCCGGCCGCTGCCGCATGGACGATTTCAGCAGCGAGAAGAGATCGACATCTCCCTGCACCCCCGGCGTGTTCAGCTCCCGTGTCTGGGTCGCCAGCCAGTTCTTGTGGGGAAGCTGGATCTCCCGGGTATCCTCAAGGGAGACGATCTTCGAGTTGAGCGGGATAAACAGGGAGATCGCATTCATGGTTGAGGTCTTGCCGCTTGCCGTACCTCCGGCAATGATCAGGCTCCTCCGATGCTCTATTACCAGCCAGAGGAATGCAAGGATCTCACTGTTATAGGTTCCGAATTTTATCAGATCGAGCGGGGTCATCGGATCGCTCCGGAATTTCCGGATTGTAAAAGAGCTGCCGTTCGTAGATATGACATTGCTGTAGGTAACCTGGACCCGCGAACCATCAGGGAGAGCTGCGTCCACCATCGGGTTAGTGAGCGAGATCTGCTTGTTGGCTTTCTGGGCAAGTTTTAAGACGAACTGGTTGAGCTCCCCTCTGCGGAAGAGCACACTCGTCCGCTGGCTGCCATAGGTACGGTGAAAGACAAAGACGGGCAGGTTTTCGCCATTGCAGCTGATATCCTCGAGTGCAGGGTCGTGCATGAGCGGTTCGAGAAGGCCGAATCCCGAGAGGTCGCGCCGCAGGAAATACTCGAGGATCGGCAGCCGCTCATCGGACATCGTGGGATCGTTCTCCCGGAGGATGCGGAAAACCGTCTCCCGGTCGAGCAGATCTTCAGGTTTTTTATCCGGATTGTCAAATATGATGACATCGCGGAGGTAGCTGTACGCTTCCTGGAGGATAATCTTCTCCCGTGGAGTGATCACCGGTTCGACAACGGTGTAGACAAAACCGAGATTCCCCTGCCGCGCAATCTTGATATAGGCAAAAGGGGACTGGACCCAGTAGACCTCAAGGATCCCTCCTCCTGATTTTTCCGGAATCTCTGCAGGGGGGATCTCCGGACCGGATACGTGCGGAATTCCCACATGATGACGGGCTTCAGATGGGAATTGTGCGATATGGCTGGATGTGAGAGCGGGAAGCAGCGTTGTCATCCGTTCCGGCGCAAACCGGAACCCCGCTGCAATACCGGCGGTTCCGAGCGTTATAAGGGATGCGATGCCGGAGATCACAAGAATGGGCAGGGGCAGGTCGATGAAAAGTGCGAAGTAGCCGGTCAGGATCCCCACCATACAGATCCCAAGGATCATCACATCCCCGCGGTCTGTACGGTTCCCCATTGACCGGACAAACCGGAGGTATTGTACCACCATGGCAGGGATCTTCGTACCCTTTCCATTATCCGGGATGACTGTAGTACCTGGTTTTTCAGAGTCCGGGAAAAAACAGGACCTAGCCCCCTTCACAAAGAGAGCCAGGGTAGCTAGCGAGACCACCGACAGGACTCCTATGAGGGGCAGAGGCATGTCGACAAAAAGCACGATGACACCGGTGCCGAACGCCACGATAGCCGTTGACAGAAGCAGGAGATATCCCCGTGTCGATTTGGAGGAAAGCGCTGCAATGGTCTTCCGGTACCCGGTTCCAAGGCTTTCCGTGGAATACCGGAATTCAGGAATCATCATCACCTGCCGTTACTGAAGGGGTCACCTGAGGCGATGAGCCGGTGATAACGGAAACTGTTACATCAAGATAGTTCCCGTTCAGGATGATTTGGAACTGCCCGCTCCTGTATACCTTAATATACCTCGGACCGGATTGCGAACAAACGTTATCGTTGGGTACCCAGCTATAGGTATTACTAATGGTACCTGAACTCTGGCCATTATTACTTTGGGCATTGCAATTATTGTAATTTCCGGTATCCGAACTGAAGATCCCCCCATACCCGTCTTCAGCAACGGTTTCATTCGTCTGGTTGTCCAGCACGGTGATGGTCATATACGGGTTAGACGGGGCTGCATCTGTGCCAGCGCAGGAAGCAGGATTTTGGAGGCAGTCAATTGCCGGGTTGACTGTAAATACAACATAAAGCGGCCCGCGGGTGACATTTACCAGAAGACCAACCGGATATCCCTCCATGATGAATGTCTTGGTGAATTCAGGTTGCCGGTTAAGAAAGGAGAGGTAATCAACAGGGGTTGAATTGATGCGGGTTTCGTTCGGGGTGACATAGGGAGCCGGTGTGGGCTGGGGGAAAAACTCCATCACAGAATCCGTTATTGTCGGGCTTGGTACTTCAATGGCAGGAGAAGTTGGTGTACTTTGTGGGATCACAGCCATAGATCCGGCCTGTGAGTCAGTGGATATTGTTGAACTGTTCGGGCTTCCGGTCTTATCACCCCCGAGAGCGTTCTGGGCGATCTTGATACACCCGGCCGAATTGACCGTGAGTATAACGAGAATGACCAATACGATCGGGATGTGTATCGGGATTATCGTCTTTTTCCCTGTGCGCATGCGGTATCCTCCATGGAAGTTTCCCCAATCCTGAGATCATTCTTATCCCGTCTCTTACTCCGATTTTCAGAGTACGACACTCTATAAAGCGAGATTTTGGCAGGAGGTGATATCACCACAGATGATGATTGAGCAGCGGTTGATATTGCGATTGTTTACATTATTATGTTAACTTTCTATGATTATTAAATATAACCTTGTGAGATTCGCAGAACAGTCTATCCAGTCACACCCGGCATGCACTGCACACCGGATCACTCTTCTGGATTTTCAGGAAGCGGGCCCGGCTTTGCATGATCCGGACCATTGAATCCGAATGTATCTTTCCCAGCACGACATCGGCCCGGTAACAGCAGGGGGCAACATCGCCGTTGCACCGGACAAAGAGCGTATACCTCATCAGAGGGCAGGGGGAGGTGTGTGCCAAGGGTAGCCGGACCTTACAACCCAGAGTCCGGGCCGTTGCACTAATCCGTGCAAAGAGGGAATGTTCCTTTTCCTGAAGTACCGGGGTCCAGGGAAAGGAGCGCTCAAAAGTCACTATGTCCACACCAAATTCCTTCGCCAAGGCAAGCATCTTTTCCACCTGATCAATATTCTCCTCCAGAAGGACGATGTTTATGTGGGTCTTCGGGATCTTGGACTTGCTGGCCTCCCGTCGCTCCATAAAATATCGGATATTCCCGGCGATCTCCGGAGTGCACCGGTCAATATCCGGCAGACTGAATGCGATGGCTGCAAGCCCCGAACCGATCAGCGCATCGGCCTTGTCAGCAAGCAGGGTAGCGTTAGTGGTAAAATTCACAGATTTACGGCAAGCCGCAGCATACATTATCATCTCGATGAGATCCGGGTTCAAGAGCGGTTCACCCCAGCCATGAAGGGTAAGATACCGGCTTTTCGAAACCCCGATAATCCTTGTAAACACATCAAAAGAGAGTGATTCGTCCGAGCTGCAGAATATGGAACGGAGACATGATGGACATCCCAGATTGCAGGCAGTCGTTGTCTCCAGCTGCAGGATCGGTGGTATAGCGTAATTAAGGATGGACATTGTCACCCTTACCGGACCATACGGGTCATTTCAGTCTCACCCACATGGACGATCATTTCTGGCAGTCTCATGAGGTAACTCATGCTTTTCCGTACTCCATTTGAATTAAAGACCATGAGACCGGCGAACACTCCAATACCGAGGATATGAGCTGCTGCAAGGCCAATTGCTGCTTCCGGGAGAACTATTGGTGCGCACATGTATTTTCACCTCCTTGAAGTTGATTAGTAGTGATTAATCTTATAATGAAGATAAACATTTCCCATTGGCTTCATCCAATCGCATTTTTTCCTGTAAAAATACCGTCTGCGCCTTCCACCTGACGGCAGTTATTCACCGGTGATCAGGAAGTCCGTTGCACCTGTTCTCCACGCAAACGACATCGTTTGCAGAGAAATTCGATGCCATATATTGCTGATGCAGAGATTATACCCCCCAGCAGCGCCACGAGGAAAAGAATCGGCATCATGGCGGGATCCGGGGGAAACCGTGATGCAAAACCATCCCCCCAGAAAAGCCAGAAATGCAGCATATAATACATATTGGCAAGACCGGCTGCGACGAAGTACTTTCCCGGATACCGGTAACATATTACTGCATAGCAAAGCCCCAGAATGCCAAAGACGTAATATACCGAGGGAAACTGGGCGAGCGCGATATTATCCTCGCCCTGTTTTGCAAGGCCAAGCAGGGCAATGCCAAGCGTTACCAGGCTCAGCATCATCAGAACCAGCGGCAGGAAGTATTTCCACAAGGGCCCTGCAGAGATAAAAAGGCAACCTGCTTCAATAATGATCGCTACGATGAATAAGACATCCAGCGACTGGATGATCACTGCCTGGTTTCCGAAAAGGAGATCGATGGCGATCAATACCATTGCCATAGCCGCGGCAGTACCAGGTTTTTTAACCAGGATAAGTCCAAGAAGAAGCCAGAAACAAAGAATACTTCCGAAAACGAGCACTCCGGCCCCGGGTCCCGGGAGTTCCAGCATGCCGTATACATATTCAGAAAGCCGGCTCTCCGGGAAAAAGTACGAGGGGATGAGCGCGCCGGTCAGTGCAGCCAGCACTGAAAGGGCGAGGATGATCCCGATCTCCCTGAGGCTGAAATAAATACCGTCTCCCGACCCGTTTTCTGGCATGAAGCCCACCGGATTCCCATAAAAATGTTGCAGGTTTTTCCTGATCTCCAAGAAGCCTGCATCAACGATTACCTGTCTATGTTTTATTAACCCCGTACCGGGTATAGGTATTCCAAAGCAGGATTCCCCCGTATGCAATCGCCGCTGCTACCGCGCCAAAGACAAAAGCAAAAGTGAGAATGGGTGGGATTGCCGGGGCCACGGGTGCCCAGCTGAATAATCCGCTTTTTCCATTGAAGGCCCAGCAGAAAACAAGGTAGAACATCTCTGCGCAGCCGGCGCCGACGATGTACTTCCCTGCCGGGTACATGAACAATATCACCGCAAGGCAGAGCGCGAGGATACCGGTAACCGCGTACCCGAGCGGGAATACGGTTGCCGCGGCCCCGTTCTCCCCCATCTTGGCATTACCCGTGGCCATAAGAACCAGCGTGGTAAGGCCCATGATGACAAGGAATGCCGGGAAGATATACCGCCAAGGCTTCTTCTCCAATGCAAGCAAGCCGGCGATCTCAATAATTATGGCGACAACGAGGCCGAGGTAATCAAGCGGGAGGGACTGCTGACCTCCGGCTGGCATACCCTCATAGGCTCCAGCTGCAGACGCTCCTCCTCCAGCAGTACTTTGCATGGTCGATCCTTGACTGTGCACAGCGGATCCCCCGTGTGAAGCTGTCCTGTTCATGGAGTTAAATCCCCCGTGGTGCCCTCCCAAGGCAAGCGCGAATGCAAGCCCGAAGATCATGATCAGGACCGCTATGAGGAGCGCGGTACCGGGTTTTTTGATGACAAGCAGTCCCAGCACGAGCCACAGGCAGACGAACGCGCTGACATTGAAGATACCGGTGCCAGGCCCGGGCATTTTCAGGAATGCGTGGACAAACCCCGGCCCGGGTCCGCCCGGCAGGACGTAACTGAGTCCATAATTGCCGGTCAGGAATGCAAGAGCTGCGATGACTAAGATGATGATCAGTTCCTGCCAAGTGAAGTATCCGCGGATTTTTTCCAGCCAGTTATTTGCTGGCGAACCAGATGATGATGCCTCGGTTGTTGCCATTCTCTATCCTCAAGAACCCACCAGTCCCGGATGATGACGGGAGGCATTCCCGCCGACGGGATTATGGATCGTTATTGGGTTGTTCATGCTCTCAAATAAGCATTATCATTTAACATTTTGCGCAAGTACAACCAAATTTTTTACCTCATACGGAAAAGTACCCTGGATGATTCCGGTTCAGGATATCATAAAAGGGTGTGACGAAAATGTCTGACTTCGATTTACTTCTGGCCAGAGCAAAAGAGTTCCACGGCGACCTGTGCGCCGGGATCGTACTCGGTACCCGTATGACCATGATCGGGATACGCGAGCTGGGCATGAATCCGATGGAAAGGACCAAGAACCTGATTGTATACGTAGAGATCGACAGATGTATAGCCGATGCAATCCAGGCGATCACCGGGTGCTCTCTTGGGCACCGTTCACTGAAGTACCGCCCGTACGGCAAATTTGCTGCCACGTATATTAATTTAAAAACCGGTGAAGCCGTGCGGGTCTCAGTTATCGAGAAGAAACGCACGGAAAAGACCGGTCAGGAGGCAATGAAAGACGCGGTAAAAATCCTTCTCGAAGCCCCGGAGGCAGATCTGTTCCGGATCAAACGGGTCAAGGTTGATATTCCAGATGGTGATATGCCCGGCATGCCAAAGTATCACGCACGCTGCGGTCGGTGCAGCGAGATGATTGTCGACAATAAAGAAGTCACCGTCGATGGTACGATATTATGCGGCAACTGCGCCCATGGGTCGTACTACACGGAGGATTAGCCAATAATTATTCTTCCTTTTTCCACCAGATTTTTGCCTGGTAGGACGTCCCTTTGAGCACATACGTTCCGCTTTCAGGCATAAGTTTTTTTGAAAGGTACTCCCTGAGCACGGCTACCTGCTCATCGCTTGTAAGTTTCAATCCGGCAGACTGATCCGCAATGGCTTCATCAACACTCGAAAACCGCGTGCATTCTTCCTCTTTTGAGACTTCAATGCTGGCATAAATTCCCAGCTGATTCAACAGATTAAAAATGATATTGGGCGGGTTTTTTTCCCTGGCCGGAACACCAAAAAGAGGTTCCCAGATCTCCTTGTAATTGCGGCGCCATGGGGACTGCATATCTGCGAACCAGAAGATATACACGTACCGGCTTGTGACTGCGTCCATTTTCAGGAGTGCGTCTTTGAGATCCGGCACGCCCAGTGAGTACGAGGCTACGATAATATCATACGGCGGATCGAGGTCGGCTCTCGTATCCACGGCCTCCCATTTTTTCTGCCGGATGCGGATGTTTGTGATCCCACCGGTGCGGATGTTCTCTTCGAGGCATGCCACCATGCCCGGGGCGGGTTCTATCGCGGTCACATGCCGAACGCACCGGGAGAGAGGGATGGCAAGTGTCCCCGGCCCCGCACCGATATCAAGGACCCGGGAGTCCGGCCGGATATCCATTGCCCGAATGCGTGCCTGCGACCCCCGGTAATTCTCCGCCTTTGCCGTACGGTCGAACTTTTTACACCGCTCAGGATCGGACCAGCGCTCAAGGCAGGAGACAAACGCGTTGTTGTGATCCGGCCCCGGGTTTTTCCATGCCTCGTTCCAGTCGATATCGCTGATATTTGTCATAGGTTGAAATCGTTTCCTCTGTTTTTTTTGGAGATGGGCGACATTTGCAGCGGGGTCTACCGTGGTTTACACTCTTTTTGCATTAACAAATTTAAAATGTTCAAATAATGTTACTGCCAAAGAATACATAAAGGCGGTACAGGCTGCCGGTATTGATCGGACATGGGATGAAAGCATGGTTTTGCAGAATTCAGGTTCCATTCTCAAAAAGGCATATAAAAAACTGGCAAGCGAATACCGGCGGCTAGGGCTGCCCGATGCCAGGGTGAAATCTTTCGGGCTTAACCCGGGCTGGAATGCCTTGATCGGGACCGGCGGGTGTTGCGGCGTTGCGATGAGCTTCCAGGACAACAATCCCCTTTATGGAGCCAACGAAACGCTCCAAGATGCGGAATACCTGAAGTCCTTTGTCGGGAAGTCCCTCTTTGAAGTCGCACGCACTAACCTGTCTGACCCCCGCGTCAGCCGGCGTTCCATTGCACTCACGGCGCTCAACGCTCTCTCCCAGCCATGGGTCACCGATGAAGTGTTACAGGCAAAGGGCTATACAGTCGGTCTCGAGGTAAAAGACCTTGTCAGAAGTAACGATTATATGGTGATTGTGGGGTACGGCGGCATTGTCAAAAGTTATGCCGGCCGGTGCCGGGAACTCCACGTAACCGACCAGCGTCCAACAGAAACATTCAGGACGACCATTGTCGGAGAGGAAATCCGTTATGGTCCTGCCGGGATCACGGTACACCCGGCAGAGGAAAACAAAGATGTTTTACGGGAGGCCGATGTAGCGATCATCACCGGCTCAACACTTGTGAATGGAACCTTCGAAGAAGTCGCAGAGTACGCAAAGCATGCCCGGATCCGGGCGCTCTACGGATCGAGCGCCCAGCTGATCCCGGATGTGCTCTTCGAAAACGGGATTAATGTCGCCATGTCTGTCGCCATCAGCGACCCGGTCCGGTTCGAATATGATGTGATGAATGCTCCTGATATGGAAACAGCATTGCGGAAACACCAGCGGAAATATAATGTCGGGAGTCTCTGAAGAGGGAAAACTAACACTGGTAGGAATTTTTGATGAGAAATATAATAGTCCCAGTTAAGGACAGAGTAAACAAAGCCCTTTTTAGATCACTCATTCTTCCGGATAACCATCCAGAACCCGGCATCATCGTTGATGATATAATAATCCGTTATTCCTGCCGTTTCAATTGAGTCTTCTATCTCTCCGGGCCGGAATTTCCGGAACCGTGTCCTGATCGGATGTTCTGGATTATCTTCGATGCCCCGTTCTTTTCTCCTGGCAAGAATCTCATCACGTATCCTGGCACATCCGTACCCCCCGCCGATATAAGCCATACCGCCCGGTATGAGTACCCGATAGACCTCAGAAAACGCCACCATAAGATCGTCCCAGAAGTGGTACGACCCCCGGCTGACCACAAGATTGAACACGGCATCCGGTGCCGGAATTGCATGGACATCCCCGGTAACAGGGGTCACCCGATCTTCCATGCCCCGCTGCCGGATGTTTTTTTGTGTCAGCTCATACATCTCCGGTGAACTGTCAAGGGCAGTTACTTTGAGTGACGAGAGCGTTGCAAGGGCGAGTGCCGGAGAGCCCGGCCCGGAACCAATATCGAGACAGGTGCCTTCAGTAATCCCGGTCCGGTCGAGGATCTGGTTGGCAATTACCGGGTAGATCCGGGCAAAATCCGTGTTTGCGAATGTGTTGTACTGCCGGGCCTCGGCAGCGGATTTCCAGAACGGGCTGAAAGGGTGGGCCATGGGGGTATCACCGCAAAGTCAGGAGCACAATAGTAATTTTAGGAGGACTTCGAGAATGACTCTTGAAATCCGGATGTTTTTAAAAAAGGAGATTTGAAATCTCCTCCCATCCCTCCCTGCAGGCTGGCCGTATATCCCATTATACTTATGCCGTGGGATGTATCATCAACTCCCGGCACATCCACCGACTGCCGCAGGATTGATAACTGCTATTACTGGTATCAGGTATCATGCTGTCAACCAGTAATGCAATCCCTTCATCCCGTAACTCAATTCATACTTCCCGTTACTACTACGTCCTTCTGCCAGATGGTCGTACCCGAGGGGATATAGATTATTTTTACATTCACACTATCACCGGCTCGCAACTGTTCCCAGTTATCTCCGAGAACGCCCTGAATCTGATCAATACTGTAGGTTCTAGGGTCCCAGTTCGCAGGCAGGCTCGAGACATAGGGGATCCACACATTCGGCTCCTGATCAGCAGGTTGGGATGTGGGATACGGGAGCTGCCATCCGCAGTAACCCTCCGATTTACATTTATCTCCTGTGCCTGTTGCCGTGGCAGACTCCATTGACAGCTTAGCTCCTGATTCTTGGTCCATGAAGCCTGGTGTCACTATGGCGGTACTACAGTAAGCATACTGGAACTTTGTGTTAACACCATACCCTGAAACCATCTGCGCGATGGTGCATGTTGTTCCAGTACAACTCGCGCCATAGGCCTGATTGGACACCGCGCCACCGAACGGGCGGGCTAGGAACACCGTGCCGGGCTGGAGGTTGTAATTGCCCCACCAAGAACTGTTTCCAATCGCTCCGGAGTTCAGGGCATTTTCACCGCCACCCCCGTCAACCGTCCAGAAAATGTTACCGCCGAACGTTGTGCCATTGCCGACGCCGGGGCCATATCCATAGGGGACGGTCAGCCGCCATAAGTCATATCCGCCGCTATGGGTATCATAGACTAAATTAGTGTTAACGATACCCGGTGTCGTTGTCGCACCCCCGTTGAGGACGGTCCCGTTAATGAGTGTCTTTTGCCATGAAGTAACGATCTTCAGGTCACGAGTGGGGATGGGGGCACTTGTGGACGTAACCTCTCCCTTGAAGTAACTATCCTCCCAGTTTCCGCTGTTGGCAATGACAAGGTTCATCGCAAGGGAGGGCACCTTTTTGTTGGCCCCGCCGACAAGATTCCCGGCAAAGCCACTTACCACTGCGGCGATGATGATCACTACGATGAGCATCAGCATCACGCCCACCACCGGTGAAACTGCACTATCGCCTGTTTTTCTGGTTCTGTCCCGTTTGGAGCGCGAAGTATCAAACGGGTAATTTTTCGATGGTATATGCATTTTCTGTCCCTCAGTAAAAAATTGACCTCCTTCCATCTACCCTCATGGACCAACCTTTACATTGGTGCTGGAAATGAGTCTGCCATCTGTGGTATCGACTTCCAATGTGAATGACTTGCCGATATCGTTTACCCCAGGAGCTGCATTTTGAACACCCGTACCCGAATCATACATCACCAGCATGTCCTTTGTATCATTGCAATACATGGTCTGCCCCGGCTCCCAGACGGGTATCTGCACGATACCGTTGGGCATGGCCCATGCGATTCCTGCAGTATTAAAGATCAGGGACCTGTTGATGGAAATTCTCTGCATCGTACCCGAGTAAGCGCCGTTGTTCTCCGCATCGATTCCCCGTACCACGAGATAGATATTCTCTATCTGCAGTTCATCACCGCCGGCATGGTACATGGTGAGTGTGCCTGCCCCCACGCTGTACGAAGCCTGGATCGTTGCCTGTGGTGCTTTTGTGTTGGAATTGATCAGTCCGCCGGCAAAACCGCTGACAATGGCAGCGATAATGATCACAACTACAAGCATGAGCATGACGCCAACAACTGGCGAGACTGCCCGGTCATCTCCCTGAATTTTTGCTTTGTTTTTTGCTTTATAGATCATATTACTGATCCCTCCACGGGAATAGTTCCCTGCCAGATTGTCTTACCCGATGGTATATGGACGACTTTCATGTTTACCGTATCACCGGGCCTCAGGACAAACCAATTCTTCCCAAGGACGGCCTGCATTTGATCAACACTACTGGCCGAGCTGAAAACAGCGCCGTTGACATTATCGGTACCATACAGGTACGTATAGGCCGGACCCACACCATACCCCACCGTAAAGTTCGGGACATCCGTGGCTGAATACATATATTGCGATGTTGCTCCGAACGGCTGGGCGAACATGAGTGTTCCCGCCTGAAGATTGTAATTACCAAACCAGGTATAATTTGTTATGCCGTTTGTTCCGATACTTGACATCCCCGAGGCTCCCGTTCCTTCATAGGGCGTGCCGTTAGAAACTTCCGTACCGTTCATTCCAACGCCAGGGCCGTCACCCTGGGGGCTGACATATTGCCATAATGGGGGGGACGATACCGATTGCCCGACGACGTTTTCAGTAACGTACGTAACATTAACGTTGGTGACACCGGGTGTTACCACTGCACCACCACTGACAACCTGACCCGGAATTACCATTTTACTCCAAGAGGTTATGATTTCCAGGTCCTTGGTTCGAATCGGTGCGCTGACTGAGGTAACCTCGGCCGTGAAATAACTTGTTGCAAAAGACCCACTGTTTTTAATATGAACATCCAGCGTAATCACGGGGGCGGCCGATGTCGTTTTTACGAGTCCACCGGCAAAACCGCTGACAACTGCTGCAATGATGATCACGACCACCAGCATCAGCATCACCCCGACAACCGGCGAGATTGCATTTTCATTCTGTTGTTTCATTGTTTTTCTCCATTTTTACAAGACCCATTAGTATACCTGCCCCTGCAGTTATGGCTGGATGGTAATATCTGTCGTAGAGATCAGGTTGCCTTTATCATCACCGACCATCAGCGTGAAAGTCTTCCCGATGTTGGAGGAGTTGCTGATACAGTAACCGTACTGGCCCTCAGTATAGAGAGTCGGTTGGAGGTTTTGGCAACTGGAACTTGTTCCATTAATATAGAGAGCTGTTCCGGGCAGGAGCGCGGTAATGTTGTACACTCCCGAACTGCTTATCAGAGAATTCCCGTTGATATCCGTGATCAGGGACTGGTTAAGTACCTGCGAAGTCTTCTGATTCAGATTGGTCCCAAAGGTATCATCATCATAAATGGTGAATACTGCCGTTTCCAATGGGATAGCGTCACCACCCGAATGATCGATTTCCAGACCGTTCGCTACACTAAATTTTCCGGTGATCGATGCCTGAGGTACTTTGCTTACCCCGCTTATTGCGCCTCCGGCGAAGGCTGATACTATTGCAGCGATAATGATAGTAACCACGAGCATCAACATTACACCGACAACCGGCGAGACTGCATTTTCAATTGTATTTTTCATTTTATGCCCCCGTAACTACTACATCCTGCTGGAAAATTGCCTTACTTGTAGGAGTGTAGATGACACGGACTGTCACTATGTCTCCCGGACTTAACTGTTCCCAGCCGCTACCAAGAATCGTGTACATCGCGCTGGAGGAGCCACCGCTATTGAAAAATCCGGCATAAGTGGATGCAGGTTCAGCAACCAGCCCGGTTCCCTGGGCAAGCGTGAAATTGCCAAAGGTCTGGTTAGCAGTATATGGGGCTGCAAAGTTCTGAGTCCCTGAAACTCCAGGTCCAAATCCAAACGGGGCACCATATAGGGTCGAATTGCCACCGCTCATAACCGCCTTTCCTGTTTGAATACCAGCTGTAGCTCCCGCCGTTGTATACGCCGGATTCTTCATCGTTGTGGAATATGAAGTTGTCAGGAGCAACTTGCTCGTGGAAACGGGAACACTGATACTGGTAACAGTTGCAGCGAATATTGTAGTCCCATTATTCCCCGAATTCGCAATCTTTACATTCATGGCAAGGGTCGGGGTCTTTGTGTTACTGTTTGACCCAATCAGCCCACCGGCAAAACCGCTCACAACTGCCGCGATGATGATGGTGACAACGAGCATCAGCATCACGCCCACCACCGGTGATACTGCATCTTCGCCATTTTTTCCTGTCAATCTTTTCAGATAATGCATATTTTCCCTCTTCAAAAGGTATGTGCAGTGGTGGATCAATTTTCTGGGATCTCAAACCACCATGCCATCATACACATTGTAAGATTCTCTATTTAACATTGTTTATTTGTTAATTTATTTATGTTAATTATACCGAATTAACATGAGGTTTCTATTCAAACCAAATATCCAGTGGAATATAGTGAGAGGATCCGGGCCCAAATTAAGCCCCGATCCCCCGTACCACCACTAAAAAAAGCCCGTATCGGGCTCCGTTTCTAAATATGCCAAAATAAGCTCAAATAGGCAGTATTTTTCCAATCGGACGAAATAAAATGTTCACGTATTGCAGTTTTACGGCCCGATCTTATGGCCGGATGGGTTTTGGCTTGTGCTGAAAACAATGGCCTTCCATGGGCCGCTATTGGGCTCTAAAGGGCATTATATGGGGTTCAATTTGGGCTTATTTTAGCAAATGGGGGCGAATATAAGGTCTGAATTCAAGGTGGAGGAATCGGGCGGTTTTACGGGCGTATTTTCAGGAGAGCCCCGAAAGAGCACTGACATCAGCAAGGGGGATGCCGGCGCGGCGGGGGCTTTAGCCCCCTAGGAGCGCGATCCCAAAAAAAGATTTCCACACAAATCCGATATTTTCTGTCAAACAGTGATGCCAAAAATATTGAGCAGAACAAGCACGAGCACACCCGGCAGTCCCCCGACACCGCAGATGATGAGCGTTGCGAGGCTATAACCGAGATCAGGCCGGCCCACCCACTGCATGACCTGAAGCGTGTTTAAG
>Ga0326728_10013251_pt1 | contig 17968 bp, 16 predicted proteins | sample MB3enrmetagenome_FD_207602 | JGI IMG/M metagenome (GOLD analysis project Ga0326728, IMG submission 207602) | Lab enriched peat soil microbial communities from McLean, Ithaca, NY, United States - MB31MN | ecosystem: Environmental > Terrestrial > Soil > Wetlands > Peat | place: USA: New York... | reverse complement strand
ACTTGTCCACGCTCACCAGCAGGCCGTCGATGATGGCCAGGGTAAGGGGCAGGCGCAGGGTCACGCTGGTGCCCTGGCCGCGCTTGCTGACCACGTCGATGCTGCCGCGCAGGGCTTCGATGTTCTGCCGCACTACATCCATGCCCACCCCGCGGCCGGAGACATCGGTAACTTTCTTCGCCGTCGAGAAGCCGGGCTGGAAGATGAACCCGTAGATCTCGCTCTCGGAGAGCGGCGTCTCGGCCGCCACCAGCCCCCGCTCGATGGCGCGCTGGCGCACCGCCTCGGCATCGATGCCGCCGCCGTCGTCGGAGACGCTGATCAGGACGCTGGCGCCGGAGTGCCGGGCCGCCAGATGGATCGTCGCCGTGGCCCGCTTGCCATGCGCCGCGCGCACCTCGGCCGCTTCGATGCCGTGGTCCATGCTGTTGCGGATCAGATGCATGAGCGGATCGCTCAGTTGATCGATGACCGTCTTATCCAGTTCGGTATCCGCGCCATCGATGGTCAGTTCCACATCCTTGTGCAGATCCCGCGCCAGATCGTGGACCAGGCGGCGGAACTTCTCGAAGGTGGCGCGCACCGGGGTCATGCGGATGTTCATCGAGTTTTCGCGCAGCGCCGAGGTCAGCCGTTCCACCTCTTCGGAAACAGCGGCAAACTCCGGGTCGTCGTGACGGGCGGCGATTTCGCTCAGCCGGGCCTGCACCGTGACCAGTTCCCCCACGAGATTGACGAACTGGTCCAGTTTGGCGGCGGGAACGCGCAGGCTCGAAGCCGTGTCCGGCTTGTCGTAGACGCGCCGTCCGCCGCTCTGGGCGCGCTTGTCGGCGAGCGCTTTGGCGATCAGGTCGGCCGTGTTTTCAGGCGCGGCTATGGCCGAGGTTTCCACCAGCGGCGCATCCGCCGCCTCCGGCGCGGAACCCTGCTGCGGTAAGCAAACCGCCGCCGGCTCCACGATCAACTCGCAGAGATCCTCAACAAAGATGAAGACATCGCGGATCGCGTCCTGGCCGGCGGGAGTGCGCAGGGTCATATCCCAGCTCACATAGCAGCGCTCCGGCTCCAACTCCTCGAGCGGCGGCAGCGCCGCCATGCTGGCGGCTACGGTCAGTTCGCCCAATTGTCCCAGTTCGCGCAGCAGCAGCAGCGGGCTGGCCCCGTTGCGCATCAACTCCGCGCCGGGCGTAAAGTGTATGCGCCAGGAAAGCACGTCGGACTGGACGGGCGCAGGTGCGGGCGCAGCCGCGCGCGCTGCAATCTCTGTCTTGCCGGTAACCTGCCGCACCCGCGCCAGAATGGCGGCGCAGACCTCGGGGTCCGCCTCCACGCCGCCCTGGCCCTCCTCGACCATCGCCCGGATCTGGTCCAGCGCCGAAAGGGTCAGATCGATCAGTTCGGAGTTGATCTGAAAGCGCCCGTTGCGCACTTCGTCGAAGGCCGTCTCCAGGTTGTGGGTAAAGCCCGCCAGACGGTCGAAGCCGAACATCGATCCCGATCCCTTGATGGTGTGCAGGGAACGGAAGACGCGGCTCACCAACTCCTTGTCGCCGCGATTCTCGTTCAACTCCAGAAGCGCAGCTTCCAGGTCCACAAGAATCTCGCGCGATTCTTCGCGGAAGCTCTGTTTGAATTGGTCGATACTGATCTTGCTGGCCAAAATCCTACCCCGCTGAATTAACCGCAAACCTCTGCAACGACAAAACTCTCCAGGCCGGCCTCGGCCAACAACCCGACTACCTCCGCTGGCGGTAGAAGCACTTGGAATCCCACCCCCGCGGCGCGGGCCGCGCGGCGCGCCGCCCACAGCAACTGCACCGCCGTCACATCCAGTTCGGAGACCTCTTGCAGGGAGATGCGGATCTCGTCTCCGCTTTGCAGCGCCTCCTGCAACTGCTGCTTGAGCCCCGCGGCGGAGGCAATATCGACGGGCCCTTGAAGGCGAATTACACGGTCCACCACAGTTGCATCCAGCGTCTCGGAAAGCCGCTCGCGGGCTTCCTGTCGCGGGCCAGGTTCCGCCGGCTGAGAAGTTATGGCCGGCTCGCTAGGCACAGCCTCCGCGGCGGTGTGCAGATGCACACTCCGGCTTCTGCCGCCGCGCCGTTTTGTTCCTGCCTGCTCCGCTTTTTCGCCAACGATATGAGCGCTCATCACTTCACCAGCTTCTGTACCACCGCGATCAACTGCTCGGCATTGAAGGGCTTGACAATCCATCCTGTGGCCCCGGCCTTGCGCCCGGCATCCTTCTTCTCCGCCTGCGACTCGGTGGTCAGCATCAGTATGGGAGTGAAGCCGTACCCCGGCAGTTTGCGAATCGCCGCAATCATCTGTGTCCCGTCCATATTGGGCATGTTGAGATCGGTAATGACCAGATCGAACTTTTGCCGTCCGCACCTGTCTAGGCCGTCCCGGCCATCGACCGCCTCGGTCACCGCATACCCCCCCTTGGTCAGCGTGAAGCTGACCATCTGGCGAATGCTGGCTGAATCGTCCACGGTTAGTATTTGTTTCATCGCTGGTCCTTGTGCCTTTCCCCGGCAAATTTCCCTGTGCTGCGCCTGCCTGCCTGCTTAAAACAGCTCGACATTGTTGCCCTCCAGGTTCTGCGCAATCTGCGGCAACGGTCCCCCGCAAAGCGCCGCGTCCAGCACCTCGCGCTCCATCTCCGTGGTGTAGGAAGCCGAAAAGATCTCTTTCACTTGGGCGTGTTCGCCGCGCGTCAGCCCTGCCGGCTCTCCGCACCCCATCTGCCCCTGCGTCGTTTCGACTTCCTTGCGAATACCGTCGATGGCGTTGAAACAGCCCTGCAAGCGGTCGCGCGCCCCGTCCACCGCGCTCACTCTGTCCTGCAACGTGGCGATGGCCGCTTCCATCGCTGCCGCCCGGCTGGCGGCGAACTCCGCCGCGGCGTGCAGGTTCTCCAGGCCCTCCCGCGTCTCGGTCTGAGCCATGCGCAAGGCCTCGGCGCCGCCCTCGGAAAAGGTTTGCATTCCCCCCTTGGTCTTCTCCACCAGCTCCAGAATCTCTTCCTTCACTTGCCCCGAACGGTCGGTAAGCTCGCTCCAGTCGCCGGAGATGCGCTTGATGCACTGGGAGATCTCCAGAATCGCGTCGGCCTGCGATCCCAGATGGCTGGCTTCGACGATGGAGTTGAAGGTGAGCAACTGCAAGCGGTCGCGCACCGTGCGCGAGCGCTCCACATGCTCGCCCACCAGTTGCATCAGCTTTGCCAGGCCGTCAAAGGTGCTGCGCACCTCGGCGCTGTCGGCCTCGCAATCCTCTTCCAGGCGCTCGATGCGCTGCAACTGCAAAGCGAGTTCGCGCTCCTGTTCCAGCACCGCCGGGCCCATCGCCACCACCTCGCTGGCCCCGATGCGCAGAATATTCTGCGCGCATTGGCCAATCTGCGCCACCCAGTGGCCGACCGTCTCCTCGACGCTCCTCAACTGATAGACCTGAATGGCCAGCCCCGCCGCCATCCGCGCCGGCTCCGCGCCCACCTCCGCCGCAACCTCGTCCCACTCGCGCATCTGCCCAAGAATCAACAACAGCGCCTCGCGCACGTGCTCCAACTGCTGGCGCGTGATGTCGTGACCCTGCACCGCAGCGACCACCCCGGCAATCTCGCCCGCGATCTCTCCCACCACCCCGCGAAACTGCTCGGGAACGCGCCCCAATTGGTTCTGACTGGCGGCGGCCTTGCACAAAGCCCCTTCCAGATCCTCTTCGATGCGGGCAAATTCCTTTTGAATCCTGGGCAGGCCGGCGGTAAAGCGGCGGCGCGTCTCGTGCAGCGAACTCTGGCGCTCTTCGGTGTGGGCGGCCAACTGCTTGGTATCGGCTCCCACCGATTGCGAGAACTCATCCAGTTGGTGGGCCAGGTATTGAAATCCCGCGCCCAATTGGCCCAGGCGGGCCACTTCGATATTCGTCAATACACTGAGGGTTTGCGTCTCGCGCGCAATGGAGCGCTGGCCGCGGGTCAGCTGCGAGAGCCGCTCCAGCAGCCCGGCCTCGGCGACAACCATCTCCAGCACCCCGGCGGTGGCCTGCAAGCGCTCGTGGATGAAGACCCTGGCCGCCCCGCCCAGGGACTGTACGCGGGGCAGCATGGAAAGCACCCGCTCGTCCTGAACGCAGACGATGATCTCCCCAGCCTGCTGGAGAACGCCGTCGATCTGTTTGGCCAGCCCCTCGAATCCGCCGGCCACCGCTGCAATGGCGCTCTCGGCCTCGCGCAGCAAGGACGCAATGCGTCCTTCAGCCTGCTCCAGCGTTTCGAAAGCGACTGAACCGGGAGCGGCTGACATGCTCTTTACCCCTCATATGCGCGGTTTCACAACATGGCCCAACACCGCGGTCGAAGGGAGAAGGATGACTGCCGCATGCGCATATCTTCACGTGGCGAAGATGCGGAAGCGTAGTACGGGGAAAAGCGGAGAGGCCTGGTTGCCACAGGGACATTCCGGCCTGCTTCTCGCCTGTCTTGTTCATGCTATCGGCCACCTGGGCTCTAACATAAGTACTATTCCCGCCGCCGTCCCAGAACTCTAGGGAGCCTTTCCCGAAACGAAACCAGCCCCCTCTGTGCGGAACTTGCAATTGGTAAAGAACACCTTACAGAAGCCTTCGCGAACCCGCGAACACAACGTCAACCGCGCCGGAAATCATTTGAACTTTATGGCCGGCATATGCAGAAAGGAGAAGCATGGAGCGGGCCGTCGAAGCGCGGACCGCACGCGGTCGGCGCGCTTCCCTGCCTATCTTCGGGACGCGCATGGACCTTCGATGCTATTTCCCGTCTGCGCCCAACGAAGAGATTCATCGTCACTCCGGCATAAGTCAAACCTTTTGGGCACAAACACCAAGGGGCGCATATTGGACTTAATTAGGCAAATTTACACCAGAAGTTACGGGAAGGAAAGGTGCTTTGCGCTATAAGTGTTGACTATAGTAACTTCTGGATAAGTATGCACGCCATGAGAGAGGCTATCGCGAGGGCGTTCCCATGGACCTTCCGCCAAAGAGGAGGAATGCCGATGCGGTTCGGAGCAGGGATCTCTCCTCCCCAACAGTCCCCTTCACCGTTGCAGCGGTTTAGCCCACCCCTCCAGCTTCGCTTTCCTTCTCACTCGATCCCCAGAACTCGACAGTTCCTCGCTGCGTCCGGCGCCGCCCCGGCGAAGTCGTCGAAGGCGCGCTCGGTGACGCGAACGATTCCCTGGCGGATGAACTCCGCTCCCTCCGCCGCCCCGTCCTGGGGATGTTTGAGGCAGCACTCCCACTCCAGCACCGCCCAGCCGGGATAGTCGTATTGCGCCATCTTGCTGAAGATGGCCGCGAAGTCGATCTGCCCATCGCCCAGCGAGCGGAAGCGACCGGGGCGGTCGATCCAATCCAGGTAGCCGCCGTAGACGCCCGCCCGGCCGCTGGAGTTGAACTCCGCGTCCTTCACATGGAAGGCCCGCACCCGCTCATGGTAGATGTCGAGGAAGCTCAGATAGTCCATCTGCTGCAAGACCATATGGCTGGGATCGTACAGGATGTTGGCGCGGGGGTGGTTGCCGACGGCGGCCAGAAAGCGCTCGAAGGTGACGCCGTCGTGCAGATCCTCGCCGGGATGCAGCTCGAAGCAAACGTCCACGCCGGCCGCGTCGAAGGCGTCCAGAATCGGCTGCCAGCGCCGCGCCAGTTCGGCAAAGGCCGCATCGATCAGTCCCGCCGGCCGCTGCGGCCAGGGATAGAAATACGGCCAGGCCAAGGCGCCGCTGAAGGTGGCGTGCGCCGTCAAGCCGAGATTCCGGCTGGCCTTGGCCGCGGCCAGCAGTTGATCCACGGCCCACTGCTGCCGCGCCTTCAGGTCGCCCCCCAGCTCTGCCGGCGCGAAGCCGGCAAAGAGCACGTCGTAGGCGGGATTGGTGGCCACCAACTGCCCTTGCAGGTGGGTGGCCAGCTCGGTAACCTCCAGCCCGGCCTCCTCCAGCACGCCGCGCACCTCATCGCAATAGGTCTTGCTCTCGGCGGCTAGCGTGAGGTCGAAGAGGCGGTTGTCCCAGGTGGGAATCTGCACGCCGCTGAAGCCCAGCTCCGCGGCCCAGCCGGCCATGCCCGCCAGCGTGTTGAACGGCGCTTCATCCCCGGCAAACTGCGCCAAAAAGATTCCCGGTCCCTTGATGGTTTTCATCTTCTTCTCCTTTAAACTCGGGTGCGGTTCTAAAAATCCACCCAGGCGGCGGCGCGATTGCTGGCGATGGCGCGCTCAATGAACCTCATGCCGCGCACCCCGGCCTCGATGCCGGGCAAGGTTGCGGGTAGAGGATTGACCGCCCCCTGACCCCAGGCCAGCAAGGCGTCGGCGAACTCGCGATAGAGCACCGCGAAGGCCTCGATGTAGCCCTCGGGATGGCCTCCGGGCAGGCGGGTGACGCTGCGGGCAGAAGCCCCCAGGTAGCCGCCGGAGGCGTGATAGACCTCCTCGGGACCGTCCAGGCTGCGCACGATCAACCGGTTGGGATCCTCCTGCCGCCAGTCCAGCGAAGCCCGTTCGCCGTAGACGCGCAGGCGCAGGCCGTTGCCTTCGCCGGTGGCCACCTGCGAGGCCATCAGCACCCCCGTAGCGCCGTTGTCGAGGCGCAGCAAGGCATTGCAGTCGTCGTCCAGCTTGCGCCCCTCCACGACCGAGCGCAGGCTGGCGTTCATCGCCGTCACGCGCAGGCCGGTGACGTACTCCACCAGGTGGAAGGCGTGGGTGCCGATGTCGCCGATGCAGCCTCCCGGTCCGCTCAGCGCCGGATCGGAGCGCCAGGCGGCCTGCTTCTGCCCGCTGGCCTCGATGGGCTGGCTCAACCATCCTTGCAAATACTCCACCGCAACCTTGCGAATGCGGCCCAGGCGGCCCGCGGCGCAGAGCTCGCGCGCCTCGCGCACCAGCGAGTAGCCCGCATAGGTGTGAGTCAGAGCATAGGGCAGCCCGGCTTTTTCTACCAGAGTTTGCAGTTGCAGAACCTCATCGTAGGTGGCCGTGGCCGGCTTGTCACTGACCACCGCGAAACCCGCCTCCAGCGCCGCCTGCGCCACCGGCAGATGCAGGTGGTTGGGGGTGACGATGACCACAAAGTCGATGCCGTCGGGGCGCTGGCGTTCGGCGGCGAACATCTCTGGGAAGCCGGGATAGGCCCGCGCCGGATCGATGCCATAAGCCGCGCCCGCCGCCCGCGAGCGCTCTGCCGATTGCGAGAATGCTCCCGCCACCATCTCGATCCGCCCGTCCAACTCGGCGGCCATGCGGTGTACCGGGCCGATAAAGGCTCCCGGCCCCCCGCCCACCATTCCCATGCGCAGCTTTGTCATCTATTTCTTTCCTTCTTCCTGCGACCCTGCCTGCCATCGGTCCATCCAAAGATTCAATCGCAGGTGTTCCGCCCGATTCCATTCTGGGAGATTCTAGGTAATCTGTCCGCCTCTCGGCAATCCCAGGCAGATGAGTACTGTGTTTGTGTTCTGAAACACCGCACAGATGACTCCTGTGGCGGCATTTTTCTTCTCCGTTAAGAAAAATGTCCGCTCTTCTTCGTATTGCCTGCCTGCAATCCGCCGATGATCGATTTAGATTCATCGGTTTTTCATATCTCTGGAGATTCACTGCATGTTTTGGCTATTGAAAATGTCTCTGACCTGGTTCGGCAACCTCCGCCTCAAGACGAAGCTCTATATGTCTTTTGGCTGGATGTGCCTGTTCACGATCGTACTCGGAGTGGTGTGCCTGGGCGGAATTCAACGCATTCGACAGGCCGGCGAACGGCCTGTGGCGGCGGCGATTGCAGCTGAAAGCGCCGATCGGCACTCCACCGCGCGCATGAATGGTGAGGCGGAGAGAGCCGCGGTACAGGCCCAAGCGGTGATCGTGGGCCTGCTGGGCATGATTCTGTGCATCAATTTCCTCATGGCCTGGCGGCTAGCCCACATCATTGGCGATCCCATTCTCCATACCTGCGAGATCCTGGAGCGCGTCTCTCACCGCGATTTGACGGTCACTGCTTGCGCCGAGTCCGAAGACGAAATCGGGCAAATGTGCGCCGCGCTCAGCCGCACGGTGGGCAATCTGCACGAGGTGCTGAGCGATCTGGCCGATTCCGCGGTGGGGCTAGAGGGCGCGGCGGGCGCACTGGCCGATCAGACCGCCTGCAGTTCCGGCAACTGTCACCAACAAGTGGATCTGGCGCAGCAGGTACTGGAATCGACACGGCTGCTGGCGGATAAGGGAACGGAGATCGCGCGCAACTCCTACGAAGCTGCCGCGGCCAGCCGCGCCTCCTCGCAAACAGCCGCCAGCGGTGGCGAGACCATGGCCGGCGCCACCCAGACCATGGCCCAGGTGGCCGCCGCCTCGACCACCATCGGCGAACTGATGGGCCGGCTGGATGGCCGCGCGCGGGAGATCGGCAAGGTGGTCACGACCATTCGCGAAATCAGCGAGAATACCAACCTGCTGGCGCTCAACGCCGCCATCGAGGCCGCCCGCGCCGGAGAAGCGGGGCGCGGATTCGCGGTGGTGGCGGGCGAGGTGCGCCGCCTGGCCGAGCACACTCGCACGGCCACGGAAGAGATCGCCAGCATGGTCGAGAGCATCCAACAGGAGACGGCCCGAACCACCGCCGCCGTGCAGTCCAGCCGCCTGAGCATCGAGGAGGGGCTGCTCCGCACCCAGCAGGCACAGCAGATGCTCACCCAGATCGTCGCCGGCGCCAGCCAGAGCGGATCTCTGGCCGAGGGTACAGCCCAAGCCGCAGAAGAGCAATCCGCGGCCAGCCAGCAGATCGCCAGCAATGCCGCCCTGGTGGCGGAGCTGGCCAAAGCCTCGCTCGACGCCTCCGAAGCGGTCTCCCAAGCCGGTCAGAGCATCCGCTCCTCGGCTCACCAGCTCAGCGCCATCGTGCACCAGTTCAAGCTGTAGCGTTCACAAGCAAGGCATATCCGGCGCTCGCTGCCCAACCAGCTCACCTCACCAGTTGATGCGTGAGGAGCCTGACTTTCTTCGCTTGGAGCCATTTTCCGTAAAATATCCAGGTCGAGAAAGTCGGAAACAGGAGTAACCTACGCTTAGCCGAGGGCGGAATGGAGAAGAGGATGCTGGAAGTTGGCGCAGTAGAAGCTCAGAATACCTTCAGTCTTTTACTCGACCGGGCCGAAGCTGGCCAGGAGACGGTGATCACACGCGACGGCAGACCCGTGGCGCGCCTGACCCCCACGCCCGATTTCACCATTTCAAGTGAACAGCGCCAGGCAGCGCGCGCGGCCATGATCCGCATCCGGCAAAGAGCCGCCAGTTCACGGTGCGGCCACTTCAATTGGGACGAATGGAAAGCCTACCGCGATGAGGGCCGTCGGTGAGTCTCGTTTTGGACGCCTCCGCTACCATGGCGTGGCTCTATCCAGAAGAGATTGCGGATGAGATTGCCGCTGTTTTCGAATTGATCGCGAACGATGGGGCCTGGGTTCCAGATCTTTGGCGCATTGAAGTTGCTAACAGTCTTTGTGTCGCCCTGCGCCGCGGACGAATAACGGCGTTCCGCCGCAGAGAATCGATTCTGGACTTGAAGAGCCTTCCTATCCTGTGCGATACGCACACCCAGGAGGCAGCTTGGGATCGCACCCTGGAGTTAGCCGATCTTCATCACCTGACTGTCTATGATGCAACCTATCTTGAGCTTGCCTTGCGCCTAGCCTTGCCTTTGGCCACACTCGATGGCGATCTGCGCCAAGCCGCTCTTCTGGAAGGCGTTGGCCTGCTCGGGGTGTAGCCTTCCCGTATTGCGGACCATCCCCGCCCCTCGGTTCTCTGCTCGGCTCTACAAATCCCGCCAGTTGTCGCCGAAGGCCAGGTCGGCCACCAGCGGCACATCCAGTTTGGCCGCCCCTTCCATCTCTTCCCGCACCAGTTTTTCAATCTCCTCGGTCTCGTCCAGAGGCACTTCAAACAAGAGTTCGTCGTGGACCTGGAGGACCATGCGCGTCTTCAGGCCGCGCTTGGTCAGTTGGCGGTCGATGGCAATCATGGCCAGCTTGATGAGGTCGGCGGCGGTGCCTTGCAGCGGGGTGTTTACCGCGGTGCGCTCGGCAAAGCCGCGCTGGTTGGGATTGCGGCTCTCCAGGTCGGGAATGGGCCGCAGGCGCCCAAAGAGCGTGCGCACGAAACCCGTCTTGCGGGTCTCTTCCAACAGCTTCTCGATGAAGGCATGCACCCCGGCGTAACGGGCGAAGTAGCGCTCGATGTATTCCTTGGCCTCGCCGATGCCAATGCCCAGTTGGGTGGCCAAGCCGAAGGCGGAGATGCCGTAGACGATGCCGAAGTTGACCGCCTTGGCCCGGCCCCGCGTCTCCTTGTCCATCTCCGCGATGGGAACGCCGAAGACCTCGCTGGCGGTCAGGGTATGAATGTCGATGTTCTCTGCATATGCCCGGCGCAGCAGCGGGTCGCCGCTGTAGTGGGCCAACAGGCGCAGCTCGATCTGCGAGTAGTCGGCGGAGAGCAGTTGCGTGCCCGGCGAGGAGGTGAACGCGGCGCGAATCTCCCGGCCCAACTCGGTGCGGATGGGGATGTTTTGCAGGTTGGGATTGATCGACGAGAGCCGCCCGGTGGCGGTGGCCGCCGCCTGAAAGGTGGTGTGCACCCGCGAGTCGGCGTCGGCCAGTTGCGGAAGCTGGTCGATGTAGGTGGACTTCAGCTTGGCCAGGTGGCGGAACTCCAGCACCAGACGGGGGACTTCGTGCTCCTCGGCCAGATGTTCCAGAACGTCCACGGCGGTGGAGAGCGCCTTGCCCTTGCCGCGGCTGGCCGGGGCGGGCAGAGCCATGTGGGTGAAGAGAACCTCGCCCAGTTGCTTGGGGGAGTTGATGTTGAAGCGGCGGCCGGCCAGAGCGAAGATGCGCTCGCCCACCCGCTCCATCTCCGCGCCGAAGCGGGTGGAGAGGCCGTCGAGCATCTTCTTGTCGATGCGCACCCCGGCCTGCTCCATGCGAAAGAGCACCGGGGCCAGGGGCAGATCGATCTGGCGATACACACGGCTCACGCCGTTTTTCTCAACTTCATCAAGCAGAAGGGGAAGCAGCGCGCGCACCGCCGCCGCGCCCGCGGCCAGTGTGCTGGGAGCAGGTTGCCCGTGGCGCGCGGCAATATCGGCCAGGGCTTGGGTGGCGTGGGTGGGATTGAGGGCGTAACTCAGCAACTGAAGATCGTCAACGGGGCCGCCACATGCAATGCCTTGCCCCGCCAGCAGATGCAGCGCCGCCTTCCAGTCGTGGGTCTGCTTGGGGATTGTTTCGTTCTCCAGGATTTCCTTGAGTTGTTCGCTCCTGGGGAGCTTCAGGGCGATGGTGGGATCGGCGCAGACGCCGACAAAGAACAAATCCGGCTTCTCCGCAGGCTCGGTCGCGTGCAGCGAGAGCATTCCCTGCGGCTCTTCTTCAACCTCTTCGACCGGAGCCTTGGCGTCGAGAACAAAAGCAAAGCCCTGCTCCCGCGCGGCGGCGAAAAAGGCCTGCGCTTGTTCTTCGCTGGGCTCTTCGACGATTTCGGCTGAAACCACCTCTGCCGCCGGGGTCAGCTCCTTGAGCATGGAGGTGAACTCCAGTTCGGTGAAGAGCTCGCGGCAGGCCTCCAGGTCGGGCGCTTGCGTCTGCATCGCTGCCAGATCCAGTTCCAGGGGGACGTGGCAATCGATGGTGACCAGCTCCTTGGAGAGCAGCACGGCGTCCCGGTTCTGTTCCAGCGACTCGCGATAGCTCTTGCGCTTGACCTCGGCGGCGCGGTCGAGAACTGCCTCCACCGAGCCGAACTCCCGGATCAGATCCACGCTGCCCTTGTCGCCGATGCCGGGCGCGCCGGGAATGTTGTCGACGGCGTCGCCGCGCAGGGCCATCACGTCGATGACTTTCTCGGGCGGCACACCCAGAACCTCTTCCACCTTGGCGGGGTCGAGGATGAGATTGTCCTTCTGCGGATTGAGGATTCTGACCCGCGGCGTGACCAGTTGCATCATGTCCTTGTCGCCGCTGACGATGAAGACCTCATGCTCGGTAGCGGCGGCCTGGCGGGCCAGGGTGCCGATCACGTCGTCGGCCTCGAAGCCCTCGGCCTCCAGGATGGGAATGCGCAGCGCCTCCAGCACACGGCGAATGTAGGGAATCTGGCGGCGCAGATCCTCCGGCATGGGCGCGCGGTTGGCCTTGTAGCCCTCGTAATCGACTTCGTCGAAGCTCTGCGTCTTGCCGTTCCACTTGCGCAGGGGGCCCATGGTGCGGGCGCGCTCGTCGCGGAAGACCTCGCCGCTGACGTCGAAGACCGCCGCGCAATACAGCGGCTGAAAGTCCTGGCGCAGCTTCTTGATCATGTTCACGAAGACGAAGATGGCCGCCGTGGGCAGGCCGCCGCGCGTGGACATGGGGCGGCTGCGCTGCATGGCGTGATAGGCGCGGAAGATGAAGGCCATGGTGTCGAGCAGAAAGACGGGCGGCTTGGCGGCTTGGGGCATGAAGCACTCCCTGAAGAAGATGGCGGGAGAGGTCTCCGCGAACTTCCCTATTCTACAGAGCGCGGCAAATAGGGGGCACTTAAGACTCGGCGGGCCACCCTGAACATGAATGCCGGTTTTCCTTTAACCAGGGAGCTGTCATCCTGAGCCAGCGAAGCGAAGGATCTGCGGTTTTCTGCTCTTCCATCGGGTGATGTCAAAGACACAGTTCCTTCGCCTCGCGCAGGATGACACTCCTCTTTTGATACGAATATCAAGACAGAACACAAGGGCCGACTCAGGCAAATGCCGCCGCCATGCGTACCGCCTCATTCGCGTCCGCTGCCACGTGCAGCAGGGCGCGGTTGTGCGGCTTGAGGAAGCCGGCGGTGACGGCGGTGTCGAGGAAGGACAAAAGACCGTTCCAGTAGCCCGAGGTATTGATGAGGATGCAGGGCTTCTTATGCATACGCAACTGCGCCCAGGTAACGACTTCGAGCAGTTCCTCAAGGGTGCCGTAGCCGCCCGGCAGGACGAGAAAGGCGTCGGCCAGTTGCGCCATGCGCGCCTTGCGCTGGTGCATGGTGGGAACCAGTTCCAGCCTGGTCAATCCGGTGTGGGCGATCTCCCGGCCGCGCAGCACCTCGGGCAGCACTCCCACCACCTCGGCGCCGCCCTTGAGCGCCGCATCGGCCACCGCGCCCATCAATCCAATGTTGGCCCCGCCATAGACCAGGCCCAGACCGGCGGCGGCAATAGCCGCACCCAGCGCCTTCGCCTCGGCCAGAAAGGCGGGATCGTTGCCGTCGGCCGACCCGCAATAGACGGCCACACTGCGTGAGATTTCTTCCCTGGAATTCATGCTGTCTTTAGAGTAATTGCCCAGACGCAACTCCCGTTCCCTGTATCCCTTGTTCCCTCGTTCCCTTGCTCCCTTGCTCCCTGTACTCTTCATCCTTCCCACCAACACGAGCGGAAAGAACAGGGAACGAGGGAGCAAGGGAAAGAGGGAATAGGAGGCATTTTGCGAATATCAGCGCAGCGCAAGCGCCAATAGCGCGGCCAGCAGCGACGTAAAGATGCCCGCCGCGGCCATCGCCCAGCTGGAGACCGAGGCTTGCAGTTCCGAGCGGCGCACCAGGCTGGCGGTGCCTACGCCATGCGAGGCGGTTCCCACGGCGGCGCCGATGGCGCGGTCGTCTTTCACGCCCGCCAGACGCAGCAGCATGGCGCCAAAGCTGGCTCCCAAGACGCCGGCCAGAATCACCAGCGCAATGGTGATCTGCGGAATCCCATGCAACTCCCGGCAGACCTCGATGGCGATGGGCGTGGTGACAGATTTGGGGATGGTGGAGGCGATGACCGGCAGCGGCGCGCCCAGCAGCCAGGCTGTGCCGCCGGCGGTGACCATGCCAACGATGGAGCCGATCAGCACGATCAGCGCCAGGCGGGGCAAAGAGCCGCGCAGGATCTGTCCATTGCGAAACATGGGGACCGCCAGCCCAACCGTGGCCGGCCCCAGCAGCCAAGTCAGGAGGCTGCCGCCGCGATTGTATTCGGCCCAGGGTTCGTGGAGAAGGAGCAAAACGGCCATGATCGGCAAACAGGCGGCCACGATGGGCGGAATCCAGCGCCATCGGCGATGCAGTGCGTAGCCCAGCAGGTAGGCCACCAAAGTGAGGACAATGCTGAAGGCGGGGCTGTGCAGAAGGGTAATCATGGCGCCGTCTCCTCTTCCTGCGCGATTTCCGTGGCGGGAGGCGCGGGCAGCAGCCAATGGCCCAACAGGCCGGTGGTCAGCACCACCGCCGTCCAACTCACCAGCAGACTGGCGGCGATAGCCCAAGCGTGCTGCCCAAGCACGGGGCCGACTTCCATCAAGCCGACGGTGAGGGGCACAAAGAGCAGCACCATATGCCGCAGCATCGCCCCGGCGGTGCGATCTACCCACTTCATTTTGAGTATCTTGGTGTGCAGCGCCAGATAGAGGAGCAGCAGTCCGAGCACGCCGCCTGGAATCGGCGCTCCCAGGCGATGCAAGAGATCGCCCAACAAAAAGAAAGCCGTCAACAGGAGAAATCCGAGCACTGATTCAAGAATCATCTTCCCTTCAAGGGTAGCGGAGGGGCGATGGAAGAGGAAGGAAATTAGACCGAATGACGGTAAATGAAGTCGCAATATGGGAACCACCGCAGCGGAATTGCGTCGCCAGCCTCCGATCCCGTTTCCCCTCAGTCTCTTTGCAGAAAATCCGCCGGGGTCAGAATGGCGATTCCCTGAAAGGGATGGAGGGCCAGAAGGTCGGCGTCGCCGGTGAGGATCGGATCGGCGCGGCCATGCACGGCAACTTCGAGAAACTTGTCGTCGCGTGGGTCGCGGCAGACGTGGAGGTGTAGGGATGGCTCAACCCACGTCGCGATAGAACGGATACGTTCTATCGCAGCCTCGCGCACTGCCGCTGTAATATATCTCTCCAGTTTGCGGCGGCGAAACACCTGAGCTATCTCATCGAAAATCGACTTGAAAATCAGAATCTCCGCTGTTTGTTCTGCCTTAAGCACAGCAAGAGATGGTTTCGACGAAAAATTGAGAACTTGGCTGACAAAGATGTTTGTATCGATGACAATCCGGGGACGCAGCGGTAACGGCATCTCGGATTATCTTTCTGCAAGAATCTCAGCAAGAATCTCTTCCGTCAGGCCGTTCGCGCGCGCCTGTCTGGAAGCTTCTTCGCAAAATATATTGAATTCATCGATCTTCCGCTGGCGATCCTTCCAGAACTCTGCGTCAGAGAGTTCCGTCTGCGACCGCTCTTGCTCCCGCTCGGGAGCACTGAGGACCGTCGAAGCCGACTGACCGGGTTTGGATTGGGCCGCTGCTCTCATGGGAAGAGTATACCCCCGATTTCGTTGGCCTCGGCGCAGAACGCGCGGCCTGCGACCGAATCACGCTCAGTGCGTTTGCAGAAACTCCGCCGGGGCCAGAATCGCGATCCCCTCATACGGATGGAGGGCCAGAAGATCGGCGTCGCCGGTAAGGATCAAGTCGGCGCGGCCATGCACGGCGACTTCCAGAAACTTGTCGGCGCGCGGGTCACGGCAGGCGCGGATAGGGGTAGGGATCGAAACCTGCTCCGCATACAGCCATACCGTACGCAAAAAAGCTCCCAATGTTTCGGGATCTATATATCGTTCGAACTTCTTCCTTTGCAGTACAATCCTCAGTTCGTGCCAGGTGGGCGCTGAAAGCAACGTAGTTGCCTCAAGCCATGCAGTATCGACGGCTTTTGCGGGAACCGAGGTGTGGCGCAAGGCGCGGCTGATGTACACGTCGGTGTCAATCACAATGCGCGCATTCATCGTTCATCGGCCATAAGCTGTTCAAACAACTCATCGGTCATTCCTTGCGATTCGGCATAGCGCCCCATCTCGTCGGTCAAGCGGATGAGTTCCTGGGCGCGCAGCCGGCGGATATTCTCATATTCATCGGCGGATACCAACACGGCGATATCCCGCTCATGACGTTGAATGAGCACTGGCCCGCGTTGGGCCATGTCCAGCGTGGCGGCGAAGTTTTGACTGGCCTTGGTGGCGGAGATGGTCTGCATGCCACAAATTATCCATAAAATACATATTTTATGCAAATTGACGATTTGATCGCTTTCGGGTTGCACATCCAGTTTTGCAACCCACAGCCCAAATCGTCGCCGAAGGTGCTCCTCCCCATGAACAAGGCCATTGAGATTCGAGGATGGGGCACGGAGTTCTTGGGACGGAGAAGTTCATCCCCGCTGTAAGGCGACAGGGCGAGCCGGGTTGCGTCTTCCACGCAGGCGAACAAACGGTACACTAGAGCCAGGACCCTTCCCCCTCGGACGCCGCCTTGCAACAGCTCATCGCCAAATTGAATCCGGAACAACGCGCCGCCGTGGAAGCCACGGAAGGCCCTCTGCTCATTCTGGCCGGAGCCGGCTCAGGCAAAACCCGGGTCATCACCACCCGCATCGCCTGGCTGATCCGCGAGAAGGGCGTGGCCCCGGACGCGATTCTGGCCGTCACCTTCACCAACAAGGCCTCCAAGGAGATGGGCGAGCGCGTCGACAAGCTGCTCGGCCACTCCTCCATCGCCAAGCCGCTGATCGCCACCTTCCACTCCCTCTGCGTACGCATGTTGCGGCGCGACATCGAGGAGCTGAAGGTGGGCGGCGAGGGGCTGACCCGCTCCTTCGCCATCTACGACGAAAACGACCAGCAGGGCATCGTCAAGCAGGCGATGAAGCGCATGGGGCTGGACACCAAGCAGTTGACCCCCCGCGCCGTGCTCAGCAAGATCAGTTGGGCCAAGAACCACATGGTCGATCCCCAGGATTATTTTCTTGGTTCGAAAGATCCCAACTCCGAACGAATTGCTCACATCTACAAGGCTTACAAGGACGATCTGCGCAAGAACAACGCGCTCGACTTCGACGATCTTTTGTTGGAGGCGGTGCGCCTGCTCAAGGTCTCCGGCGAGACCCGGCTGCGCTACCAGCGGCGCTATCGCTATCTGCTGGTGGACGAGTACCAGGACACCAACCGTCCGCAGTACGAATTGATGAAGCTCCTTGCCGGCCCCGAGCAGAACGTCTGCGCGGTGGGCGACGAGGATCAGAGCATCTATTCCTGGCGCGGCGCCGACATCAAGAACATTCTCGACTTCGAGAAGGAGTTTCCCAACGCCCGCATCGTCCGCCTGGAGCAAAATTATCGTTCCACGCAGGTGATTCTGGAGGGCGCCGGCGCGGTGGTCTCGAACAATCTGCGCCGCAAGGGCAAAAAGCTGTGGACCGACCGCCAAGGCGGTTCGCTGATCGGCTACTACGAGGCGCCCGACGGCGAGAACGAGGCCCTGTTCATCGCCAACCGCATCCAGGCCTACCTGCGCGAGACGGCGAATAGTGGTGAGGAAGCCCACTGCGCAGTCTTGTATCGCACCAATTCGCAATCGCGCCTAGTGGAAGAGTCGCTGCGCCGCTTCAACATCCGCTACACCATGGTGGGTGGCTTCAGCTTTTACGAACGCGCCGAGATCCGGGATCTGCTTTGCTACCTGCGCATGGTGCGCAATCCCCACGACTCGATGGCTCTGCAGCGGGTGATCAATACCCCGGTGCGCGGCATCGGCAAGACCACGCTCGAGACTCTGGAACGGCTGGCGCTGGAGACCGGCCAATCCACCTGGGAGATTACCGCCCGCGCCATCTCCGAGCGGCTTATTCCCACCCGCGCCCTGATGGCGCTGGAGTCCTTCCGCCAGTTGATTCTGGAAGCCCAGGCCATGATGGACCCCGACTTTGCCGGTAAGCTTGCCGCCGCCGCGGAAGATGAGGACGCAGATACGGGATTCGGCTTTGGCGCCGCTGAAGAACCCGTCGAACAGAACGCCCGCTTCGACTTCGGCGACCCCAGCGAGCCGGA
>Ga0326728_10013250_pt1 | contig 17969 bp, 14 predicted proteins | sample MB3enrmetagenome_FD_207602 | JGI IMG/M metagenome (GOLD analysis project Ga0326728, IMG submission 207602) | Lab enriched peat soil microbial communities from McLean, Ithaca, NY, United States - MB31MN | ecosystem: Environmental > Terrestrial > Soil > Wetlands > Peat | place: USA: New York... | reverse complement strand
AAAAGCCGAAAGAGTAATTCTTATTAAAAGAGAATCGGACACAAAATCCATTGAGCATCTGCTGTTGGGCGCCTTTGGCGCTGGGATGGACCCTCTTAAGATCAGTGGAACATGGCTGGGTTTACGATGAGGAAACCGGCGGAGGGTCCACACCATGTTCACACAAGCAAGAAAAAGGGGTCAACCAAAATGGCCAACCCCTCGTGATTTCTGGCTCCCCGGGACGGACTCGAACCGCCAACCTAGTGGTTAACAGCCACCCGCTCTGCCGGTTGAGCTACCGGGGAACAAAGAGGAGTTTGGTTTAACAGAGCGTCCCGGTTTTGTCAATAGCGAGCGAAGCCTTCAGCCTGGAAACCATCATTGTTCTGCTTGCCCTCCGGTTTGCGGTTCCCTGACCACCTTCGGAATGAGATCGATCGCTTTTTTCAGCAGTTCTATCCCAACCTGTTTCATTCCAATTTTCTGTAAACAATTCGCGCATTCGATATAGGGAAGCTCATACTCCGGAAAGATGCCGGCCGCCGCCTTGAAACTCTCGATTGCCTCATCCCTCATGCCTCTCGACAGGTATGCCTTTCCCAGATGTATCCGGGAGACTATGGAAAAAGGGTTCCTCTCTATTGCGGCTTTCAGCGCCTGGACCGGATCGCCGGAAACGAAAGCTCCGAACAGGTACGGCAAATATAGCGAAGACTCAATCTGCATTGCTTCCAGGAACATGCTCCAGGCTTCAGATGGGCTGGACGCTTTCAGAGCAATAACGCCGTTTTGCAGGAGCTGTTCGTAGCGCGTTGAACCAAGGAACAGGTGACGGCCCTTTTTCCTGGCTCCAGGGCAGTCGCACAGGCGCGCAAAAATTTCCCCAGCCCTGCTGCCGGACGGTTCACAGCCTCCGTTTCCTGACGCGATCAGGCTGCGGTAAAACTCCACCCGTTCCAGTCCGCCGTCTACGTAATTTCGTTCCCGCAGCACATACTCCCTGGCGGATGCCGACACCTTGCTTCTTACGGCGGCGTCGGAGACAAGGTGATCGAGGTTGGAGATCAGTTCGTCGGTCGAGTTGAAGAAAAATCCCGTCCTGCCCGGTTTTACGGACAGAAGGTAAGGACCTGTGGCCTCAACGACCGGGACTGCGCCGTGGACTGCATACTCGAGGAACTTGACGTCGGACCTCGACCGGTTAAACGGCGTATCCTCGAGAGGGGCCAGGCCGATATCCAGGTGCGAGACGAAATTGTAATAGTCGGCGACGGAACCCGTGGCAAACCGTCTCTTCCGATTTGCGGGCAGGGCGTCGAAAAGTTCCCAGATCGGGTCCGCGCACATGAGATAAAGATGCACGTTTTGCCGCGATAGTATCCAGCGGACAAGCCGATCCGAAATCTTTGCCATATCGTTCAAATGTCCGATCGATCCTCCCCATCCCACTGTGACGATAGACTTCGTCTTTTGGCTCCGCTCCGGAGGCGCTTCCAGGATCTGGTTGGGGAAAACGCGCGAGTTGGGGTTCAGATAGCCGAATTTTCGCTCCAGCTCCGGCGAACTGAACTGGAGCGCATCGCAATAGTGGGCAAGCCTTTTTATCAACAGCATATTATTCGACTGATTATAGAAAGCCCGAAGGGGATTGCTCGAGGGAAGGCCCCACAGGTCGTCGCCAAGTTCATATACGGTGGGCTTCCCCCGTGTTTTCCTGTCTCTTATGAGCGGCAGAAGGTCCGGATCGCAGATGTTGTTCACAATCAGGACGTCGGCATCCAGCATTGTCTGGTGCCGCATACGGTGGAAGTACATGAAGTTGACCACATGGACGCCCTCGCAATGGGCCATGCCCGCGCCGGGAACAAACGTCCTGTAGTAGAAATCGCCTGTTGTCTCATCCTGGGCGCTGTCCACCTGGGCAATCATCAGCGGGGAATGACTCCGCTCTTCCGGACAATCGTGCACTCGGACCTCCGTTTCCGGTCTCCATCCGGATTTGCTGACGTCGAAAAGCCCTCTCCGGACCGGAACCCCCGAAGTTTCATCCGGCGTTCCGTACAGGTCCGGAATTTTGATTCAAAGCTTTATTCTAGCAGTATCGGGACAATTATGCAGCACCCAGTTGGATGGGTCCGGCAGGTATTCATCCAGATTTTGTCCCTTCTCTTCTTCGCGGCTTCGCGTGCTCCAACGTCAACCTTCTTCGCGTGAAAAATATTGGAGCAACTCCTTTGCCGGAGGAACCAAAAAAAATCTAAAGTTCCTCAACCGGATTGTCGATTCAGTAATCAAAGCGATTCTGAACTGTGGAGTGGATTTTTGGAACGAACTTGACAAGGAAGTTACAAAACAAATCAAGGAGGACTAGTTATGGCAGGTCTCGTAGTCAACACCAATATGAACGCCCTTACGATCGAGAACATTCTCTCGAACACCAACTCAAGCGTATCATCCTCACTCACCAAGCTCTCGTCAGGTCTGAGCATCAACTCGGCCGCGGATGACCCGGCAGGCTATGCAATCGCCAACTCGTTCAAAGCAAGTATCGCAGCAATGAATGTCGCCTCTCAGAACGCAAACCAGGCGCAATCGATGCTCCAAACGGCCGACGGGGCATACAGCCAGATTAACGACATCCTGGTACAGATGAAATCTCTGGCCACCGAGGCAGCCTCCGGTCAGGAGAACAATACCGACCTGTCCTCTTTGAATGGTGAGTTTGGGGACCTCCAGAATGAAATCGACCAGATCGCAGGTTCCACGCAGTATGGGTCACTGAACCTTATCAACGGTGACCTGGCGGGCGGGATCACTTTCCAGGTCGGCTCGACCAACGCGACCAACAACCAGTTCAGTGTAAGTTTCTCAAGCGCCAAAACCTCCGACCTGGGAGTAGGCACAGGCGTCGATCTCAACAGCGCTGGAGACGCCCAGGCGGCCATGACCGCAATCGACTCCGCCCTCACCTCGGTCAACAGCTACATGGGCCAGGTCGGCGGCCTTCAGAACCAGCTCCAGTACACGATCAACAACCTGTCCACAAGCATCCAGAACTACACGTCCTCGGAATCCACCATCGAGGATGTCGACATGGCCTCTGAAGTCAGCACCTTGACCAAGAACCAGATTCTGCAGCAGTCGGCAATGGCGATGCTTGCACAGGCCAACTCCGAGCCGCAGCAGATACTCAAGCTGCTCCAGTAATACCGCACATCCATTCTTCGGTTCGGAAGGCGGCCCGGTTGGGCCGCCTTTTATTTATTCCGCCTGCGGGCTTTCGAGAAGGCCGGAAAAATCCATTTTGTGCCCGTTCACGGAAAGTCTGCCGCGCTTGTAGGATGCGCTCGATTTGAATGCGCCATTTTCCCGAACCATGATGTTTTGAGCCAGAAGCCCCTTGGCAAATTCACCGGCGCTATGCTTTACCGCCCCTTCCGAACCCGGCGTCGAGCCTCCGGATAACGCATTTTCGGCCACAAAGAAAAACAAAGCCTCCGAAACCGAAAGTTCAGCGCTTGCATCGATGCCGCCGAGAATGGCCAAAAGGTTCCCCTCCATGTTCTCTCCAAGACCCGCAAAAGCTAATTTTGCCCTGCCGCTGAGGTCCCCTTTGTCCGTTCGGATCTTAAGCTGCTTTATTTCGAACTCCGGAGACTTTGCAAGCAGATCGCCCAGTATCTTTCTAACGAACAAATCCGTTGCCTCGTCGCCGGCCCCGGCGCCTCCGGCAGCCTTTTTCCGCAACTCCGGGGCCATGCTCTCAAAACGGGAAAGGACCTCGGCGTCCAGCTTCCGCGCCTCGAACTCTATCGTAAGAGGTCCAAGTACGAGCCCGCCCCCGGTAAGTTTGTCAAAGACGAGTCGAATTGAGCCGTTGACGGTCTCGCCGGCAAACCCCGACTCAGCCTTCACCTCGAACGTGTTCAGGTTGAAGGACGGCTCCCCTTTGTCGAAAGCCTCCACACCCTCTATCGAAAAGGCCATCGAGCCAACCGATATCCCCTTCATGCCGCGATGCGAATCGAAATTGCCCTGAATATTCTTGACCCGCAGCACTTCGTCTTTATCCGTCACCTGCAGGGACGGAGCGCTGTAAGACCCCACGGCCTCCCCGAGCGGAACGTTGAATTTGGATTGGGCGCTGAAACCTCCCCATTGCACCTCGAATTCTTCGTTTTTGTCGTTCGTGAGCGTTTTTCGGAAAGATGGGACATCGCAATAGGTCTCCGCGCTGCCGTCAAGAGATATGACCGTAAGAGCCTCCGAAGATTGAAGTTCGGGAATTTTTTCCAGCAGCTTTTTCATCTCCGCAGGGCAATCATCCGGCGCAAGCTGTGTGCGAATTATCGCCAAGACGGGCTGCAGTCCCGCTTTGAGATGCTGGTTTCGCAAAAAGACAAAAGGCCCGTGGTGGATCGAATTGATGAGGCTGAATTTAATCGAATCCCCGCACTCCGGTCGCGTCAAGGTAAAGGTGGTCAGGGCTCTGGAGCTGAAAACGCCGCGATCGTAGCTCTTGGTCGAAGCTTCTATGAAGTTGTAGCCGTTGATCTGCGCTATCAACTCATCGTGCTGTCTTTGGGCCTGCCCCCCTACCCAGTAGCAGGCGCCCCCATATGCCAGAACGATTACAAGACAGATGAACAGAAGTGCTGTGAGGATTTTTTTCATGATTTTCCTTTCCGGTTCGAGGTACTCACTCAATAGCCCAAATCAAACGTGAAAGGAATCAAAATGAAAAGTCGAACCGGTATCGAAAGATGGGCTTCTGATTTGTCCTCTGCTGTCCCGCGTCCGGGAAAAAGCGAGCCGCTGGCATCAGGGTTGGGTCCTGTCGCGGAAAACGTGTATAATTCCAATTGATGACATTAGACGATAATGGAGACTGCGGTCTTTTTTCCGCGCAATCATGTCCAGGCCGAAAAGGACAAAAGTTATGACCGGAAAGGTGAACCCGATCGCTCAAAGCGAGGCAGGTCGAAATCGAGAACAGCGGGAGAAAACTTACAGGGACAAGGCGCTGAAACTGTTTCCCTGGATCTGCGCCCGATGCGGGCGCGAGTTTTCAGGAAAACGGCTGCGCGAGCTGACCGTGCACCACAAGGACCACAATCATGATAACAATCCCCAGGACGGCAGCAACTGGGAACTGTTGTGCCTCTTCTGCCATGATAACGAACATTCGCGCGGGTTGAACTCGGAGTACTACGATGAACCCCTGCCCGACGAAAGCACCAGGCCCACGGCGACCTTCAAGCCGTTTGCGGGTCTGGAAGCCTTGTTGAAAAAAGAAAAATAGCTCGATTCGAAACCCGGCCGGTATCGGCCGTGCGCTCGGCGATGGGGGTGCGGGGGCCGTGCCCCCGCTCTTTTGGCTTTTCTAAAAGAAACTGCATAACCATGAACGCTACTCGGCATTACACGGAACGGACTTTCCGGACAACCGCCAGGCCTAGCTCTGGAGTTCGTGGGGCGTCGTTTCTATATACCCTTCCCCGGACAGGGCGGTAGCCGAAGGCTCTATGATAATGCTGGCCTTGTAGAGATTTTCCAGGTTCGCTATCTCCGCCCGCTTGCGGTTCAAAAGATAGCTCGCGGCGTCAGAAGGCAGCACGGCTTTTACGATTGCCGGCTTTTTCTGCATGAGGGTTGTCCAGATTTTACGGTAATAGCCGAGCGCGGTCGTTTCCGTTGACTGCACAAGGCCGCTTCCCTGGCAAACCGGACATTCCGTGTAGGAGCCCCGCAGTATATTGAGGCCAAGGTGCTGGCGCGACAACTCCAGGAGCCCGAACTTGGAGATTCGCCCAACCGTTATCTTGGCCTTATCCTTTTTTATCTCTTCCTTCAACTGGCGCTCGACCTCCCGCGCATGCCTCTGGTCCCGCATGTCGATGAAATCGATAACCACGAGACCGCCAAGGTCGCGAAGCCGCAGCTGGCGGGGAATTTCAGACGCCGCTTCGAGATTTACCTTGAAGGCCATTTCCTCGACGGCCCCATCGGCGCTCGTACGGCCGGAGTTCACGTCTATGGACACAAGGGCCTCGGTCGGGTCGAAAAGCAGGTAGCCCCCTGATTTCAGCAGCACCTTTTTTCGGAATACCTGCGCGATCTGCTCTTCCAGGTTGTATTTGGAGAAAATCGGCCCTTCTTCCTTGTAAAGTCTGACCGAATTTTTGTTTCTGGGGCTGATGATGCCCAGAAATTCCTTTACCCTCCGGTAAACCTCCCTGTCGTCGACAAGGATGCCCTTGACCCCTGTGGCAAAATAGTCGCGAATGATCCGAATCGCCAGGTCCTGCTCCTTGTAAATGAGGCATGGAGAGGGCGATTCCTGGACCTGCTTTTTTATTTCTTCCCAGATTTTCATCAGGTGGTCGAGGTCTTTTATGACCTCACGCTTCGAGCGGTTCTCGGCGGCGGTCCTCAGAATCACCCCGAATCCCTCCGGGACCTTGAGGCTCCTGGCAAGCTCTTTCATCCGCTCCCGCTTGTCCCCGTTTTCGATCTTTCTGGAAACCCCGCGCTGGTCCTGCCCGGGCATCAGAACGATATCCCGCCCGGCAAGAGAGACGTAGGTCGTAAGGAGCGCTCCCTTGGTGCCCAGCTCCTCCTTGACCACCTGAACCAGAACGTCCTGCCCCGAGTGGATTACGTCCTGAATCCTCGCTTCGTCCTCGACGTCCGAGTCGTAATATTCGGGATGAATCTCAGAGAACGGAAGAAAGCCGTTTCGCTCAACTCCGTAGTTTACGAATGCGGCCTGAAGGCTGGACTGAATGTGGGTGATCGTCCCCTTGTAGAGATTTCCGGCAACCTTGCCGCGTGTCGCCGTTTCTATGAAAAAATGCTCGAGAGTGTGACCTTCGACTACCGCGATCCGAAACTCCTCCGGATGGATAGCGTTAATAATCATGTTTTGATATGACATTTCACCGCCTTGCCGTTTCCGTTGCCCGACGTCCGGGATTCCAGATGCTGTTTTGCCTGAAAGACAAACGTTCGCAGAGCTATCTCCCGATTGGGCTGAATTGCCCCATCATAAGGCGCATCGATATAGGGCATATGCATTTTGTTTAGAAGCGGCTTGAGAACCGCCGTACACACCGCGCTGGGCATGCAGGTGAAAGGGAATACGTTTACGATGCCGTTGTATCCCTCCCGCAGATGCTCCAGCGCCGCCCCGATGCTCAGGGCCGATTCGGTCCCGATATCAAAGCTGTACAGCCGGTCTCGATCCAACCGCTTTTCGAGTACTCCTATCCTGTGATCTTTATGAATGTCGACGTACTTACGCACCCGCCTGTAAATCTGTCCCTGCCGTAATACCTGGTAATACCTTTCCATTTGCACCGGAATAAAATCGTTCAAAACGGTCCTTAGCGATGAAAAATCCCGGTTCAGCAGGGCAAGCTTCAAGTGGCGCTTCTGCTCCCTGGCCCTGTCGTAAGTGATGTAGTTTATCCACTCTGCGATCGAGGCCACTACGACTTCGGCGCCGAACCGCTCGAGGACCCTCACGATCTGCTGATTTGAAGCGGGATGAGTACGGACGTAAATCTCCCCGATTATCCCGATCAGCGGGCGCCTCGGCAGCCGGGTATCGATAAATGTCCCGACCGTGGAGGCTATGTCCTCGACGATATCGAAAAGCGTTTTAAACTCGAGCGACGCTCCGTTCTGTTCAACCTCCGCGGCTATCGCATCGAGCCCTTTTTGCACAAAGGAATCGGTCAAACCGGCGCGAACTTCGTATGGCCGCACGCGCCATACCATCCGGTCCAGGGTATCCGATACGATTACGGCCACATAAGCCAGTTTCCTGAATATCGTAGCTGCCTCGGCGGGCATGATCTGGGTGGTCTCATACCCGTTTCGGGTCGAAAGATAGGTGATCGGCACCTCCCGAAACTCCTCGAACCTGTCCAAAACCAGCCGCTGCAACTTGTTGTACATGCCGAAACGGCAGGGACCGTCAGCTTCGGGCAAAAAGTAGACGTAGTCGTCCGGCGAAAAAGCCGGCCCGAGCCTGTCCTTTTCTTTCCTGAGAAAGTAGAGGATGTCGCCAAGGGTTACCTGGCAGGGAAAGCACTCCTTGCCGGACGTAAATTCCTTTCCGAGGGCCAGCCCCTTGTAGGTCTCCATAATGACGGCGTTCACCCCCACCGCGCGGAAAGAAGCCCCAAGCAATCTGGACGAAAACGGGGCCATCTCCGGGATGAGCAGAGTCTTGCCGGTTACGTCAAACTGTTTGACCTTGTCACCGAAGCGTCCGAAATGCTGCTTCGCGGAAACTGCCATATTACCGATTTCCTCAAAAAACATAAATCAAATTAGGAACATGTAGGATTTATACCGTCACGTACCCCAAGGCTCTAACCCGCCTCCTCCAGGGTGTCCGGCACATCCGGGTCGAGTTTTCTGGCCAACCGCTTTTCCTGGAGATTCTTCACCACGTTGCGGTAAGCCTCGACACGGGTCAGAAGCCCCGCCACGGCGCTGTGTTCGTCAAGCTCCAGGATAAGGGAGGGCTTGTCCCTGAGCAGGTGACGGTAAAAATGCTCGATAAAGGAATCCGCGCCGCAACTGAAATTCGTGAGGTGCGCGCCATACCAGTTTGGGGTGCGAAGGATCCTTTTCGCCGTCCTGATGATCCTGGCCCCGAGTCCCCAGAACATGCCCTTGAAATCGCTCATGTCCTCGGAATCCGAACTCACCAGGTCCATCGGCACCGCCTTGATTCCCAGCTTTGCAAGCTGCTTTCCGAGCTGGAGGTTCAACCGGTCGTCGTAGAGATTGTACGGACGCCCCGTAACTATCCATACGGGCTCCGCCGGATCGATGCTCCCGATTATTTCTTCGCCGGTCTCTATGAGTTTTCTGCGAAATTCCATCTGCCTTGCCCACGCTTTGGAAATCGCCCCCTCCAGTTCGGCCCTCCGGGGCCTCAGACCGGCCGGAAGCGCCTTTTCAAAGGCATAGACCAGGTTTGCCGGGTCCTCCTTCAAATAGAGCGTAGGCCGGATAATCCTTCCGTCCGCGATGTTCAGGGCTGACTTGCCCATATACTGCGAACTCTGGACCAGCGGGCAGAAATATCCGATCTCGTCCGGCCTGGGTACAGGCGTGTTCACGACGTTGGGCAGGAACAGGTATTCGGCCCGGTCCATGAGGTAACGGACATGACCGTGAAAAACCTTGATCGGAAAACAGACCTCCGAGATGACGTTTTCCACGCCCAGAAATGCCAGCTTATTGGTAGTCCTCGGACTGAACAGCACCGGAAATCCAAGCTCGGAAAACAGGTGCGCCCAGAAAACGCCCCATTCGAGTGAATGCAGCGCACGAGGAATGCCGATCACAGGCTTTGGCTGCCGGCCCGCTTCGGCTTCGGTCAGCAGGTTCCCGGCCTCCTCCAGCGCCTGCTCGAAAAGTCCCTGCCTCACCTGGAAAAAGTCCGTCCCACGGCCCCCTTCAGCCCGCGTTTCATAGCGGCCGCAGTCGCCTCCCCAAACGCTCTTTCGCTCTCCGAAGCTGTAGACCTTGAGTTTGCATTCGTTATGGCACTTCTTGTCCGCGCGGCACACACTCTCGGTAAAATCCACCTTCATCGAGGCAAGCTGGTCGAGATCGCGCCTCCGGTACTCCGTTCCCTGCTTTTTGAAAAGCTCCATTACCGACAACGCCGCCCCAAACGCCCCCAGCACCTCGCGATGCCTGGGGACCACCACCTCGCGCTTGAGCACCTTTTCGAAGGCCGCAACGATTCCCTTGTTCAGCGAAGGCCCGCCCAGGAACATGATCCGCTTGCCGATGTAGCGCTTTTCCACCACCCGGTTCAGATAATTGTAGACAATTGCGTAGCACAGACCCGCTATCAGGTCCTGGCGCTCCCCTCCCTTCTGAAGATAGCTCTCCAGGTCGGATTGCATGAAAACCGTGCACCTCTCGGCGAGATTGATCGGATTTTTCGACGAAAGAGCGGTTTCCTGGAATTCCCCCACGATATTGATCTTCATCTTGTTTGCCAATTCGTGGAGGAAACTGCCGGTCCCGGCCGCGCAGACCTTGTTCATATCGAAATCGAGAGGGTGGGTGTTCTCGATCATGATGTATTTCGAGTCCTGCCCGCCGATTTCGAATATGGTGTCCACTTCCGGATCGATTTCAACCGCGCCGCGAGCGTGAGCGGTGATCTCGTCGATGATGAGATCGGCGCTCAGAAAATCCCCGACCACGTTCCGACCCGACCCGGTCGTGGCAATGGCCATCAGCTTGACTTTTTGACCGGCCTCGTCCTGTAATGTGCGCAAGAGCCGCTGAGTGACTTCGATCGGTTTGCCCTGGGTCGGCACGTAGCACTTGTGCAGAATTTGTGATTTCTCGTTTACCAGCGCATACTTCGTCGTAGTCGAGCCTATATCGACCCCCAGGTACACCTCGACCAGCTTTCCCTTCTTTTTTGCCCACGGCGCCAGACCGTTGTCGGGGTCGAAACGGGTCATGGAAAGCTCCAGCCGTTCGGCCCGGGGGAAGCTGTAGATCGATTCGGAGCCTGTCCACACGAGGGCGGAGAGGTCCACCTCATTTCGCCAGCCCTGCTTCCGGGCCTGGAGCGCAGCGCCGAGCGCGCCGATCGAAGTGTGGTGGGCAGGCACCATGAGGGATGGAAAATAGTGTTTGAAGGCCTTGACCTGGAGCCGGTTCGATGCCATGGCCCCTATGAAAATGATCGGATCGTACAGCTCCCGGTTCGCTATAATCGTGCTTATGTAATTGGCTGCGTTCCCGAAATGAAGGCCTGCGATGATATTGGCAAGACTCTCCCCCTTGTTCTGGAGGTGGATCATGTCCGATTTTGTAAAAACCGTGCAGCGGCAGGCGACCGGTGCGGGGTAGGTGCTTCCCAGACCCAGTTCGATAAAATCCTCCAGGGTCCGCTGGAGCGCTGCCTGGTCCGTCGAAAAATCCGGCCCGTAAATCGACTGAGCGAGCCTTTCGGCCTGCTGGTCAATAAATGAACCGGTCCCCGATGCGCATGGGCCGTTCATGTTGAATGACTCCAGGCGCCATTCGTCCCCGTTGTAAGCCAACTGGAAGACCGATGCGTCCTGGCCTCCCACTTTAATGATCGACCGTACGCCCGGCACGACGTGAATGGAACCCAGCACCTGGGCGATGGTCTCCACCTCGAATGGGGCCCCAAGCCTTTCGGCCAGCGGATCTCCGTGGACTCCCGTAAAGGTTGTCGATCTGAGCGTGCCGGAATTTTCGCTTTGGATTCGCCGGATGATATTTTCTAGGAGCTTGCGGGTCTCTTCATAGATCAGGCCGAAATGTCTAAGATAGGGGGTTTCAAGGACGATTTCGCCTCTTTCGTCCAGAACGACGCAGTTGATGCTGACCGACCCGACGTCAACCCCAACATCATAATTCATAAGTTTGATCCCTCAGATAGACTGCATTTTTGCTCCGGTTCGGCATCCCCCGCGCAAAACTCCAGCTAATATAATTTCTCCGTTCGTTTTGTTCAATCATAAGATTAGCGTAGAGCTGTTTTGTAACAAGTAAATAACCACTAGCAAAGAATAATTCTCATTTTAAAACAGGGGGCGCGCAGCGAAAAACTGAGAGGGTGCTGGAAAACTGAAGCACATTCCGTAGTACCGTATATCATATTTCCACGAAATATGCCGTAAAGATCGGATTATACGCCTTGAGCAAACCCATGCTCATGGTTTTTCTCCGGATTGCAGGGAATCAGGCCGGTCTGCCTGTCAACCGTCACTTCTTTGTTCCATTTCGGAGAGACTTTTCGTAAGAAGCCGGACCAGTTCGCGAAGGCCCTCCCTTTTCAGCGAGGACACCCGGAGGACGGGGCAGCCGAGTTCACGGTACTTTTCCTCGATTTTGTCCAGGTCCTGCCCGTTCTGCACCAGGTCGGTCTTGTTCAAAACGATAATTCGCGGCTTTTTCCGCATGTCTTCCGAATAGCTTTGGAGTTCGTGCTCGATCTGCCTGAAAGGCTCCAGGGGATTGTCCAAAGACACCCGGGACAGGTCGATCACATGGACCAGCAGCCGCGTCCTCTCGATGTGCTTGAGGAACCGGACGCCGAGTCCAGCCCCCGTGTGCGCTCCCTCGATAAGCCCCGGCACGTCCGCCATGACAAACGGTGGAGCGTCGTCGTACTGCACGACCCCTAAATTTGGCGTGAGGGTGGTGAACGGATAATCGGCGATCTTGGGCCGCGCCGCCGAGACCGCCGAGACGAGAGTGGATTTCCCCACGTTTGGAAGCCCCACCAGGCCAACGTCGGCAATGAGTTTCAGCTCCAGTCTCAGGCCTCGTTCCTCCCCCGGTTCGCCTTCCTGCGCGAAACGCGGGGACCTGAAAGTCGAACTGGCGAAATGAGAATTTCCCTTCCCGCCCCTTCCACCGCTTGCCGCTACCCACCTCTGGGACGGCTCGGTCAGGTCGGCAAGGACTTCGCCCGTCAGCGGGTCCTTTGCCACCGTGCCAACCGGCACCTCTATAACCAAGTCCTCTCCGCCTCTTCCATACCTGTTCCGGCCCGCCCCGTTCTTTCCGGACTCGGCCCTGAAAAGGTTCCGGTATCTGAAGTCGAGCAGACTGTGCTTACGTCCCGAGGCCTCGAGGACTACACTGCCCCCATGGCCGCCGTCGCCCCCATCAGGTCCGCCTCGCGGCACGTACTTTTCCCGCCGGAAACTGACACAGCCGCTGCCCCCTTTGCCGGCTGCTATAGAGATTGTAATTTCATCTACGAATTTCATTTTGCCCTGTAAAAGTTAATCATTAAAGAGGCGCGATTAGCCCGATATGGGCCGCATGGAGTTGTGAGGCCGGTTTCCGGATGGATGCGAAGCTGCGGGAGATACTCGGAAGACACGGGGGGCCCGCTTAAAGGGACAGACATGGAGTCGCAAAAACGGGGACGGCGCGAAGACTCCCGGCGTCCCATGCCGCCGCCTCTCCCCACTTCTCCGACTCCGTGCATGAAGCTTACGTGTGGGCCGCTTCGACTGGGTAAACGCTTATTTTCTGACGCGTCTTGTCTTTATATTCAAAAGTGACCAACCCGTCGGCAAGGGCGAAAAGGGTATAGTCTCTCCCCATCCCGACGTTGTTTCCCGGATGGAACTGCGTGCCCAACTGGCGAACTATGATATTGCCGGCGCGCACGAATTCACCGCCGAATTTTTTAACACCCCTGCGCTGGCCCGCGCTGTCGCGGCCGTTGCGGGAACTTCCGCCCGCTTTTTTATGTGCCATGAAAGTCCTCCAAAATCCCTGGAAGCAGCAGCATGCGAGGAACAAAGCGCTTTCGGCTCGACCGCTTCCAACTCATCCCGGGAGCATTTCCGGGCCCTACCCGATGTTTTCCACGCGCATCGCCGTGTAAGCCTGCCTGTGCCCCTGCCGTTTCCGGTAATCTTTGCGTCGCTTGTGCTTGAAAATGACGATTTTGGGCAACCGCCCCTGCTCGATTATGGTGGCGCGGACCGTGACTCCCTCGACCAGAGGCTGCCCGACCCTGACCTGCTGTCCGTCGGAGAAAAAAAGCACCTCGTCGATGGTAACGCTTTCCCCGATTTCGCCGGCGATCTTTTCCACTTTCACTACGTTTCCCGGCCGGGCTTCGTATTGCCTTCCACCGGACTTGAAGATGGCGTACATGATTTAAACCCTCCAAACTGGCCTGTTGCCGATCCTGCCTCCAAAATATAAGGCGTCAGGACAAAAAAAGCGGCCCCCTCCCGGCCGCTGATAAAAGGCTGACGCCATAGCTACATAGTAGCGTAGATTCCCTGCTTCAGAATCATTTCCTGGTATTCCTTGAGCCTGTCACATTTATCCAGACATTTGTTTTTGTCTTCGTTGGCTCGATCACAGTTGATGCACGGGCTTTTTACCATCTCGATGCCTCCTGTAAGGGAATATTTGGAATTGCTATGTATATTTTATGCGGAGCCGTTGTGTCAAGCTTTTTTTGAAAAATCGCCGCAGAGACCGCCTGGAAGGTGCAAAAAGCACCCAAATGAGTCAGGTTACTAAAACAGGCTCCCGCATCAGCATACGGATGGCTTCCCCTGCGGTCGCCGCAAGTTGAGGGTGCGTCTGGCAAAGGGTTTCGATCTGCCGCAGGTGGTCGGCCGTGCGCAGCACGATCATTGCCAGGTCTCCCTCGTCCATGCCGGAAATCTCGTGCACCTGTTCCCAGGATAGACCCTTCGCCCAGTGGAAAACGGTCACAACCGCCCAGAACGGCAGCGGAGGGGTCTCGAAGCCCTCGGCCTGCAACCGCTCCCGGAGCCTCTGCAGGTTTTTCAACATCTGGAAAAAAGGTTTGGCCAAATCGGGATACTTCCAGATAAAGGACGCCAGTTGCACGTCCCCCTGCTTATCCCGGTCCGTAACGAAAGGCGCGATCAAGGCCGCCAGCAGCTCGGGCCTGTCTTGCGGAAATACGCCGTTGCGGATCCCCTCGGAGATGAGCAGCGGCTGGTCGAGCCGGAGTTTGCAGGCCCACATGCCGTCACGGGTCAACTTCCCATCCTCGTCCACATACCCTTCGGCCTGCAGAAGGGCATAGTGCTTGATAAACGAACGCCACAGCTGCTCCTGGGTCAAATCGACCTTGGCGAACAGGTGAAAATACCGCCTCAGGGCCGCCGAGAAAGGATGTGCCGTCTCCTGCACGCAGGGAGCGAACAGGGGGCATTTCTCGCACGGATACGATGCCACCCTTTCGGCCATGGCCTCCAGGTCTCTGGATGCGAGGTCGGCCCGGGCGGAAACGGGCGCCTCGGTCTCAATCGGTGCAAACTCGCCCTCGGAGGCGCGGGTAAGCAACCCTTCCCATTCTGCCCGCTCTTCCGGGTCCGGAAAAGAATCGAGCAAAACGCTCAAATCCCGCACACGCTGAAACGCCACCCGGTGAGTCCTTATTCGGCTGCGCCGAAACCGGATCGGGTTGGCAAGCCGAACGGCTTCCACGTTCCTGTATTCAAAGTCGGGCCAGGCGATGCAAATATAAGGGGTCCCCCTCTGGCTGATGAAAACCCGGCCGGGAGCAAGCAGATCGACGAGCTTCCGGTACCTGGGCCTTCGCTTTATGGACTTGCGCATCTTACGGTACTGTTCCACGGAGTTGGAGTACCCGGGCCGGATCTCGGCAAGCTCGTCGATGGACCCGCAAAGCATCCGATCGCGCCACTCTTCGAGTTCAGCCCGCAGCGCTTCGAGCTTTTTCATAGACCGGGTGTCGCGGCTCATGTTCTGGAAAGTGGCCAGAGATGCCACAAAAAGGTTGCGGATTTCCTCCGGGGAGTGCGACAGCAACAAGTTCAAAACCATCGAAAAATTCACGCGAATCTGGCTCTGAATCGGGTCCGGAGGCGATTTTAACAGATCGTTTATGAGTCGCGGGTCCTGGTGTTGCCCGGGCACGACGAGTACGAACCCGATTTCGTCCATCCCTCGGCGCCCGGCCCTCCCCGTCATCTGCAGCAGGTCGGTTGCCCCGAGCGCTACAAATCCCTTGCCGTTGAACCGGTCACTTTGAAAAATCACCACCGTGCGCGCAGGGAAATTGACCCCGGCAGCGATCGTGGACGTCGAGAAGATGGCGTCGACGTAGCCGGCCTGCATCATTTTTTCAAGGAAAAGCTTCCAGTGCGGAAGCTGCCCGCCATGATGGGAGCCCACCCGGCAGCTCTTCAAAATCGAAAGGTGCTGATGCGTCCTCAGAAACGGAAAGGCTTTGAGCAGTCCCTCGAGCTTGTCCAAAAATCTTTCGGGACTTTCCCGCCCATTGGAATCCTGAGCCGGCCGGCACAACGAGACCGCCCTGTCGCAGTCGGCCCTCGATTTTAGAAAAAATATCGCGGGAAGCAGGTTGGCGCTTCGAAGCGCCTCAAGAATTTTCGGCACCTCCGGCAGTTCGCTCCGAGGAAGCGACCTGGGATCGATTTTCTCGATCCTCGGGAGCAGGCCTCGGCGCGTTCCCAACGGCGCAAGCTCGCCGTTCGGGAAAAGGAAGAGCGGAAAAAGAGGCACGGGCCGTTCGTATGCAGCCACCCATTTGCACATGGAACCGCGCAGCCAGGTGAGCCATTTGCAGATTTCCAGCGCATTGAGTATCGTCGCGGAAAGCAAAAGCAGCCGCACGCGCGAAGGAAGATAGATGAGCACCTCCTCCCACACAACGCCCCTGTCGGCATCGCCGAGGTAATGGGCCTCGTCCAGGACCACCAGGTCCATGTCGATGTCCTCTCCACGGTGCATTATGTCGTAGAGTTGATTGCGCAGGATCTCCGTGGTCCCCACTCTTATCGGCGCCTGTGTGTTTTCTTTTCTGTCCCCGGTGAGGATCCCGACGTTTTCCGGGCCGAAGATTTCCCGGAATTCCTGGTACTTTGCGTTTGACAGCGCCTTGAGCGGCGATGCGTACCAGCTCTTTCCTCCCCTCCGAAAAACCTTGTCAATGGCCTCAACTGCGATATAAGTCTTCCCTGCGCCCGTGGGCGCGGTGACAAGGACGTCGGATGCCTCAATTTCTCTGACGGCCTCAACCTGGAACGGGTCCGGCACAAATGGGGCCGGTTCGGGAGTCCGTATACGGTCGAGCACAGGCCGAAGGCTTTTGTAGATCTTCAGAGAGTAAGTTCCCTCGGAAGATTTTGGTGACGATGGGTGCCCGCATCGTCTGGAACCATCTCGTTTTCGACCGGGATTATTCATTTGCGGAAAGATACGCAAAAAACCACCTCCGATGAGCCATTCGCAATGTGCCGGAAAGATCCGTGCTTTACAGCCGGCCGGGCGCCGGCCGTAGCCTCGGCGAGAGGCCCCGATGCCAAAAGATTCAAAGTCTCGGGGTACGCTGATTTCGGGCCATTATAACCGGTTTCCATCGGGAAAGGGTCCTTTTCCGTACCGGAAATCACCGGGGTATAGTAAGGTTTTCCCGGCGGACGCCGACCAGGAGCTTCAAATGAACGATCTTTCATATAAAAACGCTGCGGCCCAGGCAAAGGCGAGGGCGAAAAGCCCAGCTACTCCCTACCACATAACGACTCTTCGTGTCCCGCTTTTTGAGGTGGATATGGGACAGGCCGTCTATCACGGCAATTATTATCACCTCTTTGAACTCGGACGTACGGACCTGCTCAGGAAAACCGGCTACCCTTACCTCAAGCTGGTAAACCGGGAGGTTCACCTCTCGATCGTCGAGTCCCGCTGTAAATACCGCAAAGCCCTGCGCTATGACGATGAAATCGAGATACATACCGGAATAACTTCACTGAACAGGCGGAGTCTGACGTTTTCTCAACTTATATACAGGCTCCAGCAGGACATCCCGACATGCCGGGCGGGGGATAAACCTGAACTGGAGCTGTGCACCGAGGCCCGATTGAGCATGCTGTGCGTAAGTTTCGCGGGCCGGGTGACCCCCTTGCCCGAAGACTTTCGGCTGGCCGTCGAGGCATTGGTCGATAAACCGGCTCGGCAATAGCCCGGACGGAAAGGTCAGGACATTATGGAAATAGTCTTGAAGCCTATCGGCACAATCCGAAGCCCCATTACCGATCCGGGCGAGGCCCCCCGGCAGGGGAGCGAGTCGGCCGTCAGGGGCAGGCTGGTGATCGATGAGATCTACAAAGACGCCTTGCTCGGTATGGAAAAAGGCCGCAAAATCGTAATTCTCTACTGGATGCACCTTGCCGAACGCGACGTCCTGCAGGTTCACCCAAGGCACGACCTCACGCGTCCCATGAGGGGCGTCTTCTCCACCCGGAGCCCCCAGCGGCCAAACCCGATTTCCATCGATACCGTTACGGTAACCGGGGTCGAGGGCATGGTCATCGAGGTCGAAGGCCTCGACGCCGTTGACGGCACTCCCCTGCTGGATATCAAGTGCGTTGCATGAAAGGCGGGAGGCCCAAGGTAGACTT
>Ga0326728_10013249_pt1 | contig 17969 bp, 16 predicted proteins | sample MB3enrmetagenome_FD_207602 | JGI IMG/M metagenome (GOLD analysis project Ga0326728, IMG submission 207602) | Lab enriched peat soil microbial communities from McLean, Ithaca, NY, United States - MB31MN | ecosystem: Environmental > Terrestrial > Soil > Wetlands > Peat | place: USA: New York... | reverse complement strand
CGGCCACGGCAGGTTGGGCAGCCAGGAGCACTCATGGCGCTACACCTACCTGCACAAGGACATGCTGCCGAAGATCCAACTCAACATCATCCTCAGCGAGCGCAACGTCGAGCCCACGGTGCAGGCCATCATGAAGGCCGCACGCACCGGCAGGGAAGGGGATGGCATCATCTTCATTTATCCCGTGGAGGACGTCGTTCGGGTACGCACGGGCGAGCGGGGCGGTGAGGCCTTGTCATACCCAGGGGACATTGATACGAGGCGGCAGAAGTAGGGGAGGGAGTCGCCAGGTGAATCCGCCGCTGTTGCCCTCGTCGTTCTCCTGTTGACGGACGCACGCGAGTTCCTGCAGGAAGTGAAGGAGGATGTTCGCTGTCGACTCCGCCGGACTTTGGGAAAGCGCAACTACGCAGGCTGACTCTGGCAAGGCGAAGACCAATCCAGGTGTTCAAGTGTAGCAAAGAAAATCAAGAATGGATCGACAAGGTACTCCCAGTCTGTCGAATGTTTCGCTCTTGTACTCAGAGAAAGCAAACTCGTAGCTACAATCGAGGAGCTTGCACCGGTGTGCTTTGTTGGTGAGACAGCGATCGACCTTCTCAGACAGACTTCAAGTCACATCAGCTCTCCCTGCAGGATTACCGGGGAATATTGGGGATTCCGGAAATTGTGAAACGCTTCTTCTCGTGGGGGTAGAAAGAAAGTATGAGGAGGGGTACCATTAAAGATCGTTGGAGGTATCAAATGAAACGGCTTTTGGTCCTTGTAGCTGTCATTTTGGCTGTTGGCCTCTCCTCTTTGGCCTATGCCGATACTTATACAAAGCATGATCAACAGTGGAGGCAACAACACGCTCAGGTATGGAAGTCTCACTCCAAGCAATGGTCAGAATATGACCGTGAATGGCAGGTACATCGTGGGGCTACAGGGGAGGATATTAAGTGGCGTAAAGACCATGCCCAACTGTGGCACGATTGGTATCAATGGCATAAAGATGAGAGAGATGATGGTGGAAAAAGCGGCTTGAGCATCCAGCTTGATTTCATCCTTTAGTGGAAATAGTGGAAAACTGATATAAGGCCGTCGGCAAACGTCCGACGGCATATCTTTGTCGACAGTTAAAAAAACCGGACAAATGTTGGGGTATTCTGGAAATTGTGAAAGCGTGAAATAATCTCTCTCAGGGGAGAGGGCCATAAGGAATTTTCGCGCATTGGGCGCGAGCAAATTCTCAACGCTTATCGGGCCAGGCCTGATGCGATCGTCTCGTTGATCAATTATCTGCAAGAGACGCTTTTGGGAATCATCATGAATCGGTGGAGACGACGCGCTATGTCTCACGGCAGGTTTTCGATATCCGTCGCATTTCTGTTGAAGGTCGCGGAGCATCGAGCGCAGATCAAGCGTTGTTCTCACAGTGGAGAGCTTTCTCAGGGAGAGTTCCCTGAGTAGGTGACTCACAAGACCCAGTATGGAACGCGCCTGAGGGCCTTTGCGGTGTACCTGAAGAACTATGGATTTCCCTCCTATCAACGGACGGCTGAAGCGTTGTCAGACTTGTTCGCCATTCCTGTGAGCGCCGGGACCCTCGCCAGCACAGATTCTCGCTGTGCTCGACGTCTGGAAAAGGTGGTGGAACAGATTCGAGAGAAGCTCGTTCGGGCGCCGGTGGTGCATTTCGGTGAAACAGGACTGAGCATCAACGGGAAGTTGCACTGGCTCCATGGGGCGAGCAACCAAGCCTTTACCTATTGCTTCCCCCATCAGCGTCGCGGACAGGCAGCCACCGATGCCGTCGGGATTCTTGCGCGGCTGAAGGGCAACGCGGTCCACGACAACTGGTAGCCCTACATGAAGTACCGTTGCCCGCATTCACTGTGTAACGCTCGTCACATTCGGGAACTCACCGGCATCTATGAATTTGACGGCCAGCCGTGGGCGCAGCAAATGATCGGTTTGCTTTTGGAGGGCAACCAGGCCGTCGAGCGTGCAAAGAAAGAGGGAAGGAAACGATTGGCTGCCGGTGTGTTGCACGGATACATCAGTCGCTATGAGGCGATTATTGCCGCTGGAATGAAGGTCAACCCTCCTACCATTCGTCGAGAGGGTTGTTCACGCCGGGGACGTCTGAAAAGAAGCAAGGCCCGTGACCTCTTGGAAAGATTGGCAGAGCGCAAGAAGGAGACACTACGCCATTTGCACGATTTTGACGTGCCCTTCACAAATAACCAAGCGGAGCATGATATTCGCATGATGAGAGTGCAACAAAAGGTCTCCGGGGCTTTTCGCAGCGACGCGGGCGCTCTGGCGTTCTTCCGAATACGAAGCTACATTTCCACCACACGCAAGCGCGGCAAGTCAGTGATTGATGCCCTCATCCGAGCTTTACAGGAGGATGATCTGACACTGACAAAGTGCCTTCAGACGAGCTAAACAGTTACGTTTTCCACAGCTTAACCAATCGAGTGAACGCGCTTTATACTTGCGAAATGCGCCCTTGTAGTGTAGACTGATACTCTCAACATTTGACCTTCAACTTCGCAGAAGATATACGCCTAAATCCTTCCCGAGAAGAATTTGTACATCGTTGAATGTCGGCTCGAACTTAGCACCAGACTGGTACAGGAGCGCGGTATGGCAACGAGACGCCTCTCACTTTTGATCAAGCCGGTTGGACCTCAGTTCACCATAATGGCCGTTTCCATCGTTGTTTGCGTCTTCCTTGCGCAGGTACTAACGGGTTTTCTGCCGCCGTTGCGGCCACTGGTTAAGGAGGCTCTACTTTCTGTCTTAGCACTAGTCCTTCTACTCCCTCTTGGCTACTTCCTTGCGGCGCTCCCGGTCTCAAATTCTATTGTAAAGGATCGACAGTCAAAGAACTCGCTTAGCAAGAGTGAAATACATTATCGAACTGTTTCGGAGCTTACTACAACCTTCGCTTTTGAGCTCTTGGTATCGCCAGAGCGAGAAGTTTCCTTAGACTTCGTTTCCGAAGACTTCTATGCCTTTGCGCTGCTCGATAGAGAAGAACCACTAACGCTTGACCTGCTGCTTAGCCACATCCACCCTGAAGACGGGAAAATGCTCGTCGATCAACTCCAGCGGCTCATTGCTAAGCCTCAATCCTCCGAGGTCGAATGCAGAGTTTACCCTAACGTTGCATTAAAACTATCCTGCGCGGGCGAGTGATTCCATATAATGCATCAAGTCGTTTCGGGTTGCTTCGTTACCGCTCAAAGTCAGGCGAAGTCGACCGTGTGGGCGTGTCAGCCGACCGGCTCGTTGGATGATCTTCTGGCGAATGGAAGCCGCATCTTCGAATATCCACAACGCAGATCGTTTCATCGTCGTTACCCGCTCCGCACTGCGGGTGGTCATTTGAAGTTCGCGATACAGGTTGTGCGCCAGAACGGCTGATTGATAGTACAGCATGTTGCCACACTGACGGCGAGTGGGCACGTAATCCATGTTACACTGACTTTTCAACTCCGAGAAAATGTTCTCTTGCGCCCCGCGACCGTTATGAAACAAAAGGATTGTCTTGGCCTTTCCCGTCTTGTTGGTGACGATCACCTTGAACTCGTACCCCTCCTGCTGGGGAACGAACAGTTGCAACTGCACCGGCTCCTTGCGTTGCTTTTTCACCCGATGGCGCATGAAAAGCATTCGATACCGATTTTGCCAGCACTTTGGTGCCCAGTCACTTTCAAAGTAGTCCCACTCGGCATCAAGGCGTTTCCAGTGGCGGCGAGCTTCGATTTTCTCTTTCAGATCGGCGAACCGTTCGAAGGGAACCGAGATACTGAACTGCACTCCTTCAGAATCCAGGAGTTCCACCGTTTCTTCGTTGAAAAAGGCCGAATCTTTGCGTGATTCTAGCACCGCCTGCGGCAGCCGCGCCCGTACCACGGCGATGCACTTGGCCATGAACAGGAGCGAATCATGAGAATCGTGCACGTTTCCGCTGCGGTGCAACACGTCCAGAACCTGTGCCGTCTGCGCAATGGTGCAGAACAACGGGTAATAGCTTCTCTCCCCCTTTTTATGGGTGTTGTATCCCACCGCCGTGCCTTCGGCAAATCTTCCCGTGGAGATCACCGAACCGTCAAAGTCCATCGTCACTCGCCCCAGCTGTTCTCTCTGCAGTCGCGCAGTTACCAGTTCACGAGACAACTGCCGAACCTTCTCGGTGCTGCCTCGATCCACTCGCGACAGTGTGCGACTGATCGTGGATACGTGCGGCATCCTCTTTAGCCCCAAGGTTCTCAACACTACCGGATCCTCTCGGTAGCGATCGATATCCCGCAGTCGCCGATAGCCCAACATCAAGTGCACAATTAGAATCAAGACGACGGAACGAAAACCCACAACCAGTGCTTCCTCTCGGTGCGCGAAGCATTCCTGGAGCCGATCCCTCAGCCGCAGTTTGTGGAAAAAGGCTTGAAGTACCACAGAGCCTGAAAACGAACTCAATCGCTGATCTTCGAATCGAAGCTCCGGGAAACTATGGACATTTGCATGAAATTGTGTTTTGCTGAGTTTCACCTTTGGTGGCCTCCTGGTTTGTAGATCGGACTCCTGCAAGAATCACGATTTACTATATCAGGACGCCACTTTTTTGTTTAGCAATCACCGTCGAACGTCAATTTAATGCAACTGTAGAGTTTATACCGGGGATCCTCATGAGGTTAGATGGCTGAGTATCTGTGGCAAATCTGTATGGGATAACAAACAGACCAGAGTAGCTGTCATTCATTGCGCTGTAAGAGACATCACAAAACAAAGAGTAGCAGAACAGGCACTAAAGGAGAGCGAGTATCGTTTGAGTCGGGCTGAAAAAATAGCCAAAATCGGTAACTGGAAGATGATGCTTGAAACCGGGGAAATGATCGCGTCGCTTGGCGCGCGAGACATTTGCGGCCTCGATAGGCATGTGATGTCGATGGAGGAGGGAAAAAAACCAGCGTTGCCCAAATACAGAGCGATGTTGGATTCGGCAATGAATGATTTGATAGAAAAAGGCATTCCGTATTCGACAGAATTCCAGATTCGTAAGGCAAATGACGGAGCTGTCGTCGATGTCCAACTTGTTGCGGAACATGACAAAGAGAATAATGTCGTCTATGGTGTGATGCGGGATATCACCGAGCGAAAGCGCTCGGAGGAAGCGCTGCTCGAAAGCCAACGCCAGATAGAGTTCATCCTTGAAGCCACAAAGACAGGTCTCGATTTAATTGATGAGGATTTCAATATGCGATACCTCGACCCGAGGTGGAGCAAACTTTACGGAAAATGGCAGGGGAGAAAATGCTATGAGTATTTTCAATCCCGTACGGACCCTTGTACGGATTGTAGCCTTCAAATTGCTCTAAGGACCAAACAGACAGCCGTCGTAGAACAGACTCTTGTCACAGAAGGGAATAGACTTGTTCAAACGACTGCCATTCCCTATCAGGACAGGGGCGGGAAATGGCTTGTGGCCGAAATTAGTGTCGATATTTCTGAGCATAAAAAGGTGGAAGAAGCACTCCGAGAAAGCGAAATGAAATACCGCATATTGTTCGACAGTGAGATGTTCGCCATTCACGTTTTCGATATGGAAACACTCGAAATATTGGACATGAACGAAAGACATATTAGCCTTTATGGCTACAGCAGAGAAGAGATGACCTCGGGGATGACCGTCCTAGATTTAACCGCAGAAGAAAACGAAACCAAGAAAGCAATTGATCAGATACGAAACGCCGAAACGCTTTATGTGCCATTGCGTTATCAACGCAAGAAGGACGGAAGCATTTTTCCGGCGGAGTTCGCGAATGCTTTGTTTGTGTGGAAGGGGCGTAAAGTTTGCATCGCCTCAACACATGACATAAGTGAACGCAAGAGGGCGGAAGATGAGCAGGCAAGAGTTCAAAATCTGTTGGCGGTCTCTCAACGCATAGCCCATATCGGTAGCTGGGAATATGAGTACTCCGGCGAGAAAATATCGCTGTCAGAAGAGATGCATCGCATCGCGGGCATCCCCGCCAGCTCCCCAATAACGTTGAAGTTTGCGGAATCCTTTCTGCCCGTTAACGAGTTTTTGCGTTTGAGAAAAGCAATTGAAGCCTGTATTCAACGTGGTGTTCCTTACGTTGTAGACTGTCAAATACAGCGCCCAGACGGTCAGTTCAGAACGTTGCACAACGAGGCGGAGGTCGTTTTCGACGGACTCGGGCGCCCTGTCCGTGTCTTTGGGATTTCGCAAGATATCACGGAGAGAAAGCAAGCAGATGAAGCGCTGCAAACATCTCAACAAATTATCGGAGGGCTGTTGAATGCCATACCGGCTGGGATATTTTGGAAAGACAGAAATCTTAATTTCCTAGGATGTGACGAGGCGTTCGCACATGACGCAGGGTTCGATTCTCCAAGAGATATTGTCGGCAAGGATGACTTCCAAATGAGTTGGCGCCAATACGCAGAGCAATATCGGCGGGACGACCAGGAAGTGATAGAGAGTGGGCGTCCGAAGTTATTTATTGAGGAACCTCATATTAACGCTAATGGGCATGTTCTCACAGCTCTGACAAGTAAAGTTCCCCTACGTGATTCAAAAGGAGAGATCACAGGGGTACTTGGGGCATATATGGACATCACGGAGCAAAGACGCACAGAGCAAGCGCTTCGAGAAAATGAAAGGAAGCTGATAGAATCAGAAGCAAAGTACAAGAGACTTATCGAAACAGCACCAGCTGCGATATTCGTAATCCAAGATGACAGAATTGTCTTTCTGAATAACCATGCCCCGGAATTGTCTGGCTATTCGAAGGAAGAGTTATTGGAAATGCCAGTAAGAAATCTCTTTAGTGATGCTGATTGGGAAGATTCAAGACAAAGGCAAAATGAGCGGTTGAAAGGAAGAACTTTGCCAAACAACATTACAAGCCACAAGAAGAAGAATGGCAGCACAATTTGGGTTGAAACAGTAGGTGTTCTCATCGACTGGGAGGGAAAACCCGCGGTACTTTATTTCGTTTCGGATATTACAGACCGCAAGGCTGCGGAGAGTGAAAGAATAGAATATGAGCAATATCTCCAACAGGCGCAGAGACTCGAATCCCTTGGAGTATTGGCGGGGGGTATAGCTCATGACTTTAATAACATTCTTACGGGCATATTTGGATACACAGACCTGGCTCGAAGCGAAGCAAAAGATGAGAGCGTGTCCGAATACCTCTCGCAAGCAATGGAGAGCATGGAACGAGCGAAATCCCTCACTCAGCAGCTCCTGACATTTTCAAAAGGCGGAGTACCAATCAAGAAGATAGTGCCTATGCTGTCGCTTATTAGAGAGACATGCCAGTTTTCGTTGCATGGGTCAAACGTTAGGGGTAAATACAATCTTCAGGAAGATCTTTGGCACTGTGAAATTGACAAGAATCAAATTGGGCAAGTCATTCAGAACTTGATTTTGAATGCGGTGCAAGCAATGCCGTTGGGAGGCACCATAGAAATCGCCGCGAAGAATGCTTCTATCCCCGCAAAAGCGTACCCAAATTTGAACGAAGGGAACTATGTGGCCATCGAAATCAAAGACCACGGGATAGGCATATCCGAAGATATGCTTTCAAGAATTTTCGATCCCTTCTTCACCACAAAGATAAGGGGACATGGGTTGGGACTTGCTATATCGCACTCGATAATCACCCGGCACGGCGGCGCGATTGATGTTAAGTCCGAACTAGGAAAAGGGACGATATTTACGATTTATCTTCCTGCTTGCCAGAAGCCTTACGTAGAGACCCCCGAGAATGGCTCGATCAAGCACACCGGGACCGGAAGGATTCTTGTATTGGATGACGAGCTACCCCTTCGAGAGCTGATGTCTTTGATGCTGGAATCCTTTGGGTATTCGGTTATTGGTAAGGAGAACGGCAAAGCTGCTTTTGAAGCTTTCTTGGAAGCAAAGAGGGGTACTGATCCTTTCAAAGCGGTTATCTTGGACCTTACGATCCCAGGGGGAATGGGAGGCAAGGAGGTGGCGGAGGAGATTCGGAAGATTGATGTGAAAGTGCCTCTTTTTGTCGCCAGTGGATACGCAGCTGACCCAATAATCGCCCAACCGGAGGAATATGGGTTTACGGCAAGTATTTCGAAACCGTTCAAGATGGTTGAATTGATGGAAATGCTCGAGAAGCATATGGGGAAAGGTTAGTTGGCAAGAGAAATGTGCAGCTACCCATTGAGAGTGGAGAAGAAGGAATGAGTTCACGGCGCCAGATGATTGGTTCTCCTACACTCCGGGTTATTTTTCTCTTGACAACAAGGTTCGAAAACCTTTTCGCGTTTCGGACAGACCTCCGGCGCTAGCAAATCGTGGTTGCCTCATGATTCTCTCCTCCCGCGGGCGTACAACGCCTTCAAAGAGAGTCTTGCGGGGAACGCAGGCGGCTTGTTTCGATCCATGAGGTACAACAAGATCTGCAGATCGGCGATCAGCGCACCAACAACGCCTATATCTCCCTCGACAGACTGTATACGAAAGACGCGCCGCTTTTGCGCTTCTGGTACGGGGACCGTTGTGGCAGCGACCTGAAGGCCTTCATCACGTCCTCCATGGAGAAGCTTGCCAGGAGCCGGGACGTGAAGGAGCAGATGCGGCAGGACGCAATACGGGAGTAGCCGAGTATGGCTTCCTCGAGTGCGCCGTACCCGTTCGGGGAGTGCGCCCCAATTCGCGCGAAGACGCGCATTGACTTTGGCCTTTCGCATTTCCATTATTATCCAGGGGCAGGCATGGGAAATCACCAGAGGAAATATTCTCTCGAGCCTCGCGATGTTCCTCGTGTGGAAACGTCGAACAGGCGCATAGTGACGATGCTTCCCGTCCCCGAGTCCCTTCCCATCCTCGAAGCGCTGGAGCGCTTCGAGCCTTCCTCTATGCAAGGCCAGCCTCCTCTGGTCATCGATCGTGCGCAAGGATGGAGCGTCTATGACAAGTGGGGAAACAAGTGGTTGGACTGGTCCTCAGGGGTGCTCATCTCTAACATCGGCAACGGGCATCCCGAGGTCGTCAGCGCCATCAAGGAGATGGCGGACCGCCCGCTCCTAAGCACATACGTCTTTGCCCATGAGAAAAGGGCCGAGTTGGTCAAGCTGCTGAACTCAGTGGCACCGTCGAAGGGATACAAAGTCTTCCTGCTTACGACGGGCTCGGAGGCAACCGAAAACTGCATCAAGCTCGCTCGCACCTGGGGGTTCGAACGCCACGGTCCCGAGCGGCGGGTTCTCGTTTCGTTCGAGAATGCGTTCCATGGACGGACCATGGGCGCGCAGCTGGCGGGAGGCAACGCGTCGCAAAAAGGATGGCTCGGGCGGCTGGATGAATCGTTCGTCCAGGTGCCTTTCCCTGATGGATATACGAACCGCGACCTTCGCTTCGACCTGTTTGTGGAGACCCTCGAGCGCAAAGGAGTGAAGCCTTCCCAGGTCTGCGGAGTCATGACGGAGAGCTTCCAGGGGGTGGGGCCGGATTTCTTTCCGGACGGATATGCGCGAAATCTCGAATCATGGTGCCGTGAGAACGAGGCTCTCCTGATCGTTGATGAAGTGCAGGCCGGCTTCGGCCGTACGGGGAAGTGGTTCGCCTTTGAGCACTATGGGATCACCCCTGACCTGATTGCCTGTGGAAAAGCTATCTCAGGCTCGCTGCCTCTCTCGGCCGTCCTTGGCAGGGCGGACGTCATGGAACTGTATCCGCCCGGGTCCATGACCTCCACTCATTCGGGCTCTCCGCTTCCCGTTGCCGCGGCGGTGGCAAGTGTGAAAGCGCTGCAGGCGGGCGGGTATTTGGAGAATGCCCAGGAGTTGGATCCCGTTCTCCGCAACGGCCTTGAACGCATTTCGGCGCGCCATCCGGACTCTGTGGGCAGCGTCCGAAGTCGGGGTCTGGTGGGCGGGGTGAGGTTGGTTAAGCGGGGCACGCACCAGCCTGACCCGCTTGCAGCCCTTGCAGTGAACACAAGGTGCTTCCACAAGGGGCTTCTCATGTTTGCACCGGTGGGGGCTTTCGGGGAATGCATCAAAATAGCTCCGGCTCTGGACATTTCGCATGACGCGCTCGTCGAAGGCATTTCCGTCCTCAGTGAGGCCATGGACGAGGCGCTGGCATGAGCGCGACGCTGGAGGCGCTCGTTATCGGCGGGGGGATGATAACCGCGGACCAGATACTCCCCTCGCTGTACCATCTCCAGCGAATTGGGACGCTGGGAGGCATCAGCGTCTGCGCTTCCCACCCTTTCACGGTCCGAGCGCTTGCCGACAATCCCGAGATCAAAGCCGCCTTCCCGGGAAGCTCCTTCACGTCGTGGCCCGATCCTTCATGGGAGGAAGGCGATGCCCAGCCGCTCCTGTACCGAAAGGCCCTCGCGAGCTTGAGGACAGGGCAGCTTGTCGTGGTGGCTGTCCCCGACCATCTCCATCACGAAGTGGTCATGGCTGCGCTTCGGTCCGGCCAGCATGTCCTTTGCGCCAAGCCGCTGGCCTTGAAGTACTGCCATGCCGTCGAGATTGCTCATGAGGCGGAGGCTCGTGGCCTCTTTGTCGGCGTGGAGTACCACAAGCGTTTCGACAGAAGATCCCTCGTGGCTCGTGCCGCGTATCGGGCAGGCCGCTTCGGCCAGTTGGTCATGGGGGAGGCAAGGCTCTTGGAGCCGCACCGATATAGAAGCTCGGGCTTCCAGCGCTGGTTCACCGCGGAAAACACCGATCCTTTCACGTATGTCGGTTGCCACTACGTCGACCTCGTCAACTTCATCACTGGCCTCCTTCCTACAAAGGTTTCCGTTGTCGGAGTTCGAGGGCGGTTTCCGAACGGCCACGAGGGATTCTTCTGGTCCCATGCGCGGGTGTGGTGGGACAACGGGGCGCTTCTTTCGGTCACAAACGGCCTCGGGTATCCCGATCAGGCGGCGGGCAGCAACGACCAGGGCATGACGCTGTACTGCGAAGGGCCGAATGGCACCGGGATGATCCGACATGACGACCACGACAGAGGAGTCAGCTACGCGTACCTGGACTCTGCTTCCCCTGGCGGTGCCGAGCAAGCAGCCTCTTTCCGGTACGTCAGCCCGGATTTTTTCCAGCTAGTTCCCTGGGAAGGGAAAGGGCTTCGACCCGTCGGGTATGGATTTGATTCGATCCAGGCCGTCGTAGAGGCAGTCCGTGGCGTTGAGGCAGCGTCGAGCGGCCTTCCGCCGCAAGACGCGCACGCGGAACGCCGCCGCCGATGCGTGGAGGTGGACCGGCAGGGGTTGATTGCAACGCCGTCGAACAGCGCCGCAGTCAACCTCGTCGTAGAGGCCGGCCGCCGTTCCATTCTGGCGGGGGGGAGTCCGGCCTGCATCGTTTATGGACATGAGCCGAAAGTCGAGTTTGTGAAGGAGGGATCCGAATGGGCACTCACGTAGGAGTCATCGGCATGGCCGTCATGGGGCAGAACCTCGCCCGCAACATCGAAAGCAGGGGCTACACGGTGGGCGTGTACAACAGGACCGCGGAAAAAACGCTTGAGCTGGTGGAAGGGCCCGGGAAAGGGAAGCGTCTCGTCCCTGCCTGGTCTGTCGAAGAGCTGGTGAATGGGCTTTCGAAACCCAGAACGCTGCTGATCATGGTACAGGCCGGACGGCCGGTAGACGAAGTGATTGCTCGGGCGGCGCCCCTCCTCGAGAAAGAAGATATCATTATTGATGGAGGAAACTCATTCTTCCAGGACACCATCCGCAGGGCTCGGGATGCGGAGGCGAAGGGGCTCTTGTTCCTCGGAACAGGGGTCTCGGGAGGGGAGGAGGGCGCCCTCCACGGGCCAAGCATCATGCCGGGCGGCCATCCGGCGGCGTGGAGTCATGCCGGGAAAATCCTCATGGATATCTCAGCAAAAGTGGGCGGCCAGCCGTGCTGCGCCTATATCGGCTCCGACGGCGCGGGGCACTACGTGAAGATGGTGCACAACGGGATCGAATACGGGGACATGCAACTCATCGCTGAAGCATATTTCATCATGAGAAACCTTCTGGGGATGGATCACGAGGAGATGGCCGCGACGTTCGCCCGATGGAACACGGGAGACCTGGACTCGTATCTGATCGGGATCACGGCGGACATCCTCGGGAAAAAGGACCCGGAGACCGGGCTTCCCCTGGTGGAACAGATTCTGGACAAGGCGGGACAGAAAGGGACTGGCAAGTGGACCATCCAATCCGCGTTGGACCTTGGGGCCGCCGCGGCAACCATGGCGGAAGCCGTGTTTGCCCGCACTATCTCCGCGTTGAAAGAGGAAAGGACGGAGGCGTCGAAGGTCCTCCGCGGCCCATCGGGGAGGTACTCGGGAAACGCCGCCGAGCTGGTCCAGGCCGTCCATGACGCACTCTATGCCTCCAAGATATGCTCTTACGCGCAGGGCTTCAGCCTGATGCGGGCGGCGGCCCGGGAGTACGGATGGGGCCTCAAGTTCGGTGAGATCGCCTCGATCTGGCGCGGAGGGTGCATCATTAGGGCCAGGTTTCTCGGCAGGATCAAGGAAGCCTACGACAAGGCCCCGGACCTAGCGAACCTGCTCCTGGATCCGTATTTCCGGGAGATCTTGGAGAAATCGCAGCAGGGCTGGCGGCGCCTGGTGGCCGCGGCGGCAGAGCGAGGAGTTCCCATCCCTGCTTTCTCATCCGCGCTTTCCTATTTCGATTCCTATCGGATGGAAAGGCTTCCGGCCAATCTGATCCAGGCCCAGCGGGACTATTTCGGCGCCCATACCTACCAGAGGGTGGACAGGCCGGGGACGTTCCACACGGAGTGGTCGAAGCTCTGAATCGCCTGCCTTTGGCACGAAGGCGCCCGTGTTTGTTACTGAGGGGGCTGGAACCATCAATATCCCGCGCGGGCGATGTTCTCTGCGACGAACTTTGCCGAGTCGAAAAGGCATCTCTCCTCGTCCGGGGCAAGCGGGAAGTCGAGGACCCGGGACACTCCCTCCTTCCCTACGATCGCGGGGAAACTGAAAGCGGTCTTTTTCAGGCCCTTGAAATCCGTGCGGACCGCGGAGACGGGAAGGATGCGCCGCTCGTCGCGTACTATGGATTCCACCAAAACCGAGGCTGCTTGTGCAATGGCGTAGCACGTCGAGCCCTTCACCTCGATGATGCGGTAGGCGGTCTGGCGGACTTCCTTGCTGGCGTTCTGCTTGAACGTTTCCAGCTCCTCGCATACCCCGCAGACGGGGCAAAACTCGTTGAAGTGTATGCCCCCAATGGTAAGGAGAGACCACGCGGGGAATGATGTGTCCCCATGCTCTCCCAGCATGTACCCGTGGATATTTTGCGGGTTGACCTTGCAGTGGCGGGCCACGTATTCGCGCAAGCGCGCGGAATCGAGGATGGTCCCCGAGCCGACGACTCGATTTGCCGCGAAACCGCTCTCCGCGAAGGCGACCCAGGTCAGCACGTCAACCGGGTTGGTGATGACGAGGAAGATCCCCTGAAAGCCGGATTCGACGATCGACTTCACGATGGACTTCATCACGGCGATGTTGCGCTCCATGAGGTCCACCCGCGTCTCTCCTGGTTTTTGCCGCGCCCCCGCCGTGATGATAGCGATGCCGCTGTCCCGGCAGGACCGGTAATCCGCAGCTTCGATCTTGATAGAGCGGCCCAACGACGACCCCTGATTGATATCCAGGATTTCCGCTTCGGCCTTTTCTCTGTTCGAGTCGATGAGGGCGATCTCAGTGACGGCCCCCTTGACGCACAGGTCGAAGGCGAGCGTGGATCCCACGGAGCCCGCCCCGATGATCGCGACTTTGCTGGTGTTGACCGCCATCTGACTTAGCCTCCCCTCTACGTTGCAAAGATACTGAAAAGTGTAACAAAATCCGCGCGCCGGTGTTCTACTTCATAGAGACAGGACGGAATCTAGATTCGGATGGGGTAAGTTTCACCTCCTTTCCTTGCCCCTGTGTCTCACCATGGGGATAGGTGTTACCTATCCCCACATTTTTTCATTCAAGATCCTTCACCCCCCGGGGAGCAATCATGCGAATTCTGGTGATATGCCCCATCCCGCTGGAATATGCAAGCTGTAGAACCGCCCTGTCCCTCCGTGACAGCCAGCAGATACTCGGTTGTCGGGCGAGCCGCAACTCGATTGCCAACACCGAGATCGTCGCCCTGCAGTCCGGCCCCGCAAAAGCGAGGGCGGCATCAGCTACCGTGGCCGGTATCAATGCCCTGCAGCCTGATATCGTCATCGACACAGGCACATGCGCAGCGCTCGACGGAGACCTGATCGTCAACAGCATTGTGATAGGGCTCACCTGCTTAGAGTACGACATCTCTGGGAGCGGGCTTCCCGCACGGATTATTCCCGAGATGCGCCTTCCGTCCGCGCTACAGCTTGTTGCGCGCCGGGAAGCTCAGAGACTCGTGCGGGCGGCCGCGGAGCTTGGCAACGGGCTGGGCCTCCAAGTGAGATCCGGCGCGCAGGCATGCGGGGAGTTCTTCATCCAATCGATGCAGGTTCGTGAGTCCCTTCACGCGGTGAGCGGCGCGGTGGCCTGCAACTGGGAGACCGCGGGGGTGTTTATCGGCGCGCTCAGGGCGCGTGTGCCGCCGCTCAGCCTGAGGGTCGTCAGCGACCTCGGTGACGAGGACTCGCTACGGGACTTCCGCAGGAATGTCCGTCGGAGCGCGCAGGAACTCTATCGGTTTCTGAGGTCGGTGGTCGAGTCGGGATGGCTCCTGGATTTTCACGCTTTGTGGAAGACGATGGGGCGGACCCAGGTGGAAAAGATGCCCCAACTGGTACTACCCTAGCTATTGCCGAGGAGCAAATTTTTCTTGCGCTCCTGAGCCGAGCACGGTAGTATGGCTGCCAAGAGATGCGCCAACAGCAGAGACTAGCAAGGGCGCAATGGGCTAACTGTTGGACGGCTGCGGATGAAGCCGCGGCTACAGGAGGCTGCAGTGTCGAAGACTTTCGTTGAGACATCGACTGAGCTTCTGGAAGGGCTCGATGAGATGGTCCGGGAAGGCTACTACGCAAGCAGGACGGAGGGCATCAATGACGCCATCCGAATGCTTCTCAAGCAGTACAAGCTTTCCAAGCTTCATGACAAGGATTCCCAGGCCCAGAAGACCACGGAAAAAAGCCCGGTAGCGGGCGGAGGAGCGATCTAGGTGTGATCGGGCAGATCGTCACCGGAATAGACGGATCGCCTAATTCCCTGGCGGCGTTTCAGTATGCCGTCGATCTCGCCGGTCGCGTGAAGGCGATCGTGAAGATCGTCTTCGTGATCGACTCCCGAAAAACCGACCTTCCTATCATCTACACGGCCAGCCACTTCGACTACGGTTTCGAGCGCGTATACATCCCGCCTGACCCTAGCCTGAAAGGCTTCTACGAGCAGGTGCGTAAGGACATCCGGTCGTTTGCGGAGAATTGCCTGGACCAGTGCAGAACAGACGCGGAAACTGTGGGGATCAAGACTTCCACGGTGCTCCGGGAAGGCCTTCCTTCCGGAGTGCTAGCAGAGGAAGCGCGTTCGGGAGATTTCCTCGTGATCGGCCAGAAGGGCGAGCATGCACACATCCAGCGGGCCATCGTGGGGTCCACAACGGAGGACGTGGTGCGTTCATCGCCGCGGCCGGTGCTGGTGTGCCCCATGCCGTTCCGAAGCCCCAAGCGGATGCTTTTCCCGTATGACGGAAGCCCAGGAGCCGAGAAAGCGCTGCAGTTCTGCGTCAACGCTCTGGGAGCGATCTGGGATGAAATGGTCTTGCTGACTGTCACGGAAGAGATGGAGGAGAGTTTCCCCTTCGATTCCGAGCTCGGGTATCTGAACACTCACGGCATCACCTACCGGCTCATTACAGAGAAGGGCAAGCCAGTGGACATGATTCCGCGAATCGCGAAACGGGAAGCCGCGGATATCATCCTGATCGGCGCGCATGGCCGGCACAAGATGCGGGACTATCTGCTCGGACCGACTGCTTCCCACCTCATCCGAAAAAGCGAGCTTCCTGTGCTTGTGGCAGTGTGACAGCCAATATCGACGCCGAACGGATGGTGAGACTGCAGATCGAGAACCGCGACATCACTGACGGACGGCTGCTTGAGGTCATGCGCCGCGTCCCACGCCACGCGTTTGTTCCGCCCGGCAGCCGCGCCACCGCGTATGGGGATTTCCCTGTTCCCATTGGGCACGGACAGACAATTTCCCAGCCCTACATGGTCGCGTTCATGACACAGGCCCTCTGTATCAGAGGCCCCGAGAAGGTGTTGGAGATCGGTACCGGCAGCGGCTACCAGACCGTCATCTTGGCCGCGCTGGCCGCCAGCGTCTTCACCGTCGAGCGCATACCGGAGCTTGCGGCCATGGCGCAGAAAGCTCTCGGCTCCCTGGCGGTAGCCAACGTCAGCTTCCGCATAGGAGATGGCGGCCCCGGCTGGCCCGAAAAGGCGCCGTTCGACCGCATCCTCGTAACCGCGGCCGCCCCGGCCGTGCCCTTGATCCTTCGAGCACAACTCGCCGACAACGGGATCATGGTGCTCCCTGTAGGGGACTGGCGAAAGTCCCAGATGATTGTAACGGTTAGAAGAACGGGAGAATCGTTCACCTCCCAGGAGAGCCTAGGATGCCGGTTCGTCCCGCTCATCGGAGAGGGCGGCTTCGCAGGCTGAAGGGGCCGAAACCTCCGCGCTTGACAAAACTGCTTCTGAAACGGCTCATTGGGAAAACATGGCATTACCAGTTTTTCGTCCCACCGTCAAAAGAAAAGACATGGGGAGCGTTCTGTCCTGCATCGTCTCCGACAAGCTCGGACCTGGAGAGATTTCGCGGGAGCTAGTTTCTCGCGTGTGCCAGTTCTTAGGGCACGCGGGCGGGGTCTCGCTGTGCAATCCGTACTTGGCACTGTCGGTCGCTCTGGAGGCCCTCGGGCTTGCTCCGCAGGACCCCGTGATCCTCCCGGCGCTCGCCCCTTCCTTGTGGCTGCGCGTCATAGTAGACAAAGGCCTCGTCCCGCTCGTCGCCGACGTGGAGCCGGAATCCGGGTCCATCGACCCCCAGGAGGTGGCCCGCCTAGCGCAGCAGGGCGCCAAAGCCATTCTCGTTCACCATACCCTGGGAGTGATAGCGGACACTGAAGCGCTTCGGGCGCATGGCCTTCCCATCCTGGAGGACGCGTCCCAAGGTCTGGGCGGAATATACGGTGAAAAGCCGTGTGGCTGCCTCGCTGATATCTGCCTCATCTCCCTGGCCCCAGAAGACGTCATCACTTGCGGCGGAGGTGCGCTCGTCCTGGCCAAGGGCAGGCCGTTGCTGACCGTCCTGCGGCGGGTCGCGGAGGGTTCTCCGCTGTACTCGCCGATTGCCGATATGAACGCGGCTCTGGGCATCGCCCAGATGGCGGCGCTGGAGAGCTTTGCCCGTGTGCGCCGCGAGGTGGCCGCTCTGTTCTCGCAGTCCCTGCTGAAGTCTCGCCACAAGAGCCTGGTCTCGAGGCTGGACGCGGACAACGTGCTGTCCTCGTTTCCCGTGAACCTAGCGGACGGGATTAAGGAAGCGCGCCAATACGCGTTGAAGAAGAACGTGGATACCGCGTTGGCGTTCGCCGACACCATTGCGGCGGTGGACGATGGCCCCGCGGCTCGCAGCGCAAATGCGCGCGCGCTGGTGCTGCGCTGCGTGCTTTTCCCGCTGTACCCGATGCTTGGAAAACGAGACGTTGAGACCGTGGGAAAAGTGCTGGCCACGCTGCCATAGCGTGGCCGTAGGGAAGGCTATGGCAGTGCCATGGGCGCCCTTTCGCACCCCCGGCGCTCCGTGCCCCATCGCCATCCTTATCGAGGCTTGCTTTCTGTCTTTTGCGCAACTATAGTTAGCGCACATGGCGTTCCAGCCTCGCGAGATGCGCAAGGTACTTGTCGTCATCAACTCC
>Ga0326728_10013247_pt1 | contig 17970 bp, 15 predicted proteins | sample MB3enrmetagenome_FD_207602 | JGI IMG/M metagenome (GOLD analysis project Ga0326728, IMG submission 207602) | Lab enriched peat soil microbial communities from McLean, Ithaca, NY, United States - MB31MN | ecosystem: Environmental > Terrestrial > Soil > Wetlands > Peat | place: USA: New York... | reverse complement strand
AATCCAATGATAATGTCTGCGAAAAAAAGCGCTAAATCCCAGGGGTTTGGGGACAGAGTCCCCATCAAAAAAATGTTCTTCTTCCGAATTGAAAACCTCTTGACAACGGGTGGGGAGTCCTCGTCGGAACCAAAGTTGATGGTGTGATATATGCGTTTCCAGATCCCACGAAAGGCATGAGGGAGTTTGAGTTGAACTTTTCAGGCAAGACTGGCGTTCTCCGAGCGGTATACGCATATCCTAACCCTGTTCCCGTGATGCGACTGAGGGAAGCCCAGGGACTCTGGGGCCGGGATTATAGAGAGGTCAGGAACGAGAACGGGACTCGCAGCTACATGTACAAGAACCGTCGCCTGATCGTGGTCACTGATGCAAAGGGTAACGTTGTCAACATCGGTGTTTATCTGCCATAGTCTTGGCGATGGCGGGCTGTTCTACTCAGCCGATGGCTCAATCCGAAGCCGAAGCACGGGCGGAGGTGCTTTGCTACGTGCTGGAAAACCGACTTTTGACCCTGTGATACCGCCAGCCCCACGGACGCAGTCGATAGCGCCAGCGAACTCGAAATGGCATACCAACTTTGCAAGCAAAACGCCCGACAGCCCAAGCAAAGTCATACTGAATCGCAACTTGACGGCTCAAATCGGATACAACAATATCGGCCCCAAATCCACACATACTGATATCGATTCGAAGCGCCGCTAACTCTTTGGAAAAGTCTAGCTTCAACCGCGCGTTATCGCCAGTGGACAAAATCTGGTCATCCCAGCCTCGAAGGTTATGAACTATCGCTTTGTGTCCCATTGGGTGACATGAGATAACCACGTCAAGAAACACGACCGGTCGGTCACTCTTATTCTCGATAAGTATCGTATGGAAGGATTCGTCGCCAGATTTGGCAAATCTACATAACGACAATACGGGTTGAAGGGAACCACTTGCTTGCCGGGTTGTCGCCTTCATTATCCGGCCGGTCAACCAAACATAAATGAGCGTTATACCGACCAGGATGATATTGGAATTACCGCCCTCTTGGACCCAATGCCAGAACCGACCAAGTTGTAACCAAAGGAAGCACATTATAGCCCTTTGTACCCCGTCCCCTTGCCATTTGCAACGGGGACCAAAGGGCCTGAACAGCCCCTACCCCTCCGCCACCACCGGATTCACCAATTCCCCAAGCCCTTCCACCCGTACCACCACTTCGTCGCCGGGCTTCAGCCAGCGCGGGGGCTGGCGCGCAAAACCTACGCCACCCGGCGTGCCGGTCGAAATAATGTCGCCCGGCTCCAGCGTGAAGACGCTCGACAAGAACGCAATCAGCTTCGGCACCCCGAAGATCAGATGGCGCGTGTTGGAGCTCTGCATCACCTCGCCACTCAGTGTCAGTGAGATGTCCAGGTTGTGCGGGTCCGCGATTTCGTCGGCGGTCACGATGGCCGGGCCGATGGGCGCAAACGTGTCGAAGGTCTTGCCGATCATCCACTGCGTGGTGGCCATCTGGAAATCGCGCGCGCTCACGTCGTTGGCGACGGTATAGCCGAACACGTGCTCGCGCCAGCGCTCCTCCGGAATGTGCCGGCCGCCCTTGCCGATCACCACCGCGAATTCGGCTTCGTAATCCGGCTTGGCGGAGTTCTTGGGAAGCACGATGGGATGCCGGTGCCCGGTCACGGCGGTCTGGAATTTGGCGAAGACCGTGGGGGTTTCGGGAATCGGCAGGTTCGATTCGGCGGCGTGGTCGCTGTAGTTCAGGCCTATGCAGACGATCTTGGGCGGCTTGGGAAGCGGCGCCGGCAGCCTGGTCCTGGCGGGGTCGAAGAATTCGCCAGGAGGCGGGTTCTTCAACCACCGCCCGACGCGGTCCAGGGCGTCCGCGCCGCCGGCGATCACCGAGAGGACGCTGTCGAACCCGGCGCCGCCAATTCCAATCAGCTCGCCGCCCGAAAGCACCCCGGGCTCGGCGTAGCCTTCTCTTTGCAGTGTGACGAACCGCATGTGAAATCTCCTCCGGAGGCACCCGTATTGTATCACTCGAACCCGGCCTCCATCGATCTGCTACTATAGGAGCAACCGTCACTTGGAGAGCACATGAGTCTGTTGTGGATGTTGGTCATCACGCTGGTAATCCTGCAAGCATCGATTTTTTGCACGACGATTTTCCTGCATCGCTCGAAAACGCACCGCGGGCTGGAGTTGCATCCCGTGGCGGCGTTGCTGATGCACCTCGAGCTGAGCCTTTTCACGGGCGTGATCCCGCGCCAGTGGGCCGCGGTGCACCGCAAACACCACCACTTCTCCGACCAGCCGGGCGACCCGCACAGCCCCTATATCTACGGCCTGTGGACCGTGCTGTTCGGAAACTACTTCTTCTATCGCAAAGAAGCCAACGACCAGGCCATGGTCCGCAAGTACACGCCCGACTGGAAGGACGACGCGCTCGATAAGCTTCCCTTCATGAACTGGGCGGCGCTGGTGGGGATGGCAATCTTCATGCTGATGTTCGGCGTATGGTGGGGCCTGGCGGCCTGGACCGTGCATGTGGTCCTGTACATTTTTCTCAACTCCTCGGTCAACAGCATCTGCCACATGGTGGGCTACCGCAATTTCGACAACAAGGCGACCAACCTCCAGTCCATCGCACTGCTCACCGCCGGCGAAGGGCTGCACAACAACCATCACCAATACCCTACGTCGGCGCGGCTCTCGCTGCGCCGCCACGAAATCGACCCCGCGTGGCCCCTCATTCGCCTGCTGGAAGCCTGCAAGCTGGCCAAAGTGCGGCAGCTTCCCATCGCCAAAGCCGCGGCGTAGGGGCTGGGCACGCCCAGCCCTGGGGCACGTGTACACTGGGATCATGGCGCGATGGCTCCCCGCTCTCGTCCTAGCCGCCCGGCTGCCGCTGATGGGCGGCGCCGCGGCCGACGTGGCGCGCGCCATCCGCGAGAATAGCTTCGACCGCGACGAGTGCTATCGAGTTCGCGATCTGACCCTGGTTCGAGAAGATATAAAGATCTACCTCACCGACGGATACCTGATCTTCAGCAAGCCGGTGGCGGGCCGCCCGATCGCCGCGGTTTTCCTGGCCGATACCGAAGGCGGCGACGGTGAAGTGATGCTGCTGCCGCCCGATCGCGCCGAGCGCCGCTCGCTGGCCACCTACACCGACTCCCCCAATCTGGATGAGCACTTCCGCGGCGCGGTATTCCTTTTCACCGGCGATGTCTACGACGCGCTGAAAAAGCAGTTGCCGGACAACCCGGCCAACAAGAAGGTCCCCGAACTGGGCGCGCTGCTGGATGAGCGATGGACCTCGGCGCTGCGGAATCTGGGCGCCAGCTACGAGACGCGCCTCACGCTCGATCTGCTGGGCTGGCCGGCCAGCCGGCCCGGCCTCCTGGTGGCCTTCTTTCAGGGGATCAAGCTCGGCAATTTCGATGTGGTTTTCGATCCCAGCAGCCCGGAGCAAATCCTGGCCGGCCAGCTCACCACCCGTGACAATACCCTCTACTTCGACACGTGGACCAGTTTCGCGGCCAGATCCTCCCGCCTGCACCCGGCCGCGCGCAAGCCGGAACTGTCGCTGCGCGACTATCGCATCCAGGCTGTTGTCAACGAGGATTTGTCGCTGAGCGTCGTGACGCGTGTGAAGGTGACGCCGGCGGCCGGCGGCACGCCCGTGGCGCCGTTCGAAATCGCTCCCGAAATGGCGGTCACCGAGGCCACCGTCGACGGCCGCGCCGCCGAAGTGCTGCAGAGCGATACGCTGCGGGTCAATCTGATACGCGGCGGCAACAATCTTTTTTTGGTGGTCCCTCCGGAGCCGCTGCGCGCGGGAGTCGAGTACGAGTTTGAATTTCACCATTCCGGCAAGGTCATTCACGACGCCGGCGACCGCGTCTTCTATGTCAGCGCGCGGGGCGTTTGGTACCCCATGTTCAGCGACCAGTTCGCCAGTTACGATCTGCTCTTCCGCTATCCGCACGACCTGGATCTGGTCACCCCCGGAGAGGTGGTTGAAGACCGCACCGAAGGCGACTGGCGCGCGACCCGCCGCCGCACCTCGGCCCCCATTCGCATGGCTGCGTTCAACCTCGGCAACTACGATCATGCCCGGCTGGAGCGCGACGGGTACACGGTGGATGTGTGCGCCAACCGCGCGCTGGAGCGAGCGCTGCAGCCGCGGCCCCAGACCACCATCCTCACGTCGCCGCCCCCGTCGTTGGCGCGGCGCCGCCAGCCGGATTCCACCGAGTCCACCGTGCCCCTGGAACCCAGCCCTGAACAGAGGCTTCAGGTTCTGGCGTCGGAAGTGGCTTCGGCGCTCGAGTACATGGCCTCCAGGTTCGGCCCGCCGGCGCTGCCCCATCTTACGGTTTCGCCCATTCCCGGCGCGTTTGGCCAGGGTTTTCCGGGCCTGATTTATCTTTCCACGCTGGCCTACCTCAAGAGCCTGCCAGCCTCGCGCGTCCCGGCCACCCCGCAGGCGGAATTGTTCTTTCAGGACGTCTTGCAGGCACACGAGGTGGCGCACCAGTGGTGGGGCAACCGCGTCACCTCGGCCACGTACCGCGACGTTTGGCTCATGGAGGCCCTGGCCAACTACTCCGCGCTGCTTTACCTGGAAAAGCGCAAGGGAGGGCATTCCGTCGAGCTGATGCTGGATTCCTACCGCGCCGACCTGCTGGCCAAGAGCGATAGCGGCCAGACGGTCGATTCCACCGGCCCCATCGTGCTGGGCCCGCGCCTGGAGAACTCGCAGGAGCCGCGCGCCTGGCGAAACATCATTTACGGAAAGGGATCCTGGATCATTCAGATGTTGCGGCGGCGCCTGGGCGACGAGCGATTCTATTCCATGTTGCGCGAGCTGATGACGCGCTATGGAGGCAAGGAGATCTCCACCGAGGATTTCCGGGAATTGGCGGCCCGGTTTCTGCCGCCCAAGTCGGACGACCCCAAATTGGAGGTTTTCTTTGCGCAGTGGGTTTACGGTACCGGCATTCCCAGCCTGAAACTGGCCTGGTCGATCAAGGGCAAGGCGCCCTCTCTCCGCCTGGCCGGAACGCTGACGCAATCCGACGTGGATGAAGATTTCAGCGCGATCGTGCCGGTGGAGATTCAGGTGGCGCGCGGACGCACGATCACGCAGTGGGTAAGATCCGCGGCCGATCCGGTCACCTTCACAGTGGCGCTGACGCAGCCGCCGCTAAAGGTCGCGCTGGATCCGCACTACGCCGTGCTTCGCCGGTAGCGGCAGGAGTGGGACAGACGATCGCCTTTTGTCGTCTGTCGACCGGCCGCGGCTTGAGGCTTGGCAGACCACACAAAAAGATGGTCTGCCCCACCTGCCGCCCTACTTGTCCGGGAGATCGAAGACCTTGCCATCGACCTCTTCAATCCGCACCACCAGGCGTTTCCGCGCCTCGATCTTCGATTCCGGCACTTCGAACCGCGCGGCCACCATGCGGTCCCAGGAAGTGTGCGGCGGGATGGAGTCCCGCATCAGCAAAGTGTCGTTGAACTTCTGTCCCAGCAGCGGGATCACCTGAAAGAGCTGCCGGGCGTCCACTTCGGAAACGGTCTGGCCCTCGGACTCGTTGCCGGCGCTGTCCTCCAACGCCATCGTGACCTTCCGGATCACGAACGGATAGTCCGCGGGATTGGACACGCGGAAATCGACTACCGCTACGGAACTCTCTTCGTCGAGCGGCGCAATGCGGACTTTGAGGACCTTCCCCGGCAAGTCGATGTACGCCCCGCGCTGCATGTGGACCACCCACAAGGCGGCCAGCGCGATGCAAACGACTCCGATGCCAAACGCGATCAAGAAGTTCTTGTTCATAATCAGATTTCACCCACGATGTGCATGATTTCGTCCATGGACTTGTGCGCGGCGGCGATCAGCGTGCCGTCGAAAATGTGCGTCTCCAGTGCGATCTTGCCCTGGTAGCCGTCCTTGTCGAGCGCCAGCATGATGGCTTTCCAGTCTTCCTTCTCGGGGCTGTCGGGCATCACCCCCTTGGCTTTCACCTGGACGTTGAGGAGGCGCGTCTTGGGCAGCAGCGCATAGCCATCGGGGTACGACGTTTCGCGGCCGTAGGCGTTGTGCGGGTCCCAATTCATCCCCAGCCACTTGGAAGGGATGAGCTGCATGATGCCGGCCAACTCCGCGGAAGTGGCCACGTTCTGCGTGCCTTCGTTTTCGATGAGAAGGTAGATCTTCTGCTTTTCGGCCACGAGCGCCATGTCGCCGAGCACGTCGGCGATGCGCGGGAACATGGTTTTTGGGTCTTCGACGCGCGATCCCGTGAAAACCCGCACCTTGTCCGCGCCCATGATCTGGGCGCAGCGGAGCGCCTTTTGCAGATCTTCCATCCGGCGGTCCCAGCGGGTCTTCTCGGCCGCCAGGCGCTTTTCGCGCGCGGCCGGTTCTTCCGGCCTTCGGCGCACCGGCTCGCTGCCTGGCCAGCCGAACTTCAGCAGGCTGGTGTTGACGAACGAAACCTTGAGGCCCTCGTTCCTGAACCTCACGGCATCCGCCTTGATTTCCGGCTCGCTCAGCGAGAAATATTCGTTGCGGCTTCCCGGCGGGTTGCGGATCTCCACAAACTGGAGCCCATATTGATGCGCGAAGGCGATCGACTCGTCGGTGGACAAGCCAATCTCGTCGGTAATGGCGCTGATGCGCGATTTGTCGATGTGGCTTCGCGCCCACAGAGTAGGTGCACATGCCGCTCCCGCGGCCAGCAGTTCACGCCTGGTCATAAAACGATTGTAATAGATAGGTATGGAATGGATAAGCGGTACGGGGCGCAAGATCGTCCTGGAAGAAGGCGACATCACGCGCGTAGCGGCGGACGCCATTGTGAATGCGGCCAACTCAGCACTGGCGGGGGGCGGCGGCGTGGATGGCGCCATCCACCGCGCCGGCGGAGGGGAAATCATGCGTGAGCTGGACGGAATCCGGGGGCAGATGGGCCGTTGTCCCACGGGCAGCGCCGTGGCCACCGCCGCGGGCAGGCTGCCGGCAAAGCACGTGTTCCATGCGGTAGGCCCGGTGTATCGCGACGGCCGGCACGGCGAGCCGGAACTGCTGGCTTCCTGCTATCGCAAATGCCTCGAAATGGCGGAAGAACGCGAGGTCCGCACCATCAGTTTTCCGGCCATCAGCACGGGCGTATACGGGTACCCCTTGGAGGAAGCCGCCGGGATCGCGCTCCGCGAAGTGAAAGCGCACCTGGAGAAACCGGGCACGAAACTTCAACAAGTAACTTTCGTGTTGTTTGGCAAGGTGGCATACGAAGTGCACGCAAGGGAGCTGAAGAATGGCTGAACGGACCGATCAAATCTGGAAAACGCAATCCTTGGCCGCCACCTATCTGGAAGGCGTGCGTGCGGCCATCCCGCTGGCACTCGAGCAGATCGATGTCATGCTCCGCCTCATCGCCGGGTGCGGGCGGCCCGTGAGGCGGGTGCTCGACCTCGGTTGCGGCGATGGGGTCCTCGCCGCGGCAATCGTCCAGCGCCAGCCACAAGCTGAAGCAGTGCTGGCGGACTTCTCGGAGCCGATGCTGGAGGCCGCCAGGAAGCGATTCTCCGCTAGCGGCGCCCCGGCCCATTTCGTCCTGGCCGATTACGGCGTCCCATCCTGGACGCACTCCGTCGCCGAGTGGTCGCCTTACGATGCCATCGTCTCGGGTTTCTCCATCCACCATCAGCCGGATGACCGGAAGCGCGCAGTTTACGGCGAGATCTTCGGGCTGCTGAGCCCCGGCGGGGTCTTCGTCAACATCGAGCATGTCTCCTCGCCCACCGGATGGATCGGTTCGCTGAACCACGAGATGTTCATCGACTGGCTGCACCGCCATCACCCGGACCAGAGCCGCGAAGATGTGGCCCGGCTTTACTATGACCGCCCGGACAAGGAGGCCAACATTCTGGCGTCCGTCGAAGAGCAGTGCGCGTGGCTTCGCGACATCGGTTTCACCGATGCCGACTGCTATCTGAAGGTCTTCGAGCTGGCCGTCTTCGGCGGGCGCAGGGGGTGACGGAATCAACTCCGCAACCTTGGAATGAACCACGCCATCCCGAACGCCAGCAGCGCCGACGCCGATACCTTGTGGGCCCAGCCAGGCGATGCGGCGAGCGCCAGCCAGATGGGAACTTTCACGGCGCCGCGGCGCCAGTGGGAGCCGTGCGCGCGCTCAAGCGCGTTTTGCGGATGCGCCGATACAGGACGCGCACCAGCGCCAGCACCGGCACCGAGAGGAACGCCCCCGCGATGCCGGCCAGCTCCGCGCCCGCGAACACGCCAAACAGCAGCAGCAAGGGATGCAGCTCCACTCCCTGCCCCATCAGGCGCGGCGAAACCACGTAATCCAGCAAGACGCGGTAAGCCAGAACGAAGCCCAACACCGCCAGGATGTGAGAGCCGGACACCACGGTAACCAGCAGAATCGTGATTCCCGCCGTCAGCGGACCGACCGTGGGGATAAACTCCAGCAGGCCCCCCAGCATGCCCAGCAGGATTCCGTAGGGAACCCCCATGACGGAGAAAAAGACGCTGTAAACCGTGAATGTGCACAGCGAGATCAACACCAGCGCGCGCATATAGTGGGCCAGCAGCAGGTTGGTATCGGCCAGCAAGTCGTTCAGAAACTCGCGGCGCGGGCCTTCTTCCACCAGGTCGAGCATGTGCTGCCGGAGCAGGCCGGCGTCCTTGAGGAAGAAAAACGCCAGGATGGGGACAATCACCACGTAGACCAGGTTGCTGGCCACCGCCAGGAATTTCACGCCGAATTGCGGAAGCGCGGAGATCAGGTCGCTGGATCGCTTGGCTACCTCCGCGCGCACTCGATCCACCACCTGCGCCCAGAGCGATCCCTCCGCCGGCTGCCAGCGGGCCAACCACTTGGGGAACGTCTGCTTCAGTGAGGTAGCTTCCTCCACCACGCGAGAGCCGATCTGCGTTGCGACCAGAACGATCGCCGCCACGAGGATCACATAGGCGAGGCCCAGCGCGAGCGTGCGTGTGCGGCTGCCCGGCAAAATCCGATCGATCAGGTTCACCAGCGGCGCAAGCATGTAGGCGAACAGCAGCGCCAGAACGAAGATAAACAAGGTGCCGCGCACCAGGTACACCAGCCAGAGGAGCAGCACCACCAGTGCCGCCGTCCAGGTGTAGCGCGCCGCCGAACGGTCGAATCCGAGCATGTCGGTTCAATTCTAACGCGGCAGCGGGGTGGGCGGCGGGGCTTAACCGTTTTGGGGCACACGGCGACAAAGGGGGCGCATCCTGTCGGGCAAACCGGGGTCGAAAGACCAGCCCAACCCCTTGAAAATACTGGAACTCCAAGAATTGAAGATCCGCCGGCTCGTGGGGCAGGTCCCCGACCTGCCGCCTCGCGACGGTAGCCAACCCCATCAGGGCAGGTCGGGGACCTGCCCCACGAAGCCCGGCACTGAGCCGATCGAGTTTTTCATGAAGTTTCGCGGGCCGAAGGCCCATCCCAACAGACAGCGAATTCCCGGCAAACTGCGCCGGAAATCCATGTCTCGCCCCGGTTTGCGGCGCATTTCTGGCCAGCCTTCCCCCAAAACGGTTAAGCACCCCCGGGCGGCTCCGGCAGTTTCTCGATCCGTACCCGCGCGATGCGGTTGCGGTCCATCTCGAGCACCGTGTATCGCCTGCCCTGGTACGCGACGGACTCCCCCACGCTGGGAATTCTGCCCAGGCGGAAAAGCAGAAAGCCCGCCAGCGTCTCGAAGCCGGCGTCGGCGGGAATCTCGATGCCGAACTCGGCTTCGAGATCGCGAATTCGCGTGGCGCCGTCCAGTTCCATTTCCGCGGCCTCGGGAGCGCGGCGGACGCTCTTCTCGTCGTGCTCGTCTTCGATTTTGCCGACCACATCCTCCAGCACGTCCTTCACGGTCACCATCCCGACGATGGTTCCGAACTCGTCCACCACCATGGCGATGTGCGAATTGCCGCGTTGGAACTCTTCGAGCATCTGGGAGAGCGGCTTGCTCTCGGGAACCACCAGGTGCGGACGGACGAGCCTGGCGATATGAAAGGCGCGGCTGGGCCGGCCCGAGTGAATGGCCCGGCGGCGCTCCTCCCAAACCGGCAGCAGGTCCTTATAGTGCAGGATGCCGACGATCTTCTCGGGAGCGCCTTGGTACACCGGCAAGCGCGAGTGCCGCTTCTCGATCATGGTCTGCAACACCTGGTCGAGCGTGGCGTCCACCGGAATGGACACCATGTCGTTGCGCGGCACCATGATCTCGCGCACGGCGACATTGCCCAGGTCGAGCACGCGGTGGATCATGTCTTCCTGGGCCTCCGGCAAGTAGCCGAGGCCGCGGCTGGAGCTGACGATGAGCTTCAATTCCTCTGCCGAATGGCCGCCCTGGGCCCCGCCCTTCAACTTGAGCGCGCGTGTGATGGCGCCCGCCGAGCGTTCGATGACCACCACAAACGGGCTCGAGACGCGGTAGAACACCAGCAGCGCCGGGGCCACGAGCACCGCCAGGCGGTCGGCTTTCGCAATGGCCAGGTTCTTCGGCACCACCTCCCCCAGCACCACGTGGAAGTAGCTGATTACCAAAAACGCAATCCCCAGGCTGGCGCCGTGGAGGAACTTCGTGGTGAGCGGAGTGGTGATGGGGTGGAACAGATCGATGAGAATGCCATACAGCGTGTTCTCCCCCGCCCAACCCAGGCCCAGGCTGGCCAGCGTGACGCCGACCTGGGTCACCGAGAGCAGCCGCCCGGGGTTGGAGAGAAGGCTGAGCGCCGCCTGCGCGCCCGCCTGCCCCTCCTCCGCCATTTGCCGGAGCCGCGAGTGCCGCACGGAAAGCAAGGCCACTTCGGCGCCCGCGAAAAAACCGTTCACCGCGATCAGCAGAACCACCAGCAGAATGCGAAATGGGGAGTAGGACACGTGATCCCAAATCATTCTATGGTGATATTCTAGCCCTTGATCGCCCGCATCGTCAGATACGTGAATTTCGCCGTCGCCATTCTGCTGGCGGCCGCGCTGGCCCTCGCCTACTGGTATGCATGGCGTCCGCTGCCGCAACGGTCGGGGAGCATCGATGCGCCTATCGACGCCTCCGCCTCGGTGGAGTTCGACGCGCTGGGCGTGCCGCATATTCGGGCCGCCAGCCAGGAAGACGCCCTCTTCGTCCAGGGCTATGTCACGGCGCAGGACCGGCTCTGGCAGATGGACGCGCTGCGGCGCTACGCGGGCGGCGACCTGGCGGAAATCCTGGGCCCGGCGGGCCTCGATTCGGACCGCGAATCGCGCCGGTTGCGGCTGCGGCGCATCGCCGAAGACGCGTACGTCACGCTGGCACCGGAGGACCGTGCGGCCTTGGCGGCCTATGCCCGGGGCGTGAATCACTTTATCGCCACCCATCTCAGCGACTTGCCGCTGGAGTTCACGCTGCTGGGTTACCAGCCGCGCCCCTGGAGCACGGTGGATTGCCTGCTTCTCTGCCTGCACATGTTTCGAACGCTCACCACCACCTGGCGGAACGAGATTCTCAAGCGCAACATGCTGGCCGAAGGCGATCCGCAAAAGGTGGACTACCTGTTTCCGGTGCGCACCACCGGCGACGTGCAGCCGGGCTCCAACGCGTGGGCCATCGCCGGCAGCCACACGGCTTCCGGCAAGCCCCTCCTCTCGAACGACATGCACCTGGAGTACTCGCTGCCGGGCATCTGGTACATGACGCACCTCGCAGCGCCGGGCCTCGACGTCTCCGGCGTCGCAGTGCCGGGAGTGCCGGGCGTGATGGTGGGCCACAACCAGCGTATCGCCTGGGGCATCACCAACCTCCAGTTCGACGTGCAGGACCTCTATATCGAAAAGTTCGACGACCGCACCGGCCGCTATCTGTACCGCGGGAAGGTTGAGCAGGCGCGAGGGGAACGCGAGATCATCCGCATCAAAGGCCAGCCCCCCACCGAGATCGTGGTATGGGTGACGCGCCACGGGCCGCTCTACGTCACCGAGGGCAACGACCGCATGGCGCTGCGCTGGGTGGCGGCCGAGCCCGGAGTGATTCAGTTTCCGATTCTCGCAATCGACCGCGCGCAAAACTGGCCGGAGTTCACCGCCGCCCTGGCGCGCTGGCCCGGTCCGGGATCGAATTTCGTCTACGCCGACGTGGACGGCAACATCGGCTATCACGCCGCCGGCAAGCTGCCCAACCGGCGCGGGTACGCGGGCGACGTGCCGGTGGACGGCTCGTCGGGCGATTTCGATTGGGACGGCTTCATCCCGTTCGACCAGCTTCCCTCGGTTTTCAACCCGCCCAGTGGGATCATTGCCTCGGCCAATCAGAATCCGTTTCCGTCCGGCTACCCGCACGCCGTGAACGGCAATTTCGCGCCGCCCTACCGCGTCCGGCAAATCCGCGATCTGCTCTCCGCGCGCAACGGGTGGCGCGCCCAGGATCTGATCAATGTGCAGCGCGACCTCTACTCGGGATTCAGCAAGTTTCTGGCCTCCGAGATTGTGGCCGCCTACGAGAAGCGCAACGCCCACAACCCCTCGCTGGAGATGGCTGTCGCCCTGCTGCGCGGATGGAATGGCCAGATGGAGAAGGACCTGGCCGCGCCCTTCCTGATCGCCCTGGCTTACCAGCACGTGCGCACTTCGGTAGCCGAGAACGCCTCGCCCGGCAAGGGCCTGGCCTACGACTTCAACATGGGGCCTTCAGTCGTCGAAAGGCTGTTCCGCGAGCGGCCTTCCGGATGGTTCCGCGATTACGACGAAGTGCTGTTGCGGGCGCTGGCGGACGCGGTAGAGGAAGGAACCCGCATGCAGGGGCGCGACATCCGGCGCTGGCAGTACGGCGCTTATCTGAAGGTCTCCATCAACAACCCGGTGATCCACCGGATCCCGCTCCTCGGCAAGTACTTCGATATCGGGCCTGCGCCCATGAGCGGTTCCACCACTACCGTCAAGCAGACCACAAGGCTTCTGGCTCCTTCGATGCGCATGAACGCCGACCTGGGCGACTGGGACCGTTCGCTGCTGAACGTGCAAATCGGCCAATCGGGACAGGTGCTTTCCAGCCACTACCGGGATGAGTGGACGGATTATCTCAACGGGCGGAGCTACCCGATGCAATTTCGCACGGTGCAGGCTAAGAGCACGGTGGAGTTCCGGCCGGCGCAGTGAGGAGCAGCAGGCCGAGTGCCACTCGGCCGCCGGATGCCATCCGGCCCCACAGGGCTGCATGAGACAATATCAGTAGCTATGCGCCGCGTCGGGCCGCTGTCGCTAATCCTTGCTTGCCTGGTTGCGCCGCTTTCCGCGCGCCATGATGTCTCCGCTTGCGGCACCACCCGGGAAACCCCCAACGAAACGCTGTTCCTCCATCGGCAGTCTCTGCGCGCGCGCGCCGCTCGCTTGCTGCGGCCGATGGCAGCGCCGGCCGATGCGACTCCCGCCGCGAACCGCGATATCGGCAACATTGCGGTCATCGAAGATACCGGCGGCGTGGTGGAACGGCTGAACCAGTTCAACCTCGACAACAACACGCTGACATTCACGCCCACCGCGCCGAAGGCCGCCCAGTACCGCTATTCCGTCGCGCAGCAGGGCTATGATTCCGGCGCGGCCTCCCAAGGCACGCCGCTGGCCGCGCTGGATGACGACGACACCCGCCTGGTCGGCCTGCCCTTCGCCTTCCCGTTTTTCGGCGTCACCTACAACCAGGTGTGGGTCAACTCCGATGGCAACCTCACCTTTACGGTGGGCGACTTCGCTTCCACCGACCGTTCCCTCGGCCGCATGACCGCCGGCCCGCCGCGCATCTCGCCCCTGTTCGAGGACCTCAATCCCGCCCAGACCGCCGGCGGAGTGCGTGTGTTCGCCGATTCCAGCCACGTGGTGGTGAGTTGGGTGAACGTGCCGGAATACTCGGCGTACGGCACCGGCGCCCTGCAGACTTTTCAGGTGAAGCTCTACCCCGACGGCACCGTCCAGTTCTCTTATAACGGCATCAATTCCTCGGGCGCTGTGGTCGGCATCGCACCGGGCAATCTGCAAGGCTCCACTACGCTGGTCGACTTCCGCACCGATCCCACCGGCAACTATTCCGCCGCCGTGGCGGAGCGCTTCGGCAATACCCTGGCCATCGACATCGTCACCGTGGCGCAGCAATTCTACCAGACCCACGAAGACGCCTACGACTACCTGGCGATCTACAACAACATGGACATTCCCTCGCTGGCAGGGGCCGTGGCATATGAAAGCACCGTGCGCTCGAGCGGCACGGGATACGGATATCCCGTCCAGGACGCCGGCCAGCAGTACGGATCGGCATCGCGGCTGCAGTCTCTCATGAACATGGGACCGTTGAGCGAATACCCCACCGATCCCACCGCGCTGGTGCCGTTGCGCGCCTCGGTGGGCGACACGCCGATCACCATACTGGGCCATGAAGCCGGTCACCTGTTTCTGGCGCTTGCCAGCGTCAACGATCCGAACGACCCCTCTTCGCAGCCCATGCTCGGCTATGGCGGAGTGCACTGGAGCTTCGTCTACGATTCGGAAGCGTCGCTGCTCGAAGGCGAGCGGATTGCGGACCGGGGCGCCAGCGTTTCACCGCGCTTTCTGACCACCGATACGGTGCAGGGCTATTCGCCGCTCGATCAGTACCTGATGGGTTTCCGCCCGCCCGAGCAAGTTCCGGATACGTTCCTGGTGACGAATTACCCGTATTTCATATCGCCCGTGTCGCACCCCCTGAGCGGCGTCGGCTTCGATGGCACGCGGCGGAATGTCAGCATCAACGACATTATCCAGGTGGAAGGCCGGCGCACTCCGGATTCGACCGTCGCGCAGCGCCGTTTCCGTTTCGCATTCATCCTGGTGGTGGCGCAGGGCACGCAGCCCTCCGGCGCCGACCTGGCGCAGATCGATACCTACCGGCAGCAATTCGAACCGTTCTACGACCAGGTAGCTTCCTCCAACAATGCGGTTGCCGACACCACTCTGAAGCGCAGCATGAAGCTCTCGCTCTACCCCAACGCCGGCGTGGTTGCGGGCGGGAGCGGAACGGCGACGCTCACGCTTCAGACGCCGCCATCCGGCGACATGACCGTGCAGTTCCAGGCGCCCAACGGTAATGCGCAACTGCCCGCTTCCGTCAAAATCCCGGCCGGCGCCACCAGCGCATCCTTCACCGTCAGCGGCCTGAAGGCGGGAGTGGAGGAGGTGCTGGCCACGCCCGGCGACCCCTCTTACGAAACCGCTTTCGCCCGCGTGCAGGTGGCGGATGCTTCGATTCTGAAGTTGGTGGCCGTTTCCGGCGACCACCAGCTTGCGACTTCCGCCGGTCCACTGCCCGCTCCGATTGTCGTGCGCCTCACCGACGCCAACAACCTGCCGTACCCCGGCGCGCGAATCGTAGCGGCGCCGTCCGCGGGCGGAAGTGTGACGCCGGCGGCAGCTACGACGGACGTTCAAGGCCAGGCAAGCTTCACCTGGTCTCTCGGCTCGGCCGCATCGAACCAGTTGCAACTGGCGGTCGGCGGGTTGCCGGCGGTCACCCTAACGATCGGCGCCGGCAGCGCCGTGCCGGTGGTCACGGCGGTCGTCAATGCCGCATCCTTTGTGAATGGCGTTGCGGCCGGCGCCTTTGAAACCATCTTCGGCGTCAAACTCGCGGGCGGCCAGACCTCCGGTGTGCAGGTGCTGTTGAACGGTTCCGCGCTGCCGCTGCTCTACGTGAGCGATACCCAGATCAACTTCTACGTCCCACAGAGCACGACGCAGGGTAGCGTCACCCTGACTGTGGTTACACCGTCCGGCGCGCAGGCCACCGACACGGTTAACGTCGTGCCCGTCCAGCCCGGCATCTTCCCCGGCGGAGTGCTGCACGCCGGAACCGGAGTGAGCGCCTTGACCAGCCCGGTCCATGCGGGCGATTACATCGAAATCTACTGTACCGGCCTCGGTCCAACCCAGACGGTGGGCAGCTTTCAGGAAACGGTCCTCACGCCTATCGTCTTCATCGGTGCTACGCCGGTGCAACCGGTCTACAGCGGTCTGTCGCCCGGCTCCATGGGACTCTACCAGGTGAACGTGCAAGTGCCCGCGGGGATCGCACCCGGCACGGAGCCGCTCCTCATGTCGGTGGACATGGCGCACAGCAACCAGGTCAACATCGGGGTGCAGTAATGTTCGCCTGGCTCTTTTCCGACCCGTTGCCTGTGGGAACGCTGGCGCCCGATTTCTCGCTTCCCGACGATTCGGGCGGCGTGGTGACGCTCTCGGCGTTGCGCGGCTCGACGGTGGTGCTGGTGTTCTATCCGGGCGACGATACGCCGGGCTGCACCAAACAGCTCTGCCAGTTCCGCGACCACTGGAGCGAGGCCCGCGCGCGCGGCGTCGAGGTCTTTGGAGTGAACCCGCAAAACGCGCGCAGCCACGGGAAGTTTCGCCAGAAATTCCGCTTCCCCTTCCCGCTCCTGGTGGACCAGGGCCAGAAGGTGGCGGCGCTCTACCACGCCAACGGCCCGATCGTGAAGCGCACGGTATACCGGATCGGGCCGGATGGAATTATCGGCTTCGCCCGGCGGGGCATGCCGAGCCCGGAAGAGGCGCTGGCGTAAGTTTTCGCCGGGGATCGGTAAATCGTTGGCGACAAGTGGCGGGCGAAGCGCTCGTTACAGGTCGCGTGGCTCACTTCTACGAGACCTTTCGTCCATGTGGCCAGTGCATCGTCATAACTGATGTGGAATATCATGAAGGAACAAGGGAGTTCAGATGTGGGATTCGACCGTGACGAGGTCGCAAAGCTGCTCGTTGCTGTTCACCGCCGCTGCTGTATCTGTCATCGCCTCTGCGGAACTAAGATCGAGACTGATCACATTATCCAGGAAGCCGATGACGGCAGGGACGACATCGACAACGCAATTCCTGTTTGCTTCGAGTGCCATGCTGAGATCCACAGTTACAACGACCGCCATCCTCGCGGCCGCAAGTTCACGCCAGACGAGCTTCGTGGTCACAAAACACAGTGGCTGCAGATATGCAAGGAGAGTCCAGAAGCTCTGGTAGCCTCATCTCGCACCGCTGATGTCGGTCCGTTGCAAGCGCTGATCGACGAACTTGAGTTCAACGTTGTCGTGTGCGGGTATGTCGGCAGCCGGGGAGCGCTTTTTGGTGACGAGCAGTTCCGTCGCGCTATCGAGCACGGTGTGATCGCCATCTTAGAGTCGACTCTCAAAAAAGCTATCCTTGAAGCATACGCAGCCGTGAGCCGTGCGAACCAGCGAATACTCGCTGAGCTCAATCAAGATCCTCGGAGCGAGTTGATCGGCAGGGCGACCAACGCGGCGATCGAGGCAATCAAAGATGCGACCCCCAAGGTAGCTACGGCTCGCGACCTCCTCCTGAGTTTTCTGAGTTCCGAGGGGGTGCCCGCATCCTCCGGCACCTAGTCGCCCCGCCCATCGCTGGGACCGTACACGGCACCTGGCCGGGAAACGCCCTTATCCATAGAATGCGGCGCCGCGGGGATAACTGTGGAGGGACACTGAGGATTTACCCGTGAGGCCGTAGGATCCCAAGAAGCGCCTCCGCTTGTCCTTCCCGCATATCCCCTTACGAGATCAGCGTAGTTGCAGGAACGGGTTCACAATCTCAAGCGGCCAGCGAACAGCGCGGCCTGGCAGGTCCTCCGAGTAGAGGCGCGTAACACCGCATTCCAGGCAGGCGGCCACGATCATCGCGTCCCAGAATGACCATCCGTCCTCCACGTGGAGAATGCGAGCTCGTTCAAACGCTCCGGCTGCCGGCAGGATGAGCGGAAAGATCGCCAGATAATCCGTCAGGCGGTCCCATGCGTCGACCGTCGTAAAGCCCTGGGATCTCAGCTTCCTCGACGCCGCCACGAACTCACACGCGACCTGCCAGAGCAGCACACCATCGCCAGCGCTTGAGA
>Ga0326728_10013246_pt1 | contig 17972 bp, 17 predicted proteins | sample MB3enrmetagenome_FD_207602 | JGI IMG/M metagenome (GOLD analysis project Ga0326728, IMG submission 207602) | Lab enriched peat soil microbial communities from McLean, Ithaca, NY, United States - MB31MN | ecosystem: Environmental > Terrestrial > Soil > Wetlands > Peat | place: USA: New York... | reverse complement strand
TGAAAAAGCAGACCACGGGTGTGACTCCGGATGGATTGCCGGTGCACAGCTTCCGCACGCTGCTGGCCGATCTCGCGACGCTGGCGCGCAATACGATCGTCACCGCGATCAACCCGCTCTATCCGCTCACCGTGGTGACGCGGCCGACACCGGTGCAGCAAAGGGCGTTCGAACTGCTGGGCGTCGCGGTGTAGCCAGTAACGGGTCGCTGAAACGGCATTCTATGCAATGCTGTCAATAGGTTATACAAAACTGAAGTAGGAAGTTCGGCCTAACGCGCCCGACCCTCAATCCCCCGACGTCGCCAAGCCCTGATCCGCACCCGCCAAAACCTCCGCCAGCCGCCCCACCGCGACCTCGATCTGCCGTTCCCCGGGCACGCCGAAACCCAGCAGGACAACCCGATCGCCGGCACAACCTGCATCCAGCCCGCACCGCGCCGCCACCCCGGCCACCGCACCCGCCGGACCCAATTCCGGCGGCGGTGTCCACGCCAGGTGCAATCCGGCGGTCGTGGCTCCGATGCGCGTCTGCTCCCCGAAGTGCCGCCGCAACGACCGGACCAGCGCATCGCGCCGGCCCAGATACGTCTTGCGGACCGCATGCAGATGCCGCGCATACGCCCCGCTGTCGAGCAGCGCGGCGAGCGCCTCCGCCTCCAGCCGCCCCGCATATGCGCCCGCCAACCGGCTGGCCGCGCGCGCCGGGCCGATCAGTTGCCGCGGCACGGCAAGGTAGCCGAGCACCGTAGCCGGGCCGAGCGAGGCGGCGAAATCGCCGGCATGCACGACGATCCCGTCGCGATCGAGGCGCATCAGCGGCGGGAGGTCCATCGGCTCGTAGCGCAACTCGCCGTCCCAATCCGCCTCGACCACAGTCGCCCCCGCCCGCGCGGCCCAGGCGAGCAGGTCGTGCCGCCGCTGTAGGCTCAGAACCGCGCCAAGCGGGCGCTGGTGTTCCGGCGTGACCAGAGCCATCGCCGCCGGCCCCTCCGGCAGGCGCTCGGTCCGGATGCCGTCCTCATCGACCGGGACCGCCACCAGTGCCGCGCCCGTGCCGCTGAGCATCAGCTCCGCCGCGGCATCTCCGGGCGATTCGACCGCCGCCCAGCGCCCGGGGCCGAGCAGCAGATGCGCTGCGATGTGCAGCGCATGCTGGCGGCCATGCGCCAGGATGATCTGCCCGGCGTCGATTGCCAGGCCGCGAGATGTCGAAAGCCAGCCGGCGATCGCCTGGCGCAGTGCGGGATCGCCATGCGGAGGCTCCTCGGCACCGTCGGCAGCCGGGTTATCCAGTGCCTTGCGGATCAGCGCCCGCCACTTCACCCCCGGAAACAGCCGCCGATCGGCACGGCCGGGGATGCGCCCGGCATCCGTACCGGTGGCCGCGCCGTCGTCGGGCCGCGGCAATGATTCCCCGGCGGCGGGTGCGTGATGGACGAACGTGCCCTTCGCCGGGACCGTCCATAGATAGCCTTCCGCGACAAGACGCTCATACGTCAGCAGCACCGTGACACGGGAAATCGAGAATTGATCGGCGAGCATCCGCGTCGAGGGCATGCGGGTGCCGGGCGCCAGACGGGAGGAAACGATCAGCGCAAGCAACTGCTCGTACAGTTGTTGCTGAAGCGGCCTGTCGCGGAGAAGCTTGAGCGGGATCAGCATGAACCATCTGTTGCGGCGGCCGTGCGCGCTCCGGCGGGAATGGGGGAATGTGCCTTTTCAGCGTCGCACCTTACTGATAAAGGCCTTTACAGGCCTTGATTCACGTCAATGAACCTGCCACGCGGTGCCGGCAGAACCGCCATGTTCGAGCGAGGCATCCGGGTTGGCGATGGCTTTCAGTGCGGAGCACGGTATTCTTCCCGCGACGGCTGCGGCGACCGGACCGCGGAACCTTCTGCAGCCTCCGCTCGCCGAGGGATAGCGATGGCCCTTTTACTCGGAGGCCTTGTGTTTGCTGCGTTGCTGCCCCTTGTGCTGCCACTGTTGCAGCGCGCCCGGCCGGTCCCGAAGCGCAGCGAGTTCGACTGCGCGGTCTATCGCGACCAGCTCAGGGAACTCGACCATGACGTGGCCCGCGGCCTGATAAGTCCCGATGCCGTGGAATCGTCCCGTCTGGAGATCCAGCGCCGCCTGCTCGCCGCCGGCTGCGCGCCCGAAGCCCCGGAGCAGGAACGCCCGGGCCGCAGCCCGATCGCCGCCCTGACGGTCGCGCTGTTCGTCGCCGGCGGCGCCCTTGGCGTGTATTACTATCTCGGCTCGGCCGGGACCCCGGATGTCGTGTTCGTGCCGCGTCCGCCGCTGGCCGGTGCTACGCCCGACGGCGCGCCCGTGCCGCGCTATGTGGATCTTCAGCGCGCGGCTGCCCGTCTGGCCGAGAAGCTGACGGCGGAGCCGTCGAACGCCGATCGGTGGGTGCAGTTGGCGAGGACGTCGGGCAGCCTGCGAAGGTGGGATGCCGCGGCCGATGCCTATCGCCACGCCGTGTCGCTCGGCCTCAACGGCCCGGACATACAGGTCGGCCTGGGCGAGATGCTGGTGATGCAGGCGGACGGGATTGTGACCCCGGCGGCCGAGGACGCCTTCGCCGCGACCCTGAAGGACGATCCGAGGAATGAGGTCGCGCGGTACTACATTGCGCGCGCGGCGGCGCAGGCGGGCCATGCGCGGGAAGCGATCCGGCAGATGCAGGCTCTGCTCGCCGACATCCCTGAGGATTCGGCGATGCGCGACCCCATCGGCCGGCAGATCGAACAGGCCGCGAAAGCCGCCGGATTGCCGATGCCGGAACTCGCCCGGGGAACGCCGTCCGTCCCGGCGGACTCCATGAGCGAAAAGGAAGCCGCCCCGGACCCCGCCGTGGCCGCCAGGCTGGCGGCGCGGTTGGAAGCCGAACCCGGCGACGCCGAAGGCTGGATTCGGCTCGGCCGCGCCTACGCGGCGCTGCAGGAACGCGACAAGGCGGCGGACGCGTTTGACCGCGCCATCGCGCTGGTGCCCGGCGATGCCGCGATCCGGCTGCAGGCGATCGAGAGCCTGATGAACGGCCTGAAACCCGGCGACACGCCGCCGCCGCGCGCTTTGGCCCTGCTGCGGCAGACCGAGAGGATCGCGCCCGACCAGCCGGAACTGCTATGGTATCTGGGCTTCGCTGCGGCGCTGGATGCGCGCCCGGCGGACGCACGGCGCTACTGGGCTCGCCTGCTGGCCACGCTTCCGGCCGAGAGCGAGAATGCCATCACGGTCAAGGCAGCGATGGAGTCGCTGAAGGGCGGTTAAGCCCTTCCCCCTCGTCATGGTAGGGCTTGTCCGGGCCACCTATGCCGGAATGTGCCGCGACAGGGCCCGGACGAGCCGGGCCATGACGGAAGGGGGAGAACGACGCCTCCGCCAAGATGGATTCATCTGGCCGCCCCCGGTAACCAACCCAACCCCCTGCCATTGACCGCGCCGATGGGCCTGTCTATTGCGGCGTAGCGACAGAAGACGGCGCCCAAGCGCCCGCGGGGAACGAAACCATGGATCCGATTGAAAAGCGCACGATTGCCAAGGTTTCGCGGCGGCTGGTGCCGTTTCTGATGCTTTGCTACTTCGTCGCCTACCTCGACCGGGTCAATGTCGGCTTCGCCGCGCTGACCATGAACAAGGCGCTGGGCATCTCCGCCACCGCCTACGGCTTCGGCGCCGGCATCTTCTTCTTCAGCTATTTCATCTTCGAGGTTCCGTCCAACCTAGCGCTGGAGCGCTTCGGCGCGCGCGTCTGGATCGCCCGCATCATGCTGTCCTGGGGTATCCTGTCCGGTGCGATGGCGCTGGTCACCGGTGAATACAGCTTCTATCTGGTGCGCGTGCTGCTCGGCGCGGCCGAGGCGGGCTTCTTCCCGGGCATCATCTTCTACCTGACTCTCTGGTTCCCTGGCACCTACCGCGCCCGCATCATCGGCTGGTTCATGGCGGCGATCCCGCTGTCCTCGGTGCTCGGCTTCCCGGTCTCCGGCATCATCCTGAACCTGGACGGCGGCTGGGGCCTGGCCGGCTGGCAGTGGCTGTTCATCATCGAGGCCGCCCCGGCGCTGATCCTGGCGGGCGTGGTGTTCTTCTACCTGACCGACCGCCCGGCGGATGCGAGGTGGCTGGAGCCGGATGAGCGCGCCTGGCTGGCCCGCCGCCTGTCCGCCGAGGCGCAGCAGAAGGAAGACGTGCACGGCCTGAACGTCCGCCAGGCGCTGACCAACCCGAAGGTGCTGGCGCTTTCGCTGGTCTATTTCGGCGCGGTGGCGACCAATTACGGAATCGCGTTCTGGCTGCCGCAGATCGTCAAGGGGTTCGGGCTCACCAACGTGCAGACCGGCTTCGTCTCAGCCATCCCGTATATCGTCGGGACCGTCGGCATGGTGCTCTGGAGCCGCCGCTCGGACGAGAAGCTGGAGCGCAAGCTGCACGCGGCGGTGCCGTTCCTGATCGCGGCGGTGGGCATTGCGGGCTCGACCCTGGTGGACAATCCGGTGCTGAAGATGGCGGCGCTGTCGTTCGGCGCGTTCGGCGTGTTCGCCGTGCTGCCGGTGTTCTGGACGTTCCCGACGGCGTTCCTGTCGGGTGCGGCGGCGGCGGCGGGCATCGCGGTGATCAACTCCGTCGGCAACCTGGCGGGATTCTTCGGCCCGTTCATCATGGGCTGGCTGAAGGATTTCACCGGCAATTTCGCCTCCGGCCTGTGGGCGATCGCGGCTTGCGCGCTGATGGGCATGGTGATCGTCTTGCTGCTGCGGCACGACACCACACTGGAGGAAGCGCCGCGTTCGGCGCGCCCGGCGGAGTGATCTGGCCGGTTGAGCCGGCGCGCGCTATGCGTTGCGCCGTTAGCAAGGGAGGACATTCATGCCAGTTGACGTTTTGTATCGGACCACCGCCACCGCCACGGGCGGCCGCGACGGCCAGACTGCCACCGAGGATGGCAGCCTGCATGTAAAGCTCAGCACGCCGAAGGAACTCGGCGGCGGCGGCGGCCCCGGGAACAATCCCGAGCAGTTATTCGCGGCCGGGTATTCCGCCTGCTTCCTCGGCGCCATGAAGTTCGTCGCCTCGCAGGGCGGCCCGAAGGTGCCTGACAACGCTACCGTCACCGCCACCGTCGGCATCGGCCCGCGCAGCGAGGGCGGCTTCGGGATCGACGTGGCGCTAAAGATCGCTTTGCCGGGCGTGGAGCACAAGGCGGCGGAGGAGCTGGTGGAAAAGGCGCATCAGGTGTGCCCGTATTCCAACGCGACGCGCAACAACGTGGCCGTCGCCCTGACGGTCGTGTAGGTCCGGCGGCGGGGCAGGCCTGATACAGGACGTATCTACACCTGCCCTGCCCTGGCCAAGGCCGGTTGAACCGATTACAGTATAACGTCTGCCCGTACAGGTGCGGACGCCGCTCCCGTGCCGGGCCGACACACGGGGGAAATCCAATCCATGAACGGTGCCGAAAGCCTTGTGCATTCGCTGCTGAACAGCGGCGTCACCACGTGCTTCTCCAATCCCGGCACGTCGGAGATGCACTTCGTCGCCGCGCTCGACCGCATCCCGGGGATGCATTGCGTGCTCGGCCTGTTCGAGGGCGTGGTGACCGGCGCGGCCGACGGCTACGCGCGGATGGCGGGCAAGCCGGCGGCGACCTTGCTGCATTGCGGTCCCGGCCTCGCCAATGGCCTGGCGAACCTGCACAACGCGCGCCGCGCCGCGACCCCGGTCGTCAACATCGTCGGCGACCAGGCGACCTATCACCGTCCGCTGGATCCGCCGCTGACCGCCGACACCGAGGGTTTCGCGCGCGGCGTTTCCGGCTGGGTGCGGACCTCAATGGACGCGCGGACCGTCGGCGCGGATGCCGCCGCCGCCGTCCAGGCCGCGATGATCGCGCCCGGGCAGGTCGCCACCCTGATCCTGCCCTCCGATACCTCCTGGGACGAGGGCGGGGTGGTGGCGGAGGCATTGCCGCGCCTGCCAACCCCGTCAGCGGCACCCGGGCAGATCGAGGACGCCGTCGCCGTACTGCGCCGCGGCGGCACCGGCGTGGTGCTGCTGCTCGGCGGGTTGGCGCTGCATGAGGAAGGTCTGGCGCTGGCGCACCGCATCTCGGTGGCGACCGGTTGCCGGGTGGTGGCGCAGGGATCCAATGCGCGCATGGCGCGGGGGCAGGGGCGGTTGCCGGTTGAGCGGGTGCCGTATGTCGTCGATCTCGCGGTGAAATTCATGGAGGGCACGGCGCAGCTTATCCTGGCCGGGTCGCGCAAGCCGGTGACGTTCTTCGCCTATCCGAACAAACCGCAGAGTTCGGTGCCGCGCGACGCCGGGATCCACATCCTCGCCACGCCGGAACAGGACATCATTGAGGCGCTGGCTCGCCTCGCCGATGCGCTGGGCTGCCCGAAGGTTGCGCCGCCGAATAACGGCGAGCGTCCGCAAGCCGCCGGCGGTGCGCTGACTCCGGAGTCCGTGGCCGCCACGCTGGCCGCATTGATGCCCGAGCACGCCGTGATCGCCGATGAATCCATCAGTTTCGGCCGCGGATTTTTCGCCAATACCAAGGCGGCGCCGCCACATGACTGGCTGAACGTCACCGGCGGGTCCATCGGCGGCGGGATGCCGATGGCGACCGGGGCTGCGCTCGGCGCGCCCGGGCGGCGGGTGATCAACCTGCAGGCGGACGGCTCCGCGATGTATACCGTGCAGGCGCTGTGGACGCAGGCGCGGGAGAAGCTGGACGTCGTGACCGTTATTTTGTCGAATCGAAAATATCAGATCCTGCTTGGCGAACTGTCGCAGGTCGGCGCCAATCCCGGGCGCACCGCGCTGGACATGATGGATATCGGCAATCCGGATATCGACTGGCCGCGTCTTGCGGGATCGCTCGGGGTGGAAGCTGCGCGCACCGGCACGGCGGATGGTTTCGCGGACTTGCTTGGTCATGCGCTGCGGCGCTCCGGTCCATTCCTGATAGAGTTGCTGATCTGAACAAGGTAACGATACCACTGTTCAGGTCATGGGGCTGTCATGATTAACTTGACCGTAGCGACAATCGTGCGTACACCGTTGCTCGGGTAGCGTAGCTACAGTCGGCATGCGCCCGCGATAATCGGTCTGATCGGGTCTGGAACCAACCAGGCCCGCAAACAAGGGAGGTTTACTGTGGCAAAGCAAACTCGATCTGTAAGCGTACCGGCCAAGTCTCGCCCGGTGGCTTCGAAGTCGCGCCCGCGGACAGCGCCGGCAAAAATCCCGGCGGCACGCCCGGCGGCGGAAGCGTCGCGGGCAGGGTGGGCAACCGATCTGGTGTTCGACGTGCGGGAGCCGAAGCTCGCGGTCAGCCTGCGGCTGGACGCGGACGTGCTGCGGTTCTTCCGCGGCTTCGGCGCCGGCTACCAGACCCGCATCAATGAGGTGCTGAAGGCGTTCATGCAGGCGCGGGGAGGCATCGACGTGGTTCCGCACCCGGTGCCGGCGGCACGGATCGCGCGCTCGAACAACGGGATCTCCAAGCGGGCGCGTTGATGGACCGAGGCGCTTCCGCCGCGATGGCGGCGGGGGCGCCACGAGTCAGCGGTGGGCGGAGTCCGGGGTGCCGGGCTTTGCCTGCGCTGCGATCCAGCCGCGCAGGATGGCGGGGATGCGTCGTTGCCAATCCGCATGGTTAACCTGGAACCAGGCCAATATGTCCACGTCGATGGTCAGCTTTTCCCGGGTGGCACGCCGAGGCGGCCAGTCCGCCGGCTCGGGGCCTTCGGCGCCGAGCGGGGGCAGGATCGTGCCGGTATAGGCTTCGACCAGGGCATCGTCGTCAAGCGAGTCGGCGTCCTCATCCGGTTCGTCTGAAATCATCGTTGGTCGAAACGCTCTGCTGGGATAATCGGTGGACGGAACAGTTGGAAACTCTGGTCTGAAACCGGTTGGTCTTGAATGCCGGTGAGGACGCCGAAAAACAAACTATCAGACAGAAGTTAATAAAGTGTTAACGGCTGCGATTTTGTGCATGCACTGGCGACTCTGGCCGCATCGCTTCAACGGCGCTCATCGGAACGGATTCACGATGAGCAACCCCTCGCGCAGTTTCATGCCGTGCTGCATGTCCTCCGACCAGAGCCTGTCGCAACCGGACTGAAGTGCCGCCGCGACGATCATGGCGTCATAGGTGGAGAAATTGTATCGCTCGGCCAGCGCCAACCCGGTTTCGTGCGTCTCGAGGGTCAGCGGATGAACGGTTAGCAAGCCCCGCACCGTCGCCAGCAACGCATGGATGTCAGGCCAATCCATCCGCATCTTCCGGCGGGCGACGTTGCTGAGTTCGTTCAGAACCTGGACGCTGATGCAACCTCCGATATCGATGATGTCTTCGGCCCGGTCGGCCTTCGCGGCATCGGCGGAAGCAATATAAACGAGGACGTTGGTATCGAAGAAGCTACCGGGCATTCGCCTCTTCCCGGTCGAACTTGAAATCGGCGGGCAGCCGACCGCGAAAGGCGTGCAGCCGCTTCAAGAGCTCGGCGCGCCCGGGCTTGCGCGAGATGGCGAACTCCCGGGCGTCAGCGATATGAACTTCGATCTCGTCGCCGTCCCGGAGTTCGAGTGCTTCCACAAGCGCGGCGGGAAGGCGAATCGCGAGACTGTTGCCCCATTTGGCGACCTGCATGACACGCTCCGGTGATATACTCGATGAAGCAAGTATATCCGGACGGGGTTGCCGTCAAGCAAAGCCGGGCGATAGCGTTTCCGTATCGTCGTGGCCCGGCTTGTCCGGGCCACCTGTCGCCGCATGTTGTCGAAGAGGTGGCCCGGACAAGCCGGGCCATGGCGATGCGACAGCCACGCCCTGCCGAATCTTAGTCCGCCGCGTCCGCCACATCCTCGATCGGCTTCTTCTCCGCCCGGATGCGCTTGACCGCCGTCTCGACATGCCGGCTGAACACGTATTCCGCCGGGCGCTGGTGCTCCAGCGATACGTCCGGCGCCATCGGCCCGTCCGTGCGGATGCCCAGCATCACCTGGGCCGCCGCCTTCCACGGCCTGCGTACGGTTTCCAGAACCGCGCTGGCCTCGTAGCCGGAATGCACCATGCAGTCGGCGCACTTCTCATAGTTGCCGGTGCCGTAGCGATCCCAGTCGGTGGTCTCCATCAGCTCCTTGAAGGTCTTGGCGTAGCCCTCGCCCAGCAGGTAGCAAGGCCGCTGCCAGCCGAAATAGGTGCGCGTCGGATTGCCCCACGGCGTGCAATGGAAAGTCTGGTTCCCGGCCAGGAAGTCCAGGAACATGGAGGACTGGTTGAACGCCCATTTGCCCTTCCACGCGCCCTTGCCCTGCCGGCTGAAAATCCCGCGGAACAGCTCCTTGGTCTTCGAGCGGTTCAGGAAGTGCTGCTGATCCGGCGCCCGCTCATACGCATAGCCGGGCGAGACCGAAATCCCGTCCACCCCCAGCGCCATGACGTCGTCGAAGAACGTCGCGACCTTCTCGGGCTCCGCCGTGTTGAACAGCGTCGTGTTGATGATGGTCCGGAAGCCGCGCCGCTTGGATTCGGCGATCGCCGCCACCGCGCGATCGTACACGCCCTCCTGGCAGACCGAGATGTCATGCTCCGTCCGACCGCCGTCCAGGTGAACCGACCAGGAGAACCACTTGCTCGGCTTGAACAGGTCCATTTTCTTTTCAAGCAGCAGCGCATTGGTGCAGACGATCACGAACTTCTTGCGCGCGATCGCGCCCTCGACGACCTGGTCGATCTCCTTGTGCAGCAGCGGCTCCCCGCCGGCGATCACCACCACCGGGGCGTCGCATTCGTCCACGGCCTCCAGGCATTCCGCGACCGACAAGCGCTGGTTCAGGATTTCCGGCGGATAGTCGATCTTGCCGCAGCCGGCGCAGGCCAGGTTGCAGCGGAACAGCGGCTCCAGCATCAGCACCAGAGGATAGCGCTTGCGGCCGAGCAGATGCTGTTTGACGACATAGGCACCGACGCGAAGCGCCTGGTTCAACGGGACGGACATGCTGGACTGGATTCCTTAAACGTCGGCGACCTGGACGGGGAATCGGAAGCGAACGTCCTCCGCCACGCCGTCCTGCAAACATATATGTGTCTCGCCGAAGCGTTGCAGCCCGTCGAGCACGCCCTGCACCAAAGTCTCGGGCGCGGACGCCCCCGCGGTAACGCCGACGGAGCTGATCCCGACGAACCATTCGGCGCGTAGCGCGTCGGCATCGTCGATCAGATAGGCCGGCTTGCCGAGTTCGGCGCCGATCTCACGCAGGCGGTTGGAATTGGAGGAATTGCGGGAGCCGACGACGAGCAGCATGTCGACATTATGCGCCAGGTCGCGCACTGCCTGCTGGCGGTTCTGCGTGGCGTAGCAGATATCGCGCACGTCCGGCCCGATGGTCGCCGGGAAGCGCTCCATCAGCGCCTGGATGATGCCGCGCGTGTCGTCCACCGACAGCGTGGTCTGTGTGATGTAGGCCAGTTTCTCCGGGTCCTTGACCTGCAACCGGCCGACGTCCTCGACCGTCTGGACCAGATGCACCTTGGCCTGGATCTGGCCGATGACGCCTTCCACCTCCGCATGGCCGGCATGACCGATCAGCACGATATCGCGGCCCTGCCTGGCGTAGCGGCGGCCCTCGTTATGAACCTTGGCGACGAGGGGGCAGGTGGCGTCGATCACCGGCAGCCCGCGTTCGGCGGCCGCCTGTTCGACCGACTTCGGCACGCCGTGGGCGGAGAACACGGTCATCGATCCGGGTGGAATCTCATCCAATTCATCAACAAATACGGCGCCCCTGGTGCGCAAATCTTCTACCACGTGCCGATTGTGCACAATTTCGTGACGAACATAGATGGGCGGCCCGAATTTCTTCAGGGCGCGCTCCACGATTTCGATGGCCCGCTCCACGCCGGCGCAAAAACCGCGGGGTTGGGCGAGGACGACACGCAGCATCACAGTCAGTCTCCGAACTAATACCGGACCGCTACGGTCGCGATTAAAACCGCACAGATATCGCAGATCGCCCCTGGCGCCGCAATGACGAAGCACCGCGTCACGAGGCAACATAGGGGCGCCCTGCACGGATAACCATGGCGGATGCGCAATCGAGCACACGCTTTCGCGACAGCCTTGATCTTAGGGGCTTGCAATGCGTGGCAATTCAGCAACAAGTGCCGGTTTCCGCTCGCGGGTTACGATGCACAATCTCCGCAAGCATGTTATCGGCGTGAAACTTGGCTCCCGTTTGGGGGAGTCGCTGACCTCGGGGCTGGCTGTGGCTTTGATGAAAATCGTATCGCCGAACGACCTGCCGGCCGAGATGGCGCGGACGGCCGCGCTTGTCGAACAGGCCCTGGACGTGTTGCTGCCGCCGGTGGAAGGCGCCGAGGGCAGGCTGGCGGAGGCCATGCGCTACGCAACCTTGAACGGCGGCAAACGGCTGCGCGGCTTCCTGGTGATGCAGACCGCGTCCTTGTTCGCCGTCTCGCAGACCTGCGCGGCGCGGGTCGCCGCCTCGGTCGAGATGCTGCACGCCTACTCGCTGGTGCATGACGACCTGCCCGCCATGGACAACGACGATCTGCGCCGCGGCAAACCGAGCACGCACAAGGCGTTCGACGAAGCGACGGCGATCCTGGCCGGGGACGCGTTGCAGACCCGGGCGTTTGAAATCCTCGCCGAGCAGGATACCCACTCCGACCCGCAGGCACGGTGCGAACTGGTGGCCGCGCTGGGCGCGGCATCGGGAGCGCGCGGCATGGCGGGTGGCCAGATGATCGACATGCTGGCCGAGGGGCAGACCTTGGACGCCCCGGCGGTGACCCGGCTCCAGGCACTGAAAACCGGCCGTCTCATTCAATACAGCGTCGAAGCGGGCGCCATCCTTGGCCGCGCATCCACCCAGGATCGGCATCTGCTGGCCGCCTACGGGCGCGATATCGGCGCGGCGTTCCAGATCGCCGACGACCTGCTGGATGTCGAGGGCACCGATGCGGACCTCGGCAAGACCGCCGGCAAGGACGAGGCGGCCGGGAAGGCCACCATGGTGGCGGTGCTGGGCGTGGATATGGCCCGCGCGCATGCGGACATGCTGGCCAGGCAGGCCGCGGCCCACCTCGAAGGATTCGGAGATCGTGCGGCTTACCTTCGCGAACTGGCGGCCTTTGTCGTCGCCAGGCGCAATTGAACAGGAGTTTTGATGAGCCCGATTACAACCCCGCTGCTCGACCGCGTGTCCACGCCGGCCGACATGCGCAATTTCTCCATCGAGCAACTGAAGCAGCTCGCGGATGAAGTTCGGGCCGAGACCGTTGACGCGGTATCGGTGACCGGCGGTCATTTGGGCGCATCCCTGGGCGTGGTGGAACTGACGGTCGCGATTCACGCGGTATTCGACACGCCAACCGACCGGGTGATTTGGGACGTCGGGCATCAGGCCTATCCGCACAAGATCCTGACCGGGCGGCGCGGCGGCATCCGCACCCTGCGCCAGGGGGGCGGGCTGTCCGGCTTCACCCGCCGGGCGGAAAGCGAATACGACCCGTTCGGCGCGGCGCATTCCTCGACCTCGATTTCCGCCGGCCTCGGCATGGCGGTGGCGCGCGATCTGAAAGCCGAGCGATACGCCGCCGCTTCCGAGGAGGAGCGCGTCGCGCAAGGGCTGGAGAACGACCAGCGCAACGTGGTCTGTATCATCGGCGACGGGTCAATGAGCGCCGGCATGGCCTATGAGGCCATGAACAACGCCGGGGCGCTGAAATCCCGGCTGATTGTCATCCTCAACGACAACGACATGTCGATCGCCCCGCCGGTGGGCGCCATGAGCGCCTATCTGTCGCGGCTGATGTCGTCGCGCAGCTTTTTGTCCTTGCGCGACCTCGCGGTGAAGATGGTCAAGCGCTTCCCGCGCGGCATCGAGCGCACCGCCCGCCGCGCCGAGGAATATGCCCGCGGCATCCTGACCGGCGGCACCCTGTTCGAGGAGCTGGGCTTCTATTACCTGGGGCCGATCGACGGCCATAACCTGGATCACCTGCTGCCGGTGCTGCGCAACATGCGCGAGGCCGAGGAGGCGGGGCCGATCCTGCTGCATGCGATCACCCAGAAGGGCAAGGGCTACGGCCCGGCGGAACGCGCGCCCGACAAATATCACGGCGTTTCCAAGTTCAACGTCATAACGGGAGAGCAGGCCAAGGCGCCTCCCGGACCGCCGAGCTACACCAAGGTATTCGGCGACGCCCTGATCGCGGAGGCTCGGCGCGACCCGGCGGTGGTAGCGATAACCGCGGCGATGCCGACGGGCACCGGCCTCGACAAGTTTGCCGCCGAATTCCCGGATCGCCTGTTCGATGTCGGCATTGCCGAGCAGCACGCCGTGACATTCGCCGCCGGCATGGCGACCGAGGGGATGAAGCCGTTCTGCGCGATCTACTCGACCTTCCTGCAGCGGGCCTACGACCAGGTCGTGCATGACGTGGCACTGCAATCGCTGCCGGTGCGCTTCGCCATGGACCGCGCCGGGTTCGTCGGCGCAGATGGATCGACTCATGCAGGCAGCTTCGATCTGTCGTTCCTCGGCTGCCTGCCGAACATGGTGATCATGGCGCCGGCGGACGAGGCGGAACTGGTGCACGTGGTCGCCACCTCGGTCGCGATCGATGACCGCCCCAGCGCCTTCCGATATCCGCGCGGCGAAGGCACCGGCGTCGTGCTGCCGGCGGTGGGCGAGGTGCTGGCCCTCGGTAAGGGCCGGGTGCTGCGGGAAGGCACCAATATCGCCATCCTGTCCGTGGGCACGCGCCTGGGCGACGCGCTTAAGGCGGCCGACGAGCTGGCGGCCCGCGGTTTCCCGGCCACCGTTGCCGACGCCCGCTTCGTCAAGCCGATCGATACGGCGCTCGTGGAGCAATTGGCGAAGCATCATGAAGTTCTTATCACCATTGAAGAGGCTGCAATCGGCGGGTTCAGCGCCCAGGTGATGCAGCATCTGGCCTGGAAGGGCCTGCTTGATAACGGCTTGAAGATCAGACCGATGATCATGCCAGACCTGTTCATCGACCACGACTCGCAGTCCAGGCAATTGAGCGCGGCCCGATTGTCGGCGCGCGACATCGTCAACGTGGCGCTCGCCGCCGTCGGCATCGAAGTGCCGGGGGCGGGAGCCACGAAAGTCCTGACATCCAGATGAGCCGGCTGACCAGGCGCGCGCTGCTGCCATCCGCCACGGCATCTGCGCTGGTTTCAACCCGGGCTGCGAACGCGCAGCCGGGCGCCGATGTCGGGCAACCGCTGGTCGCTCTGTATGCCGGGCTGGAATCGGCGATGCGGGCGGGCCACTCGGTGCCGTTCGTGCAGCGCTTCGACGCGCTGGCGCCGGTGGTGGACCGGGTGTTCGACCTGGACACGGTGCTGAGGGTGTCCGTCGGCATGCGCTGGGACTCGATGGATCCCGCGGTGCAGGCGCGGCTGCTGCACGCCTTCCGGCGCTTCACCGTCGCCACCTATGTCGCCAATTTCGACAAGTATGAAGGTGAGCGCTTTCAGGTGCTCCCGGGGTCGCGGGCCTCCGGCGCAGACAGGATTGTGCGGACCGAGATGGTTTCCGGCAATGGCGACCGCGTGCGCCTGGATTATCTGATGCGGGACGACGGCGGCACGTGGCGCGTCGTGGATGTGCTGCTCGACGGGTCGATCAGCCGCGTGGCCGTGCAGCGCTCCGACTTTCGCAAGGTCCTTGCCGGAGGGGATGCCGACGCCCTGATCGCCAGCCTGCACAAGAAGGTCGCTGATCTGTCGGAAGGTGCGTTGAGTTCGTGATGACTGTTCTGGCGAGTCTGGCTGCCGCGGTATCCGTCATCGGGCTGTTGCAGGTCTTGCTTGCCTCCCAACTGGTCCTGCGGTTCGCCCGGGCCAAACGAGCGGTACCAGCATGGCGCCCGCCGGTGACCGTGCTGAAGCCGCTGCACGGCGGCGAACCATTGCTTGAGGACGCGCTGGAGACGATCTGCCGGCAGGACTATCCCCGGTGGCAGGTCGTGTTCGGGGTTGGCGATGCCAGCGATCCGGCGGTCGCGGTTGTCCGCCGTTTGCAGACCCGGTTCCCGGCCTGTGACATAGCCCTGGTGATCGATTCCACCCTGCACGGCCGCAACCGCAAGGTTGGCAATCTGATCAACATGCTTCCGGCGGCGCGGCACGATGTCCTGGTGATCGCCGACTCCGATGTTCATGTGCGACCGGATTACCTGGACCGCCTGGTCCTCGCGCTGGCCGAACCGGGCGTCGGGCTGGTAACCACGATCTACGCCGGGTTGCCCGCGACAGAGGCTCTGCCGGCGATGAACGGCGCTATCCAGATTACCCAGAGCTTCCTGCCCGGCGCGATCATGGCCCGCGCGATCGGGCGGCAGGACTGCCTGGGCGCGACGATGTGCCTGCGGCGACAGGATCTCGTGCGCTGCGGCGGTTTGGGGGCGCTCGTTGACCATCTGGCGGATGACAATGTGCTGGGGCGGCGGGTACGCGGCCTCGGCCTGCGGGTATGTCTGGCCGATACAGTAACGCTGACCACCGTGCCGGAGGACAACCACGCCGCGCTGTTCCGCCATGAACTGCGCTGGGCGCGCACCATCCGGGTGCTGGAACCGGCGGCGTTCGCGGCCGCTGCAATGCAATACCCGCTGGCCTGGGCGTTGGCGGCGGTATTGCTGTCGGGCGGGGAACCCTTGTCCCTCGGGCTGTTTGCGATCGCCTGGCTGTTGCGCGCGATTGCAGCGGCGCGGGTGGATCGTGCTTTGGCGACACAGTGGACGGGTGAGGACAAGGCCGCGCTGGCATTCAAATGCCCGGTCTGGCTGCTGCCGGCGCGCGACCTCTTGTCCGTGGCCGTGATGGTTGCCAGCTATGGCGGACGCCAGGTGGACTGGCGCGGCTACGGCCTGCATGCGGATACTCCGGATGCAGTCGAGCCGGCGGCCCGGTTCGCTCCGATTGAGGAAATCAACGCGCGATGATGAAGACCCTGTTCCTGCACCCGCCCTCATTCGACGGTTTCGACGGGGGTGCCGGTTCTCGATACCAGGCGAAGCGCGAGATCAAGTCGTTCTGGTTCCCCACCTGGCTGGCGCAGCCCGCCGCGCTGGTGCCGGGCAGCAAGCTGATCGACGCGCCGCCGGCGCGGATCAGCCTGGAGACGGTGGTGGCGGAGGCGCGCGTCTACGAGCTGTGCGTGATGCACACCTCGACTCCGTCCTTTGCCTCGGACGTCAGGGTTGCCGAAGCCCTGAAAGCCGCCAATCCATCGCTGAAGATCGGCTTTGTCGGCGCCAAGGTGGCCGTACAGCCGGAGGAGAGCCTGGCGCAGGGCGCGGTGATCGACTTTGTCGCGCGCAACGAGTTCGATTTCACCATCAAGGAGGTCGCCGAGGGCCGCGACTGGGCGCAGATTGACGGGATTTCCTACCGTGCCAGCGAAGGTGTGATCATCCACAACAAGGATCGCGCGACGCTGGAGGATATGGACTCGCTGCCATTCGTGACCGATGTCTACAAGCGGGACCTGCGGATCGAGGACTACTTCATCGGCTATCTGCTGCACCCGTATATCTCCTTGTACACAGGCCGCGGCTGCAAGTCGCATTGCACCTTCTGCCTGTGGCCGCAGACCGTCGGCGGGCACCGGTACCGCGTGCGGTCCCCGGCGCATGTCGCCGAGGAGATCCGCCGGGCGCAAAAGATGTTCCCGCAGGTGAAGGAATACTTCTTCGACGACGATACCTTCACCGACAACCTACCGCGGGCGGAGGCGATCGCGCGCGAACTCGGCAAGATGGGTGTCACGTGGTCGTGCAACGCCAAGGCGAACGTGCCGCGCGAGACGCTGAAGGTGCTGAAGGATAACGGGTTGCGGCTGCTGCTGGTGGGGTATGAGAGCGGCAACCAGCAGATCCTGCACAACATCAAAAAGGGCATGCGGATCGAGGTCGCGCGGCAGTTCACCCGGGATTGCCACGATCTGGGGATCAAGATCCACGGCACGTTCATCCTCGGGCTGCCGGGCGAGACGCGGGACACGATCGAGGAAACCATCCGCTTCGCCACCGACATCAACCCGCACACGATCCAGGTATCCCTGGCGGCGCCGTATCCGGGTACGTTCCTGTACAAGCAGGCGGTCGAGAACGGCTGGCTGGATGCCGAACACGCGGAGTTGGTGGACGACAGCGGGGTGCAGATTGCGCCGCTGCACTATCCGCATCTGTCGCACACGGAAATCTTCGACAACGTGGAGACGTTCTACAAGCGCTTTTACTTCCGGGCGCCGAAGATTGCTTCGATCGTCAATGAGATGGTGCGCAGTCCGCAGATGATGAAGCGGCGCCTGCGGGAGGGTGTGGAGTTCTTCCAGTTCCTCAAGGAGCGTCACAAGGCGGCGTGACGATCGGTTCGGCATACTATCGTCTGCTCAAAACTTATTGAAAAGACGGGTGTTTTCGGCTAGCTTTCAGTTGCTGATTTCTGGAGGCAGCTATGGCTGACCACACGACCAAGTATCGCCCCGGCGGTGCCGAGTATCCGATCGCGGAAGATGCGGATGCGGGCCTGCTCCGGCTGGCCGAAAGCGCCGCGACCTTCATCCGGCGCCCGTCCTCGGACGCCGAAGCGGACATGCTGCGCGAAATCGACGCCATCCAGGAACGCCTGCGGGTCGGCATGCCTCAGCTTCACCGGGAAATGGACGCATTGCTTGCCCGGAATCGTGCGCAGGGTTCTTTGTAAGGGGGCTTGACCGTGCCGCGGGGCCGACGACGTTAAGTGCCGTATTAGTCCTACTTTTACTGCGTCATAAATTCAGCCCTTGTTCCGTGATCCGTGCCCCTCCGCAGCACGGGCATCGCGGCAGATGAGCGACCAGAGCGGCGATAAGCTGTCGTCTCAACGTAGCGATGGAGTTCGGGAC
>Ga0326728_10013245_pt1 | contig 17972 bp, 23 predicted proteins | sample MB3enrmetagenome_FD_207602 | JGI IMG/M metagenome (GOLD analysis project Ga0326728, IMG submission 207602) | Lab enriched peat soil microbial communities from McLean, Ithaca, NY, United States - MB31MN | ecosystem: Environmental > Terrestrial > Soil > Wetlands > Peat | place: USA: New York... | reverse complement strand
AGCCTACCTTGAAATCAATTCCATCACAAACATGCAATACATCGCATGCCCAGGCCGGGTCAACTCCAACCACGCGACGGTTTGCCGGGCGCGCCCGACGAGCCGGCTTGACGGTCCGTTCCCCCCTTCCCCTTTACCGGCCCTGGTGGGTGGCGCCCCCGGCAGGACTCGAACCTGCGACCGTCTGCTTAGAAGCTATTCAGGCCCGAACGCTGTGCTGACCAGGGATTTCGCAGGTCGGTGACGAACGAAAGTGGCTCAGTTAGATGGTGTGGAAAAGCCTTCTAACTAGGCCGGGATCGGTTCAGCGCGAACGTCCAACGTCCGCTCGACGGCCTGGTCGCCCCGCACATGCCCGGCTGGAATCAGCGTGCCCGCTGCGCGACGCGGTAGGGGCGTGTTCACGACGTAGCCCAAGATGTCGAGCGCGGTTGCACTCACGCCGAGAGCGGCAAGCTGCTCGTAAGGCAGGTAAGGCGACAGAAACTCCACGCCCAACACGGTGTCGTGGGCATCGAGGTCCACGACAACTCCGTCAGCAATCTCGGCCTGTCGTGCCGAGCGACCTTCGCTGAGCTGCGCGTAGAGGGCCCCCGCGTCAACGTCGAACGTCCATCTCATCGTCGACCTCCATCAGAGAGCCACCATGCACTTACGACCAAGTCATTATCGGTGGCCGAGCATACGACCTTTAGCCGCCTACCACCCGTCGCGATGCCAACGATCACCATGTTACCAAGGCCCGAACCGGGTTCTGGCGGCCCCAAGGGATTTCGAAGAGCCCGCTCGACGTCCTCTTCGGAGATCCCTCGAGCGGCCATGCGCTCAAGGGCATGCTCGACGTATCTCACGGATTCGGCTGCGCCAGGTTCACCCTTAGCGGCAGGGACGAGAGCGTGACGCCGTCGACGATCAAATCGACCCAGTACATGCCCTCGGAGGCGATGGGGAACGGGAACGGGAAGACGAGGTTCACCCCTGCGGCCAGCTCGGGCGCCAACACCGCGGCCTGGGCAACTCGGGCGTCGTCTCTTTGCAACCGGGCGCGCACCTCGGCGAGCACCTGATCCCTAGGGTCTCGTGCCCGGACGATGATTTCGCGCTGTTCGACGAGCTGCTCGTCAGCGCTGAATGCGACCCTGGCGGCGTACCAGATGGGCGCCGGCACGGGGAAACCGGGCACGTTGAGGATGTTGATAAACCCTCCGAGGACCGAGACCAGGCCGTTGTAGTCGTGTGCTGCGTCACAGAGGAGCGCTCCGTTGAGGATCGGCATGACGACAGTCTGCCGCGTCTCGGTGAACTCGGCCCGAGCGCGCCGGCCAGGCGTAGGCTTGCCTGAGATGCCCCGATACGCGATGGTCGCTCACATGGCGGTGCCGACGTCGAACGCGCTCAGCGGCTCACGTTTTCGACGGCCGCTGAAGCCCGTGCCGATGTCCTGGCATCTCGCCGAGATCGTCGGCGATGACATACCGAGTACCGATCCGGTTTGCGGCGGCCCGACTCTTAGGAACGGTGAGAGAGCGCCCCTCACAAGCTGGGCCTCCGCGCTCGGGCGCTGCCCCAGGTGCGAGCGCCTAGCCGGAGAGGCCGCACGAGCACAAGTCGCGATCGAGGCCGAGGGGACATAGGCGCGTCCCGGAGCTGAAGGCGAAGGACCATGCCCAAAAGGCAGCCCCGGTCGGGCATCCCTACTGCCGTGCGGCGAGAGGTTCTCGAGCGCGACGGCCACCGCTGCGTGACCTGCGGCTACTCGAACGAGGCTGACCTCGTCCTTGATCACGTCGAGTTCTGGGCTTCCGGCGGTTCCGACGAAGCCTCCAATCTCAGAACGCTTTGCTGCTACTGCAACAGGAGACGCAGCGACATGCACAGCGCCGATGACTTCCTGTCCTGGTCGGGTGAGCCCTTATCGGGCGAGGACCTCTGCTGTTTCTTCCTGCGCGGGTTCCAGTTGCCCGCCCATCCGACGCTGATCGTGCCCTCTCTTCAGGGTCTGACGAACCGATTTTCGAGACACCGCTGGATCTACGAGACGCCTCGGCGACTGAGCATCACCGATGAGGAGTTTCACAACGAGTTCCGAAGGGCCCCCAATGACTGGAACGCTCGAAGGCCCGATCTCCGTCTGCCGTTCGATCTGGAGGACGAGTGCGGCCGCCCCTGCCGCATCATCATGAGTCGGCTGGTGACCGTTGTACTGTCCTTCGACGCGGCCTCCGACACGTACTCGAAGTATCACGATTTCGCATGGGATCTGGCCCGCTCGGTGCCGTGCTACGAGCGATACCCGCCGACCCGGTAGTTAGGGCCTGTCGCACCGGGGTTGCGCTGGCACGGCAACAACGCCGCGCAGCCCTCCGGTACCGTACGCGCTTGGCCTACGAAAGTAGCCTCGCCTTTTGTGCCGCGAACTCCTCCTCAGTGAGCAGGCCATCGGCCTTCAGCTTCGCCAGCTTCGCCAACTCGTCGGCTACAGACGAGGGCGGAGCAGCCACGGGCGCTGGTGGCGGAGATTGGACGCGGCTGTTAAGGGCATCGAGGACAGGCTTCATGGCCGCCAGGACCTTCGGCTGTGGTGACTTGGTGGCGAAGCTCCAAACACTGTTCGAGGCGGTGATATGAACGTATGTGTAAGTCTCGTTCTTCTTAGCGACTAGAGCGAACACGCCAACGGCGAGTACCCGACCGGCAGTGACTCGCTTTGTGGACTGCGTGCTGATCTCGATGTCGCTGATCGTGTGCCAAGGGATCGTCACCTTGGAGCCAAAAACCCCCCCGTTGTACTGGAGTCCTCCTGCGGTCGCCTCCAGGTTCCCAACCTCGCTCTTAGTCTTGGCGCCGGAGTAGTGACAGCCAATAAGGATCCTGTACGGCTTGATCCCCACCCACCACTGCCCAGCGGCCTTGCGTCGCCCGCGCTCCGCGGCGGCGGCCATCACCTGGTTTATCAGCAAACCTCGTTCGGATAGGTCTGCCTCCAGCACTGACGCCGGAGTCGTTGGCAGATCAAAGCGCGCCGCAAAGTTGGGATTGTTGACGCTCCGTATCCAGACTCGACACGACTCCCGGGAGAGTGGCTCGACTTGCAAAGGCATTTGCTCGAACCTGGCAAATGCGTTCTTGCCGAACCCGAGATGGAGGTTCCATACGCCGTCTGGCTTGATCTCGACCGTGCCTGCGAGCCCCGCCTCTGGGACTACCTTCAAGCCTCCATCGTAGTTGGCGACTCGGTACTCACTACCCTTCTTGTCCTCCGTCATTGCGCCTGCCTCCTGCGTCATCAGAAACGCTAGCCGCGGACCTTTGGGTACGATGGGCGAAGACAACTGGCCGGCTGAAATAGGGCGACTCCCGTGAGGTATCGGCGCTACTACTCGCACGACAACCCGGACGGCAGCACTACCGTCACGAGTTACGGCCCGATCGCGACCGGCGCCGGGATCGCGTGGAAGAGCGCCTTCGGGACGGCCTTCATCTTCTTCATCGCCTTGGCCCTGCTCAATCCCTGGTCGCCCGGTTCGACTGCCGGCACCTGGTGGTGCGTGGCCTGGGCCTGGGTCGGCTTCTGCTTGCACGTCCTCCATCAGGTCCCGGGCAAGAAGGCCAAGCAGCCGGAATCCGCCGAGCAAGAGAGCCGTCAATAGTCAGAGGCTCTACCTCGGACAACATCGCGTGACAAGCCTTCTGTAAAGTCCTTTTCTCAAGGGGTCTTTGTTGGTTGCATTGTGCGGGCCGCGGCGCGATACTCCAACCGAGGGGGGACGAGTGCTCCCGGGACCGTACACGCGACCCCGGGAGCTGGCAGGCCTGTGAAGGAGGCCCCCATGCGCAAGGCTACCGACTCCCCTAGCAGCGACGACGCCACGGTTCGGGCGAAGGTCCTCGAGCTCGTTGACGGTCGGGGTAACGTCTGTCTGCGGCTCCAAGCCGGCCAGGACGGCCCAGAGCTGACGATCCCGGCGGACCCTACCGTGAGCCGCGAGACGATGACAGCAAGCCTCAGGGTGCTCACCGGGGGCTCCTACAGCGCCATCCGGTCCATCGATGAGCGCGTGTCCGACCTCGAGGAGATCCTTGATCTGTTCGGCGACGCGGCCCACGAGAGGCGCACCAGGTGAGCGAGATGACCGTGGGCCGGGCGGTGCTCGAGTACGTCCAGGCCCGCACTGACCGGCAGGAGATCAGGCCGGCCACCGTGTACCGCTTCCGGGAGATCCTCGGCCTGTTCGCCTCGGAGGTCGGGCGCGCTCGCCCCCTGTCGTCGGTCACCCGGAAGCACCTGGACGAGTGGGTCAAGGCCATGGGGCTGCGCCACCTGGCCCCGCGAACGATCAGGCTTCGCATCGGGACCGTCCGCGGGCTGTTCCGCTGGGCTGTCATCGAGGGCTACGTGAAGAAGGACCCGACGCTCAGCCTGCGGCAGCCCAAGCTCCCCCGGCAGTTGCCGCGCGGGATCAAGGACGATCAGGTGACAGCGGTGCTCGAGCAGTGCCGGGACAACCGGGAGCGCCTGGCCGTGCTCCTGATGCGCCGGGAAGGCCTCCGGGCTATCGAGGTGGCGAACCTGGAGCTGGCGGACATCGACGGCGACGAACGTTCCATGATCGTGCGCGGCAAGGGCGGACACGAGCGGGCTCTGCCGATTGTCGATGAGGTGTGGGCGGCGCTCGAGACCTACCTGGCCGAGCGCGGAAGGTTCGACGGCCACCTGCTCCAGGCCTACCGGCCGAGCTACGCGCACGTTGACGACGGGATCACCGCGAGGTACGTGGTCCGCCTGGTCGGTGATGCGTTCCGCCGTGCCGGCGTCAAGGCGAGCGGCCATGCCCTCCGACACACCTTCGCGACCGACCTGCTCCGCAACGGGGCGAACCTACGCGACGTGCAGACGGCCCTAGGGCACGTCTCGATCAGCACCACGCAGATATACCTCGGCTTCACCGTCGTCGGCGACCTCCGGGGCTTCATGGAGGGCAGCCGGCGTCCCGCCGCCTAGGTCCGACTGTAAACGGGTTTACAGTCGCCCGGCCCCGGGGCCATAGACGCGAAGAAGGCCCCGACACCCGAGTTGGGCGCCGGGGCCTTCTCTTTCGTTTTAGGCGGGACCCTCCTGCATTACTGCGGTAGGGTCCAGGGGCTCAACTGTCACATTTGTGACAGTTGCCAGGACTCAGCTCATCGAACCTGCCTTGAGTCGGCGAACAAGGTCCGCATCGTGGGCTGCGAACGCCTGCTTGAGCGCCGGGGTGAGAGAACCCGGGCCGGTGCCGGCGGGCGCCTGGACGGTCACCGTGTAGTGGTTGGTCATCGTGATCCCCCCACCGATGCCTCCGTGGCCGGCGAGGCTGGCCGCCGAGGGCGTGAGGCTGTTGAGCGAAGAGACCATGGCCGACTTGGCCAACGGAGCAGCGCTGCGGATGCCCTGGGCGAGACCGGCCATGAGGTCCGAACCGATGGCGGCGTAGACCAGCGAAGGCGACTGGGTTTTCGTGGTGGCCTTGGTTGCCGCGGTAACCGCGTTCGCCGAGGCCACCGCTGCTGCCACCGCCTGTGCAGTGCCGGCCTGGATCCCCCGCGCGAGCCCTTGCATCAACTGCACGCCGAGGCTTTGCATCAGTGGCGGGAGAGTCTTCATGTAGCTCGACATCTGCCCCCAGAGAGTGTGGAGGTAGTTGAGGACGGCATTTGCCCGGCCCTTGTCCTCGAGGCCTTGCTTGAATCCCTCTATGAGCTGCTGGCCCATCACGATCATGTCCCGGGAGGGAGAGAAGACGTGCCAGATGCTCTTGAAGAACCCGAGCACCTTGCTGCCGATCCCCTTCACGGTCCTCTCGACACCGCCCAGGGCGCCGGTCAGGCCGTGCACAAGACCCTCGAGGAGGGCCTTGCCGGCGTTCACCAGCAGGTTGCCCAGGTTGCCGAGGGCTCGCAGGATCTTGCCCGGCAGGCCCGAGAAGAACGAAACAACGGCGTTCCACCCCGTTCTCACGTCGGCCAGGACGGTGCGCCAGTGCATCGCCAGGAAGGCGACCATCCCCCCGATCGGCCCGGTGATGAGGAGCATGGCGGCCGGGACGACGATGCCGAGGTGACCGCGTATCCAGCCCCAGGCGTCGGCGACGCCATGCTCCATGGCGTGCCAGATCCCATCAAGGAAGTGCCACGTAGCGGTGGCGACGTTCTTGACCGTCGTCCATGCCTCTCGCCAGTGCTTGACAAGTTCGATGATCCCGGCCACGAGGCCGGCCACACCGAGCCCGATCCCGGCGATGACCGCCACGATCGGGACGGCGTCGAGAGCCCACATGGCGATTGTCAGGCCACCGACCGCTACGGCGCCGGAGATCATCAGGCCGCGGAGGACACCGAAGTGCTTGGTGAGCTCATAGACGCCAGCCGCGGCGATGAACAGGCCAGTAGTGGTGAGCAGCTTCTGTGCGACGGTCAGCTCTTCCGTGGACACCATGAGCCCCGTCGTGGTCTCTTTGGTGACGAGCATGGAACTGGTCAGCGCGCCCAGGGCGCCCCTCACGGCGGTGAACGCGGCTTGTAGCCCGGTCACCTTGCCGAGAGCTCCGAAGGCCTTCTGCAAGAGGCCGGCATTGGTGGTCGCCCCGGTGAACAGCGGTCCGAGCACCTTCATTCTCTCCGCGATCATCGTGAGGCCGAGGACGTAGGCGCCCCCTGGCACGCGGTTAATGAGGTTGACGAGGCCTCCGAGAGCCTTGGCGAGCTGTGCGACCACCGAAACGCAGAATGGGGCGATGAGCAGATAGGTCCGCGTGAAGGCCGTACCGAGCGCCACGACGGCTTGGATGAGGTTGATCACCTCGGCCTTGTGCGTGGTGAACAGGCTCGAGAGGGAGGTACCGCCGGCGGTGGACTCGATGGCCTTGTGGAGCTGCTGAAGATCAGTCGTCAGAACCTTGATGATCCCCGACCCAAGACCGGCGCTCTTGCCGAAGATGGCGGCCAAGTCGACAACCACCATCTTGGCGAACTCGTCCCAGGTGTGGAACAGGTTGACGAGCTTTTCCACCTCTGTGGCCCAGCGGTCCCAGCCCTTCGGCGTACTGAGGTGAGCGAGGCCTTTCTCGATGTCCGCCATCAGGCCGCCCGTGCGGGGAGTCAGCAAGCCGATGGTCTTCATGACGAGCTCGACGGCCTGGTCAAAGGCCTTCGTGGCGGCGGGCAGGTCCTTGGAGAACTTCGTCTCGATCTCGTTGAAGATCCCGAGACCACCGTGGCGACTGTCGAGCCAGTCGAACAGCGGCCCGAGTGCCTTTTTGATGGTCACCATGTTCTCCGCGGCAAACTTGCCGATGGACGGCAGGTATCCCTCCGCCATTTGGATCACGGAGGTGATGATCTGAGCGCCGGTCTTTTCGGCGGGCCCGGTGAACTTGTCGAACATCGTCTTGAAGCCCTGGGCGGCCTCGGCCGCCTGGACGACGGCCGCGCGTGCGACCTGGTTGAAGCCCGACAGGTCGTACTTGAGCTGGTTCGTGGCGTCGGCGGCCTCGGAGCTGTTCTTGCCGTACACCGCGATGGCTCGGCTGAGAGCGCTCATATCGCTGGAGACGGTGTGAATGTCGCCCATGGCCTGACCGGTGCCGGCCAGGTCGGTCAAGAACCCGACTCCGCCGACAGCCATGGACGTGCCGGCCAACATCAAGCCGCCCAGGCTGGCGCCGATCGCCGAGCCGATGATGCCGACCATCGTTGTGAGTACGTGCTCAAAGCCAAAGCCGGCAATGCCGGCGATGGTCCCGAACGACGCCAGGCCCCCGATCCCGCCGCCCATGCCGAGCTGAGCGAAGATCCCGCCTGCACCGGCTGCGCCGGCAGCACCTGCCCCGGCAAGGCCCGCGGCTCCCGTGACGCCGAGCCCGATGCCCATGGAGAGCTTCGTCTCGTCTATGAGGGCGCGCAAAGCAGCGACCTTGGCGAGCGCGGCCTTCACGTTGGCATCGACAGGCACGGTGGCGGCGCCCATCGCCAGGACCTCACCGTGGAGCAGGGCGACCTTGCTCCAGAAAGGCTTCGCGTCCGCGCCGAGAGGCACGTTTCGTGCGGTGGTGACTAGCTTGAGCAGCTCAGCCTTGACCGTCGCGAGATCGGCCTGGAAAGGCTTGGAGTTGGCCCCAATGGGGACGTCGTGTGTGCCCTTCTCGAGGTCGCCCAGGAGGGACTTCACCTCTCCGACTACGGTGATGAAGGGCTTGGCGTTGCCCAGGAAGTCGATGACAACTGGCGGCAGGTAGCCGGCCATTGGAGTTACCTCCCGACGTCGGCGAGGCTAAACACGCGGTCTAGCTCGGGCGCGAGCTTCTCGAACATGGCGCGCCAGTCGCGCCCCGCGGTGACGTAGATCGGCTCCAGGTCAACGTCTTCGCCGAACAACTTGAGATCGATAAGGCCGGTGAGATGCTCGTCGCGGTCCATCATCACCGCGTCGATGATGTCCAGTTCCCGACTGAGTGTCTCGAACACAGCCCGCCAATCGGGGCCAACCTCGGCGACGATAGCCTCTAGATCGACCTCGTTACCGAACACATACAGCGTTACGTTATCCACGATTGTCTCCCGTTCTTAGCAGCGCAAGGCGCTGGCCTTCTGCTGTCAATCTCTCAAGCTGCAAGGCAGCATGTTGGCCGCGTACACTCGCGGCCATGCCTAGATCTCTGGCGATTTTGGCGTGTCCTGCGGGATCAAGACCGCAGTCCTGTCCGCACTTCTGCGCCAATGCGTCCGCGCCTCGCGCCTCGGCCCAAAGGTACGGCCGAACAGCTTCGACGCCATCGCTCTCGACCTTCTCCATGATGAACGTATGTAATAGGAGCGCCCTAGCCTCGGCCCTTGTGTACCTTTGGACGGCCTCCATAAAGGCGTCGTCCGCCAAATAGGGATAACGCTCAAGCAGCAGCTCGCGTATTTCGAGCGCCCGCGCACTAATCGTGCGATCGCTAAATGCGCCGTGCCGCAGGCTTAAAGTGTGACCGGGCTGAAACGGTGGCCAACTGTAATGCCGCGCCGGTGATGGTTCTGTCACCGGAGTGCCATCACGGCGCTTCTGATCACTCACCGGGGATACCCCTTGACATCGAGATGACCGTCAGCGAAGTCGCGCTGGCGTTGCCGGGCCTCGCGGCGTGCGATCATGACGGCGGTTCTCTGCTGCGCGATCTCTACCGCCCGGCGCTGCGCTTCTGCCTCAGAGGCCTCTAGGTGGTCAGCGGTACGGTCGATCCACCGGGCCAAACGAGACAGCCAGCTAGGGCGGCGAGCGACTGTCTCAAATGAGACAGTCGAGCCCGAGCCCGTCGCCAGCCCGGCAGTCGCCTCCCGGCGTGCCTCGATGGCCCAGAGATCGCGCTCTGCCTGGCGTGCTGCCCGGCTCATCGGATCGCCATCGCTTTCTTCCAGGCGGCGAAAGTGGCCTGGCCGCCCTCCAGCCGATACACCGCATACCCGGCCTCGATCGCCTTGGCGACGCTGGTACCGCCAGCGAGGAGGATGCTGCGCATCTTTGCCTCGGCGAGGGCTTGCGCGGCTTCTTCTTTCACCGCGGGCGCGGCCAGGGTCGGGCTCGCAGCGGTCGCCTTCACCGTCGCTGCGGCTTGCTGGAGCGCGTCTCGGGCCTCAGCTAGGCCCTGGCGGAGCGCTGCCAGTTCCTTTATCTCGGCCTTCACAACCGGGTCACCGGCCTGCCATCTTTTGTATGACGCCAAAAGGCTTCTGCCACTTGGTGAATCCGGGTGCGGGGCTCTGCCCTCTTTTTCGAGTTGTAGCAGTTGCTCACCGCGGACGCGGTCGCGGACTTCTTGGCTGGTGTTTGCCATTATCGGCCTCCGATCCTGTCAACGGTCGGGCTCGGCGACCGCGACGACATGGACTCTTTTGCCACGGGATCTGCCAACAGCTTCACCACTGGCGCGGGCGGCGTGGCCGGTTGTGGACCCCTCTCCCGTCGAACCGCTTCGAGCTGCTCTTGCAAATCCTGGGCAGTTGGCTGCCTGGACTCGCGGCGGGCCTGGGCCTGGACACGTTGCATCGCTTCCGCATACTCGGGCTGAGCCATGATCGCCCGCGCCCTCTCGGCGGCGATGAACCTGTCAAGAAAGCGGCCGTTCTTCTGGTCGTTCTCGATCGTGCTCGCCCCGCCGCTGATGTCGACTGCGCCGAGGCCGGCCAGGCTCTCCCGATTGCGCTCTGTGGCGCTGTTCGCAGGTACGGGCCGCCACCCAGGAGGCTGAGCGGCACCGCGTGCCGCGGCGACAGAGACCTGTCGCTCGAGCTCTAGACCCTCTTCCATGGTGACTTTCTTCACGGCGTCGGCGCCCATGCGGGCGGTGGCAGCCTTGACGGCACGGCCGGCCGGGCTGTCGGGCGATAGCGGCCGGCCTGCCTTGGCTGCCAAGATGGAGGCCCTCACGAGGTTGCGGTCGGCCTCTTCCTGCGTGCGTGGTTGCATGATTTTCCTTTCGTGTAGGTGAGGCTCCGAGACCTAGAAGCTGCCGACGCTGAAGCGCCGGCAAACGGCGGACTCCAACGGCGCTAGCAACGCCGAGCAGGCCGTGGCGCGCTGTTGGGCAGCGATAGCGCCCTCCAGGTCGAGCAGCTCGAGTGCCCGGTCTCGATCACTTGCGGCTTGGGCGGCAACGTTCGAGATCTGCGACCTCAGGGCCTTATAGGGACTGATCTGGGCATCCCGCTGTTGTCGCTGTTGCTGCCGGGCGAGGATGGCGGCCTTGGCGTCGTGCTCTTGCTCTTCGGCAGTCGGCCTCCGATTTGCCGCGGCGACCCTGGCGGCCTGCTCCTCATCGGCCTGTCGGCGACGTTCGAACTCAGCGGCAACGCGTTGGCGCTGGGTTCGGTGTTGCTCGGCGGCCGGATCTTCCGTTCTGCGAAAAAGGGACATTGGTCTTCTCCTTGGTTGGTGGGTTGCGTCTAAGTGCGACTTGTGCTTGGCCGGCGTGGCACCCGCGCCGGTGCCACGCCACGGTGAGCCAACACCGCCGGGGCGAGCCCCGGAGCCACCGATCATCACGGGAGTGGATCGCGATGACCGGGTTTCTCGGGTCCCAAGAAAGGAGGAGAAGGACCCGAAACCTGGTGGGCTCGGCGGGCGCCGGGGAGGACATGACTTCTCCCCGACGCGCGCCTCCGAAACAGAACCGGTACCCTCCGGGACCGGCGAGCCTCCTGGTGCCCGGCGTGAGCGGACCGGCACCAGGGATCCCTGGGCGCTCAGCCCGGGACGGGAGTCTCGACGAAAACTCCGTCCCAGGCCCTCGCCAAAGCGAGAGCTGGTGGTTGTCGACACCAGCGAGCGCACCAAACCAGCCCGGACGCCAAGGAACGTCGGAGCTGGCCTTCCTCCCGCGGGGTGAGCGCCCGCGAGGAGATTGTGAACGATGGCCTAGAGGCCCCTAGAAGCCCCTGGCGGCCCTCAGCCGGCCGAGCCGTCCAACTCGTCGCCCTCGTCGTGGTAGTAGGGCCGGCGTGCCCAGGCGGGCCGTAGCGGCTTGCCTAGGCAGGCGGTGCAGCGCCGAAGACCACGCTTTGGGAGCGGCTTGCCACAACGGACACAGGTGGCCGACGTCGCGGTGGTGACCGCGGTCGTTGTCGTGGTGGCGGTCATGTAGAACCTCCTCTTCGATCCCGTCCATCCCAGCGGGGACGACAGTCGCCTTCGGGGCGAGCGGACGCGTAGCGGGTCGTGATTTGCCATCCAGGCCGGTGATGCGCTCGGGGGTCGCCGGCCGAGCCGACACAGACGCTTGCGGACTTGCGACACGCTCGGGCTCGGGCGAACCCTGTGAAGCGGTCGGTTCCGGGCTAGTGGCCGACTTCGGCTCAACTGAGTATTTTTGCTCAGTTGCAGCGAGAACATTCCTAACCGTTCCCTGACTCAGGTCAACAGCAGAGGCAATCGCGCGCTGAGACAACCCGGCTGCCCGTAGCTCGGGGATGAACTCACGGGGAACGTGGATGCCCTCGCCGGAAACTTCGTCCCGGCTGGGACTAACTTTCTCCGCGGGCCTGCCGGGACCTGCCGTCGAGACCAACGATCCGGCTCGGAGAGTCAGTCGAGGCGGTCGGTTCCGAGCTAGTGAGGGACTTCGACTCAGTTGGAACATTTGTTACAACTGCCAGGTCACGCCGCACCGTCGTGTGACTCACCCCGGCAACTGGAGCGATAGCGCGTGACGACAGCCCGGCCGCACGCAGCTCGGGGATGAACTCACGGGGAACGTGGATGCCCTCGCCGGTGCAGTAGGCGTCCCAGGTGTCGTAGCCCTCGAACTCCCATACCCGGCCGTAGTAGGCCTCCACGGCGTGCGCTGTGAGAGTGGAGCAGTCCTGCTTCAGGAGCCGCGTGGCGGGGTAGGACTTGCCACTGAGACCAACGATCCGGCTCGGAGGCTCAACTGTCAACTGGTTGACAGTTGGATCAGTTGCCTTGTGAAGATCCTTGTGCACCTGCGTCCGGCTCACACCGACCGCGCCGGCGATGGCCCGGAGGCTGTGGCCCTCGGAGCGGAGATCCACGACAATCCGGCGACGCTGCTCTACGGTGAGGCGCTGCCGCCATCGTCAAGAGCGGCGGCCTGCGTCAGGCCGCGGCTGAGGCGAAGGACCGGCAGCGGGAGGCTGGGCGCCAGTTCGGCGGCCAGAGCGCAGCGCCTTGATGGCTTGCTCGAGCGTGTCGGCCAGGACCGACGCGTTGCCCTGAGCGACGCTCTGATCCAAAGCGGCGTCCGTGTTGCCAAGGAGTACGGCGGCCTCGGCGTTGCTCTCCGCCGTGGCGACGATCCAGCGGGCCTGCGCGAGCAGGGCCTCGAGCTCGGCGATGCGCCGGCTCGTCTCGTCAGCGTGACGTCTGAACTTCTTCACGGTGGTCTTGCCCTTTCTCCATCATCTGGGCCGGGATTTGAGGGGCTCCAGGTGTTCGATTTTGAACAGTTGGGCGGGCAATCTCCGTCATACGTGGCGGGATTTTCTGCACTTAGCGCGGTGGTGGATTTGCTTCGCCGGGATCTTTTCTGTCCCTCAACAGCTCGAGACCAACTGCTTGTGCGTTATCTCCATGCAGATTTGTGCTCTGAGCAGGGACAATGCGTGAGGGTGCCGGGCACAGGGGAATAACTGCACCCGTGAGGCCCTCGTGCGCGCGCATCAACTTGCCCTCCAGGGCTACCGGCACAGGGAGGCCGGGCGTGCAGGCTCCAGCCACCTGCACGATCACCAGCACTACGGTGACCGCTCCGCTACCTCGGCGAAGAAGCGATCAAGCTCATGGTCGGGAAAGTCGAACTCACCGTCACTCAGCCCTTGTCGGCTGTGCTCGGTATAGAAGTACTCGAGCTCGGCATCGTCGTGATCGCACTCGCGGTCGTTGTGCCTGCCGAAGAAGCGAGCAAGCTCAGTGTCGAGAAAGTCGAACTCGCCATCGGTCGGACTTATTTCGTTTATTACGTTTCTTACGTAGCAGGGTACCGAGTCGTCTTCGACCTTCTTACTTATTACGTACGACACACTCGGAGCAACCGTCGGAGCAACCCTTTTTCCTGTTTCTCCTAATAAAGCCCTTTTTACGTTATTTACGTAACCATCTGAGTCATTCTGACCGGCCTGGGCGGCGGTCTGTGCGTTACGTAATAAGTAAGAAGGGTCGGCGCATCGCAGGACAACCCGCGGGCGGCCGGCTGTCGGTACCGAGTGCTCGTCTACAAGGCCGCGGCGCATGAGGAGCTGGCGAGCCTGAGCAAGGCGCTCGCCACTGATGTTGGACCCGAAGATCCTGTTGACCTCCGTCACGCTCAAGCCCTTGGAACCGGCTGACTCCAGCTCGGCCAGGATCCGGTCCGCGATCGCATCCCCCGTCAAGTTGCCGAAGATGGCCGCGGCGCTCGCCCGGCAGTAGTCCCAGACGGCCTCGGCGGCAAGGACGTGCTCGAGGTCGATCTGGCGACACCCGTCCATCAGGGCGTAGGTGACGCTCAGGCGGAGCACATGGGCTGTATCCCGGGCGATGACGGCACCTAGGAGACCACCCGGATCATCCCCGGCCAGGCGGACGTACAGCTCAGCCCAGTAAGCCTCGGCTTCCGGGGTGCGGTGCATGATCCCGACCCTGCGGCTCAAGTCGAGCGCGTTCCTGAAGCTGCGGGCGAGCTCGGCCAGCTCGGACTCGTCAAGGTTGCCACCACCAGGCAGGAGCTTGCTCCGGTGGGCGGACACGATCAGGAAGCGGTTCAGGAGCCCGCCGTAGACGTCGGACTCGGCAACGCGAGCCAGCAGCTCCGCCTTAGTGATGTGGCCGAGCACCACGAGGTGCGCGCCTGAGGCGATGGCGGTGCCGGCCCGGGACCGCACCTGGAGGCGGTCACCATCCCAACCTTGGCGGAGCAGGCTCGAGAGTGTCGAGCCCTCGCGTTTGGACACGGCCAGAATCCTGGCGAACTCGCTTTCGACCACGAGCAGGCGCTTGTCGACGGGTGCCTCATCTTCACCAGGATGCGGGGCGCACGCGTCGACAAGTGCCTCCCCGGAGCCGAACCCGGACACGATCCTCTCGTTCATGAAGGTGTGGTCGACCATGGCCGGCACCTGCCGTGCCCGTGCCCACGCTGTCCCCTTGCGGGACTTCGAGGTGTCACCGACGATCAAGGCGTTAATCCGTGCGGGATGCTGTGCACCATCGGCAAGAGCGTGCGGGCCGGCACCACACATGGCCCCGAAGACACTCAGGGTGCTCACGAGGATGGCGGCCGGGTCGGCTTCGCTGTGAGGCTCCAACTTGCGGGTGATCCGGCCAGCGAGCCCATGGAAGGCATCCTCGGCCATCTCGGGATGGGCGGCACGCGGCACCTGCGGACCGGATCTGTTCCGGCCTGCCACGAGAGCCTCGAAGGCCGCGGCTGTGGCCCCGTCCTCATGGATTACCGGTGGCTCCGGCGCACGCGGGGCGTCGGCATCCTCGAGCATGGCCTTGGCCGCCACGAGCTCCCGCCAGTCAGTGGTAGCAGCCTCGGCCGCGGCCAAGTGCTGGCGGGCCTCTGAGGCCGACATGGCGAGGACCCCGTCCTTGTCTGGCGATCTCATCGCGCGCCTCCCCCTTCATCGATGGGTAGCGGGTAGCGCAGAAGGTCGCGAAGCCATTGCGGCACCTCCGGTAGCGGCTCATCGGCTGCGATCCACTGGAAGCCCTCAGAGGGCAGGGACCGGACGTCGGCATAGCTGGTGGCGGCGACCCAGGCACAGCCCGGCACGACACTGTCGCGACTACCTTCCCCGGCGGGCTGGAACAGGTAGCGCGCCCCGCTCGGAGTCAAGAAGACCGGGCCGATGAGCAGCGCTGAGTAGTGCTCCAACACCGTGGCCAAGCTCTCGAAGCCGACCCTGCCGGTGACAACGAGCGCGTCGACCATGGCGAACTTGTCGGTCATCCTGTCGCCTTCTTTCCTGCTGCCCTGGCACGCCTGGCCTCGCCGGACTTCAAGCCGAGCATGGCGTAGTGGGCTGACTTGAGGTTCTTGATCCGCCGGCCTCGTTCTGCCGGCGACAACTTCAGGTCGGGATCGACAAGGCTCGCGAACCGGTCCTCGAGTGCTCGCCTGGCGGGCGCCGTTGCCGCGGTGCGGTCCGGCTCAAAAGCCCAGCGAAGATTTGCATTACTGCGGCCGACGATCTGTCGGCGGGATGCGCTGGCGCGTGACATCAAGGGCTCCTTCTGAAGGGGGAGCAGAGGCGCGCCGCGACGAGGGGTCTCTGCATTGTGATTTACACAGAGACCCGCGCGGCCGGGCCGTTACGCGAAGCGGCGCCCCGAAGGGCGCCTGTTTGTTACCTGTCGGCTATCGACAGATACTAGAGAGGTATCAGATCAGCGGGTCCGACGTCCCACTGTGAGCCGGGGTGGGCGTGGCTTTCCGCCGTGCGTGCGGCGGTACTCGTAGCACGCGGCACACAGGGTGCCTCGAGGTTTTGCTTGGTTCCCACAACCGTCGGCGCACGGCACAACTGCGGGCTCTGCTTCTGTGATGGTCAGCTTCGCTACGCCGCGGTCGCGCTCGGCCTCCTGCTCGAACCACTCCTCGTCGAGACCGAGGTCGCGCGCCCACTGGGGGCGGTCGTCCAGGTCGTCGTCGTCCTCGAAGCGGAAGCTCGGCCTCCTTGCCCGGGCCCCGATGGAGGGCGTGCAAGGAAGTGGCGCCTCATCGCGAAAAAAGTCGCTGGCGTCGAGGTCGTCGTCGTCCTCGAGATCCGGTTCTTGTAGATGTGCGTCAGGGTCGGGGTTGTGGGCGTCGTATCCGCGTCCGTACATCTTCTCGAGCTCCCGCTCGGAAAAGGCGCGTGGCGCACCCCGTGTCGGCTTTGGCGGCGGCTGTCGGGTCTCCGCACTCGGTGCTGGCTGACCCTGACGCCATGTTCGGCGCCACTCCTCTGCGCGGGCGGCGTGAACATCGAGGTCCTCTCGCTCTACCGGACCGATGACCCGGGGCGGCTCGCGCAGCGGTGCCCGGAGGTCGGCGGGAGCGTTCTGCGCCAGCCACTCCCGTGCGTCTGCCTCCGGCTGAAACTCCGCGGTTGTTATTTTACCGGGCACGCCAGCCGCCTATAGCGTTTGGCCGAACACCCCCTACTTATTCCGTACATTTTCTGGAACACCCCTGGTCAGGGGCCTGCCGAAGGACTGGCACCTACGGCGCTCTCGTCAGAATCGGTCCCCCAAGGCCATCCGGTGGTGATCAGACGCGGTCGCCCAGAGCGGCGCGCCGGTGGGCCGCACGAGCACGCTCGTCGGCGGCACTCTTGCCGTAGCGGTCGAGCATTGTTCTTGATTTCCATCCAAATAGTCGCATCGCGTCGCCCTCGCTTTCGCCTGCGGCCAGCCAGGTATGGGCAGCCGTGTGACGAAACTGGTGTGGGTGCACCCGCTCAATGCCGGCGGCATCGCATCGGCGCTCGATCATCTGTTCGATGCCGCTGGCGGTCAGGGCGCCTTTGTGGGCCAGCCACAACATCGACGACTTAGCCTGCGGGTGCCGTGGGCGCAGGCGGAGGTACTTGTCGAGCGCCTTACTGGTCTTCGCCCCGAACGGGATGCTGCGCGTGACGCGCCCCTTGCCGGTCACGACGAGCACGTCTTGTGAGAGGTCGACGTCGCTATCCGCTTTCGGGTCCGGCGAATAGCGGAGCCCCACGCACTCAGCCAACCTGACACCGCAGTCGAGGAACACTCGGATGATGGCCTCATCCCGGCGGTCCTCGAAGCTCGGCCCGCCGCAGGTCTTGAGAAGCTTCTTGAGATCGTCGTCGAGCACGATCGGCACCGGGACCTCGTCCAGCTTGGGGGGCTTCGTGTGTTCCATGGGGTTCGTCTGGAGCTCACCCTCCTCGATGAGCCACCGGATGAACTGCTGGACGGCGCGGTATCTCACGCTCCGAGTCGTTGACTTGTAGCCGTGCTCGCGCTGGTCGGCCATCCAGGTCTCGATCGTGTCCCGGGTGATTCCGTCGACGGTGGTGATCCCGAGCTTGTCACGACAGAAGGTCTCGAAGATGCGGGCGCTGTCGATGTAGGTCCTGAGGGTACGCGGACTCTTGTCGGCCCGGAGTGATCGCTCCCAGCTCGGGATCAGAACCTGCAAGGTCCCGTACCCCACCGCGGACTCGAGCTTGGTTGGCATGATGGATACCTCCTCGGAGGGGTGCCCCAAGCGCCTCTCCGAGGACTCATATTAGATGGTGTGGCAACGCTGTGCAAGCATCTGCCAGGGCAAGTTATTTGGTCTCGCCCTGGTAGCGCCCCCGGGAGGACTCGAACCTCCGACCGTCTGCTTAGAAGGCAGCTGCTCTATTCCGCTGAGCTACGGGGGCCTTGCTTGGGCTCGGTGACTCCTGCAAGCGTAGGTGATCTCGGAACCTGTACCGGTGGAAGGTCCGTCACCGCTGCA
>Ga0326728_10013243_pt1 | contig 17975 bp, 13 predicted proteins | sample MB3enrmetagenome_FD_207602 | JGI IMG/M metagenome (GOLD analysis project Ga0326728, IMG submission 207602) | Lab enriched peat soil microbial communities from McLean, Ithaca, NY, United States - MB31MN | ecosystem: Environmental > Terrestrial > Soil > Wetlands > Peat | place: USA: New York... | reverse complement strand
CGATACTCCGTGCGGACATAGTCGTAGCCTTCCCGCACCCCGAAGGCATGATAAAGCAGACTTTGACTCACTCTCCCAGCCTACCCGCCCCACCCAAAAGAACAAACCTCGGGGATGAACCGGAATTTCTCGACCGTCGAGAACTCGATCGCGCCCATCCCGGAACGTTCGGCGATCTCATTGATGACCTTCCGCGCCTGAGCCTCAGTGAAGTTCCCATCCCGTGCTCGCTTGGCAGCTTCATCCCAGGCGAGGCAGATTCGCATGGCCTCGTCCCGGTCGGTCTTGCCAGTGCTCTTCTGGTCACGCGTCCCATCTGGGAGCGTGAAACAACAGACCCACTTATTACTGCCGGGGCGCTTGCGCAAACTAGCCATACATGACAACAATACTAACAACATCGCTGATGTCCAACGATATTCTTTTATGTTGATTACCAGCCAGTTATGTATGGCGATGTCCCAGGGTACGAAGTGCAGGTTCAAGTCCTGCTATGCGCACCATTCCACCAGTCTGGGAGGACTGAGGGTTGAGTGACCACGGTTTCACGCAAGAACCACGGGCTTTTTTGCAGTCGAGAGCCAAGTTCGAGCCGAAGGTTTTCGAGGCGAGATCCCCCTTCTCTTGGCTGGATCCGAACCAGGCGCTCGGTTGCGAGTGAATCCCCGGCTCGGCGTGGCACCGCGTCCCGGAGCGTGACCAATCCTCTGGCAAATGCAAACCGAGTCAGGCCCGCTACGCTGTGGATGGCGAGCTTCCGCATGGTTCGATGCCGATGGGTCTCCACGGTGCGAACGCTGACATTGAGATTATGGGCAATTTCCTTGTTGCTGAGACCCTCCGCAATCAAAATTAGCACTTCCCGATCTCGGTCAGTCAGCTTGCACACGTCCGGTCCGTAGGCATCCCGCTGGACAACCTGTTTGAGTGCCAGATGAGCGATCTGCGGACTGAAGTAGCACTCACCGGCGATGACCGTCTCAATCGCCTTCACCAACTCTTCAGGCGATGCGTTTTTCAGCACGTAGCCCCGAGCGCCGGATTGGACGATACGGGATATATACTCCGCCCGCTGGTACATGGACAGGATCAGCACCCTGATGTTCGGTAACTCTTCATGCAGCGCCTCGGCCACGGACATGCCACTCGTCTGCGGGAGGTCGATATCCAAGAGCACAACATCCGGCAGGAGTTCTTTGGCTTTGGTCACCGCCTCAAGACCATCGGCCGCTTCCCCGACGATGAGCAGATGCTCGTACCGCGCCAGGCAGAAGCTAATGCCCCTACGCACGACGGGATGATCATCCACGACCAATATTTTGGTGCGGCTTCGCATTTTGCTCGACCCTCTACACCACAGAGGCACTCTTGCTCTTATCGCCAAGTGTGGGCGGATCCCGAAAGCCCGCCAATCGGGGCAATGCGCGGTCTTGATCCCGGTGGAATTTCGGAACACAGCCCGAGGGATTCCCCGGGAGGAAGAGGTTGGAAACCCACCACCCGCCCAAGGCGACGGTCTCAACCAGATCAACAGACGCCCCTTCATGTCGCCAGTAAGTCGGTGAATAGCCTTTGTGCAAGGGGTAAACCCTGAAGGTTCTTAGTCAACTTTTGCCGGCGAGGCAGGCTGCCCGGGAAACCTCAGCGCCGTGGAAGGGTGGCACAGCCTCAAGACTGGCTAGCAGCCCGGACACCACAAGCAAGCGATCCGGCAGGCGTGGGATTTGCACTCAGCTCGACTTCCGCCGCTTTCCGGGCAGCAACGGAACGAGCCGCCATTTCGCGGGCATTAGCTGCGGTGAACCGGGCCATTGCGCACATTCGCCTCTGGGGCTCCTTCCGTCAATGTCCGCCGATTGCTTCGCGCGCTACACGGCTTCGAAGCGGAACAGATGGAACGCCCACGGTGCCAGGTCAACGAACAGCCACGCGCCGATTAACTCATCGGGATTCGGGCTTGCGAGCGGAGGCCTCGGTTCGTTTATACTGGTGACAGATGCCGCAGCAACGCACCAACCGAGTAGTTTGGGTGGGGACATTGCTTCGGCCCTGGCCTGCTTTCCCCGTCGGGGTAATCGTCCTCCTGGTTAGTTCTTTTCTTTATGTTTGGCTTCGGGTGGAGCCCCGGTTGGAGTATCACAGTTGCGGCCCGTACTTCTACGGGCAACGGGCCTTTCTGGAACCCTTTCTCGGTCGCCCAGGAGGTCTGGCCAATTATGCCGGGGTGTTCTTGGCGCAGTTGAATTATCTAGACTATCTCGGCGCCCTGGTTTTCGTCCTCACCGAGGGCATGGTCTTGCTGACAGCCGTCTTTTGTCTGGCTCGGATCGGCGGCAGGGCGCCGGGCTTGGTTGCCCTGGTTCCCCTTTTTGTGCTCCTGCTGCTGCGCAACCGGTATGGTTGCCCGGTGCCTGCGCTGAGCGTCGGCCTTTTCCTGGCACTGGCCGCTTCCGCTGCAAATGTCTGGTCGCCTTGGCGGCGCCCTTGGTTGGCGACAACAATCAGCGGATTGATTTCCAGTCTCCTGTTTTGTTTGGCCGGGCTTTGGTCCGCCTTGCTTTTCGCGGTCTTGTCTTGCTTGTTTGTGTTTATCCGCATGGGTAGCTGGTCTGCCGGGTTAAGTTGCTTGGTACTGGCATTGGCAGCGCCACTGCTAGCTGTTGGAAAAGGAAACCTCAGAATCGCAGAGCTGGTCAATCCCTGGCCGGGAGGAGTCAATTGGGCCCTGGCGGCAGTTCTCTACGCCTCGGTGCCCGTTGCGGGAGCAGTTCTGGCTTTCCTCCCGAAGCCCGCCGCAACCCCGCCTGCCCCGAGGCCCGTCCGCTGGGTCCAGACCGCGCGGCTGGGCGAGGGCGTGGTTGTTTTAGCGATTCTGCTCGGCTGGGCCGCCTTATGGCTGACGTTTGACCGGCGCCAGAAGTTCCTGGCCGAAATGAACTACCATGCCAGTTGCGGGCAATACGAAGCGGTCCTTGCTGCCGCCAAGGAGGTCAAGGCGCTGAATGATCCTGCCAAGACCCGGTTGGAGTTGGCGCTTTATCACTCCGGGCGACTGGCGGAGGAGCTGTTTTCATTTCATAACCTGGTTGAAGAAGCGCCGTCAGGTGCCGGTGAGCAGTGTCGGGCGCTAAGCCAACCCCTCTTCGAACTCGGCTTGATCAGTGACGCCGAGCACATGGCGTGCGAGGCCCTTGTGATGGAGGGCGACCGTCCCGATCTATTGCGACTGTTGGCGCGCATTAACCTGCTCAAAGACCGCCCCCAGGCCGCGCAGGTCTTCTTGAACGTGCTGAGCCTGATTCCGTTCCAGGGTGAGCACGCGAACGATGCCTGGCCAATAATGGACCCAGGAATGCCCACGGCCGAACGCGCCTTCCTCGCCCGGATGCCCGCCCCGGTGTTGACCAACGACGTGCTGCACGATGAGCTGCCAGTAGGACGCCTGCTCGATGTCGTGTTGGCCTTGAATCCCACAAACCAGATGGCCTTTGAATACGCTATGGCTGTCTACTTGCTGGAGCGGGACTTGGAGAAAGCGGTCGAGCACCTCCGGCTACTCGGCAACTTCAATTACGCCCGAATCCCCCGGCCATACGAAGAGGCCCTGGTCCTTTTTCAGGAACTCAATGGGGTTAGTTTCGAACTCAAAGGCCGGGTCATCCGACCTGAAACTACCGCGCGATTCCACCAGTTCAGAGAGGCAGCCAGAAAGTTGCAGGGAAGAGCCAATGGCCGGGCGCTCATGGCCGCCAACTTCGGTGATACCTATTGGTATTATTATGCCAGCCGAAGGCGCGAGCAGCCGGCCGAAGCCCAAACCGCTGCACCATAATGACCCGAGTCTGGATAATCACAATGATGCGCATCGGCTGGCTGCTGGCCGCAGCTTGTCTGACTCGCGATCCGCTCGAACTTCGGGCAGCGGAATTGCCGCGGATCTTCCCGGACTACATTGGCGTCACGCTGCCGCCGAACATCGCGCCTTTAAACTTCAAAATCCAGGAACCTGCGGCCGCCTATCGAGTCGAATTGCGCTCCACCAAAGGCCCCCCAATCGTCATCTCCAGCCCAAACCCCACGATTCGGATTCCGCCCAAGGCCTGGGCAAGCCTCTTGCGCGCCAACCTCGGCCAGCCTTTCTATTGGGACATCTCCGCGCGAGCGACCTCGTCCGGTTGGACGCGGTTCGCCACCGTGACCAACCAGATTGCGCGGGAGGAAATCGACAGTTGGCTGGTTTACCGTCTGCTCAAGCCGATCTTCAATTACTACACGCATCTCGGCATCTATCAGCGAGACCTAGCGTCCTTCGACCAAAGACTGATCCTCGAACAAGATGAGTATAATGATAGCTGCCTTAACTGCCACACCCCGTTGAACCAAAGCCCGAACACTTTCGCCTTCAACATCCGCGGCAGCGGCGGCAAGAACCCGATGATATTGGTCATCTCCAACCAACCCGTCCGCGTGGAGAAGACCATGGGCTACCTGGCCTGGCACCCGAGCGGCCGGCTGCTCGCCTTCTCGGCCAACAAGCTTTCCCTCCTCTTTCATACCCGCGGCGAAACCCGCGATGTCTTTGATGCCAACTCGGACCTGGGGATTTACCGTGTCGATTCCAACACGTTCCTCTTCCCGCCCGCCATCGCCGCGCCCGGCCGAAACGAAACCTGGCCGGCCTGGTCGCCCGATGGACGCTACCTCTATTTCAGCAGCGCTGACCCTCAGCCGCTCGAAAAATTCCGGCAGCTTCGGTACGACCTGATGCGAGTCAGCTTCGATATCGAAACGGGCCAATGGGGGCAGCCCGAACTGATGATTTCCGCCGCTGAAACCGGGCTGAGCATCCTCCAGCCAAAAATCTCCCCGGACGGCCGTTATCTCCTGGTCACCCTCTGTAAGAATGGCAGCTTCCCCATCTTCAAGTCCGACAGCGATCTTTATGTGATGGACCTCGCCACCCGCCGGCTTCGCCGACCTGACATCAATAGCGACCAGGCCGACACCTGGCATTCCTGGTCCAGCAACAGCCGCTGGGTGGTTTTCAGCAGTAAGCGCATCGATGGCCTCTTGGCCCGGCCCTATTTCAGTTACGTGGACGAACACGGCGAGTTTCACAAGCCCTTTGTTCTGCCACAGGAAGATCCTGCTTTCTACGGCTTCTGCCTCAACACGTTCAACGTGCCTGAACTGATGCAGGGACCGGTGACCGTCACGAAGCGCGACCTCGCCCGCGCGGTTGTCGAACCCGGCAAAGTCCTGAGCCCCCAAGGTCCGGCCCGGGACTCGTCGGCGGGTCCGCAGCCTGGTCAGGACAAATCGGGCTACCCGTAAGTGCGGAAATAGTGCAGGCGGTCACACAAATCCCCGAACGCGGGGTAGCATGAGATAGATGCGATCTTTGTATTCGGCAAGTGAAGACACAAACACTCCCACCTTTTCCTGATTCCACACGCGATGCGTGCCGGTCACATTCCCGTTGTCACCGATCCCATCAATCCTAACATCGAGGGGGTGTGAGGCTGGGAGAGAGCACGGTCGTTGGAGCCAGGTGACTTCAGCGAGGGAGAGGCGGGAGGGCCGGTTGAAAGGAGCGACCTTAGTAAAACGAGCGGCCGTACAAGAGGAAGGCAGGACGGCCGGTGGCAAAGAATGGGGATTACCAAAGTGCTGCAATACCGCATAGCCGTTGAATTGCAAAATAATGCCCACAAAGACCGGTGTAGTCTGGTATGGACCATCGCAGGCTAATATAGAGAAAGGCAACTATGAGCGATGACGAAAACACCGTGTTCGCAGGTTCAATTCCTGCTATGCGCACCAGCTTTCCTTTTGCATGCCTCCCAGAGTGCCAGCGGATGGTATATTAACACCGATATCAGAGCTATGAGGTTCCTGCATGCATGCCGGCTTTACGCCTTTGTTGATACCGCCTACCTCCGCGGGCGCGCGCCCGAGATGCTCGCCCAACAGCTTTGTGATGGCGGCGCGGACCTGATTCAACTGCGCGCCAAGCAATCGCCGGCCGACGAGGTCCGTCGCCTGGCCCAAGCGATCCGGCCCGTAACGCGCCGGGCCGGCATCGGTCTGGTGATCAATGATCACGCCAGCCTGGCGCAGGAAGTGGGCGCCGAGTTCTGCCATCTGGGCCAGGCGGATTTCTTCGGAGCGGGCTACACTCAGGTCTCCCAGCTCGCCGCGGCGATGCCATCGAGTGCAGCACGAACACAAGGAAAAGAAGCGCTGAGATCTCCAGTCAGGATTGGACTGAGCAGCTCCGGGCCGGAACAGGCCAGGCGCGCGGTGGCGGCGGGGGCGGACTACCTGGGGGTCGGTCCGGTCTTTCCCACTGGCACCAAACCCGACGCCAAACCTGTCACGCTCGAATATGTGCGTTGGGCGGCGGCGAATCTGCGCATCCCCTGGTTCGCCATCGGCGGCATTACGTTGGGCAATCTGGACGAAGTGCTCGCCGCGGGTGCGCAGCGCGTCTGCGTGGTGTCAGCCATCCTGACGGCGGATGACCCGGCCGCCGCCTGCCGCAAGTTCAAGGATCGCCTTCTCACCGCCCGCTGCAAAAGCTGATGCCGCCCCTGCGCCACATAGTTCGCATTTAACCCGTCCCCTTTCCCTGGACATCCGCCCGCCCTTGGCTAAGTTGCCGTTGTGAGTTTCGTTACCGAATTCAACCGGCTGGCGTTCGACGCCCTGGTCCAGCGCTCACTGACGGCGTCCACCCAGGCGGCGCGCGCCAGCTTAGACAAGACCCGGTTGTCACTCGAAGATTTTGCGCACCTGATTTCACCTGCCGGCGCGGAGTTGCTGGAGCCGCTGTCCCGGCGCTCACAGCGGATGACCCAGCATCGCTTCGGCAAGGTCATTCGCCTCTTCGCTCCCCTCTATCTCTCGAACGAGTGCATCAATTCCTGCCAGTACTGCGGCTTCTCGCGCGACAACCCCATCTTGCGCGTGACCCTCACGCCCGACGAGGTGCAGCGCGAGGCGCGGGCGCTCCTCAAGCAGGGCTTCCGCAATATCCTGCTCGTGTCGGGCGAGCATCCCAAGTTCGTCTCGACCGACTACATGGCCCGTTGCGTCGGCCTGCTGCATGAGGAGGTGCCAAGTATCTCACTCGAGGTCGGGCCAATGGAAACCGGCGAGTATCGGCCCATTGTGCGGGCCGGCGCCGATGGCTTGGTGGTGTATCAGGAAACCTATGACCGCGCCGTCTATACCGCCATGCACACCGCCGGACCGAAAAGGAATTTCGAGTGGCGCATGGAAACCCCCGACCGGGCCTACGCGGCGGGCTTTCGGCGGATTGGCATCGGCGCGCTCTACGGCCTGGGCGACTGGCGCCTGGAAGCCATCAGCCTCGCCGCCCATGCCGCTTATCTGCTGCGCAACTGCTGGAAGGCGCAACTCACGATTTCGCTGCCGCGGCTGCGACCCTGCGCCGGCCAGTTCCAGCCGCTCACGCACCTGAGCGACCGCGAACTGGTGCAACTGGTGTGTGCCTTCCGCCTGATGTTTCCGGATGTCGGGCTGGTCCTCTCGACGCGGGAGTCGCCCAAACTGCGCAATGGTTTGATCCCGCTCGGCATCACGCTGATGAGCGCCGGCAGCCACACCGAGCCAGGTGGTTATACCGGCGCGGGCAAGGACAAGCTGCATCACACCGAGCGCGGCAGGATTGTCGAACTGGGCGCCAGCGAATGGGCCACCGCCCACAACCGCCCTGCCAGCGCCACTAGCCAATTCCAAATCGCCGACGAGCGCCCCCCACACGACGTGGCCGACGTGATCCGGCAACTTGGCTACGAGCCGGTTTGGAAGGACTGGGACGCCGCGTTAACCGCCTAGAGGCTCAAAGACCATGCCGCTCGCCCCACACCAAATCCCGCCAACGCCCGACGGCACCTTCGTCGTCGCCAACGGCCAGCCCATCCAAAGCCAACTTCCCTGTTCCCTGGAGCAATTCCTGCTCGCTCAGAACCTGTCGCCGCGCAGTGTAGTCGTCGAGCACAACGGCGAAGCGGTGGCGCCCTCGGAGTTCTCCCGGCGCCAACTCCAGGCGGGGGACCGGCTGGAGATCGTCAAGATTGTCGCCGGCGGCTGAGGTCGGGTTGGCCCGGCCCAACACCGCCTGCAAGCCACTCCTGCCAGAGCGGCGAGCCCGGCGAAGAAGGTGTAACCTGGGCGGGCATGGCAGCGTCTATCTACTGCTAAGGCCCCGCAGGGGAGCGAGTCTGGGTGCAGCAGAGTGGGGCTGGAGCGATAAAGGAACTCCTACGGAACCCCTACGGATATCCTACGGAACAACACGCTATCTATACCGGAGCACTACCAGTGTAACGCGCCTGCGCCAGGCTCGGGGGAGCAGAGAGGGAGAAACCCTAACCTGGCACCGCCAGAACCAAAGCCGGCCAGGGACAACCGCGGAATATACGGAATACGCGGAAAGCGGACACGGACGCAGCCGGGTTTTTCCGCGTATTCCGCGTATTCCGCGGTTTGGAAATCGCACCCATTTTGGATTCAATTTCGCCAGGACGAAGCGAAAGCCTAAAGCCGGAACCCGAAGTAACCCCTGATTCCGAAATCCCAAGCTGGGGTTTGCCACCCCGTACCCCTCGCGCTCCCCCTCCAACTGCCCGTCCGCGCTCCTCGACAAACGCCCCCGAGCGTGACTACATTGCCGCCAATGCCCCAATCAAATCAGCCCTTAGTCATCGCTGGCCGGACCTTCCGCTCGCGCCTCATCCTGGGGACAGGCAAGTTCTCCGCGCCCGAGATCCTGCGCGACGCGCTCGAGGCCAGTGGCGCGGAAATGGTCACCGTCGCCTTGCGTCGGGCCGATTTGAGCGGCAAGAAGGACCCCTTTGCGAACATCCTGGAGTTTATTGACCCGCACCGGTATCTGCTGCTGCCCAACACCAGCGGCGCGATCAATGCCGAGGAGGCCGTGCGCCTGGCACGCCTGGCCGCCGCCGCCGGCCTACCCAAATGGGTGAAGCTGGAAATCCATCCCGACCCGCGCTACTTGCTGCCCGACCCCGTCGAGACGCTCAAAGCGGCAGAGGTGCTGGTTAACGAGGGCTTCACCGTGCTGCCCTATATCAATGCCGACCCGGTCCTGGCCAAGCGGTTGCAGGACATCGGCACGGCCACCGTCATGCCGCTCGGCTCGCCGATCGGGTCGAACCGCGGCATCCAGACCCGGGACCAGATTCGGATTATCATCGAGCAGGCCGTCGTGCCGGTCGTAGTAGATGCCGGCCTGGGCGCGCCCAGCCACGCCAGCGAGGCGATGGAAATGGGCGCGGATGCTGTGCTTGTGAATACGGCTATCGCCGTCGCGAGCGATCCGAACCGGATGGCGAACGCTTTCCGGCTGGCTGTCGAAGCCGGCCGCGCCGCCTTCGAGGCCGGGCTGCCCGCCGAACAGGACACCGCGAGTCCGACCAGCCCGTTGACGGCGTTCCTGGACTGACACGGCGAATGGGAACAAAGCAGAACTGGATCATGCCGCTGGTGACGGCGCTGGTGGTTGCCTGCGTTGGGTGGTGGGCAGACCGGCAACTCCACGAGGTCATGCAAGAAGAGCTGACCGGCGACCTGGAGACCATGCTTGGCGCCGACGTCACCGCCCTCGAAATATGGATGGCTAACCAGAAGCGCATCGCCGCGATGCTGGCCGAGGAACCGCGCCTGAGAAACCTCGCCGTTGAGCTACTGAGCAGAGGCGGAGAGAGGGCCACGAACCGAATGGAGCTCGCGGGCCTGGCCCGGCAGTTGATCGTCGGCGACCGGTTGCAGGCGCGGTTGAGCAGCCTTGGCTACACGGTGGCGCAGTTGGTCAACACCAACTTTGAGGTGGTGCTGGATTCCGGGCGCGCGCGCAGCCGCATGGGAACGCAGGTGGCGGAGGACTTGCAGCCGCGGTTCGCCGAGCTGTTTGCGTCAGGCGAACCGATCATCATCACCCCCTTCAAGATTCAGGCTCCAGGGAGGCCTGGCCGGTCGCCGGGTAGCCGCGGCCCGGGACGGCCGCGCGGGCCCTTCCGTCCAGGGCCGGGACCCGGCCCAGCGGGCGCTCCGCCAACCAACACCCCCGCCGTTCCGCGCACACTCACTGTCATGCAGGTGGCCGCGCCGCTGAAGGACACCAACGGCGTGACGCGTGGCGCGTTCGCGCTGATCATCAACCCGGATGCGGAATTCACGCGCATGCTGTCGGTTGCTCGTTCGGGCCAAACCGGAGAAACCTTCGCGTTTGACCCGGAGGGGGTAATGATCTCGAAGAGCCGCTTCGAAGAGCAGTTGAAGGTGTTAGGGCTGGTGGACGGTCGGCCCGGTGCCAGTTCAGCCCTGACCCTGCATTTGACCGATCCCGGTGGCGACCTGACCCGCCGCTTTAAGCCCGCCAACACGAACACCTTCAGGCCCTTGATCGAGATGGTTCAGCGGGCCATCGACGGCGGCACGGGGGTCGAGGTGAAGCCGTTCCGCGATTACCGCGGCGTGCCCGTCATCGGGGCTTGGATGTGGCTGCCGCACTACGGCTTCGGCGTGGGCACCAAGATTGACGCGCGGGAAGCGTATCGCACGCTGCGCCTGGTGCGGATGGTGTTTGTCGTACTCTTCCTGCTGCTGGTCCTGGCCTCGCTCGTCATCCTGCTCTATTCCTATCGGCAGGTGATGTGGCGCCGGCGCCTGACCGAGGCCGAACTCGAGGCCCGTCAGCTCGGCCAATACCAGCTCGTGGAGAAGATCGGCGAAGGCGGCATGGGCGTCGTGTATAAAGCCCACCACGCGCTGCTCCGTCGCGAGACCGCGCTTAAGCTGCTGACGCCGGACAAGGCCGATCCCATATCGGTCCAGCGCTTTGAACGCGAGGTCCGCCTCACCTGCCGCCTGATGCACCCGAACACGATCCAGATCTTCGATTACGGTCACACGCCCGAGGGCATCTTCTATTACGCGATGGAGTATCTCGACGGGCTGAACCTGGCTGAGTTCGTCGAGGCCTACGGCCCGCAGCCGGAGAGACGTGTCGTCAACCTGCTCATCCAGGTTTGCGAGTCGCTGGCGGAAGCCCATGCCAGCGGGCTAATCCACCGGGACATCAAGCCGGCCAACATCTTCGTCACCGATCGCGGCGGCGTGCCGGATATGGTGAAGGTGCTCGACTTCGGCCTCGTGCGCCCCGTTGTAAGCGCTGACGGAGCCGTGCTCGACGCCGCCGACACGGAAATCATGGCCGGCACCCCGAGCTACATGTCACCGGAAGCAGTCGAGAATGCGGCCAATACCGACGCGCGCAGCGATCTCTACTCAGTCGGCGCGGTGGGCTACTACCTCTTGACCGGGCATGGCGTCTTCGACGGTGAGACGATTGCGGAGATCTGCAAGAAGCGCCTGGAGGAAAACCCCATCCCGCCAACCGCCAGGGCCGGCCGGCCGATTTGCCCGCACCTCGAAGCCTTGATCCTGCGTTGCCTGGAGCGGGACCCGAAGGACCGCCCGCAATCCGCCCACGAACTGATAGCGCAGTTGGCGGCCAGCCCTCGCATCGCGGATTGGAATGTCGAGCAACGGGCCGCCTGGTGGGTGGCCCATCGTGAAGCCATCAACCGTGCCCGGGCAGCCGAGGCGGAGCCCATCGAAACCGCCAAGGCCGTGGACATCGAGATCGAAGACCGCACGCCGTAACCCGCATCCAAACCAAGGTAGGGCGCGCTGTCCCCAGCGCGCCGTCTTCCGAGCGCCCACATCCAACCCCACACCAGCATTGCCGTCCACCCCGCCGCAGATGTAGAACACAGCCATGCAAAGGTTGGAACTGAAGGCCACGCACAAGCCGGTCCAGAATTACTACGCCGCCTTGCGCCAGTTCGACGACCTCGGCGTCACCTGCGAGAACCTACTTCCAACAGACAATTGAACAGGCAAACTGATTGGAGAACAGGCAAAGACTGAAATGGAAGAAGAAGCCGTGAGTTCCACCCCCAGCCCGCGAGCCACTGGCCACGCAGGCCCTAGCTATGAACAGCACGTTGGGGCATCATGCCTCGCGATTCTGCTGGTCGGAGGAATGACTCCGTTCTCTTCTGATAGCCCACTGAAGGAGGTTCGGTTTCAAGCACGGCGTCTCGGCTGGAAGACCGACGATCTCCTTCTTGTCGGTGAGGACTCCCAAGGAACGCTTCGGTACATTGCCATCCAAGCTAAACGGACCTTCGCGCTGGCAAATGAAGAGGAATGTGTGAAAACCCTGCGGGCCGCGTGGGACGACTTCACTAACACGGCGCTATTTCACGAAGCGCAAGATCGTCTGGCCCTCGTCACAGGCCAAGCGCCGATGAATTTCACACGTGGAATGCGTAATCTCTTGGACGCAGCTCACGCTGCGTTAAATGCCGCGGACTTCTCACAGCGCCTTGCCAAGTACCTCTCAAAGGAGGCTAGGCATTGTCACGAAATGGTTACAACCATCCTTCGCACCCATGCCGAGGAGGCAGCGAACGCGGATGCTGTTTGGCGCTTCCTGCGCGTTTGGGATTTCGCCCTGCTCGACTTCCTCTCACCCTCAAGTGCAGCGGAAGGACTGGTCAAAAGTCTGCTTGCTGCAACCGCTAACGGGCCGGCTACGCAGGCGACCGATACTTGGAACGCGCTTCTGCATCTCACGTGCGAAGAACCCGGACGGGGGAGAGACTTCAATTGGGGCACGCTTCCACCGGAATTGCGCGAACGCCACCGGGTGCCAGCGGCGGCGGAACGAGAGACGTTCGATGCGCTCCGCATTGCTTCGGAATTCGTACGGGAAGACGTGGTTGACCACCTGACTGGCAAGAGCGGCAGAGCAGCCCTGTCCCGCGCTCAAGTTGTCACCGATGGCATTGCGCAGCTGAATGATGCAACCGCCCTGCTAATCACGGGACCGGCTGGCGGCGGGAAGTCAGTAGTCGCAGCGAAGATATTCGACGCGTTGGCAGGCGGCACACTCACAATGGCCTTTCGTGCCGACACGCTCGCCACGCCTCATTTGGCGACAAGTGTCATCAGCGTAGGAATGAACCTGCGTCCGCTGATCCGGCTGTTCACGCTGCACGAGCGGAAGCTTCTCTGGGTTGAGCGTGGCGAACGTCTATTCGAGAAGGCCCTGCCGGAGCGTGCGGCCTTCACAGACCTCCTGCGGCTGCTCTCTCGCGAACATGGGTGGAAATTGCTCATAACCTGCCGCGATTACTCCGCTGAGAAGTTCCGGACCATTTTCCTTGAACCCATCGGGCTGCTCAGCGCTGTGTTGACCGTTCCCCCCCTTTCCGACCTTGAACTTAAGGAAGCTACCGTTGGGCTGTCAGAACTTCGTGTTCCGCTGGCAGAGCCCGCTTTGCGTGAAGTGTTGCGCAATCCCTTCCACCTCAATCTCGCCGCTCGCATGACATGGCAGGAAGGCGCGCCAAGCACCACTACTCGGCGAACATTTCGGGAGAAGGCTTGGAAGGAAATCGTTTGTCGGGAGGACGAAGTTAAGGATGGAATGCCGCGCCAGCGTGACAGGACGATGACCGAAGTTGCTCTGCGACGAGCCAGAGCACTGGTTCCGTACGTCTCCGTAGATGGCTTGCCCGGGCCGGCATTACAAGCCCTCGAAAACGATTCACTGCTTGCTTCAAACCCCGATGACCCCACGGGGCAGGTCGCACCAGCGCACGACGTTTATGAGGACTGGGCATTGTTGCAGTGGCTCCGACGGCTGCGTGAAGACAAAGGTGGCGTAAATGCGGCGTTCTTCGCTGAGTTGGGCACGTTCCCCGCACTGGGCCGGGCATTCCGCCTGTGGCTACTGGAGTTGTTTGACGCCGAGCGCACGGCAGCAGAGCACTGCGTGTTGGCGGTGATGAGCGACACCTCGCTTTCGGCGCATTGGCGTGACGAAGTGCTCGTGGCTGTCTTCCAATGTCCCGAAGCCTCGAGCATTCTCCTGCAGCTTGAGCCTTACATGCTCGCTGGCGATGGCGAGTTGCTGCGGCGGGCGGTCCACCTGCTACGGGTGGCGTGTCGCAAAAAGCCCTACGCCATGGAAACACCCGAATATGCGAAGCCCGCCTTCCTCGTGCCGGACGGAACGGCGTGGGAAGCGATGCCCAGGGTTCTCGCTAAAGCCGTCCGGCTGCTGAAAGTCGAAGACGTTTTTTGGTTGCTTGGGTTTCTGGAGGACTGGGCAAACGGGGCCCGCGATCACGCTCATCCGCCAGGTGCGCATGAGGTGGCAAGACTCTGCGCTGTGCTGCTGTCATGCACTGAGCACGTCAACTACCCGTACCAGAAGACTTATCGGGAGCGGGTGTTAAGTGTGATGCTCTCTGTCCCGCGCGCCACCGAATCGGCGCTTCGGCTTCTTGTGGATAAAGCCCTCTCGGAGGAGGGCAATCTGGAGGACGAGGTCGTGTTGAAGCTTATCTGGGACCACTTCAGTGGAGCGACGCTATGTCGGGAACTGCCCGACTTCGTGATTCGAGTGGTGGAGCAACGACTGCGCTTAAACCCAGCTCTTCGCCCGCCTCCGAGAGGTTACGGAGATGGGTCAGGCTTCCGAGACGTGGAAAAGGTCTTCGGACTTGGGCACCTCGAGGCGATGGGCTGTTATCCAGAGAGCGCCTGGCAGGGTCCGTTCCTGAATCTGCTCACCTATCATCCTGAGCGTGGTATCGACCTTGTGCTACGCTTCATCAACCGCTGCTGCGCAGCTTACGCGAATGCAGGTGGGAACATCATCGAGCCACCGATCCAAACAGGCCTCATCTTAGAAGACGGCTTGACTGTCCATCAGTGGGCCAACGGGCGGCTATGGTGTCTTTATCGCGGCAGCAGTGTCGGTCCCGAAGCACTCAAGAGCGCGCTAATGGCACTTGAGGGTTGGCTGCTGCAAAAGGGAGATCGAGGGGACGCTGACCTGCCTGGGGTGTTCGCTCGCCTGCTTCGTGAGTCGAACAACGTCGCTATCACCGCAGTTCTTGTAAGCATTGGCCTCGCCTTTTACTACCAGCTTGGGAAAACGGCTGTGCCTCTGCTGACTTGTCCCGGTTTTTTCGATGCCGATCTGAGCCGCACCATGCAGGACCAAAGGCCGAGCCCAGAGGAACTCTTGCCGGATCCCGACCCGGACAATAAAGCATTACAACGGGAGCGAGTGGAATCCGCTAAGAGAACGCATCGCCGACACAATCTCGAAGACCTTGCAGTGATGCTGCAAATGACCTCGGCTCGACCGCTCGTCTGGGCGTTGTTCGATCGCTATCGCAACGAACTACCGCCCGAGGCTCGGCAAACTGATTCAGATCGAGTGTGGCGGCTCAGATTGCACAGAATGGATGTGCGCAACTTTGTGCCCGCGGGCCAAACACCGGACGGCGTCCTCTACACGTCTGGGCCCGCCTCACCCGAGCTGGAGGCGTTTCGCCAGCGTGATCTTCCCGCCCACCAGAACCGGGAGCGTCGCACCTGGCTCTTCTTGTGGGGAGTGAATGTGTTCAGGGGCCAAGACTTGGATAAATTCCGTCCGGAGGACTGGCGTGAGAAACTCGCTGCTGTGCGTTCGCTGCCTGCCGAACAAGACCCCGGAGTCCCGCCTCTTCTTGCCGACTCCGGTATTCCGCAGATTGCGGCAGTATGTCTCCGGGACCACTGGCAAGAAATGACCGACGAGCAACGCGCGTGGTGCGCAGAGACGGTCTGCCGAGAAATCGAAGCACTGCCGGAACTTGGACCGCTGGCTGCGGGGATGATTGACGCGTCTATGGGCGTTAATGCTTCTGCCGAGCTTGTTTCCATGGTGCTCACACGAGTCTCTGAGCCGACATTGCGCCTGCGGGCGAAGCGCTGTCTCAGCGCTGTGCTGCTTCATCCTGAACGTCCTATCGCACAGGCCGCAGCCAATGGCATCGGAGCCTACCTGTTCGCCTCAGATCGCGTGTCCGCTTTGGTTTATGTGCAAGCGTTGCTCGACTGGGCACGCGAGACTGCCGTATTTCGCGTTGAGCAACGGCAACTGCCCTGGGATCAACGCAAACGTGAAGCTGACTTCGATGGGCAGTTGCGCGCGCGCCTCGGCGCCAACCGCGAGCCGGACGCACCCTTTAATGAAACCGCACTTTTCACCACCGATTTCCTACGCTACCCCGGTCTATTCATAATGCTGCCATTGCTCGGCATCTTCGGACGTGCTCATACCGACCCACTCGGCCAGCGTTTCCATGTCCATCTCGCCCAGGTGCTGGTGGCTGCCTGGCAGAGCGACCACCAAAGCCGTCGCCATTCCCGTGAGGAGAAGGAAGACGATAAGGTAGAACTGCGATATGAACCGCGGGGCGAACTCACCAAAGCACTGGCGCGGTTCGCTCTTGCGTGTCCCAGTGACACTGCCCTTGCCATCGTCGCTCCGCTGTCTGCTGCCGCGCATAAGCATCCAGCAGAAGCGGCGCGATTTGTGAAGGATCTCGCTTACGTGGAGGACCAGCATTTCAGCGGCGAACGTTTTTGGGTGTTGTGGCAGCCTTTCGCCGATGCCGTGCTTGCGTCCGGCGTTGCCGCGAAAGCTGATGATGACAACTCACACTTCAGCGCGCTGCTTGATGCCCTCTTCTTGGAAATCTCATGGAAAGCAGACACTCGTGAGTGGCGCCCACTCATGGGTCACGGTCACCTCCTTCTCACCTTGTTCCGCGAGCTTCCACCAAGCGCCAGCACGCTCTCCTCGTTTTCCAAGCTCGCGGCCCGCTTCCAGAATGAATTCGTCCCGAAAGCGCTGCCGGCCATCTCGGAGAAGCTCGCTGCGCTCCCGTACCGATCGTACCTCGCTCGCTCGACGATGGAATCGCTGGAGAATATGCTGGAACCTCTCATTTTCAGCGGCGCGTCTGACATTCGCCGGAAACCGGAACTCCGTACGGCCGTCTTGAACCTGCTGAATATGCTCGTGGACGCCGGTTCTTCGCCGGCCTTCAAGATGCGCGATGATTTCCTCACCCCATTGAGGAGTTAGAGGACCCGAAGCGTTGGACGAAATCCTCTTACTGCCTTGCCAGTTTGAGGGACAGGGCGTCCGCTGCCTGCTGGACGAGCATCAGTTCTTGCCCGGCGACGATTTGCACGAGGGCATTGACCGGGGCATCCGGCTTTGGGACAAGGTAATGCTCTGCGCCTCCAAGGCGTCGCTCACCAGTTGGTGGGTGGACGGCGAAATCAACCGCGCGTTCCAGAAAGAGGCCCAAATCATGAAGGAGCGCGGCAAGAAGGTGCTCGCGCTGATTCCGCTCAACCTGGAAGGCTTTCTGTTCAGCACCGATTACCAGAGCGGCAAGAAGGCGGAAATCACGAGCCGCGTGGCCGCCAACTTCGTCGGCTGGGAGAAAGACCACGCGCTCTTTGATCGCGAACTGGAAAAGGTGATCCGCGCGTTGCGAACGGATGAAGGCGGCCGCGAGAAACCACCGCCAGCAAAACTGTGAGCGACGGCACAAGCACAGCACGCAACTTCATGGTAAAGCCAAGAATACAAGAATCTGTCCATAAATGCCGCAACCTCAGTATGTTACGCGACCCGCATGGGACATGCGCCGGGGAGTCACCGGCTAAACACCGTCGGCGCGGGCGGAACGCAGAGGAAGCCGACGGGGATGGAGGCAGCGGAAGTGCTGCGATTGCAACAGGTTGCGCTAACAGCCGAGGTTCTTCGCTGTTTTCGGTGGAACGGGCAGAATAGCGTCCCAGGCTGCCCCCGAGGCCACCCCGAGGCCACCCTCAGGCCATCTGGTAGCCAACCGATAGGCACCCCGAAGCCACCCTGAGGCTACCCTGGAATGGCGCGTAGTTAGCACATAACATACGTGAGAGCAGTCATTTGCGTTTCCTGACGCCGGGCACCTTGCGCAAGATGGTTTTCAGGGTCAGCGCCTGCATGCGCT
>Ga0326728_10013242_pt1 | contig 17976 bp, 19 predicted proteins | sample MB3enrmetagenome_FD_207602 | JGI IMG/M metagenome (GOLD analysis project Ga0326728, IMG submission 207602) | Lab enriched peat soil microbial communities from McLean, Ithaca, NY, United States - MB31MN | ecosystem: Environmental > Terrestrial > Soil > Wetlands > Peat | place: USA: New York... | reverse complement strand
ACATCTGCCTTAATTTTCGGTATACCCATTTCATCTGCATAGGTTTCTGCCTGGTCGAGCCACGTCTGAGCTTTGCGGAACTCGCCTTTGTCTTCCTGGTCTCTGGCCAATCGCGCTTCGGAAACAAGAGCAAAATGGAAGACGTCTCTTTGCTCTCCTTGCCGCGCGGCAAGCACGGCGTGCTGCAGCAGCTTTCTGGCTTGCTCATAATGCCCTTCCAGGCGCAGGAGATCGGCAAAAAAGCAATTGAAAATGCCGATGGTCCGGAGCTGGCCGCTACTACTCACTTGCGCCAATATATATTCGTAACGCTCCCTAGCACTTGCCAGCCGCCCCCCGAGATGGTCGCATAACCCGAGGAAACCCCGCGCCAGCATTTCCGTCATGTTGGGCGTCTGCGCCGCACTAGGACCGGCTCTGCTGGCAAGCTCGCCAAGCATGTTTCCGGCCTTGCGCAGGTTCCCTCTATCGATGTGCGCCAAAGCAAGATTGAGATTCAAGCGCCGCTTGCCTGCCGCGAAGGCATCTTTGTTCCGGCGGGTAACGAAGCGCAGAGCCTGCTCGAAGGTGGGCAATGCATCGTATATTTTTCCCTGAACATAGGCTGTGAGCGCCCGCTCGTTGTAAAGCCAAAGAATCTCCTCGCGATAAAACGCGCCACGCAGCTTGAATTGGCTCTTGTTCTCGACCGCCTCACGAAATGGATACCAGCGGTCTGCCCCGTTGGAGGGGCCACCCACATAATCGAGGCCTATTGCTGCGTTGAGAAGCCCCCGAAGCCAGGAACGGTAAAGCTCGTAGGGTCTTTCGGGATCGCTTTCATCGCTTTGGAACCGTTCCAGGCGCGAAATCGACCCAATCGAGAAGTGACTGCGGACGATGCTATAAGCGGCGCGCAACTTTTGAGGTACTCCATGCAATCGCTCCCGGTCGCAAAGTCCGGCCTTATCGAGCTTTTCAAGCTCCACCCGCCGGCGTTCGAGGTCCACCTTTGCGTCTTGTTCCTCCCCGGTGCGCCCTTGTTCGTCGTCAGCGCGCAAAGGATAAAAGGCGCTGAGGGTATCTCTGCACTCGTCGATGAGCGCTTGCACCACACCGTGAACCAGCCGGAAATGCCTTTCGGCCGGGGTCGGCAGTTCCCGGGGCAGCATTGAGTACATGGAGACTTCGAAAAAACTGCGCTCGCCGCGATCCGGAAGCGAGAAGTCCATCTGCGTGGCGAGATACTCGCGCATTTTGGAATGCAATGTGTATCTCGCCTGTTCTCCGATTTCCTCTGCCGGGTCGCCCGTAAGTTCCCATTGAGGAGCCGCAGCCTCGAAAATGAATCCCCGCTCGGCCAGCACTTTCAATTCTCTTTCGAGCGCATCGAGCGATTTTTTCGGAAAACGGCTTTTTATGACGGGACAGCAAGCAAGAACGTTTCTTTGAATCGGGATAGAGAACAACGAAATATGTTGAAGCAATGCCCCATGCGTGTCGCGCCGCCAGTGCCTGGGCAGGCCTTCAAGATGCAGTTCGTCAAGAACGAAATAAGTTCGAAACACAACCCCGATGACTTCGTTCATGCCGCCGCGTGTGGCTGCCTGCTCAAGCTCTTGCAGCCACTTAGGCATGCCGCCAATTACACCGTTGGATATTGCGCTTTCGCACCGCTTTGCACAGCGCGACACCCAATTATCGAGCGCTACGCTCTCTTCTAGCAGCCCCTTTAGAATTGGCGTCTTCTCTAAGCCGTCGAGCCCTAAAAAGCGGGCGTTTCCCTCTTTCAGCCAATACCGGTCCTCAAGGGGCAGCGGCGTTAACGGGGTCCAAAAGCGTTCGCGCCTATGGAGAACGGTATGCTGTAAAAAATGTCCCTTCTTCGATTCGAGATCGACGCGGGCGCTGGGGATTGCATTGGGAGCTCTTGCCGGAGGCTCTCTCTCCGCCACAAGGTATTCTTGAAGACGTGTATGCCCGAGCTGTTCTTGACGCTCTGTCCCCGCGACATACTCTTCCTCGCTCAAATGTCGGATCGGCCGCGCCGGAGTTCCCGACAGAAACACCAAATCGATGGGCGCGTCCTTGAACCTGGGGTCGGTCAATACCCTGAAGAATTCACGATGATAGGGATTGTATGCGATGCCTTCTGCGTCGCAAAGAGAATCGAGGCCGCTCAAAGCGATAAACAGCCTTCCGGGGCGCTGTGCGCCTGGTTCCAGTCCCTTCGCATTCGCGGCGCTGGAATAGTACTGCAAAAGGTACTCTAGCTGCTTGAGCCGGTGAGGAGATCGCGATTTCTCCCACAGCCGCTCTTTTTTGGAATTGAGCAACTCACCCGGGTTCTCCTCGAAATACTTGCTGGCTTTTTCGGGTGCGCAGCGTCCGGCAATAAACTTGACCAGCGCTCCGACCACGGAGCCAAATTCCGGTGAAGAAGAGGTGTGCGCAAACAAGGCCCCGCGGTAACTGTGGCGTCCTTCTCCTTCCATAAGATATGCGAAATTATATATGCCGTTATATTGCCGCTTGAGTTCCTCGAAAAATGCGCCTTTACCTGAGCCGCGTTCGCTGGCGAACCGTACAATTCGCCTGCCATTAAACTCCCGGGCAGGATACTGTGCCTCGACCGCTATTCTGGCATCCTTCAACACTTTCGATCGTGGCTGCTCAGTTACTGCCGGATATACCGGTTTCTGCCGCACCCAGACCGGACAGTCACCTTTCGCAATCAGTGTGAACCGCGTTTCACGCTCGTTCGGCATTTCGCGCCAGTCCTGCCACCAACGCCGCTGCCGGACGGTTAGCTGCCTTAGATATTCGCAAAGTGACGCGGTCGTCAGCTCGGTTTTCAGCTTGCCGTGATCGATACCCTCGGGCAGCGGTTCGCCCTTTTCAACGGCCCCCAGTGCCCTTTCCACGAGGAGCTGCGATTCTCCGTTCAGCAAACTGAAATGCTGGCAAAGCCCGATAACCGGTGAAATATCCGCGGGCTCCTCACTGCGCGGCTTCTCCTCAAGCTGTCCATATGTACTCCAAAGTCTTTCACGGGACTCAGCAGCATTAGAAGCTTTGTATTCTTGCAGAACGGACAATATATCCATTTGATGATGAAGCTTGTCTCCGAAGAATAAAGTTTCTACTCCGTAGCAAGTCTTGAGCTGCAACGCTTTGCGCGTAGCCTCCCGGGGGCCGGGATTTGGAAGAAGCACGAAGACATGCCGCGCCTCAGAGTCGGGCGAACGTTCCTCGGCGACGAACTGCCGGAGCGGCCGGAGCAAGTCGCTTTCATTCATGCCCACTCCGGCGAAAAGTACGTCGTTTCCCAGGAACAGAGCGTCCAATCCTTCCAAAAAGGTTTGACGGGATGGCGTGCGTTCCAGATACAGGCGCTGATAATCGCGCTCTGTGACGATCAAATTCTCGGTATCGTCCCGGCGGCCATGAAGATGAAAGATCTGCGCCCGGTGCGCGCTCGCCAAGGATGCAAACCCGACAAGTGTGCCAATCGAGTTGTCCCGGAGGGTAACGCTAATCGCACTGCGTCCCATGCTGTCCTCCACCCTATATTTCGGGTGAACTGGGTGGCTTGTTAGCGGGCTATCCAGACCTTTCTCGGCCTTGACGAGCGCTTCAAGCTGCGGTCCGGCGCCAACAGTCGCGAAGCCGCGCTTGTCAACCAAATAAGCCTCAAGCGCTACATCGTAATTGACTGCGAGAAAACGCTTCACGCGAAGCTGATTATAAATCAGATCGATGGGATCGTTGACGGGATCTGTTTCTTTGAGCGAAATACTGGACATAAGCGTCTTGCGAAACTTCCCCACCCAGGTTTCGTCCGCGCCCGGCGGCGGGCACTCAATATCCATTCTGCGAGCAATATTTTCACAGACCTCCATTCTAATTTTTAATAAATCCGTTTCATCGTCGCACGATGAAGCCGTAGAGTCATTTGTAAGAATATCAAGCGTACACTTTAAATCATGTAACGGCTGCCCTTTCACAAGAGAAATGTTAGGATAAGTTTGTATTTGAGAAAGTTGCGTATTCGTATAGTTACACGCATCATCCACCAATTCCTTCCAGTTTTTGCGGCCGTAAGGAATAGACAGTCCCGATCCGACGAAGGCGACCAGCCTGCCAATATTGAGCGCGCGAAAGAGACCAAGCTCGCCGTGATATTGGATCGATTCTACGGTAAGCGAGGAAGAGCGATAGGGGCTTCTATGGGTCCACATATCATACACTCTCCGTGTGAACGGATTTTGCAAAAATATACACAAATCAAGGCCGCTTGAACTAGTTCGAGCTTAGAATATCAACTCATAAGCTCGTGCCGGATTTTAGTAACACCTGCTGCTTCATTGATTTTGTAATAATCTTAATAAAATAGCTCAATCTAGGCCGTAAGTGAATTAACCTTTAGTACATACAAACGATACCAGCGGGCAGTGCGCAAAGCGCCGTGTTGAAGCTTTGCATCGCACGTCCAGTTTCGAGATCGAGCAAGCCATCTTCGAGGCTTTTGCACGATTGCGGTTCAGCCGCCGGAAGAGCGGCCGGACTTGAAAACGGAAGGAGCATAACTGCATGACCGGATGGGAGATTTTTGGGATAATTATCGCGTTGCTCATCGTGATCGCTATCCTTAGCAACTTGCGCGACGTCATTCGATATTTCAGAATACGCGCGATGTAGTACCAAGCTGGTGCTGCCGTCTGGCTGGATGGAAGAGGCCATGGATTTCGCTGGCGTATTTCAGCTCCTGCGGGCAAAATGCAGGAAAGGCAGGAGTCTAACATCATGTGCCTAGGCATACCCGGACAGATCGTCGCGATCTCCGATCCCGAGAGCGCACTCGGAATCGTGAATGTGTCGGGGGTTCGCCGCGAGATCAATCTGATGTGCATCGTCACAGACGATCACCCGCTCGAGGCTTGCGTCGGCGATTGGGTGCTTGTGCATGTCGGCTTCGCCATGAGCCGGATTGACGAGGCGGAGGCTGCCGCGACGCTGAAAATCCTGGCGGAGCTGGGCGAGGTCGAGCCCGAGCTCGAGGCCATGCGCTTGTCGGGGCAGGCCTAACCGGCTCAGGCAGGGTCCGGCGGAGGAGTTACGGACATGCCCAACGAAGAAACCCTGATCCATCGGGTCCCGGAATGTCACCTGGCGATTTATCATATGGTATGGGATCTTGTGCACACGCTCTTGACCGGTGACCGGGGGAATCTTCAAATGCGCGCGGCCGGTTAGCGAGGAGCAATCCAATGAAATATGTCGACGAGTTCCGCGATCCGGAAAAAGCCCAGTTCCTGTTGCGCGAGATCGAAAAGCTCGTTTTGAAGATCGATGTTTGCCGGCAGCGGCCGCTCGCGTTGATGGAAGTCTGCGGCGGGCACACGCACACGATCTTCAAATACGGCATCGAGACCATGCTGCCGCAGGAGATCGAGTTCGTGCACGGGCCGGGCTGCCCGGTCTGCGTGCTGCCCATGGGCCGGGTGGACGATTGCGTTGCGCTCGCCGACACGCCGGGTGTGATTTTCACGACCTTCGGCGATGCCATGCGCGTGCCGGGCTCCAAGAAAAGCCTGCTCCAGGCGAAGGCGGGCGGCGCAGATGTGCGTATGGTCTATTCGCCGCTCGACGCGCTCAAGCTCGCGCGCAAGCATCCTGAGAAGGAGGTCGTGTTCTTCGGCCTCGGCTTCGAGACGACGATGCCTTCCACAGCGCTTACGATCCTTCAGGCCGAGAGCGAAGGTATCCGGAACTTCTCGCTGTTTTGCAACCACATCACCATCGTGCCGCCTGTGAAGGCGATCTTGGACAGCCCCGATCTTATGATCGACGGTTTCCTCGGGCCTGGGCATCTCAGCATGGTCATCGGAACGCGGCCCTACCGGTTCATCGCGGAGGACTATAAGCGTCCGCTCGTGATCTCGGGCTTCGAGCCGCTCGACGTGCTGCAGTCGGTTTGGATGGTGTTGAAGCAGCTAGCGGAAGGGCGCTGCGAGATCGAGAACCAATACAACCGCGTCGTGCCGGAGGACGGCAACCCTGCGGCGCTTGGCGCGATGTCCCGCGTTTTCGAGGTGAGGGAGTTTTTCGAATGGCGCGGGCTCGGCTCGATCGGCCATTCCGGTGTCATGCTGCGCGAGGCCTATGCGGGCTTCGATGCGGAGCGGAAGTTCAGTGTGCCGGCCCTCAAGATCGCCGACCCCAAATCGTGCCAATGCGGCGAAGTCTTAAAAGGCGTCATCAAGCCATGGGAATGCAAAGTGTTCGGCAAGGCTTGCACGCCCGAGGCTCCGCTCGGCGCGCTCATGGTCTCAACCGAAGGCGCGTGCGCTGCCTATTATCAGTACGGCGCCTTCACGCGCCAGCGCGGGGAGGCCGGAACCCCGGCCAATGCGGCTTAGTCTTTCTCGAGCTGCCCGCATACCTGCCGCGTGCCGAAATAGACGCCTTGCAAGAGCAGTGCGCAGCCGGCCAAGTCGAGCGCAAGGAAAAGAAGCGTTACGGCGTGCGGCGCCGGAAGGAAAGCCGCAGCGGCGATCCTTACCGTGAAAACGCACCACGCCGATACGGTTCGCACCCCATGCCGCGCCGCGAGCCTCATATCGATGCCCGCGAGCGAAGGCTGCGTGTATTCCAGCAATCCGGTCACAATCGCGGCGGCGCCGAACGCGGCGCCGGCAATTGTGGTGCCAAGCGCCATCGGCCGCCAAGGCTCCGGCCCAGCGAAAAGCGCTAACAGGTCCAGCACCGGCACGGCGAGCCAAAACGCTATTGGAAAATGTACGAGTAGCGGATGGACGGGAATTCCCAGCGCTCGCTTTTGCCGGCTCATAAAACCTCATCGAAGGGCAGGGCAGTAGGCCGCCCTAGTTGCAGTATATCGTGAGGCCGGGCCCTCCGGCCGGAACGAATTTTGGCAACGTTAATTTTTATCAAAATGAGAGCGCTGCGCAGCTGCTAGCTTACTCACTGGCAACCGGCTTCAGCGCTATAGGCGGCTGGCCGTAATTTGGCAATGCCGTGGGGGCGGATTGGCGCGCGCAGCGGCTCAAACCCGTTTATTATAGAAGCTTAACGCAAGCATACAGAGGGCGAATCCTGTACATCCTATACATCAAGGCCTGCAATGGAGAGGAAACATGGATCTCGATGAAGCTATCCGGGCTCATACGTCATGGAAACGCAAGCTGGCTGCATCTCTTAAGAAGCCAGGCTGCCCGCTAAAAGCCGCCGAAGTCCGGGCCGACAACCGCAGCGAGCTTGGGCAGTGGCTGCACGGCGAAGGCAGGAAGTTTTCCTTGCTGCCTGAATACATGACCCTCGTCACGCTCAATGCACGGTTTCATCGTGCTGCCGCCCTGATCGTGGAAAAGGCCAATGCAGGCCTGGAGATCGACGAAGAGGCGGCGTTCGGCAGCGATAGCGAATTCGCTTCAGCTTCAAGGGATGTCGTTGCTGCAATCACGGAGCTACAGGAAAAGGTTGTTGCCCGCCCCGTTAAGAGCGTGGCCTAGAGCGCGGGTCTATATCGTGGCGCTGCGGTAGGACGCGCGGCCCGTATTGCCCAGTGCTCGCGGTAGCGCCTATGCTAGGTCTGGTATCCGCTTGCAAGAGTGCATTATAATCTTGCAGTAAGTTAGCTCCACGCAAGATTACATAGCTAAGCGTTTGTGCATCGAATATGTGCGATGGAGATGCAAAAATGGACCTCGATGAGGCCATCCAGGCTCATTCTTCGTGGAAACAAAAGCTGGCAATCTGCCTTAAAAGGCCAGGCAGCGTGCTTAAGCCGGCTGAGGTACGCGCCGACAATCGCAGCGAGCTCGGGCAGTGGTTGCATGGCGAAGGTAAGAAGTTCTCCTTGTTGACTGAATACAAGACGTTGGTCTCGGAGAACGCACGGTTTCATCGGGCCGCGGCCAAGCTGGTCGAGAAGGCGAATGCGGGTCAAGAGGTGGCATTAGGCAGCGATAGCGAATTTGCTTCGGCTTCGCAGAATGTCGTAGCTGCCATAACGGAGCTTAGAAAAAAAGTTTCGGCGGCCGGGCCGAAAAGTCAACGGCGGCCATAATTGAAGTGTTGAGCTTCGTGTGCTGCCGCAGCCGCCCCGGCGGGAGTTAAGCAAATAGCCAGGGCGAACGGTTCCACTCTGCTTGTTCTAAATCAAACGCCGCGTAATCCGCCGGTGTTAATCTATTTAACAGATGGCATCGGGGAGCTTTCGCAATGAATCAAGCCCTGGAAGTGGGAGCGCAAGCCGTCGTTTCCCTTGACGGTATTGAGGCGCTCATTGCTGCCCTCGCCGCCCAAGGCTACACGGTGGTGGGGCCCTCTGTCCGCGACGGTGCAATCGTCTACGGCGAACTCACGAGGCTGGCGGACTTGCCGGCAGGCTGGACGGACCGGCAGGAGGCTGGGCGCTACCGGCTCGACGCCCGCGAGGATGGCGCGCTGTTTGGGTTCGCCGTTGGCCCGCAGTCTTGGAAGCGCTTCTTGCAACCGCCCGTGGAAACCCTTTGGACCGCACAGAAGACCGAAGACGGGTACGCGATTACTGCGCCACAGAAGCCGGCTCCGAAATATGCATTCATTGGCGTCCGCAGTTGCGAAATCCACGCGATCGCGATCCAAGACCGGGTGTATTGCGAGGGGCCATACCGTGACGAAGGCTACGCTGCCCGGCGGAATAACGCCTTCGTCGTCGCCGTCAATTGCAGCGTGGCCGGCGGAACCTGCTTTTGCGTTTCTATGCAGACCGGACCGAAAGCCCGCGCCGGCTTCGATTTGTCTCTAACCGAGCTCTTGGAGGACGGCAGGCACGAATTTCTCGTCGAGGCCGGCAGCGAAGCGGGGGCCGGGCTCTTGCGCGAGCTTCCGCACAGGCTTGCTTCAAAAACCCACCTGAACATTGCGGAAGCGGTTGTGGCACGCACCGCGAGTCAGATGGGCCGCAGTCTCGATACGGCCGGCCTCAAAGAGCTGCTGCAGTCCAATCCGAACCACCCTCGCTGGGACGAAACCGCCGGGCGCTGCCTTTCTTGCGGCAATTGCACGATGGTCTGCCCCACCTGTTTTTGCACCACGGTCGAGGATAGCAGCGATCTTAGCGGGGACTCCTCGGAACGGACGAGGAAGTGGGACTCCTGCTTCACTTTGGACTTCTCCTATATCCATGGCGGCAGCGTGCGAAACACGGTGCGCTCGCGATACCGCCAGTGGATGACCCACAAGCTTGCGAACTGGATCGATCAATTCGGCACCTCCGGTTGCGTTGGCTGCGGCCGTTGCATCACCTGGTGCCCGGTAGGCATCGACATAACAGCGGAGGCTGCCGCCTTCAGGGCAGCCGGGACCGTTAAGGAGGATCGCCATGGAGAGTCTTGAGCGAATTCTAAAAGAGCATCCCTTCTTTGCCCCCTTTGCACCTGAGCATCTGCGGCTGGTAACCGGCTGCGCACGGAACCACCGCTTTGCCGCGGGAGAGTATCTCTTCCACGAGGGTGCCCCGGCAAACGAGTTCTTCCTTATCCGTCACGGCAGGGTCGCTCTCGAGATTGCGGCTCCCGGCAAGGCGCCCGTTATTATCGAAACCCTCCACGACGGTGACATAGCGGGCGCATCCTGGCTTGTGCCGCCTTACCGGTGGATGTTCGACGCCCGCGCCTTGGAGCTTACCCGGGCGATCGGCATCGACGCGGCATGCCTGCGCGGAAAGTGCGATGCCGATCACGATCTCGGCTATGAGATGATGAGGAGCGTTTTGACGGTCCTGCAGAAGCGGCTTCAAGCGACCAGGCTGCAAATCCTCGATGTCTATGGGAGACACTGACTTGAATTTAGCGCCGCATCCCGATGCCTTTGTGCCTCAGCTCTACCGCGCCGGCCGGGTGATCCGCGAGCTTCACGACACGGTGACGCTGGAGCTTACCCCGCTCTCAGGGCCGCGGCCGGCGTTCGAGCCTGGGCAGTTCAATATGCTCACCGTGTTCGGGGTTGGCGAGGCTGCGATCAGCATCAGCGGCGACCCATCGGAAGAGGCCGCCTTTGTGCACACGGTGCGCGAGGTTGGAGCGGTCAGCCGGGCCATCGCAAAGCTGGAAGCGGGGGCGGTTGCCGGGCTTCGCGGCCCCTATGGCAAAGGCTGGCCGGTTGCCGCGGCCGAAGGATCCGACGTGGTGATTGTGGCTGGCGGCCTCGGCCTCGCACCGCTTCGCCCCGCGATCTACCGCATATTCGCCAATCGAAGCCGCTATGGCCGCGTCTCGATCCTGTTCGGCAGCCGCAATCCGGCGGATCTGCTTTACCGGCACGAGCTGGAGCAGTGGCGCCAGCGGCTCGATGTCGAAATCGCGGTGACCGTCGACCACGCGGACGCAAGCTGGCGCGGCAATGTTGGCGTGGTGCCATCGCTGATCCGGCGCGCGGCTTTCGATCCGCACGATACCGTCGCCATGGTCTGCGGGCCCGAGGTGATGATGCGGTTCACGGCCAGGGGACTGCTCGATGCGGGCCTCGCCGGCGAGCGCATTTACTTTTCCATGGAGCGCAACATGAAATGCGCGATCGGCCTTTGCGGGCATTGCCAATTCGGACCGGACTTCATCTGCAAGGATGGCCCGGTGCTTCGGTACGACAAAATTGCCGGCATCTTCGCCGTCCGGGAGATCTGAGATGAGCGAACGCTATCGTCCCAGGCTCGCTGTCTGGAAATTTGCCTCGTGCGACGGATGCCAACTTTCCTTGCTCGATTGCGAGGACGAGCTTTTGGCGCTGGCCGGAGCGGTCGAGATCGCGAACTTCCCCGAAGCATCGAGCGCGGTTGCAGAGGGGCCGTACGATCTTTCCCTCGTCGAAGGGTCGGTCACGACGGCACACGATGCGGAGCGCATTCACGAGGTGCGCAAACAATCGAAGTTTCTTGTCACAATCGGCGCCTGCGCGACCTCCGGCGGCATCCAGGCGCTACGCAATTTCGCCGATGTGAACGAATTCGCCGCAGCCGTCTATGCGAGGCCGGATTACATCCAAACGCTCGCGACCTCGACGCCGATCTCGGCGCACGTGCCCGTCGATTACGAATTGCATGGATGCCCTATCGACAAAAACCAGCTCACCGAGGTTATCTCGGCGTTTCTAGCCGGGCGCAAACCCCAGATTGCCGCGCACAGCGTTTGCATAGAATGCAAGAGACGCGGCACTGTCTGCGTAATGGTGCAAGGCACACCCTGCCTCGGGCCTGTGACCCATGCCGGCTGCGGCGCGATCTGCCCGTCGTTCCGGCGCGGCTGCTATGGGTGCTTCGGGCCGATGGAGACGCCAAACACTGCGGCGCTCGCCGCCGAGTGGCAGGCGCTCGGCGCTGCGCCTCTGGACATCCTCCGCGCTTTCCGCAGTTTCAATGCCGCTGCCGAACCCTTCCGCAAAGAAAGCGAAGCCCATGGCGTCTAAGACGATCAAGGTCGATTATCTTACCCGAGTCGAGGGCGAAGGCGCGCTGAACCTCGAAATCTCCGGCGGCCGGGTGACGTCAGCTCAGCTCAAAATCTTCGAGCCGCCGCGCTTCTTCGAGGCCTTCCTGCGCGGCAGGAGCTATGCCGAGGTGCCCGACATTGTCGCGCGGATCTGCGGCATTTGTCCCATCGCCTACCAAATGAGCGCGGTTCACGCGATCGAGAGCGCCTTCGGCGCTGCCGTTGGCGGAGAACTTCGCGCGCTCCGGCGGCTGATTTATTGCGGCGAGTGGATCGCGAGCCATGCTCTTCATGTGGCGATGCTGCACGCGCCGGATTTCCTCGGCTTTCCCGATGCGATTCAAATGGCGCGCGATCACGGAGAGGTCGTGCGCAACGGTCTCGCGCTGAAAAAGGCGGGCAACGACCTCATGCGCTTGTTGGGCGGACGCGAAATCCATCCCGTTAGTGTGAAGGCTGGTGGCTTCCACCGCGTCCCCACGCGCTGCGAGCTCGCGCCTATGGCCGAGACGTTGAAGCGCGCCAGGGATATAGCCGTAGGCCTTGTCCGCTGGACGGCGGGGCTGCCATTCCCCGAGTTCGAGCAAGATTACGAATTCGTGGCGCTGCGGCATCCGGGCGAATACCCCTTCAACGAGGGGCGCCTCGTTTCCAGCCGTGGTATCGATATAGCCATCGCCGATTACGAGACCGAATTCGAGGAGCGCCAGGTCGCGCATTCGACCGCGCTCCATTCGGTGGTGAAACGGCGCGGCGTTTATCACGTCGGGCCGCTCGCGCGCTATGCCCTGAACTTCGACCTTTTGCCCGGCCATGTGCAGGCGCTCGCCCGCGAGGCGGGGCTTGGACCGGTTTGTAGGAACCCATTCCAGAGCATAATCGTGCGCGCCATTGAGATTGTTTATGCTTGCGATGAGGCCTTGAGGCTGATCGCAGAGTACGAGCCGCCCGCTGAGGCCGCGGTGAAGCTTGAGCCGCGCGAGAGCACCGGTTTCGGCTGCACCGAGGCGCCGCGCGGTATCTGCTGGCATCGCTACGAGTTCGAGGCCGATGGCACGATCCGCCGCGTTCGCATCGTACCGCCCACCTCGCAGAACCAGCCGAGCATCGAGGCCGATCTTGCTGCGGTCGCGGGCACAATTGTGGACCGGCCCGACGATGAGATCCGGCATCGCTGCGAGCAAACGATCCGCAACTACGATCCGTGCATCTCGTGTTCCACGCACTTTCTCAAATTTTCGATCCGGCGTTCATGACGGCGCCGGCGGCTGCGCGGAACGTTCTCGTAGCCTGCATCGGCAATCCAGATCGCGGCGACGACGGGATCGGAGCCCTGGTTGCGGAAAAGCTCGCAGGCACGCTTCCCGCCGGCGCGGCGCTTCTCGTCCGCAGTGGAGACATGCTGTCGCTCATCGAGGATTGCGCGGGCTGCGATGCGCTTGTGTGCGTAGATGCCGCCGCGCCGATGGGCGCGCTTGGCCGGATTCACCGCATCGATCTGGCAACGGGAGAATTGCCGGGCGAGCTTTTGGCTGCCTCCACTCACGGCTTCGGGCTTGCCGATGCGATCGGCCTTGCCCGCACGCTTGCATCCGCGCCAAGAGATATCGTCATCTATGGGATCGAGGGAAGCTGCTTCGATGCGGGTGCGCCGATGACCCCTGAAATTGCGGCCGCCGCTGAGGAGGCAGCCGCCCTCGTCGCGGACGAAGTGCGCCGGCTACAAGGACGTGCGTAAGGCTAGCTGAGCCTTTAGCGTCTGGCCTGGCCTCTCCAAACGGCGCTCAGTTCCCCTGCAGCCATTCGACGATTGCTTTTGTCACGAATTCGGGGCGTTCCAGCGTCGAAAGATGCCCGCAATGCGGGACGGTCACGAGGCGCGCTCCTTCTATGCCTTGCGCAATCTCTCCGGCAAGCGCAGGCGGCGTCAGTTCGTCGCCGTCGCCCACCAACACGAGCGCTGGGCACCGGATCGCGGAAAGGCCGGGCCGTGAATCCGGCCGGCTCATGATCGCGGTTTGCTGCCGGATGAAGGCCGCGAGCCCGGTTTCGAAAAGCATCTCCTCCACGGCAGCCTTCAAAGTCTCGTCTCCCTTGCGATCGGCATGCACCAAGGCCGGGAACATGAGATCGGTGACGAGGCTCAAATCGCCCGGTCCGGCCTTTTCGATCATGAGTCTACGGCGCGCGGTCTGCTCCGGTGTGTCGGGCCGCGCCGATGTATCCAGCAAAACGAGTTTGAGAACGCGGTCCGGCGCCTGGCGCATGATTTCAAAGGCGATATAGCCGCCCATCGATAGACCTGCGAGCGCAAAACGTGGCGGCGCATGGGCCAGAATGTCCTCAACGAGAGCCGGCATCGATTCGCGGCGCGTGTGATTGGCCACCATGACAGGCCCCAAGCGCCATAGAGCCGGGATTTGCACTTCGTAAAGCCGGGCGGTTGCGGCAAGGCCGGGGATCAGGAGGGTGGGAAGCGTGTCCATAAGGGGTCCTTTTCGCGAGCGTTCGAAAGAGGGCCAGCACGGGCGCGGCCGGCTCCCGATGCAAACGTGAAAAATGAGCGCGTGTCCAGGATTTACGGGGCAGCTGCGGCGCTTAGAGCGCGGTACGCCTTTCAGCCGGGATAGCCCGGCCTTTTTGGTGGGAGCGGACCTCGAAAAACAACGCTTGCCCGATTACGGCTTTGACGGTTTCGGCATTGAACGGCTTGGCGATCAAAAAGGTCGGTTCCGGCTTCGCGCCGGTCAGCAGCATTTCGGGGTGACCGGTTATGAATATGACGGGAACTTCAAGCTCGCCCAAAATCTCGTTCACGGCCTCTACGCCGGAGCTGCCATCGGCGAGCTGGATATCGGACAATATGAGATTGGGCTTGACGCTGTGTGCGAGCTTCAGCGCGTCCCGATGGGTTCGCGCGACGCCTGTCACATGATGACCGGCACCAAGCACAAGCTCTTCGAGGTGGGCTGCTGTCAGCGGCTCGTCCTCGATAATAAGGACGTGTGCGGGCGCGATTCGGTTCGCGATTTCATGGTCCGCGGCGGCAACGAGCAGTGCTGCGGTTGCTGCATCCGTATCGAGAATTTGGGCGATTTCGTTAGCATCGAATCCTTCGACCGAGAGGAGCAGGAAGGCTTGCCTCGGCTTAGGCGTCAGCGCTTGCAAGCCCCGGATGGTTTCGGATTGTTCCAGCTTAAAATTTGGGAACGCGTTCGTGCCTACGGAATTCCATATCTTGAGAAAAATGCGATAGAGCGCGATTTTCGGATCCAATTTCGCCGGGAACATTGAGGGATTCTCGACAAGCGCTTCCAGAAGCGCCACGACATACGCATCCCCACTCTCTTGAGACCCGCAAAGGGCGCGTGCGAAGCGGCGGAGGGATGGAAGGTGCGGAGCTATGGATTGTGAGACCGACATCGTTGTTACCCGATACTAAAGCCGAGACACAGTCGCACCCGTTGCAACAAATGGCCTGGAAAGGTGTTCCCTAGGTAATCATCGAGTTAAGCTAATACCCTCAATGTCCGGTGCCTCCGGCGATACAGGCAACTAAGGATATGATAAATATGCACGAATGCGACGAGGGTGAGGATAAAGCATCCTCGCCAGCTAAGCAAACTCAACAGCCGCAGCCAGCTCAGGGAACCCAAGACGAGGGGTGTGCGTTACAGGCCGGCTCTCTTGCCCATAGTCTCCTCGACGGGAGCGAACCGAAGGCTCGGGAAAGTCCCCCGGGCAAGCGTAACCCCGGTCCCGATGAGGCGCGATTTACAGCAGGGATTGTGCGCTTTTACGAAGCCGTACTCAAAGAACCGGTCCCCGAGAAGATGCTTCGCCTCATCGATGAGATTGCGAAGCAGGAGCGCAGGTCATGAGCGAAGGCCAAGACTTGCGTGACGAACTCGTGAAATGGATCCCGAACCTGCGCGCTTTCGCGCTGTCTTTGACCCAAAGCTCGCAGCATTCGGACGATCTTGTTCAGGACACGCTGGTCAAGGCCCTCTCCAATCTCGATAAATTCGAGATGGGTACAAATTTACGGGCATGGCTGTTCACTATCTTGCGCAACAGCTTCTACAACGACATCCGGTATAAGAAATATCATCAAACGGCTCCGCTTGAGGAAGTCGATCCCAGATATCTTGAGCTTCGGGCAACGCAAGAAAAATATATCGAGTTCCAGGATGTGTTGAGGGGCTTGGGGCGGCTCGTTCCCGAACAGCGCGAGGCTATCATCTTAATCGCTGCCGAAGGGCTATCCTATGAGGAAGCTGCTGCGGTTTGCAATTGCCCGGTTGGAACGGTGAAAAGCCGGCTGAGCCGGGCGCGTCAGCGCCTGGAAGGCTACGCGAATGGCGCGAATGCTCTACCGGAGCCTGTTCGATAAATTCCGTGCGGCGCCGCTCTATGAACTAAGACAGAAATGGGGCACATATGTTGCGGCGGGTGTGGCGAGTACGTGTGAACGCGCATCGCTTTCTTAGAAATTTTCCTGCCCTTGTGAAAAGCCGGCCCCGCGAAGTGGGGCTTATTGCTGCGGCGGCTGCTATTCTGCTGTTTCTTACCCTATTTTCATTCTGGCTAAAGATGCAGTTATTCCGCGATACCGAAACGGCTGAAGCACTCAATAGATATAATGCGAAGCTCGCAGAATTCGTCCAGATGTTGCGGACGGTGGAAAGTAGCCAGCGCGGTTATCTTCTTGCCGGCACGCCGGGCTTTCTCAAGCCGTACACGAAGATGAGCGGCGATCTCGTGCCGCTGGCAGAAGAATTGGTAGCCGATGTCCCGAAACAGGTGCCGGAGGCCAAGACAGTTTCCGCGGTGATACCGTTGCTCAAGGCTAAGCTTGGGGAAATGGCTCAAACCATAGCCTTTGCGGATATGGGGCAAAAAGAGCAGGCGATCGAGCTGCTTAAAGATGGTCCTGGCCAGAAGCTTACCGGCGAGATCGAAGCGAAGGTCCATAAAATACAAGCACAAGGCGACGCGCTTATCCGGATCAACGGCGAAAAGCAAAGGTGGCTTCAAAGCTTTAAACTCGTTATCGATGGCATCGGTGCGCTTGTTATCATAGTTTTCTCATTCCTATCGCTTTCGTTGCTGCTGCGCTCGAACGCGGCCATGCGGGCTGCCCAGGACGAGCTTGCGAAGTCGAATCTTGAACTTGAGGAAACCGTTGCCCATCGGACCGCGGCGCTCACACGGGCCAACGAGGAAATTCAGCGCTTCGCTTACATCGTCAGCCACGACTTGCGCTCGCCGCTCGTGAACATCATGGGGTTTACGTCCGAGCTTGAAGCTCTCGGGAAAGAGCTTTTTCAAAGCGTTAGCGCAGCAAATTGCCAGCCCGTTCCGGAGAATTTGGCTAAAGACTTCGACGAGGCCTTTGGGTTTATCAAGAGCTCCATTACGCGCATGGACAGCCTTATCTCAGCCATTTTGCGGATTTCGAGGGAAGGTGGCCGCCCCCTACGCCGGGAGCCCATCGATATGAATGCTCTCGTGGAAGGGATCTTTGCTGCGACGGAACATCAAATTCGTGAAAAGGGAGCCATCGTGAAAACCGGTCCGTTGCCGCCGGTGGTGACCGACCGCATCGCATTGGAGCAAATTTTCTCAAACCTTATTGACAACGCAATAAAGTTTCTTCGACCAGGCGTTCAAGGCAGCATCGCCGTTGAAGGTGAAACCCGCGGCGGCGAAATCGTTTACACCGTTTCGGACAACGGCCGCGGCATCGATCCGAAAGATCACCAGCGCATTTTTGAACTCTTCCGCCGTTCGGGGCAGCAAGACATCCCGGGCGAGGGCATCGGGCTCGCTTATGTCGCCGCCTCGGTGAGAAGGCTTGGCGGAACGATAGAGGTCGAGTCCGGGCTGGGACGCGGCAGTATTTTTAAGGTGAAGCTTCCTCGAAGCGTTGCGCGGCAGGACAGGAAGGCCGCATGAACAAGCCCGCGACGATAATCATGGTCGAAGACGATGACGGTCACGCCCGGCTTATCGAACGGAATATACGCCGTGCCGGCGTCACAAACCAGTTGATCCATTTTTCCGATGGCGCTTCAGCAAAGATTTACTTTGACGGACTGCAACAGAAGCCTGCGGACGCCGCGCCCATCCTAGTACTTCTTGACCTCAACCTTCCAGATATGTCAGGGTTCGAAATCCTTGAATATCTAAAAATGGACAGCCATTTGAAGCGTGCGCCCGTTATTGTCTTGACGACGGCAGACGATGATACCGAAATTAAACGTTGCTACGACCTAGGCTGCAACGTGTACATTACGAAACCTGTCGATTACGAGCAGTTTGCGGCCGCGGTGCGCCAGCTGGGGCTCTTCGTTTCGGTAGTCAAGGTTCCGGATCCTATGAATGGAAAATCGTAAGCAACGCATTTTGATCGTAGATGACGACGAGGGCTTTTGCAGGCTCGTGGCCAAACACCTTGAGCGCTCCAGCTTCGAGGCCGTCTGCGCACATACCGCGAACGAAG
>Ga0326728_10013241_pt1 | contig 17977 bp, 16 predicted proteins | sample MB3enrmetagenome_FD_207602 | JGI IMG/M metagenome (GOLD analysis project Ga0326728, IMG submission 207602) | Lab enriched peat soil microbial communities from McLean, Ithaca, NY, United States - MB31MN | ecosystem: Environmental > Terrestrial > Soil > Wetlands > Peat | place: USA: New York... | reverse complement strand
CCCGCTCGAACTGCCGCTCGACGACCCGCTCGAACTGCCGCTCGACGACCCGCTCGAACTGCCGCTCGACGACCCGCTCGAACTGCCGCTCGACGACCCGCTCGAACTGCCGCTGCTGGCGCTGCCGCCCTTGCCGCTCGAACTGCCACTCGAACCTGAACTGGTCGAACTCGAACCGCTCGAACTGCCGCTCGAACCCGAACTGGTCGAACTCGAACCGCTCGAACCCGAACTGGTCGAACTCGAACCGCTCGAACTGCCGCTCGAACCCGAACTGGTCGAACTCGAACCGCTCGAACTGCCGCTCGAACCCGAACTGGTCGAACTCGAACCGCTCGAACTGCCGCTCGAACTTGCGCCCGAACCGCTGCTAGTGCCGCCGTCCTGATCGCTCCCCGTCGTGCCTTGGCTACTACTGCCGCAGCCAACAGCCACGAAAACCGCGGCGCAAGCTACGAAAATGTTCGTCGTCTTCATATTGCCTCTCCACCACATTAAAGGGGGCACACACCGCGAAACGTTTGCATTTCTACGCCTGCCCTACTGGCGAACGGACCACGCCACGCTGTAAATTATCATCTTCAGTGGATTCTTAAGACCTAGCCACGCACTGCTTGCCAGACCTCATTGGTCCACTGCAGCTACCACGATGCCGCAGTGTAGGGCCGACTGTCGATATGCGCCTTCGAAAAATGGACAGCGTCCTCAAGGCGAGATCCGTCCTATTTGATAAAGTGCATGCCCACCGCAAAGGCTGCAATATTTAGATGTTAGGGAGCCATTTGGCTCTCGTCGAAAACGTCCAGCCCCAATCCTGTGCTGACGCCCATGGCCGCCCTCGGTGCGGGAACGGCGGTCATAGCTGCCGCCCGGGCAACCGGCATGCGGCTCTGCCGGTCATCGACGACGGGGGCGCTTCGCGGCCCCCCTCGAGCTCCGCCTCATCGACGAGGGGGGCGCTTCGCGGCCCCCCTCGAGCTCCCCCGTCGCAGGATTTGGGGGTGGGAGGTGGGCGATCGCCACCAGGTGCGGACTCCGCTGGCGCGCCCGACGAGGGCAGCCACTGCCATGAGTGAGAGCAACGCCAAACTTCCTGGGGTGCCTCCTTTCCCTTCGTTCGCGCTGCACAAGCAGCCACCATTGCTGGCCTCACCGCCCGTGGTCGCTCCGCCGCCTGAGTCGGCGTCCGTCGCCCCGCCGGCCTCCCCCGCCGTCGTGTCCAGTCCGCCTTCGGCAGCAGCTCCGATGGATGTCGCGGCATCCTCCAGACCTACCGCGACTTCCGAGTCTCCCGAACCGACGCTGGAATCCAAAGCCGTGACCTCGGTCGCGTCCGCGTCACTCGCGTCCACGACCGTCGCATCGTATACGGATGCGTCGCGCCCGGGTTCGCCCGCGGTCGCATCGGACGGCATCGCGCCGTCGTACGGCGTATGGGCGTCGCCGCGGGCTCCCGAATCGGCCGACAACCCTCCCTCCGCTTGCAGCACTCCGGAGTCGACCCCGGTACCAGACTCTTGAGACGTCCGCGCGTCGACGAGCGCCCCCGCATCGTCCATCGTTCCAGCATCGGCGACCGTCCCTCCAACGGCAACATCCCGTATGACTGTCCCGTGCCTAACAACGCTACCGAGACCGTCGGGCAATGCTATCCACGCTGACCATACACTCAGATCGGGACTGGTCGCCGTTACGAATGGCAGGCTCCCCTGACCATCCATGAAGATCCGCCACGTTCCGTCGTCGAGCTGAACAACCGCAGGGCCTTCCATGCCCGATCCCCATCCTGCCCAATCGCCCGTGCCGACGAAGGTCCACGGTCCCGTCAGATTGGAGGCCGTGGCGTGCTCGCAATACCTCGTCGTCTCGTTTTTCGCGAAGGCATGGTACGTCGAGCCGACTTTCAGCACGAATGTGTCGATATAGTTCGGCCCGAATCCCAGCGCGATCGGCCCAGACCAAGACGTGAGAGTGGTGTCTTGCGCGGTAAACAGATACGGTTTGAAGTCCGAATCCGTATTTAGTGTGTCGATGTTCGCGGTGATATATACCGTACTACCCTCGACGAACCATTCCGGCGCCCACGTGTGAGCGACTCCGGGTACTCCTGCGCTCACCGTGGTGAGGTTCGTCCAATTGGTCAGATCCGTGCTCGACGCAATACTGAAGTGGTCCTCCTTGCCGCAACAGGAATCCGCGGGAGGATCGGTATACGCGACGTAGTACTTGCCATCGATGTACTTCATGATGCTGGGATCTCGGAGGTACCCGACCGGCCCTCCGAATCCCGTGTCTGCAAGCAGCGTGAAGTTGAGAGCGTCGGCCGACGTATAGATCGACAGCTTCATGCCCGCGGCGTCATCACCCTTGAACGTCGAGAAGACATAGCCGTAGGCCTCCGCTCGCCCACTGGTCAGCAGCACCGAGAGCATTGCACCCGCCAGGACGATACACCAACAAAAGCCCGTTCTCAGTCGTGGAGGCATTGTGCGAGGTCTCATTGGATTACCTGAACATCGGAGGAGCTCGAGGGGGGTCGCGAGGCGCCCCCCTCGTCGATTTCGTGGGCGCCAACGCGCTGGCCCGCCCACGACCACTGCGTTGACCACGCTCCCAATCAGTTTCGGCGCCGCCGACGCCCGCCGATCAGAATAGCTCCGACGAGCAGTGCGACTCCTGTCGCGCCACTTCCAGCGTGGCGGCCCACCATGTGGCACGAGCAGCCACTGGCCGTCGCACCTTGGTCGGTCGACCCGGAATCTGCATTTCCGCCGTTCGCCGAGCCGCCGCCATCATCCGGGGCTACCGTTTGGCCGTCGAGCTCCCCAGAAGCGCTCGTGTCTCCCGACGCTACAGCATCAAACGACTCACTCGCGTCGACAGCCAATTGCCCGTCGACGACATCCTCCGCGTCGGGGACACGACCACCGGCATCCACCGATGCGACAGCGTCCGTCGACGCGGCCGAGTCCACAACGCGACCGGCATCCACCGCCACGGCGGAATCCACGCCACGACCCGCATCCATTGGCGATGCGGAATCCACCGAGCGACCCGCATCCACGGGCGATGCGGAATCCACGGCGACGGCCGCGTCCACGGCTCCACCCGAATCAAGCGGTGCGGTCGAATCGACGCCACCAGCGTCTGCCGGTCCGATTGGAGTCAGGGGGCATCCCGCACTCCCGGGACCGGGGTTGTCGCGGTCGAATGAGACCCCATCGAACGGAACGACGATGATCTTGCTCAAATGGTTGTCGCCGGCCACGATCGTCGTCTTCTCTACGTCCGTAACCGCAAACGTGAACGCCACGACGTGGCCATTCTCCATCACAACGCCCGGCCGCTCCATGTTGTACCAGTTATTCACCGTTCCATCGGTGTAGCGAACGAAGTTCGTCGTCGGGTCATAGGCGAGACCCCTGTTCGTCCAATTGTGGATGCCGTCGTCCGACGTGAGGTGCATCGCCTTGCGCTCAGACCACCAATTCGCCACGATGTGATATTGGCCACCGCTGCACCAGATTACGGGGTCTTCCGCTTGGCCTGAAACACCGGGAATCGTCGGAAGGATACTCCCGCCCTGAATCAGGTAAGGCCCAAGGATGCCACTCGTGCTGAGCATCATGTAGAAAGGTCTCGGCGCGATGAGGAAGTCGCCGGTCGCAGTCTGCCACAGGCTCTGATTCTCCGTCGCCGTGCCGATGGTATAGCCATTGGCGTTGATGGTGAGGGTTCCGTCGGTCGTCCATGGACCATCGAGCGACGTGGCAGTGAAGATGTTGCCCGGACTGTCAATGAGGGCATAACTGCCGTCATTGAGCGTGATGCCGGTGACGTTCTGCTCTTTTCCGCTGGTGAACGTTGCGGCAGTGCTCGGGATATACGAGCCGATCATCGTGCCGTTGCTCACCGCGTGCACGCCGACGGAATTGGGCCAGTCGTTGAAGCCCTTGCTCGCCGGCCAGCGACCCGCGAACATGTGATACGTACCATCGGTGTTCTTGAGAATCACTCCATCCCAATAGGTCCACTGCGTCCCCGTCGCATCCTCGAGTCCATTGCAGGTGTCTCGCGGTTGGACGCTGGCGGCACCCCACGCAGTCGATGTCAGCGGACAGACAATGGGAGTCGGCAAGAAGTAGTCGATGAGGGTTTTCGCACCGGCATCCTGCCCCCACGCGGGCGACGCGAACGTGGTGACGATGATCCCCATAGCCCACTTGAATCCCAGCGACACGGTAGTGATCTTCATGATCGACCTCGATCGAGAATGTGTAGAAGCAGACGGGCACGCCATGGAACCCACTGTATGACTCGTGCTTGCGACAGGGGTCGTTGGTTGCACACACGACGCTTGCGAACGGCTCGGGTACATTGTCTCACTGAGCTCCGAGGTGCTTGCCGACAGCATTGAGAATGTCGATCTGCTCTTGAGGAATTGTCCCGTCCGACATGGGAGACACGTTCAGTAGCATGATGCCCCCGCGACTGTTAATCGTATCGAGTTCACTAATGATAGTGGCCGACGATTTGTAGGTCATTGGATTGACGTAGCACCATGATCCGTTGGCAGATATTGTCTCGTCGGTCATCCAGATCGATGTGGGCACAGCTGATCCCGACGGGATCGACGACTGAAAGTCTTGGACGGACACATTGGCCCCTGTTGCCGTATTGTCCATGTTGGCGAACGTGTTTAGTTTCGACATGATCTGCACGTCCTGGCCTCGCGCCGCAGCCGTCTGGTAGTAGTGAACGGCGAAGGCAAGCTTGTCGAGCATGCACGGGCTCCCCGGGATTGTGGCGCCGTCCATATCGAACCACTCGTCATCCAGTTGGTACTTGTCCCCCAGCTCTTCCGACCGGAACAGCCAATCGTCACAGAACGACTTGGCTGGATTGCAAGGAACGGTGCTGGCCATGGTTCCGCAGCCCGGATTCGGAGGGCCATAGAAGTCTGCGTATTTTGGATCGTAGAGGTCTGCCACGGTGGCCGGAGTGTTCGGTCCTACGTTGCCGGGAGTCGTGCCGTCCGGTCCGCAATAGGCAAAACTGTATCCGTACATGATATGGTTGTTGACACCGAATTTCAGCCCCTGCGCCTTCACCGCCGATGCGAGCTCTCCGACCACGTCCCTCATGGGCCCCATCTTGGCCGCGTTCCACGTGCCTGCGCTACCGATCGACGCCGGCTCTGAGCTGTCCCACATCGCAAAGCGGTCGTGGTGTTGGGCAGTGGCATTGACGAACGTCGCACCGCTCGCCTTGAACAAGGCCGCCCACGAGGATGCCGTCGTCGCGGCACCGGCCGCGGCGGGCTGACTCCACTGGGAAACCGTGAAGAGTGGAATGAAGTCCTTGTAACCCCACGGGCCCCCACTCATGGGGGACGTCGTCGGGAAGTTCTGAGTGGTCCACGTTGCGAATGCGCTGTTGCAGTACATGTGCTGGAAGAACCACTCGTTGTGGTAGGCGGGAACCGTGGAAACCATGAAGTGCATGCCGATTCCCAACTTGGCAGTCTTTACCCAGCTTGGCACGGAGTGAGCGGACGTGATGTCGTCCCAGCTCGCCGCCGTGCAAATGGGATTCCCGCTCGGACACGGACCCGCGTCCGTGGTGCCACTGCTCGAAGAGCCACCGCTACTGCTGCTCGACGCACTCCCGCTACTCGACGCACTCCCGCTGCTCGACGCACTCCCGCTGCTGGACGCGCTTCCCCCACTCGATGCGCTCCCACTGCTCGATGTACTCCCACTACTCGACGTACTTCCCCCACTCGAGGCGCTCCCACTGCTCGATGTACTCCCACTACTCGACGCACTTCCGCTGCTCGACGTGCTTCCCCCACTCGAGGCGCTCCCACTGCTTGCGCCACGTCCAATCCCCGATGAGCCGCTTCCGGGCGAAACGCCACTGCTGCCAGAGCTGGGGTTTCCCTCCGGCGAATCTCCAACAACGGACGACCCCGAACCGCACGCGGCGAAGACCAGCGTCAACGTTCCGACTGTGCAAGCCCAGACGACCACGCCCGTCCGGCGGTCAGCATCGGACACCCCGTGATTGGGTGTGAGCGCCTCTTCCATGTGCCACCATCCTCAATTGTTTCGATCGCGCGCGATGCCCACGAGGCTGCCACGGCACCTAGTGCCGCGCGTTCGCGCGACGTGACGCATCGCCCCCGAATGGGGTGCTCGGCCACGCCTGATCAGTGGCCAGCGTTTCGGCGCTTCGTGATCAAAACGACGACACGGGCGCAGATTGCGATCCGCCACAGGACGCACGCACGCGCCCGGCGTGCGGCGACAGCGGCGACACACGCAGAAAGCGATCCGCGACATCTCGGGCCTCGGCCACGCGGCCTAGAGAACAGAGCGCGCTGACGCGAGTGGCATCGCGCTCTTCGCCAAGGGCTCCGTTTGGATACCGCCGAGCATGATCTTCGAGAAGACCAAGTGCGCGTACCGCTTGGCCGCTTCGCATGGCCGCGTGCGCTTGTTCGAGCAGGAGGACCTCGGCGGCGACATCCCCCACGGAGGTGGTTGCGCGCTTTGCGGAGCCCGTTGGATCGGCGGGGGGGGCGCTTCGCAGCCCCCCTCGAACTCCCCCAACGAACGCAGGGGACGCCGGAACAGATCGATCGGTCGCGCCAGAAATGGTCCCAGGGTCCGGAGGAGTCGCCGGGACGGGTACGCTCGTCGCTCCGCCAGTCGGCGGTTCGACCGAAAGCGCTGGGGCTTCAGTCGCGACGAGCGCTGGATAAGCTGCCTTGCGTGTACCGAGCGAGCTCCGCTGCGACACCTCGAACATCGCGACGCTCGCGCCGATGGCGCCAAGAGCGACCAACCCGATGAGAGCCTTCGAAGTTAACCATGTCAGCCCATACGTTCCGAGCGCGCCGTGGCCTCCGGACAGGGATACCGACGACTTCGCGACAGCACCGACCGCAAGGCCGGCCGCCGCCCCTGACGCCAATCTGGCGGCGATAGCAGATTGAATTCGCTCCTGATCCGCGAGCGTCGGCTCGTCGCCGTCGCGAGCCTCCTCGATCAGTGCCATGGACTCTGGCCCAAGACCCCTCATCGCATCCTCCATTCGTCGTTGGCCCGCGCCCTGGCAACCGCTCGCTCGAAGTCTGCGCGCGCCGCGCGCAACCGGGAGTACACCGTGTTGGCGTTGGCTCGCACGGCAGCCGCTATGTCCACTACGGTCATTTGTTCGAGCTCGGCGAGGATGAAGACCTCCCGCCGCTCGTCCGACATGGCGTCGAGCACGGCGTGCAGCGTGCGCACCGCCTCCCCGCTGGCGACCTTGTCCTGTGGGCTCGGTCCAGAATCCGCCACGAAATCGACTTCGTCAGGCAGCCGTCCCCGGCCTCCCAGGTTGGCCGGCTTGCGGCGCAACGAGCGACGTGCGTCGCGCACAATCCGCGACGTGATGACATAGAGCCAGGAGCGAATCGAGGACTCGCCGCGAAAACTCGGGAGCTGTCGGTGCACGACGATGAATACCTCTTGAACCACATCATCGACAGCACTGTCGATGACGCCGAGGCGACGGACGGTTCGCCACACGAACGCGAAGTTGGCCTGGTACACCGCCCCGAACGTCCATTCCACGGACTCGTTGCCGGCCGCTATCGGGACCGGCTCGCGCACCAGCACAGCCATATTCGTCACTACGGCTAAGTGGCCGGTCGTCTGTGTGTTCGTGATCAAAATCGGATTTCCAGCCCCAGCGTACCGCGGCCGGTGACCGGTGCAGGTTGATGGATGAAGCCGTCGGAAGCGCCCAACGACACGAACTCAGGCCGGCTCATATTGTATCCGACCCCCCCGTCCGCGCGAATTGCCCACGCGGAGGACCACCGGTAGGCAACGGTCGCACGCGCGCGCAGCACCATCCAGGCAGCATCGCCGCGCGAGGATTGGGTTTCGTACAAGCCCACCGCCTGCGCCCACGCGGCCTCTACGTTTGCGCAAGCACCGACCTCGATGAAAACCCATGGCGTCTCCGCGCAAGCACCTGCGTCGAAGGCCCAGAGCGAGAACCGTCCGCTTTGCGCCGCTGGAAGGGTCCTCTCCTCGTCGAAGAACAGAGTGGCCCCGAGTTCGAGCCGGAGCGGCAGGATCATGCTGGGACGAAACGCGACACGCGCCGCGACTCCGGGCGCCGAGGCCGGGAGCGTGCCAAAGTCTAACACCCCAGATGCGGAGGCCTCCCAGCGCATGATGGGCAGCTTCGGGGCGGGTCGAGCGACCGTGCGTGGCCGCTCCGTACTCTTGGGTGCAGCAGCGATGGGTGGGGTCGGCGTCGGTGGCGGGCCCATCCCCGTGCCAGTCGGAGGAGGCGAACGGGGTGAGCCGTCGTCGCGCGCGGTCGGCGCCGAAATCTGTGGCGACGTGGTTTCGGTCGGACGATTCGCGGCCACACGACCGGGATCGACGGCAAGCGCGAGAATCAGGGCCGTCGCGTCCGCAAGCGCGCGGCAAGACTCCGCCGTGACAACCCGCAGGCCCGGACCCTGTGAACCCGTGGTCCGCAGCTCCACTGCCCACGACCCGGACGGATCTTGGCGGACCTCTGCGCGCGCGCGCAAGAATGGAGCCCCGGAGACGCTCATTCCCTCGAGCAACCGATCGAGCTCTTTTCCCACCGCGAGCGCATCCGGACAGACATCGGGTGCGACCCATTCGAGCGCCACGTAGCTGCTGACTTCCGACGCGATCGCGCTCCGCACGGACATCCCCTGACCGATCGCTGCGCCGGCCAACGCCAAGAGCAAACGCGAACGCACGTGTCGCAGCCGATCGGCCATGGCACGTGTGTAACCCGAGACCGCACCGTCCTGGCAATTTGAAAAGCTCGGTCGGTACCGCATCATGCACCCCATGAATACAGGCCGCGCGCTGAGTCTTGGCATCGGTCTCCTCGCTGTCGGCTGCCAGGATTTCAAGGTCGTGCTTGGATGCAACGCGACCGGACCGATTGCTGATAACACTGTCGCAGACGCAACCACCACGGTGGTGGACGCGGGCGCCAGCTCGACGGACACCGGCATTAACTCCACGGATACTGGCGCCTCCGCTGGTGACGCCGGCAGCATCGTTTCCGATGCAACCGCCACGGCGGATGCTGCCCCCGATGTCACCGGTGCGGACACCGCGGCTGCCGAAGCTGCCACCGCGACCTCCGAGTCTGGCACGGCCACCGCATTGAGCTGTCAACCTGGTGGCGCCGGGCTTTCCAATTGCGGACTCCTGAGCGAGAGCTGCTGCGCCAGCCTGGAGGTCTCGGGCGGAACGTTCTTCCGAACATTCACCAACAACGGATGCGGCCCCACGGGGGAGTCCGATCCAGCGACCGTCAGCAGCTTTCGCCTCGACAAGTATTTGGTGACCGTCGGCCGATTTCGCCAGTTCGTAGCCGCTTGGAACGGCGGCTGGGTTCCGCAGGCAGGGGCCGGCAAGCACACTTACGTGAACAATGGCAATGGCCTGACCGCGCCGGGAGGAGTCAGCGAGCCCGGGTGGGTTGCGTCCGACAAACAATACGTCGCTCCGACGGACGCCAACCTGGCCTGCGCCGTCAATGATCCGGAGTTCTTGCCCAATCTTGCGCCTGGGTCTCAGTATTCCACGTGGACGTCTCGACCCGGTTCTCAGGAAAGTCTGCCGATCAACTGCGTGAACTGGTACGAGGCATATGCATTCTGCATTTGGGACGGAGGTTTCCTTCCCAGCGAGGCAGAGTGGGAGTACGCAGCATTCGGCGGAAGCGCCCAGCTCGAGTACCCGTGGGGTTCGACGCCTCCGGGATCGGGCAACCAGTATGCGATATTTGCGTGCGACTATCCAACTGCATCGGGAACCTGCACCGGCCCCGCAAACATCGCGCCCGTGGGATCCGCACCGCTGGGAGCCGGACTTTGGGGACACCTGGATCTCTTGGGCAACCTCTTCGAGTGGAACCTGGATTGGTATGCGGCCAACTACGTCAATCCGTGCTCGGATTGCGCCAATCTGACCGCCCCATCCCCGCTCGCACGCGTGGTCCAGGGGGGTGACTTCAACAGCTCGACGTTCTATTTGCCTCCGGGCAAGCGCAGGGACAGCCCGACGGATGCATACGCCTACGCGTATGGGATCCGGTGCGCCCGGACGCCGTGAGCTCGCGGCACGATAGGAGCGTTACTGCGGGTGGACGAGCACGTGGCGCTCCACGTCAGCCGCCCACGACGTGCCTCGATACTTGCTCACCATCACTTCCGCTTCGGCGTGCGCGTCGTCGAAGCGGCGCATGTTGGTCAGCGCCTTGACCACGATCCAGCCTCGTTCCGGAGCGTCAGGGCTGTCCGGAAACCTCGCGTCCCCCTCTCGCGCCAAAGCGAGCGAAGCTTCCGGGTCCGTCTGTCCAAGCTCGTGGAGCCTGGTCATGATGTCGCGCTCGGATGGGGTCGCAACCGCACCACTCGCTGTCGGCGGAGCACCGGATGCCATGGGGTTCGCGGTTGCCGTCGCTGGGAACGCAACGGCCATCTTTCCAAGATCTACGCTACGAGACGAGGAGGGCAGCGCAACGGCGGCTGGAGGCATCGACTCGTTGGCAGGCGCCGCGACCGAGTGTTTTATTGAGGACGACTCCGCCCCACTCCAGGCGGAGCTCCCCATCCAAACAATAGCCGCGACAAGCGTCAGCGCGACCGCAATCAGCCACCTCTTCTCCATTCTTTGATCCTAGCGCACCTCCGTCAGCATTCGCCGATCCGGTGATCACTTGAAACTGGGGAGCGTATCGCGGTTGATCGTGTAGGTGCTCGTGTAAGCGCTCTTGAGCGTCGCCGCGGTATTGGCCGACTGTTCGTATCCAGCCCAGACGTTGAACAGAATCCACGGCGCCGTATCGGGGAACATGGCCGACGGTTGCGGGATTGTTCCCGTCTCGTGCAGGGCGAGCGGCACGGATGCTCCCACGATTGCCTTGGCGGCGTCGAAGTTGGACGTGAACGGCTGATTGGTCGCGTACGTATCTGGCCCCGCGATGTCGCGATACTGCTTTCCAGGATCGAACGCAGCGGACGGCGTGCCGTCCCACGCCAACATCCAAACGACGTTGTGGATGCCTTTGGTCTGGGTGAAGTAGTTGAACATTGTCTCCCAAAGCTGCACGAATTGGGCTCCCGTTCCCATGCTCCACCAGAACCAGGTCCCGCCGGCCTCGTGGAAAGGTCGCCAGATGACGGCCACGTCGTGGGATTGCAGATACAGGAGCTCCGCCGCAGCATAGTCGAGCTTGGACATGAACGACGTGTTCGCCGCTGAGCCCGTCGTCAGCACGGAGGCCAGGCCCGAAGGAACCGCCGTCTTCGCGTTGTTGTAGCTGTCCGACAAGCCCGGAGCGCCCATGTGGTAGCAGATCTCCGAGATTCCTCCGGAGCCCCACCACGCCACAGCGCGGCTTGTGGTGGTCGTGGGCGGAGGCGTGCTCCCCATTGATTCGGCGCCTCCGCCGTTCGTGTCGGGGGCGTACAAAAAGTCCTGACCGAGAACTGCAGGATAGTGGCCGGTCGTCGTGTTTATGTACGTGGTGTCCGTGCCGCCACCGGTGTCCCAGCTTGTTTCCTGCTGTCCCGACATCACGTGATTGCCGTAAATGCTATACAAATAGCAAAGGAGTTTGCGCGCCTGCGCTGTCGCTTGCGGATCGACGGGAGATATACCGCAGTCCGAACCCGAGTCAGTCACCACGCCCGACGAGCTCGAGGAACTCGAACCGCCCGACGAGCTCGAGGAACTCGAACTGCCCGACGAGCTCGAGGAACTCGAACTGCCCGACGAGCTCGAGGAACTCGAACTGCCCGACGAGCTCGAGGAACTCGAACTGCCCGACGAGCTCGAGCCGCTCGATGAGGACCGGCCCCCGGAACTCGACGAACTGGACCCACCTGAAGAACTAGACCGTCCGCCCGACGAACTGGACGAGCTAGAGGAACTGGAGCCACTCGACGAACCCGATGAGCTCGAAGAACTGGAACCGCTCGACGAGCCCGAAGAGCTCGATGAACTGGAGCCACTCGACGAGCCCGATGAGTTCGAAGAACTGGAGCCGCTCGACGAGCCCGAAGAGCTCGATCGGCCCCCGGACGACGAACTGCTCGAACCCGACGAACCGCTGGAGCCGGACGTGCTGCTCGAACCCGACGAACCGCTGGAGCCCGACGTGCTGCTCGAACCCGACGAACCACCGGAGCCGGACGAACTCGACGAGCTGGTGGAGGAGCCACCGTCGGAGTTCCCGCCGCCGGGCTCGCTACCGCTATTGTCACTGGAACATGCCGCTATCACGAAAACCGCGGCTCCGAGCGCTGAGAATAAGATTGTCCTCACGGCAATGTCCTTCCGTTGGTTCCTGGCGGTGCAGACGCGAATGCTATCGAAAGCGGCTCACGCGCGGACCAACTTCGGCTGACCGTCCATCGATCGAGTGCCTCCCTGCCTGCCCAAGTCCAGGTCCATGCACTGGAGACAAGGGGCCCGGAGCATGCTTGGCTGTCAAGGATCGAGGACGAAGCGACTGTCATGAGCGGACGACTACAACGGGAACGCACCGATGCGCGACGGAGACGCTCCGCGGGCAATGCTGGCTCGCCCGTTTCGACGTCGTGGCCTCGCGCCGCTCGTCTCCTCCGCGACGCCGCGGTCGCAATCATCCCGTGCGCAAGCGTGGCGTGCGGCGGTTCCGTGTACCTGGGCTCCGACTTGATCTGGACGGCGGACCAGGAAACCGGGGACCTGTCGCAGTGGTCCGCACCCAACGGAATCGGAGGAGTCTCGCCTGTGAATGCCTCGGTCGAGGTGACCACGGAGCAGGCCCACACGGGGCTGTACTCGATCAAACTGACCAACGTGACTTCCGCGACTGCGCTGACCGGAGATCCCAATGCGCCCGGGGGAGAAGGCGTGTACCGAGAACAGGAGTTCCCGACGGAAGCCTACTACAGCGCCTGGTACTACCTACCGCAGTACTATCAAACCATCACATCTTGGGCCATTCTCAAGTTCAAGTCCCCGCTATCTGGCAGCGTCGGCGACGGCGGGATCATTGGGGAGTTCTCGGAGCTCATCGACTTGCGCCTTGAATCCCAGCCGAGCCAGACCATGACGGTCGTCCTGTTCGATCACCGCCCGCAGTACCTTCGATCTCCCCTTCCTGACCCCCCGCCGATCGTACCCATCGGTCAGTGGTTTCAGATCGAGGCCTTCTACCGGAATATTGGCGATCCGACAGGGCACCTTACGGTCTGGCTGAATGGCGTCCAGATCTACGATGTGACTCGACCGATGTACAGCAGACCAGGCGTCTACTTCATGCCATGCAATCTCGCCAACGTTCTCTCGCCCGCCACGGGCACCCTCTACGTCGACGATGTCGCCGTGAGCTGGACGCGCATAGGCCCTTGGGGACTCCTCACGGTGCCGGAGTGAACTCCCGTCTCCTCGTCCGTGGGCACGCTCGATGCGGAGTCTCTCTGCTCGTGGCAAGCGCGGCGCTCGTCGCATGCTCGGCAGAGGAAGAGACTTCCCCTCCGGCCGACGCCTCGGCCGACCAGTGCTCTTCGCCTTCCGCCGGATCGCCGACCAACTTCGCTCTGTCGTTCGACGGCTTGGGCGATTACGCGACGATGGGCACGGCGTCGTTCGTGTCTGGCAACCAGCCGCAAGCGGTCTCGGCCTGGGTGTTCTTTGCGTCGACCTCGGGTACGCAAGACGTCATCACGCTGCGCAGCGATTTCGCGAGCGGTTACATTCTTGGCATACGAGGCGGCACTCTGGGCATGTTCAACGTCAACCCACTGACGGGACGAGCGATTGTCTCCGCTCCGAACCTGCCCGCCGTTCAGACCTGGGTTCACCTCGCGTACGTCTACGATGGCACGACAGCTTATTTCTATGTAAATGGAGCCGTAGTCGACTCGAGTCCGACGCCGCAGAGCAGCCTGAACAACCAGATTCCGACGTCCGCGTGGATCGGCACGCTCGATGGCTACAGTCAGTTCTTCCAGGGCGAGGTCGACGAGATACGGATTTGGGGCACGGCGAGAAAGACCGCCGACATACTCGCGGACATGCAGGGCACGACGGCGCCCGACGCCCCGGGCCTGGTGGCGTACTTCGACTGCGACGAAATCTGCGGGACACGCTTGCCAGACGAATCGGGGACCGGCAACGACGCGACACTCGGCGGCGGCGACCCGGCGTTTACACCCCAGCTCGTCGAGGCCGACGTGCCGCCCGACTCGTGACGTCGGGCGCCTGGATAGTCGCTACGCGAGCAACGCGACCTACGCGACCAGTGCTCGATAGGCGTCGGTCACGCGAGCGAACTGCACTTCGAGGTCTCGCCGAGCGACGCCCGTGATATCGGGGTTGAGGTCTGGATGAAGCGATCGGGCGAGTCGCCTGTACGCGCGCTTGATCTCCTGGACGTCGCATCCCGGGTCGAGCCCCAGCACCCTCCACGCAACGTCCGACCCTCGGCACGGCTCCGGGGGACGGTCGCGATCGCGGGCCCGCCGCCTTCCATGCAGGAACGCGCCTGCCGCGAGAGGCACGCCCGTCGCCACCTCGCGGGGACGCCGAACGGCCACACGAAAGGACAGCCGCGCGTCACCGAGACGCTCGAGAAAGGCGAGGCGCTCCTGCGCCTGTCGTCGCAAAGCCCCGTTGACGACGCTCGGGTTCAGGCGGAAGTCCTCCACCAGGACCTCGCCATGGAGACGATGAGACGCAATGGCTCGAAGCAGCGAACGGGCCAGCGTGTCCTCGTCGGCGACGTGATCCTCGCGCAGGATTTCCGCCAGTGACCGGCATGTCCCGTCAATTTCGACAGCGACGACGCACCCGTCCACCATGTGAACGCGGTGCATGCGACCGCGATCTTCCACGAGTTCCAGCGTGCCATTGGCGCTTGCTCGGTGAAGCATCCCGAGAACGTCGCCCAGCGTCGTCGAACGGAGCCGCCCGGGTAGCTGCATCGTGCGGTCACTATTGAAACAAAGGCGTCGAGCGGGCCAAGTTTCGGACGGCCCCGACCTCGTGGTATGAGCGATAGCATTATGCTCCGCGGCGTTGCCCTGGCCGGGCTGGTCCTCGCGCTGTCGACGTGCTCGAAGATGGGCCCCCTCGCGAACTTCGATGCGGGGTCGAGCTCATCGCTGTGGCCGGGGATGCCTGCCGCGGCATCCGCCATGACCGTGGCAGCCGCGGAGTCTCAGCCCGCCCCGCCGCCACCGCCCCCTGCGGCGACGATGCCTCCCAGGCCGGTTCCCAAGTCGAGCCCCACGGTGGCGATCACAATGCCGCTCGAGGTCCAGCTCAAGGCCATTCAGTACATGGCGTCGATGCAGGCGCCTCGGCCCGACGATGGTCCAGCCGACGAGGCGTACGCGCAGTCCATCGCGGCCCAGCTTCGGGCGGTCGGACGAACCGACGTCGTCGCGGGTGGCCGTCAGATCGATATCCAGACGGACAAGCCTTGCACTGCCGTGTTTCCAAAAGACGCCATCGCCCACCATACCGGGGCGTCATCGCTATCGACTCTCCTGACGCACGGAGTGCTCGTCGTACGGTGTTGGGATCGCACGCTTCAGTGCCTTCAGAGCACTCGCGACGCGGATGACGTGCTTTGCACGCGCAAGTGAGTCGGGTGGGTAACCGTTCACGGGGGAGGCCGGCCGGCGCTCACCTGTCAAGGCCCTCCATTTCCTCGGGAGATTTGCACAGAAAGGTCGAATGGCCGGAAGTGCTTTCGGTATTTCCTTTTCCCGTGGGCCCGTCTTCACGTGCTGAGAAATCAGGATGTCGCTGGCAAAGTGGGACGACCGATGGATCGCGACACGGTGCATGATAGGGGGATCCATGCGCTCGACCCGTCCCCATGCCGTTCACCCGTTCCTCTTCGTCGCTCGTGTGGCGTCGATCGCCTGCGCCTCCCTGGCGATGAGCTGCGGGACCTCGTCTGAATCGTCCCTGCCACCGGCCGATGGCAACGACCAACTCGGGGACGCTACGGCTAGCGAAGGACTGTCGGAAGCCAGCGCGGGAGACACGACGCAGCCAGAGGCGGACCGCAGCCCGACGGACGTCGCCATCGAGGCGAACGATGGACCGGATGCCGGTCCGAACGGCGAAGCCAGCGCCGACAGGGATGCCGCCGTGGTCGCCGATGCCAGGGGAGATGCGTCCCAGGCGGGACCCGACGCAAACGCGGAGGCTGGGGCGGATGCTCCAAACGCGGGGGCAGACGCCGCGCAGCCGGGACCGGATGCGACTGCGGACACGGGGGCGGATGCGTCGCATGCGGGGCCGGATGCGAGTCCACCCGGCGACTCCGGAGGAGACGCCACGGGCACCGGACTCGACGCCGACGCGAGCGGTGCGGAGGACGCTGGCGGTGGTCCCGAGATGTGCACGACGCGCACGCCGATCGATGCGACGACGTGGAAGCTCGCGTGGTCGGACGAATTCGACAAGCCCGGCGCTCCGGACCCGTCGAATTGGGGCTTCGAGCAGGGATTCGTGCGCAATCAAGAACTCCAGTGGTATCAGCCGGACAACGCCACGGTGGAAGGCGGCCTCCTCACCATCGCCGCTCAACGCCAGCAGGTCGCGAATCCTAACTATGTCGCGGGCAGCACCGACTGGACGAAGAACCGCCAGTATGCGCAGTACACGTCGAGCTCGATGACGACGTCCGGAAAGCGCAGCTTCCTCTACGGACGATTTGAGATGTGCGGCAAGATCGACGTGCGACTCGGGAGCTGGCCGGCATTTTGGATTCTCGGCAACGGGAAGTCATGGCCAGCCTCGGGCGAGGTCGACATCATGGAGTACTACGCAAACGAGGTCCGCGCGAACGTGTGCAAGCCGAGCGGAAGCACCTGCGACTGGAGCGGGAGCGTCGGCCAGGCGCTGAGCACTCTCGGAGGTACGACGTGGGCCAACGAATACCATTTGTGGGCCATGGAATGGGACACGAGCCACATAGGCCTGTATCTCGACGACGAGCTCGTCTATGATTTCGTGATCACAAGCGCGTACCCCGCCTACACGGGGACGCCGTTCTATATGCTCGTAAACCTCGCGATCGGTGCCAATGGCGGCGATCCCACGAATACGACGTTTCCCATAACGTACCAAGTGGACTACGTGCGCGTCTACCAGCACTAGGGTGTGTCCCTAGACCCCGAACCGGCGCGGCACCGCACCGGAGCCCCCACCCCAACTTGCGCGATCGTCGGTGGCGGCACCGAGTTCGACGCGACAAGGCTCCTCGTCTACGGATAGGCCGCCCGACGCTGCTCGAGGCGGTCGACGAAACCCCCGAGGGCTTCGAGGTGAAGACGACTCTTGGTTTCCACGTCCACGGGCACGGCGAGGCCGCGTTTGCGACACCACCGCTCGACCACGACGTCCATGTTGGGAGCGATCCCGAAAAGGTGAAGCGTTTCGATCTCGCGATCCTTGGCCGAATAACAAACCGTTTCATGAACTTGACGAAGGGATCGGCAGGATCGAAACGCTGCCCTTTCGTGAGACCGCTTCCACTGAGACCGAACGGATACATCTTTACCACCGCGTAACAATGTAGACGCATGACAGGGGGCCTCACTGGCCAACCCATGGGCTTGGTCGTCGGCGCGGAGCGGTCCAGCCGTCGGGAAAAGACGTTTCGCCGTCGGGTAAAGCCGTTTCGCCGTCGGGTAAAGCCGTTTCGCCGCCGGGTAAAGCCGTTTCGCCGTCGGGTAAAGCTGTTTCGCCGTCGGGTAAAGCCGTTTCGCCGTCGGGTAAAGCCGTTTCGCCGTCGGGTAAAGCCGTTTCGCCGTCGGGTAAGCCCGTTTCGCCGTCGGGTAAGCCCGTTTCGCCGTCGGGTAATGCCGTTTCGCCGGCGGGTAAGCCCGTTTCGCCGTCGGGTC
>Ga0326728_10013240_pt1 | contig 17981 bp, 23 predicted proteins | sample MB3enrmetagenome_FD_207602 | JGI IMG/M metagenome (GOLD analysis project Ga0326728, IMG submission 207602) | Lab enriched peat soil microbial communities from McLean, Ithaca, NY, United States - MB31MN | ecosystem: Environmental > Terrestrial > Soil > Wetlands > Peat | place: USA: New York... | reverse complement strand
GGGTGCATATGGATGATGGTGCAGGCATCGAAATATTTCTGGGATGTCTTGCCTGCTTCCATGCCGACACCCTGCTGGATGGTGCGGCAGGTGATCAGGTTCAGGGTAATCTTTTTAGCCATTTTTTGCCTCGTTGGTTGTTGGATTGCGTTTTCACTGTGTCACTGCACGTGATTCATCACGCAAGAGAGCTGGTCTCACCTTTTCCCGAGAGCGTAATGACATCATAGGGACAGGCTTCGACACATACACCGCAGCCGGCGCAGAGCTCTGCCTTGAAGTCAATGATGACCGATACGCCATCCTGTACCTGGTAAATCTTTTCCTTGGTCACCGGGTCGAGCGTGAAGAGCTCGAGGGCATCGACCGGACAGGCAACAACACAATTGTTGCAACCCGTACATCGTTCCGTATTTACATGCACTGCAAACGCCATGAATATCACACTAAAATATGGCTAATATTACGGGTCATTCAGAGTGATTATTAAATGTTTGGAAGTTCATGGGGTGTAAATCTGAATACATTATCCTATATTGAAAAAGTTTTGCGGGTGTTTAACTATTGATCATTCCCGATTTCTGATCTTAACCTCTGAAGTGATAAAAAATGCCTATTTTCATATGTCTTTGGTAGATAAACCAATTTAAATATTTCCGGTATGGCAGCAGTGCATTTCTGGCCACGGTTTTATGCCCCAACGCGCATAGATGCTGCTAAATCCCAGCCAGCACCGTAGGGGGGATTCGGGTATATCTGGTTATCTGGTCTGCAGGAGATTTGCACAGAGTTCTTATTTGATGCCGGTCATGATTTTCATCTTTCAATACCGGAATTTGTTACGATCTTTTTCGCGATCGTCATGCCAAGAAGATGTGGTATAAATCGTTTTTAATTTATTTTTGTAAAAAGTTAAATGAAAAGTATTATAAATGGTTGTGTCCCATCTTCTTACTGTCCACTTGAGAAACATGCACCCAAGCAGGACAGCACGCCATTGATACTAGCACACACGAGGCAGTGTCTGAGACGTTGACCGTGTTGACTACCTATCTCATAACTCCTCTGTCAACCGGCAACCGATCAGAACCTGCAAAAACTGACACCGGCAGGCATCATGCAGAGAACGGTGCGGAGGCCGGAATTTTTCATTAAACCGAAACCACCGGAGCGGGTAAAAGGCGCCTCTCCTGCCAGTCAGGCATAATCTCTGTTACGATAATCTCACTGCTTCCGGCCGGCCATAACGCAGAACCCATGGGCCCGGTCAATCACGGAGACCGGCGTAAATCCTGTAGCTTTGAAAAATCTCTCCATACCTTCAGCCGTCCGGAATTTTGCAAACTGCAGGAACCTCCCTTTCGTTAGCTCACCACAATATTCCCGCTGGATTTCCCCGCCTCGCTCGATGAACCCGGCAACGAGTGTCCCCCATCCTTGAGAACACGATATACTTCGTGGAAGACCGCCGGGACATCCTCAAGAAAACAGATGACCGTCATCATCAGGACATAATCGAACGTGCCGGAACGGTACGGAAGGTGCTCCCCTTCACCCCGCACGACTTCGATGCCCCGGTGCATTGCCATCTTGGCGAGTTTGCGTGTGGGATCGATACCACACCGGATGCCAAACGGCACGGCGAATCGTCCGGATCCGACTCCTATCTCAAGCCCCTGACCGCGATCCGGGAGAGCCTTTCTGAGCGTCCGTTGCTGTGCCTGCCAGGTGTCCTGGTGTTCTTCGAACCACCGGTCATAATCCCCTGCATAATCTTCAAAGACCCGGCGCGATGGTATCATGGATCACTTGTCAGGAGTGGTCCAGCCGGACCCTCATTTTTTTCCGGATCGAATTCTCGTAATCTTTCAGCGTTGCAATCCCGCGTTCGCCTTGGCCATAATAGTGAAGCAGGAGGTGGAAGTAGTCCGCAACAAGGTCCTGGAACTCCTTTTTGTACCGCACCTCCACGCTGGGATCCCCGGTAAAACCTTTGATGGAGATGAAATGCTCTTTCTCAAACGAAAAGTACGGCTTCTTCAGCTGGTCAAGATACCGGACCGTGCCGAATTGTTCCAGAAATTTCAGGAAGCCATCGCTCAGCGGCTCATCCAGTACGTACTCTTTCATGAGAGAGCCGTCAACGCAGGTTTTTGTCTGGACGGACCTAAGAACCCGCACTCTCTGCCACCTCGCAGATCGCATCTGTTGCTGCCCGGCACTCTTCGGAAGTGTTGAAATACGAGAAACTTGCCCGGATACACCCTTTACCCCCGTCAATGCGTTCGTGGACGAGCGGAGCGCAGTGAAGGCCGGTCCTCGTGATGATGTTGTAGGCCCGGGCGAGAATGAAACCTGCCTCCTGGTTGTCGATGCCGGGAATGTTGAACGATACGACCGGGAGTTCAGGTCTTTCGTTGTAGATGCTGATACCCCCAATAGTTTTCAGTCCGCAGATAAAGGATCGGGTAAGATCCGCATTCTTCTTCTCAATTGTTTCTAGGCCGGTCGAGATGATGAACCGTATCCCGGCATAGAGCGATGCGATCCCGGGATAGTTGTGTGTTCCCGCCTCGAACCGCACCGGCATTTCGGGGGGATGGGTGAGTGTCCGCGAATCCGTGCCGGTCCCGCCCTGCCGGGTGATTGCGATCGCATCCGGATCGGAGATGAAGAAACCCCCGATGCCGGGGATACCGAATAGTGCCTTATGACCGGTGAACACGAAAGCGCCGACCGGGATATCCGAGAGATCAATGGAGATCTGTCCGGCGGTCTGGGCGCCGTCAACGATCAGAAATATATCATTTGCATGGAGGTATTCCGCCACCCGCCTGATGTCCTGTACGGACCCGAGCACGTTGCTCCCATGTGTCATGACGACAAGGCGGGTATCCTCGCAGATCGCATTTTTTATCGCCGCAGGATTCATGCTGGTATTGGTAAAAGGCACGATCGAGAGCCGGATTGCCCCATCCTGCTCCAGTGCCGTGAGCGGGCGGAGCACTGAGTTATGTTCAAGTTCGGTGGTGATCACGTGAAACGGTGTTCCAGTTTTTTTCACAAACCCGTGGATCAGCAGGTTCAGTGCGTCGGTGGCGTTCTGCGTAAAGACCACATGCCCGGGAGGACCGGCATGGAAAAATGCGGCAAGCGCCTCGCGGGCGGCAGAAGGGTAATCCGTGGATCCATCCCCTGTCGTCCTTCCCGGTTCGTACAGGGGCAGGTGCAGGCTGTTGATAACCTCGTTGACCACATCAGGCGGTTTTGGCCATGTCGTCGCGGCATTGTTGAGATAGATCAACCGGTGTTGACTACCCTGCAGCTGGGAATCCATCAGGATGACCTGTGCTGTGCCGGTTCTTTGCTTTTTTGATGGGCGGGATGCAACGGAAACAAAAAGGGTGGTAGTGAAATCCGGAAGCCTCCTGATATGTGAAGCCAGCGTACAGGAAAGCCTGTGAAAAAGGGGCGATACCTAAAAAATTATTTTTTACCGGTCACCTTGATGATGTGGAACCCGAACTGGGTTTTGACCGGGCCGACGATCTTGCCCTGCTCCGTCGCAAATGCCGCCTGCTCGAACTCCGGCACCATCTGCCCCTTCCCGAACCAGCCAAGGTCGCCCCCGTTTTTCCCGGACGGGCAGGATGAGAAACGACGGGCAATGGCGGTAAAGTCCTCGCCGTCATTGAGGCGCTTGAGGATCCGGTTCGCTTCATCTTCGCTCTTGACGAGAATATGGGACGCACGTACCTGTGTGGTCATGTATACAAATGGGCCTGCCGGCAATAAAAGGGTTGATGGCACCATCCCTCCCAACGTTTTTCCCCCGGCCCGACCTACCCTCATCAATGGCGAAAGGCAGTTTCTGGCTCGGTGCGGTTATCGGGTTTATCATCATGGTAATCATTGGCGAGTCCCTGCCGGTCCTCGGGCCGCTTGTCGGCGGGTTAGTTGCCGGGCTGGTTGCCAGAGGAGGTATCGTCAACGGGGCGAAAGCCGGGTTTGTCGCCGGTATCTTCGGTGCCCTCGTGGTTCTTGTCACCGGCATGATCGTGGGGACGCTTTTTGCAGGACTGTTCGGTTTTTTTGTCGCGCTGGGGATCGGCGGCATCCTGATCATCACCGCCCTGTACTTTGCGGTGCTTGGCCTTGCCGGTGGCGCAGTCGGCGGGCTCATCGGCAGATGACCGTTTCGACCGGATGACGGTGATCGTGATCTTCCGCGTGCAGGGGCGGGATCAGAACTCCCCGTCCTGCTCGAAACTCCTGCCGTACCGGATCGCGATCTCCGCCTTGTAAAGCTCCCGTCCCAGATATCCTGCATGGTCGAGGAGCGAGACGTCTCCGTGCGAGAGGATCGTATACAACACGTCCTGCCAGCGTCTTCCTTTCACCGCCCTCCCGTGGATCACAGCAACGATCCGGTCGCCTTCGATGCCGATCCGGAAATTTCCTTTCGGGTCGTACGTGATCTCGCCCGGAATCTCCTGTGCCATAACAGCCGTGTCGTACTCCGGCAACGGTTCATGCCGGCGCCGTTTTTCCTTGAGCACGAGCAGGTCGATACCAAGATCCTTAGGATAAGGGCGATCCCGTGCAAGCGCCATCATCTCGGTCGCCCGCCGCATCTCGCGGACGGATCCCCGCGTCTTGTCCGAGTGCTCGCTCGTGAAGATTACAGATGCACCCAGTTCCTGTGCAATACCGGCGAGGAGCGCATTGAGCCCGATTGAATCGGCATCGAGCAGCTCCGCCACGTTGCCGGCACCGAAAAAGAGTGGGTGACCGAGAGGCCTGAATTTCTTCAGCGAGGCGATAAGCCCGGAACCGACCGGCTGGAGGAGGGGGTCGGCGATGATACATGCGATCCCGGCACGTTTTGCCATCGCGATGTTCTTTGCAAGCGTGCTTTCGCCCGGCACCACCACCGCGGCGGCCCCGGCGCGGGCGACATCCCTGCCAACCTCGGGTATGTTTGCCTCCTGCAGGCTGAGCACGAGGTCGGCCCGCCCTAGCGCCGCCCGGATCAGGCCGGGGTCCTGCGTGTCCACCGCGAGCGGGCAATCGATTTCCCCAACCGCGGAAAACACACGGACAACGTCCGCCGGTGAAGCATCGAACCCGAAGCCGAGGTCGACAATATCGGCGCCTGCAGCAATGAACCGCTCCACCTCTTCACGGATATCAGCACACCGGTGTGCGTCCATGATCTCCACGAGCACCTTCATCCGGGCCCCGCCCCCAATCCTGGTACCACGGATCATAAAATCGAAATCCGCGTCCCGCTCTATCTCCCCGACACGGGACATCGCGTCCTCTGCTTTTTTTGCTGCGAGGAAGTCGTCGGCAGGGACCGTGCGCGATAGCGTGACCTTCCCCAACAGCGGGAGCACGAGGGTAAGGTCCGCCGCGTGCCGGGGCCCCCGGTATACCGGGACCCCGGTCTCCCGTTCCACTTGTTCGAAGGAGGCCGTGCACATACCGGAGACGAGCACGAGATCGTAGTTTCCCCTCCCGATCAGTTCGCGGAGTGCATGAGGCGTAAGAAAAGATGCAATCCTGCCGGTCACTACGACATCGGCATCGAGGCCCACAGCCGCGTTTTTTACCGTTTCAGCAGTTGCAGCGCCGGTGGGGAGGAGGATGCGCATAAGTTCCCTTAATATCCGAGAGATAAAAACACTATGATCAGATGCTGACCTGCGATCTGCACGTGCACACCAGTTTTTCGAAGGACGGTGAGAGCAGTGTCGAGGAGATCCTGAAACGGGCCGAGGACGTCGGGCTCGACGTGATTGCCATCACCGACCACGATTGTATTGACGGTGCAAAAAAGGCGCTCGCGTGCCCAACAACAGTCCTCGTCCTCCCCGGTATCGAGGTTTCGACACGGCAGGGGCACCTGCTGGTGTTGGGTGTTACGGAAGTTATCCCCTCCGGGCTTGATGTGCGGGAGACTGTCGCAATCGCCCGCCGCATGGGGGCGCTTATCATCCTGCCTCACCCGTACCACATGTGGCGGCATGGTGTCGCACGGAGGATCAAGGCTGCAGTAAATATCGTGGACGCGGTTGAAGCGTTCAACAGCCGGTATATCGTGGGATCGGCGAACCGGAAAGCAGGAAAAATCGCACGGCGGTTAAAAAAACCCTGCGTCGGAGGGAGCGACGCCCACAACGCGAGGTTCGTGGGGTTCGGGAGGACGTTTGTTGAGGCGGAACCGGATATGCAGTCCATCTTCCGGGCGATCCGTGCAGGAAACGTCTGGTACGGGGGAAGAAAGACGCCCCTGCGCACTTATACCCGGCAGTCACTGAAGAATACATGGAGAAGGATCAAGCGGATCACCCGGCGGTTCCCACTCCGGTAAGGCTCGCGTGCCGGATCTCGTACCTGGGCAACAGATTTTACGGCTCTCAGGTGCAGGAATACTACCGGACCGTGGAAGGTGAGTTCGTCGCCGCGTGCAGACGGCTCAATCTCTTCGACGACTGGCGGGAGGCAGTTTTTTCATCGGCCGGCAGGACAGATCGCGGGGTGCATGCCCGCGGGCAGGTCGTCGCGTTCTCCACGGTGTATCCTGACCGTGCACGCCAGGCGCTCAACCTCCAGCTGCCCCCTGATATCTGGTGTACTGGTATAGCGGAGGTTCCTGCCACATTTCATCCCCGGTATGATGCCAGAGCCCGCACGTACCGCTACTATTACCCCGGATTCCCGGGAGATGTGCATGCCATGGAGCGTGCCGTCCGGCACTTTTACGGTGAACACAACTTCTCGAACTTTGCGAGACGTGGTGACAGGAATCCATGGCGAACAGTCACCAGTGCCCGCATGGAAGATGATGGCGGTTTCACGTACCTCGAGGTGACCGCAGGAAGTTTTCTCTGGCACCAGGTACGGGGCATGGCGGCGGCCCTGCTCATGGTGGGTTCAGGAGAGCGAACGGATGAATGGCTTGCGGGGCTGCTCGGACAGGAAACGGATCAAGTGATTTCACCGGCACCGGCGGAAGGGCTGGTGCTCTGGGATGTGGACTGCGGCATTAGCTGGACACCGGTACCTGCCGGCGGGCGGAGCAGCACCTACCTTGACGAGCTGCGGCGGCACCATGCGCTCATGGAGAACGTCTGCCGCGTGCTGATGCCGGAAAACCGGTGATCCCCCGGTTCCGGTTCAGTTGAACGTCCGTGCGCAGCCGCTGGCGACTGCCGCTTCCCGCACTGCTTTTGCGACGGTACTGACCACATCGCGGTTGAGCACCTGCGGCAGGATGCGATCCTTTCTCGGGCGCCTAACATACCCGGCAAGCGCATGGGCGGCGGCGACTTTCATCTCATCGGAGATCCGGGTCGCACACACGTCGAGGGCCCCCCGGAAGATGCCAGGGAAGGCAAGGGCGTAATTGATCTGGTTGGGGTAATCGTTCCTCCCGGTCCCGACCACCGCAGCCCCGGCAATCAGGGCATCGTGGGGGAGAATCTCGGGCATGGGGTGGGCCAGTGCAAAGATGATCGGCTCCGCATTCATGGAACGCACCATGGCAGGTGTAATGACCCCCGGCACCGATACCCCGATACAGACATCAGCCCCCTCCATCGCGTCCGCAAGGGTGCCGGTCCGCCGGGCCCTGTTGGTTTCTTCGCCGATAATGTACTTGTACTTGTTTGCATACAGGTTCTCGCGGTTGCGGTAGATGATCCCCTTGGTGTCGCACACGATGATGTCGTGCACGCTGGTACAGATATCGGGATTGTACCCGATGCACCTGAGCATCCGTGCGATGGCAAATCCTGCAGCGCCCGCACCGCATATGACTATGTTTAAATCCTCGAACCGCTTTTTTGTGACCCGGCAGGCGTTGAGAAGCGCAGCGAGCACCACCACCGCTGTGCCGTGCTGGTCGTCATGCATCACCGGGATCCCAATACCCTGCAATTCCTCTTCGAGTTCAAAGCACTTGGGTGCCGCGATGTCCTCCAGCGCAATGCCGCCAAAGACCGGGGCGATGTTTCTCACCTCGTCAACGAACTCTGTGTGGAACCGTTCGAAACAGATCGGGAAGGCGTCGATGTCCGCGAGTTTCTTGAAGAGCAGCGCTTTTCCTTCCATCGCGGGGATCGCTGCGTAGCCGCCGATGTTACCGAGCGAGAGGACCCGCGATCCGTCAGTTACAATCGCGATGGTGTTTGCCTTGAGGGTATATTTCCAGACAAGGTCCCGGTTTTTTACGATCTCCTTTGAGACTGCTGCCACCCCGGGCGTATAGGCAAGGGAGAGGTCCCAGCGGTTCGCGAGCGGGACTTTTGCGTGGACCTCGATCTTCCCGTGATATTTCTCATGGAACGCGAGTGAATCCGCGTAGATATCTTTTCTCCTTGATCGTTTCCGCGCCCCCATATCTCTCACGCGCCTGGTTAATTCAATGAAGGTACCGGGGCATCATGAATCTTTGTCAAAATAGTCCTTCCGGCATGAAGGATTGTGCCACATCGGGATGTTTCAGCAGGGATGTCCACCTGTAAACGTGGCGTCTATCCACGCGCAGATCCCGTCCCGCACCCGCCGGTATCCTTCAAGGATCTCCGTATCGGTGCCGGGTGTCAGGTGGGGATCGGCAAAACCGTGGTGGATGGTTTTTCTCGCGGTCGGCACCACCGGGCAGACGTTGCGTGCATTGTCGCAGAGCGTGAAGGCGCAATCGAACGGTACACCGGAGAACACGTCAAGGGTTTTCGACTGCTGGCCGGAGATATCGATGCCGATCTCCTGCATCACCTGAATAGCGCGGGGACTGATTCTGGATTGCCGTATTCCGGCAGAGTAGACCTCGTACCGGTCGCCACACCGTGCCCTGAGGTAACCTTCTGCCATCTGGGACCGTGCGGCGTTTGCTGTGCAGATGAAGAGGATGCGGGGTTTTGACTGGACCGTAGTCACACCTGCTCTTTGTTCATCCGTTCGAAATTTTTCAGTGCTTTTTCCATCCGGTTCTTCATCCGCACCGCATAATACTCCGCCACCACCGCTTTTGCATACGCGCCGGAAAGTGCCTCGGGGACGTAGTTCTGTGCCGTGATCCTCTTCATCAGCGCGGCAGAGATGGCTGCATCGTCATGCAGCCCGAGCGCTTCCACCTCAGTGATGGATGCATCGAGACCGGCAATACCTACTTTCTTCCCGCCGATCTCTACTTGACGAACGCCAATCAGCATATCTGCTGCACAGGGTGCGAGTGCATCCTCTTTTCCCATGATATCCCTGTATGATAATTCGCCGCTGATCGCATAAAAAGTGAGCCGTGAAACCGGGATCCGGCACGACGTTTTTCCGCAAAAGGTCCAAAGCAGTTGTTCCGCACCTTTTGTAATGGTGAATCAGTTGCCTGGGGTATGATCAGAATATATACTGGAGCTGGTGATCGCCCCAAGGATCCGGTCAGCAGAAAAAAGGAATGAGGTTAGGGTGAAGCGGTTGCCGTAGCGTTTACGCCAGGTTTGCACCCTTCGCCACGGAAGAGCGCCCATTCTTCGCAGGTGGTACCATTGGAGAAGGAACACATGCCGTACTGGCTGCCATCGGTATTCGTCATGATCTCGGTGGTACCGCCGTTCTGCCCGCAGTAGACAGAGGCCGGATTCGGCATACCCGCCGCTGTTGTCATGGCAGCAGCTGGTGTCGAAAGAGGAGCCTGTGCATGGGCTGCCTGCTGGATACAGCCGGCAAGGAATATTCCGGTAGCAAGGCAGATCCCTACCAGAATAACTATACTTGTTCTGGACATAACATGACCACCAAGATGCGTTCGTCCTTTTGGCTCATAAAAGGGGGTGGTTTAGCCGGGACCCGGGTTCAGTAGTCCCGGGTCCCAGTTGCTTTCATACCGGACACAAACCGGTGCAGCTCCCGCTCCATTGCTTGGGGGTCGTGCCGGTAGCGCGCGATAATCTCCACGATAGCACTCCCCACGATGACGCCATCGGCCCCCGCCTCGGCACAGGCCTTCACCTGTGCGGGTTCCCGAATCCTATGGCGAGCGGGAGCGGGGTACGCAAACGGACGCGGTGGAGGAGTTCAAATGCTTCCGGGGGCAGCACATCCCGGACGCCGGTAACGCCCAACACCGAGACGAGATAGACATACCCCCGTGCCTGCCGCACGATCGCGTCCAGCCGGTCGTCCGAAGTCGTCCGGGCAACAAGGAAGATGGGATCGATGCCGCACTCCTCTGCCGCTATCACCGCCTCTTCGGACTCCTCAACCGGCATGTCCGCGACGAGAATGCCATCCACGCCGGCGTCTTGCGCCTCGCAGTAGAACCGCGCAATCCCACGCCGGTATACCCATGTTGAAATAAGACAGTATCACGATGGGTACATCGGAGTATGCCCGGAGTTCGCGGACGATTGTAAAGACTGTATCCGGTGTCGTGCCGGCCGCGAACGCGCGTTCATCCGCTTTCTGGATAGTTGGGCCGTCCGCCACCGGGTCGGAGAAGGGCATGCCGAGCTCAAGGATGTCGGTTCCGGCATCAATGAGCGCTTTTCCGATGCGGACCGAGGTCTCCGGGTCCGGGTCGCCGGCAACCGTAAAACCGATAAACGCGGGGATGCCGTTTTTCTGAAAGACTGCATCGATGCGGCTCACGACATCACTCCCTGAATCGCCGCCACCCCGGCAACGTCTTTGTCTCCCCGCCCGGAAAGGTTGATCACCACGACATCCTTCGCGTCAAACCGGTCTGCGTGGTTCATTACGTATGCGACCGCGTGGGCGGATTCGAGCGCCGGGATGATCCCTTCCGTGCGTGAGAGGTACGAAAACGCCTCCAACACGTCATGGTCGTTTACTGATGTGTAGGTAACCCGGTGCATGTCCTTAAGCATCGAGTGTTCGGGGCCGACACCCGGATAATCCAGGCCTGCAGCAATACTGTCGGTGGGGAGGATCTGCCCGTGTTTGTCCTGCAGGAGGTACGAGAGCGCCCCATGAAGAACGCCCGCCTCACCGGCACAGAGTGTCGCGCTGTGTTTGTCGTTTTCAATCCCCTTCCCGGCTGCCTCTACGCCAATCAGATCTACATCGTCAGCAAGGAACGGGTGGAATATCCCGATCGCGTTCGAACCGCCGCCGACGCAGGCGACAATTGCATCCGGCATTCGCCCCTCCTCCTTCAGACACTGTGTCCGTGTCTCCTTACCAATCACCGATTGGAAGTCGCGTACCATAGACGGGAACGGGTGGGGACCCACTACCGAGCCGATCAGGTAGTGGGTGTCCTGCACGTTTGCCACCCAGTCTCGGAGCGCCTCGTTGATTGCATCCTTGAGGGTACAGGTCCCGGACTTCACCGGGATCACCTTCGCGCCCATCAGCTCCATCCGGAAGACGTTGAGCGCCTGCCGCTTTGTGTCGACTTCCCCCATGTAGACTTCGACCGGGAGGCCGAGCGTTGCACCGGCGATTGCTGTCGCCACGCCATGCTGCCCGGCGCCCGTTTCGGCAATAAGCCTTTTTTTACCCATGCGTCTGGCGAGCAACGCCTGCCCGAGCGTATTGTTCAGCTTGTGCGAGCCGCCGTGCACGAGGTCCTCGCGCTTCAGGTACACCCGGCACCCGAGCTCACGCGACACGTTCGCGCAGAAGGTGAGCGGTGTTGGTCTGCCCGCGTACCCGGTCTGGTACGCATAAAGCTCACGGGCAAACTGCGGGTCTGCCGACAAACGGCTATACTCCTCCTCCAGCCTAATGAGTGCGCTCATCAGTGTCTCTGACACGTATTGCCCACCGTAGATCCCGAACCGTCCTTTCCGTCCCATCCTACACATCCCGTGCGGCCGCGATAAACGCCCGCATTTTTTCCGGATCCTTGATCCCCGGCGCCTTCTCGATACCGGATGCGACATCGACAGCATACGGGCGGATCGCCCGGATCGCATCCTGAACGTTGGCCGGTGTGAGCCCTCCCGCGAGGATCACCGGCACCTTCGACCGTTGTACGGTCTGGCGGGCGAACAGGCTGTCGAAGTGCCTGCCCCCGCCCCGGCTCTCGTCCACTACAGCGGCAGCGCAGTCATCCGGCAATCTACCGCCGCGACCGATCATGCGGAACACTCGTGCGCCACGGGCGACAGCAACAGGGAATGGGTACGATATCTGGATCGCTGATGGTTTAAGGGAAAGGATCTGTGCGAGGTCATCGACCGAAGTAGTGTGCGTGACGGCGACCGTTGCAATGAACGGGCCGACGGCATCGAAGATCTTCCTTGCCCGCTGCATACTGACTGACCGTGGTGACGCAACGCTGAACATGACAACCCCGATTGCGTCAGCCCCTGCCTCTTCAGCCACCAGGGCATCGTCCGGGCGGGTGATCCCGCAAGATCTTTACGCGCATACAAATTCCTCCAGTTTCTTTCGTGGTTTACTATGTGACATAATCGATGAGCCGATCAAAAACGCGTCGCAGAACGGTCGCAGATCCCGCAGGTCGGCCGCTGACTGCATCCCGCTCTCCGACACGATCGTCCTTCCTGCCGACCGTATCCGCCCGGAAAGCGAGCGCGTGGTCGACCGGTCGATCGCAAATGTCGATAAACTCCGGTTGTTGATACCGATCAGCCGTGCCCGCGTGGCAAGGGCGCAATCTGCCTCTTCTTCGGTATGGACCTCGACCAGCGGTTCGATGCCGGCTTCATAAGCGTTATCAACAAAAAGCGGCAGCCGGTCTTTGAGCACCTCGGCGATCAGCAGCACCGCGTCCGCCCCCAGCGCACGGGTCTCGGTAATCTGGTGTTCATCGATGATGAAATCCTTCCGAAGCACCGGGAGACTGACCATCTCCTTTGCCCGGGCAATATCCCGTGTGCTCCCCCCGAAGAAATACGGTTCCGTGAGCACGGAGAGCGCGACGCACCCGCCACCGGCCAGCACACCTGCCATCATTCCGATATCCACGTTGCGGCGGATCAGGCCGCGCGACGGCGAGGCGCACTTGATCTCGGCAATGACCGCATTTCGGTTCTGTACGGTGTGGATCGCATCCGTAAGGCTGGAACGGGGGAACGGCGCAGAACCGGGGAATGTCCCGGGAAGCTTTGCCACCCGTTTTTCTGTGCGGCTGATGATATCATCGAGGATCATCCGGCGCCCCCCGTCGCGTGCACCAATGCTTCCAGCTTACCCATTGCGTGTCCCAAGTCAATGGAATCAGCGGCAAGCGCGATCCCTTCCTGCAGGGTACATGCAAGGCCACCGATATAGATCGCCGCCCCCCCATTCATCAGCACGATGTCCCGGGCAGCCCCTTTCCTGCCGGAGAGAACATCGCGCAGGATCCGGGCGTTCTTCCGGGTATCACCTCCGGCGAGATCGGCCGGCATGGCACGGGCAAACCCGTATGATTCCGGCATGATCACGTAATGGGTGATGGTGCTCCCGGCCAGTTCGCTCACGACAGTTTCCCCGGTTGTAGTAATCTCGTCAAGTCCGCTCCCATGGACGACCATCGCCCGGTGGATCCCGAGAAGGCGCAGCACCTCTGCAACGATACCGGTTAGTTCCGGGCGATAGACCCCGAGGACCTGTGCCTGTGCGCCGGCCGGATTGGCAAGCGGCCCGAGTAGGTTGAAGACTGTCCGGCACCCAATCTCCTGCCGTACTGCCATCACTTTACGGAGGGCAGGGTGATGGCTCGGCGCAAAGAGAAACGAGATCCCGACTTTCTCCATGATTCGCGCCTGTTCGTTGGGATCGAGGGCAATGTTCACGCCAAGCGCGGCGAGCACGTCCGCAGAACCGCACCGGCTGCTCACGCCCCGGTTGCCGTGCTTGACCACCGGGACACCGGCGCCGGCAGCGACAATTGCGGCGGCCGTGCTGATATTGAATGTCCCGGCGCCGTCACCACCGGTGCCGCAGGTATCCACGAGAGTCCCCGGTACCCCGGCCCGGACAGTCACCGCGTGGTCCCGCATGACCCGGGCAAACGCAGCGATCTCTATCGGTGACTCACCCTTCATGCGCAACGCAGTCAGGAAAGCCCCGGCCTGTGCCGGTGTCGCCTGCCCCTCTATGATACTGACCATCACGGCTGCTGCTTCAGCGGGTGAAAGATCCCTCCTTTCGACAACGTGGGCGATCGCGTCTTTCATCATGCACTCACCCCCGGGCCGAAAAGGAAGGTACGGATGATGCGATCACCCGTACCGGTCAGGATGCTCTCCGGGTGGAACTGCACCCCTTCGATCGGGTAACGGGTATGCCGGACCCCCATTACGCACCCGTCGTCCAGGCTCTCCGCGGTGATCAGGAGATCTGGCGGCAGCGACCCGCGCTCGGCGACCAGCGAATGGTAGCGCGTAGCGGAAAACGGTGTTGTTAATCCGGTGTAGATCCCCCGGCCATCATGCCGGATCTCGGAGGTCTTTCCGTGCATCAGCCAGCGCGCCCGCACCACGTTGCCGCCAAATACCGTACAGATTGCTTGGTGACCGAGACAGACACCGAGCGTGGGGACCGTCCGGCTCATCGAGCCGAGCACGTCAAGGCAGACACCGGCCTCTTCCGGAGTGCCCGGGCCTGGCGAGAGGATGATCCGGTCACAGCCGGTCTTTTCGAGATGTGCAAGCGGGGTATCGGAGGTGAAGACGACCGGTTCGGCACCCAGCCGGCCCACCTGCTGGTACAGGTTGAAAGTAAAACTGTCGTAGCAGTCCACGATCAGGACTTTCATAATGCCACCCCTGCCCGCTTGATTGCCTTCATCATCGCCGCCGCCTTGTTCTCGGTCTCCTCCCACTCATTTTCCGGGACGGAATCTGCGACGATCCCCGCACCGATCTGGATCTGCGCCCGGCCACCCCGTACGATCACCGTGCGGATTGCGATCGCAAACTCGAGGTTCCGGTCAAACCCGATATATCCCACGGCCCCTGCATACAGCCCCCGTTCCTCAGGTTCGGTCTCACCGATGATCTGCATCGCCCGGATCTTGGGCGCACCGGAGACCGTGCCGGCCGGGAAGCAGGACTTGAGCGCATCATAACAGTCAAGATGGTCGCACAGTATGCCGTTCACGGTCGAGACCATATGCTGGACATGCGAGAACTTCTCGATACCCATGAACTCGGGTACCTCGATTGAACCGAACCTGCATACCCGCCCCAGATCGTTACGAGCAAGGTCGACGAGCATCGTATGCTCTGCCCTCTCTTTTTCATCAGTGAGGAGTTCTTGTGCCAACCGCTGGTCTCCGACCAGGTCCTTCCCGCGGGGGCGGGTGCCGGCAATGGGAACAGTCGTCACGCGCCGTTTCTCCACCCGTACGAGCATCTCCGGACTTGCTCCGATGATCTGCTCGTCGCCGAAGTCAAGATAATACAGGTATGGGCTTGGGTTGATCTCCCGCAGCGCTGTATACACCGGAAACGGATCTCTGTTCACCGGGCACTCCATCTTCCGCGACAGGACCGCCTGAAAGATATCACCGGCACGGATGTATTCTTGGATCCGTTCAACCGAATGTTCGAAGGCATCCTGCCCGGTGTTGTCGGTCATCTGTTGAAGTGGGCGCTGCAGGACCGGATTTTGCAAAACCGCACCGGTTTCCTGTTCCGGTACAGCTTCAATTTTCCGGGCGAGTGCCTTGATGTTCGATTCGCAGCGCCGGTACTCGGCCGCCAGATTGGACTCGTAGGTCAGGAACGGGCTGCTGAAGATGAAGAGCTTCCGGTCGCGGTGGTCAAAAACGATGCAGTCCTTGGTGAGCATAAACCGGGCGTCCGGGTAAACCGGCCCGGCGCTCCCACACGGTTTTCTCACCTGCCGGAACAGCGCATGCACGATATCGTACGCGAAATACCCCACCATCCCGCCAAAAAACCGCGGCGCTTTTACGTTCACGTAATGGAAACGGGAAAGAATCGACCGGATCCGGTCGACCGGGTTTGCGCCCTCCGGTTCGCGTGAGATGGATACAAAGTCCGGGTCGCCATCAACCTGCACACCTTCTGTACAGGTGATGATGCATGCAGGATTGATCCCGATAAACGAGTACCGGGCAATCTTCTCGCTCCCTTCGATGGATTCAAGGAGAAATCCGCTGCCCGTGCGGGTAGCGGCAAAGACCTCTGGGGGAGAGCACTCCGGAAGAGGCAGTTCAGCGCACAGTGGGATCACCAGTGGTTTTGGCTGATCATGCACTGCGGTGAGGTATTCATCAAAGCTGAGATTCAGATTCATTTCATGTTGGGTTAGAGCGATTTCCAGTCCACCGGCATCACCATCCTTGGTTTACACGCAATTTTTTCATCTGCGCCATGGATCGGAATGGTGTCCGGACCCTCGCAGGCGCTTATAACAGCAGGGGGCCTGAACAGGACCAGTCCTACGATCAGCTAGCTGGACAGACCCCCGAATGCTTAGGTATGGTGTACATTGTCTATATTTATACATTATTGTTAATTTTTGAATATTAATGAACATTTATTACATTGTCAATCAGAGGGGAGTGACCATGATACCGGGGAGGCGTCTATAGTGTGCCGGATGTGTTCCCTGTGAAACCTGGCGCTCACTGTGAGCCGGCGGGAATTCGCACACCTGCACATGGCGTGTATATACGGTATACCATTCGAAGTTGTTTCGCCCGCATCTTTGATTGGATATCAATTTCGGGAATGGATAGGGGGGACTAAATAATATTCCGGACAAACGTATACGAAGAAGCGGAGGAGCAGACAATGCGGCTGGATAAGCATCGCTCGCTGGGATGGGTTTTTGTCTCACGAATGATCGGGATCATCTGTTTTCTGATCATTGTAGTTCTGGCCAACATCCTCACTTTTTATGTTTCAAGCCCGATCTTTCATTCGAGTGTTGACTTCCTCAACACGAACTTCTGGCTGCTCTTGATCATCGGGATCATCCTCTTTATTACAGATATCTTCACCGTGTTTCCGTTCCCCCTCGATCTCCCGTTCCCCGTCATCAGGGCCATCGGGAGTGTTTTTATTATCGCGTTTCTCCTGCGCATATTCGAATGGGTGGACCAGCTCACGGCAAGTAACCTGTACCACTTCTTCTGGCTCATCTCATTTGTTATCGTGCCGGTCGTCTTTATCATCGTTCTTATCACCGGCTATTACGAGATCATATGCGACCTCTCGTCCCGGGCCCGGCTCAGGGGCGATACGACCGGTACGGTAGCATATGATAGCGTCCGACCCGCTGCGTCACCTGCCAACCCGGAAGCAAAATCATGGGAAGATATTGGCGCCGAGTTCCGGCTGATGCTCTATGATATCATCCACCGGTTCCGCGAAGAGATCCGGAAAATTTAACGGGGGGTGAATGCTGCCTGAAAGGGCCGGGGGATAATGTGCGGTGACTACCGGTTTGTTACCAGTCAGGGTTTTCTTCGAAAAATTTTCTCTCTTTCTCGGCAAGCTCCTCCGGCGTCAGGTTGGAGGGCATGCAGATGAAGCGGTGTTCAGTAAATATACCCCCTTTGAAGCTGCCCTGCTGATCGCCCATGCGGCAGGCACCATAGATTTCTGCATCGCAGTCATGAAAGACCAGCGGCAGACCTTCCTTCCCGGCACATTCTTTTGCCTCCTTCCACGATGTTGCCATAGATCCGGTATAGATCGCGATCAGGAAAATAGGTATACCATAAGGCGAAATGCGTGGAACCCGGATTGCGGTTCGCTGGCAACTCTGTCATCGCCAACACCCATGAAGACGAAGTACCTGGTCTCGCAACTGTTATCCACAGAGCGGGCAAAAAGGCAACAGGTTTGAACACCAGAATAATTCCGGCAAATAAAAAAGAAAAATGAATGGGTTAGGGTAATCAGAACCGCGGTTTTCTGTGCTTGGGAAGACAGTCCCGGCAGTATACCGGCCTACCCTCTGTTGGCTTAAAGGGGACTTCGCATTCTTTTCCACAGTCTGAGCAGACTGTCTTTGTCATT
>Ga0326728_10013238_pt1 | contig 17986 bp, 19 predicted proteins | sample MB3enrmetagenome_FD_207602 | JGI IMG/M metagenome (GOLD analysis project Ga0326728, IMG submission 207602) | Lab enriched peat soil microbial communities from McLean, Ithaca, NY, United States - MB31MN | ecosystem: Environmental > Terrestrial > Soil > Wetlands > Peat | place: USA: New York... | reverse complement strand
GGCGTACTCCCACCAGTCCAGCCCGGAGAAGATCGGGATCGCCTACGAGATCTGCCACGACCTCGGGGACGACCTTGTGGTCTCCGATGTCAGCTCCAACACGGTCACCCTTCTTGTCACCGCCGGCAGGCTGGTGGGCGCGTTCGATGCCTGCATCTTTGCCCCCGGTTCACAGCACGGCGCTCTTGACGTTAAGGCTATACGGAGCGTGGATGCAGGGAAGTGCACGGCAAACGAGGCCTTCGAGCATGCGGGCGTGGACTTTACCTTGGCGGAGGACCAGCGCACCCGGACGGTAGCGATGTTCTCCGCGATGGAGTGCGCTGCTCTCCTTCTCCTCAATCCCCGAGCGCGGGTCGCGCTTGCCGGGACGCTGGCGCCGGACGTGGCACCGGAAGTCGAAGCGCTTCTGGATCTCGATGTGGCTGTCTATGACGAATGGTGCGCATCCCGTGGCCTTTCAAGGATTGCCCGCGATGTCTTTTCCGGATCGACGGATATCCTCGGGCTCGGTGTCGATCTTTAGAGTTGCATTGATTTAACATTTGAAAGGGAAGCAGGGATCGTGGTTTTTCATGGGAGACAGAGATTTTAATCTGATGGAAAATTCGGAAAAGATGATTTTGATCTTCCTTCTCTGTATTTCCCTGTCACTAGTGATAACAGCTGTATCTGCATCTGATTCAACTGTTGCCCAAAACAATTTCGTGTACACGTCAAATTCAATAGGCAATTCTTATGCGGTGAAATCAACAAGCGATAATATTATTTATTTTATCGATACCAACAAAAATGCCGTCACCTGGACCTATAATATCAGTCGTTACATAGGTTCAATCGCAATTTCACCTGATGGAAGATATGTCGCTGTTGGATGTGGTGGGGGACTAATCTATGTCTTTGACCAGCAAGGAAATATCGTATTGAAGCAACAATTTGGAAACGCTCTCATCCAATCGATTTCATTTTCAGAAAATAATAATTACGTCGATGCTTCCAACATATTAAATCAGGCATTTCAGTTCAGCATAAATGGGAATCTGGTGGTTCGGCCCGCTTCGCCAGCCGTCACATCAACACCTTCGGCAACGATTTCATCAATACCAACGACCTCGACGTTTGCCCGGGGTACACAACCGGTTGCATCGGCACCATCGACCGGTGCTCCCGCCGGCTCCGTTCCTGCGCCGGAACCACCTTCCCCGGCGGCGGACATATTCGGTGGAGTTTTCTTCTGGATCGGAGTGGTAGTAGTTATCGCTGTCATAGTACTGCTCGTTGCACGACAGCGTGGAGGCAGGCGGGACCCCCTGATATAAACTTCCGGTCTTCAGATTTTTAACTCTGGAAATCTCTTCAACAACGATCAGAACCATCGTCAGGATCCGGTTTTTGTGGCAGAATTTTTCCGGCCATTTAGGGGGCAGGAAATTCTCCAAAATTTGAATTTTCCGCCATTCCTTAAATTCCAATTAAGAGCCGCCATCTCGGAAAATCCTATAGGACAGGGTTTTATTCGGCTTGTCGAGGAAAACTCCCCGTATTTTTCCGGGTGGACAGGGACGGGATCCGGCCACCCTGATCGCCGGATCGGCCGTATCAGAATAAATATTGGCCGACACAACGATCAAGAACGGCAGAATATCAAGTATTTTTAAAGGTATTCCTGAACTATTCGCCCAACCTAATTTATTTTTCAGAAGACAGCTCCCCCCTGTATCGATTAGTGGGCGCATATCAGCATTATTAATAATGATAAATTACCATAATATGATGCAAAATCATGAGGTATGGCAGGGTGAATGCCCGTGGGTAAAATTCTGATGATTTACCCAACGGGTCAGTGCTTTATCATGTAACATTATTAGGGGATTTTTTCTTGAGAGAGTTACGCATCCATGGCAGGGGTGGTCAGGGTTCGGTCACCGCTGCAGAACTGATTGCCGTTGCCGCGTTCGAAGGAGGCGTTTATTCGCAGGCGTTTCCGGCATTCGGCGTCGAACGGCGTGGTGCGCCGGTCCAGGCCTTCGTGCGGTTCGATGACAAGAAGATCCGGCTCCGGAGCCAGGTCTATGAACCGGATTACATCATCGTGCAGGACAGCACCCTCATCAAAGATGTCAACGTCTTTCTGGGCGTGAAAAAAGGAGGGATTGTTATCGTCAACACGGAAAAAGCACCGGACTACACGGTGCCAGACGGGGTGAAACTGATCACGATCGATGCCACGTCCATCGCGCTCATGGTCATCGGTGTCCCGATCACCAACACCTCCCTGATGGGCGCCTTTGCCGCGGCCACGGGCGAGATCAAGCTCCCGGCACTCGAAAACGCCCTCCGGCACCGGTTCCCGCCGGAACTCGCGGAGAAGAACATCGCGGCGGCCCGTCAGGCCTACGACACCGTGAAGGGGGCAGCATAATGCCCCTTGCCATCGGGTGTCGTGCCCGTCCGGGAAAGGCGGCCGACAACAAGACCGGTTCGTGGCGGGTCTTCCGGCCGGCCTTCGGACACGATAAGTGCTCCAAGTGCGGGACCTGCAGTCTTATCTGTCCCGAAGGGTGCATCCATGAAGACGAGGAAGGGTTCTTCGACCCGGATTACGCGTACTGCAAGGGATGCGGCCTCTGCGCAGAAGAGTGCCCCAAGGAGGCAATCGAGATGAAACAGGAGGAGAAGTAGATGCTCGAGATCACGGAAGGCTCTCATGCTGTCGCAGATGCAGTCAGGCTCTGCCGGCCGCAGGTCGTCGCCGCATACCCGATCACTCCCCAGACCCATATCGTGGAGGCGCTCGCCGACATGGTGGCAAACGGCCGGCTCGACGCCGATTATATCACGGTGGAGAGCGAGTTCTCCGCCCTCTCAGCCTGTTTGGGGGCAAGTGCGGCAGGATCACGTGCTTACTCCGCGACCACCTCGCAGGGGCTCGCCCTGATGTTCGAGGTCTGTTTCAACGTTGCCGGCATGCGCCTGCCCGTCGTGATGTCTATCGCGAACCGTGCACTTGGCGCCCCTCTCTCTATCTGGAACGACCAGCAGGACTCGATCGCCCTACGCGACTCGGGCTGGCTGCAGTTCTATGCCGAGGACAACCAGGAGGCGACCGACCTCCACTACATCGCGTACCGTGTTGCGGAGGACACCGCAGTTCTCCTCCCGGCGATGGTCTGCTTTGACGGGTTCATCCTCTCGCACACATACGAGCCGGTCGAGATGCTCTCGCAGGAGGACGCGGACAAGTTCCTCCCGAAATTTGCACCCCCGGAGCGGCTTGACGCAAACGACCCGATCAGTTTCGGCATGTACGCGACACCGGAATACTACCTTGAGTTCCGGTACGCGACCGACAAGGCGCTCAAGGATGCCCGGTCCGTGATCAAGAAGGCCGGCGAAGAGTTCAAGGCGATGTTCGGGCGCGACTACAGCGCGATGGTCGAGGGCTACCGGATGGAGGACGCCGAGATTGCGATCGTCGCGATGGGCTCGATCTGCGGGACGACCAAGGACGCGATCGACGAGATGCGGGCGGACGGGAAAAAAGTCGGCCTTTTGAAGATCCGCGTATTCCGCCCATTCCCCGCAGAAGAGATACGAAAGACCCTTGCGAAGGTAAAAAGGGTCACTGTTCTCGACAAGAATGTCTCGCTGGGCGCTACCGGCGCGGTCGCGCTCGAAGTGAGAAATGCCCTCTACGGTTCTGGCATCACGATCCTCGACTATATCCTCGGGCTGGGTGGCCGGGACGTGCGCAAGAAGGATATCCGGGAGATCGTGGCGCTTGCCGAGAAGGGTACCGGCGACATCTTCTACGGCCTGCGGAAAGAGGTGCTCTGATATGGTCGAAAAAGACGCCGAACTCTTTGACTGCGGCCACCGGGCCTGCGGGGGCTGCGGGGCGGCGCTTGCCGCACGGCTGGTGCTGAAAGGTGCGGGGAAGAACGCGATCGTGGTCTCCTCGACCGGCTGCATGGAGGTATTCTCTACACCCTATCCGGAGACCGCGTGGAAGGTGCCGTGGATCCACTCGCTCTTCGAGAATGCCTCGGCCGTCGCCTCCGGCATCAATGCGTCCCTGAAGAAACAGGGGCGTTCGGAGAAAGTCGTGATCATGGCTGGCGACGGGGCCACCTTCGATATCGGGATGCTCTGCATCAGCGGCGCATTCGAACGCGGGCATGACTTCACCTACATCTGCTACGACAACGAGGCGTACATGAACACGGGCATCCAGCGCTCCGGCGCCACTCCCTATGATGCGAGTACCACCACGAGCCCCGCGGGTTCGCATTCCTTCGGGAACAAGCGGCCCAAAAAGGACATGCCCCAGATCCTCGCGGCACACGGCGCACCCTACGTGGCCACCGCCTCGATTGCCTACCCGGCCGACCTCATGCAGAAGATCGAGAGGGCGGTGAATACACCGGGCCCCTGCTACGTCCAGCTCCATGCACCCTGCTGCACCGGTTGGGGATTCGAGGGGGAGCAGACAATCGCGATCGCCAAGCTCGCGATCGAGACCGGGCTCTGGGTCAACTACGAGATGGTCGACGGCAAAGTGACCAAGGTGAGAAAAGTCGTCCGGAAACCGGTCGAAGAATACCTCACAACCCAGAAACGGTTCCGGCACCTCTTCAAACCGAAGCGGCAGGACGCCGAGATCGCCGCGATTCAGACACTCGCCGACCGGAACGCGGAGAAGTTCGGGATCGATATTAAGATTCCAAAGAAAGAATAATTTTTGGCTCCGCGGCCGGATTTTTTTCAAAATTTTCGATAACTTTTCCGGGCAGTTTTGAAAATTCCCGCAAATCATTCCGGGTTTTTTCAAAATTTCAGGAAATCTTTGCGAACTTTTTTTTAAAATTTCCGGCACGGTTTTATGGGAATCCGGGGATCTGGGGGCCGGGAAAGAACCTGCCCCGGTTCCGGGTGTGATGGGGGTCTCGTGTTGCCGGCTCACCCCGGCAGCGGGATTAAAATGGTTATAATCAGTCAGTTCGCAAAAATAACCGATTAAAACGTGTTTTTTAACACCCCCGTACAAACGGCCGCCAATGGGCCTAGAACGGCCGATCTCCCCTCAGATCGATCTAAACCCCATCCCAGAAACAGGTGGCCTTAGAACGCTTCTATATTGCAGGGCTAGATCCCCCGCAAATTGGAGATTCCTGAAAAAGAGGGGATTTCCAAAGACTTTTCTACGGGCGTGGACATCGCTTCCACTCCAGCCGGAAATGAGGAACGTCCGTTTGCCAATCCGGGCGTTTTACAGGGTTATTTTTCCCCATGTCTTCAGGTGCCCGGATCCGGCCTTAACCCGGGGAGGATAGAAAAAGGATAACCGAACATGGTGGAGTGAGACAACCAAATGTATAGACGATATCAGCGATAAATTTCTCCACAATTTAGGATATCTCTGGTCACCGCGTCTGGTTCCGTACGGCAATGCACCGGCCGGACTGGGGAGATATGGAGATATTCGGCCGGTCGCTGATCTCGGCAATGCCCTAGAACCGTATCACCATGGGGGGATTGCGGGAGGTTAGGAATGATGTACTATTTTTGGGAATAGCGAAAGACGTTTCTGGAAAATTTCAACAAGGTTTCCGGACATTTTGGAAAAAGTCCGGCAACCGCATCAGAAATTTTCCAGAGATATTCGATAAGTGTACCGGTCCTCAATCTCTTTGATTATTTCAGGTGCAATGGCCGGACGTTCTGTTGCGTTGCCGGGACTTTTGGTCTTGAACAACCCCTATTCAACATACTCTCCAGTTCAATGTGGCAGAAGATCAGCTTCAAGCTGGAGAAATTACCAACGTTTTTATCACCATACTTCGACATTAGTAGGTTGTCGGGCTCGTGGTCTAGCGGTATGATGTCGCCCTTACACGGCGGATGGGAATCCAGCCCCGTTTTGACAAACGGGGCTGGATTTATTGGTGAAAGGGCTCCACTCACCTCGATCTGATTGATTCTTTTTTCGAGTTCAACAATTCGCTTTTCGTAATCTGGAAGTGAGACAATTTCTTGTGGCTGAGTAGCCGGCTGAGCACACTTCATATCTGTCAGGATTAGAAAAGCCCGCTTTCCCTCATGCACCGTTTCAAACAGTGTCACAGCCTCGCCTATTATGTCTGCACGGTCTTGAGGCAGGCGGATCGTGGGATACGTAAACCCCGGTTTCGGGGCGTGTCGTCCGATTCTCGATGAACCTATCTCTATCACGAGTTTTGCCACCGCTGTTGCTTGCGGATGCAAATGGCTGCGGCTGAATAATAAAGGTAGCCCGAGAACGGGGCTTAAAAATCATTTTTCAAATGTCGCAATTCATTTCCGTACTTCAGCATCAACTGTGTGCTATCACGGGTGATATTATGATTTAACTTGTCAACAAAATAGCAGAACATATAGAAACTCTTGTAAGAACCTAAGGTAATCTCCGAGGTTTTATCGAAATCTTCTATAATTGATGCCCACTGCGATTGAACCCCCCCAAAATGCTCGTTATGATCGAGCCAGCGACGTACGAATTCGATAATGGTTTCACGAGTCATACACGTCGTAAAAAACGTAGACGAATGTCTCATCATTTCTTGTATTTCCTTTGCATCGGCTTCACCCTTAATCTTCAATTTTTTGTTGATAAGAGTCGCATAAACCCAATCCGTTTGCCGAATGGTGTCATGTAAATCAGGGTAATCGTTGTAAATCTTGTTTAATGCAGAAACATTACGGGATATTTTCCATAACTTGGGGCGTCGGCCTCGTTGTTTAACAGGTGAGGTGCGTGAGGAGATCAGCCCTATGTCATTGAGTTTTTTCATAGGGAGAGTCAAAGGATCATAATCCCCAGACGATTTATTCAGATCGAGGAGTTTGGCAAGTTGCGATCTCATCAACTCGCCATTGTCGAAAAGAGCTTGTAATATTTTCTTTTCCTTATCGGCTGTCGATACATGATTGTGCTTGCCATCCTTCTTTTTTTCAAGTTCTATATCTCTATGGGGCATAGGCAAGTTATCCTCGAACTGATTATTATTGTTCCTTTCATATCAATGTATATTAATCGAGTTTTTTCGTGTATTTTTTCGAGGAAATGGACTCAGGTGTTGAATTACTCGAACTTCCATGTTGTTTTTCTCGACAAAATGCCTATTTAATCGAGTATTTTGAGAAAATAACCTCGTTTTGAGCCTATATTCCCTCAAATCCAATAATGTACTTATGTCAAGAACTGACATAAACAAAACCGATGGAGAAATCCCGAAAACCCTTGGGTATATCCTCGAATGGGCAATCAAGCAGGGGATTCACCTACTGCCTTGTGAAAGAAAGTCGAAGAAACCGAAAGATGTCATCTCGACAGAATCTGTTTATCCAGATAAAGATGCGCCGGATAAAGACTCATTTCTCGAACCAACCCCAAAACGTATTGGTCTAATCGAGAGATGGTGGAGATCAATTAAACCTGAGCGTCTTCAGAAACTAAGCGAGAAGGATCTTTCGGCAAGTATAGGGATGAACTACCCCACGAAAGACGGGTTAACCGTATCGTGTATTGATGTAGATACTGATGATCTCCTTACCGACATTCTCGAAGTACCTCTCTTCAAGGAGTGCCCCGGGGTACGTGGTAAGAAGGGTGTCAAACTCTTGTTTAAACTCGACACCGAGCAACTCTCACAAGAGCCGTTACTCCAGTACTACGGTTCAAACCCAATTCACCCCGATCTCGAAGTGTTTACGAAGGACAAACACGCGATCATATTCGGCGAACATCCCGAGTCCACACCTGCACACCCCATATTCTATCGATTTATTCGAGGGATCAAATCTCTGATTCCCGTTCTGAAATGGACGGATGTCAAAGAGTCCATAGAATCCTTCACGAAAGATCACAACCTCATACTGAAGCAAAAACCCGACAAGGTACCTGCTTCCCGAAAACTAACGGAGAGGGCTGCTTCAACACAGTATCCCAGTACACACTGCTTCCCCGTGGAAAAATTTCTCATGCCGACAAATGCCACGAGAAATGGTCACGATATTCAAGGCGGACACCCTGTTCATGGATCGACCACCGGGATGAACTTGACTATAGATACACAGGGAAACCAGTGGTATTGTTTCCGGTGTCAGTCCGGTGGCGGCGAGATGGAAGCTGCGGCAGTTGCAGCAGGAATCATCGATTGCATTGAAGCCAGACCGGGGTGGAGAACTCCGGAGCGAATGTCCGCACTCAGGGAGTGGTTGCAAAAGCGCGGGTACAAAATACCCCATTCGATGTTTAAAAAGGTCATCAAACCGATAACGATTCTCGACAAAAATCGCCTTGAGACCGATGCACTTCCTAACGAATTCCCAGAATCTCCCGTGATACTCATCGAAGCACCACCAAGATCAGGGAAAACGCATGGCGGTGTCTTACAGATGTGCAAATATCCCCGAGCGAACTACTTCACGCACTCCCACAGTGTTGCGGAACAGGCAACCCGGATATTCCGTGAGGTAAAACTAGCGAGCCAAACGGGGGTGCATATGGAAGGACGCCAGCGCTGCTGTAAAATGGAGGGGACTGACTGTCAGGTCTGCCCACTCAATCCATATACTTCTATCAACAGGTACGAATTCGCACAGTTAGTTGAGGATTTTCTCATTGCGGCTGGGGTACTGACCAAAGAGAATGCTCCCGAAGATTTTTGCCCATTCTACGTTCTGCGCGAAGCCGCCAGAACAGCGACCCATGTGTTCACCGTTGTAGATTACCTGAATACCATAGCACCAGCGGAATTCACAGTACTCGATGAGGATACGACGATTTCCAAGTTTTACCCATCATCCGTCGAACTACTCGAAGTCTACAACTGGCACGATAAGGCGTCGGTCATTCGGAAAGTCGATTCCATTCAATCTCGGTTTGCAGAAATTAAGGATCACATCAAGAAGAAGCACAAGAGACTGCGCCAGAGGACTGCAGCTTCGAAGGACAAGGCATCCTCATACACCATCCTTCTGAGATGCATCGAAATCATCACGCAGATATGTAATGTATGTAACGTCGAGGCTAACGTTGGCCGCGAAGAAATTCTTGGGGAACTCAGTCGAATCGATTATACCCTTCCAGATGGCGACCGATTCCGTACCCGAGAGATGGCAAAGAGGATCGAATTCGATCTCAACATGGTAAACGCATTCCTGCCTTTCGTCGAACCAATTCTCTTCCCCTTCGAAAAGATGAGATTCGCGTGGATCGGGGCGAACCCTGCATCCCTGTATATGATCGCGAACGAAAAGAAACGTATTGTCGAGCCGCCTCCCGGCAAACTCATGATTATCGGGGATACACGCGCTAAACTGTTCATTAATTCCCTCAAACGCGAGTATTCCGTGGTTTCGGTGAACCGATTTTCGTATGCCAATCAATTTATTCTTGCCGTCGTGAAGAGCGAGAAACTGACAAAGGGCAAGGATGCGATTAAACAATTGATTCACCAAATGAACCCCGATGCCAACTCACCACGTAGGGTTCCCTGCCTTGTTCTAACAGGAAGTGAGAGAGAACAGGAGAAGGTCGCACGATATTTCAAAGGGCTTTCCCATATGAGCAAGGACGAGACCCGTGTTGGGCAGATGTGGAACCACGCACACGGGGCGATCAACATCTTCTATCAGTGCAGCGTGATATCGAGAGGTATCGATATCGAGTTCTATCACCTTCTCTTCGCATACGGTACGAATTTCGTTAACCCCTTTTGGTATGCGGTGAAGAAAGTGGCGGACGCTGAAAAAAATACCGAGCAATCTGCACATGCGGTGCAAGTGATGAATTCAGTTCTCATCGACGAAACAACGAATTCGATCCTACGAATATCACCAACACAGAGGAAGAACGATGGGGAACCGCGCATCGTGTTCATACACGAAAATGACCTTTGGAAAGTAAGGGGTACAGTTCAAGAGGGGATGTGTATGGCTGCCATCAACCCAGAGCAGATACCTCTAAAGGTCTTGGCACGCGCGCAGAAGTCGTTTGGGGTCGCATTGCAGGTTCCAAAGGGTTATTCGGCGAAGGATTGCGGTCTAATTGATGGTTCTATATATACCAACAAAAGGTCTGATAAAGACCCGGAATGGACTATAGACGATTATTTGAAGGAATTCGAAAACTCGTGCGCGCCGGCACCTGATCCCCTTGATTTCCTCCCTCCGCACCTCATTACAAAAACATTGCAGATACAGATGAAATATCTCATACGCCGTTTGAAAATGGGAAGACGTGACTCAGAAGACGCGTTGATTCGATATACGGTGAGCCGTTTGCCGAAAAAGAGTCCCGCCAGAATCAAATCGCTTGTAGCGAAAGAGGTTGTCCACCAACTTGTGAAAGATGGATACGTAGGGATGGAGAACGGTTTGAACGGGGTTCCATTATTACACCTCGTTAAAACGAAGGTGGAAAAGACGGAAGCCATGAAAGGACGCATCGGGGTCGAGGCAAATGTCTGATACTACCAGTGGTGAGCTTATCTCATCGCACTCTGATCTTGTTGTTTCTCAACAAGGACTCGAACGCGAGGTTCTTATAGACGACATAATCCTGCCCCCTAACCCAAGACGTCCGATAGACTCAGATAAAGTGACAGCCCTTGCAGGTTCAATGGCAGAGATAGGTCTTAACACCCCAATCATAGTCACACGGGATAATATCCTTGTAACGGGTAATCACCGACTGGCGGCAGCACGGCAACTCGGCTGGAAAACGATCCGAGCGAGAATTGTCCCACCGGATATACTACTGAACGAACTTATCGCCATCGATGAAAATCTCCAGCGAAAGGAGTTATCCGTCCTCGAACAATCTGAACATATTTCACGACGTGAAGAGATTATGTTCGAACTCCACAAACGTGCATTGTCCGGAGAGAACCAGTTCACTTCTACCAGTGGTGCGTATGTTATTTCGGGCACTACAGGGTCAAGGGGTCTATACTATAGACCCCCTCTCTTCGCAACAGGGAAAGTGACAACGGAGGAACTCGCCGCATTCAGCGGTTTGGCAAAAAGTACCTATCAGGAACGGAAGAAGATAGCACGCGACATTCCAGAGGATCTCCGAAACCTGATCCGACCAAACCGCATTGCTGATAACAAGTCTGAGCTCTTGCGTTTGGTCAAAATGTCAGATGCCAAAGATCAGAGAAAGGTCGTCGAGAAGGTTCTCACCGGCGAAGTTAAAACAATCAAAGAGGCGGAATCAATCGTACGACGTGACACCCAACGCGCCGAATTTGCAGTAATCGCCAACGACATGAAGGATCTCGCTGATATCGTGAAGTTGATTTGCGGGGATATCTTCGACATTGAAGATCAGTTCGATGATAACTCCATTGACTGTATTATCACCGATCCGCCCTATGTGTTGGACTGGGCAGAGAACATAGCTCCATTCATGATCATTGCCAACCGCATCCTCAAACCGGGCGGGGCTCTGATTATGTACCTCGGACACGCCCGATTGCGGGAGTTCTTCGATGGTCTACGAGAGTGCGAGCTTGAATTCGGTGAGAATGCATTACAGTACTATCATGAGTGTGCACTCGAACACACAGGACACCTCGCAGCGATGCATCATGTTGGGGCAATGAACGGATTCAAGCCGATACTTATCGCAATGAAACCACCCACACACCAGCCATTCGGGATGTACAATGATCTTATCAAGGGAAGTGGGCGCGAGAAAGATGCTCACGAATGGCAACAGAGCAGTGAAGAAATACTCCCACTTGTGGATGCTTTCACAAGACCCGGTGACACTATTCTTGATCCCCTCTGTGGGTCTGGATCAACCGGTGCTGCCGTATTAATTCACGCCAGAAAATTTGTCGGTATCGACATAGATGGAGAAAATGTCAAGGTCGCGCTCGGTCGCCTGTCTAATGTGATCGTCGAGAGAGATTATTCAAATAAGAGGGAGGAAACGAGTCCCGGATAACGGGGCTCTCGTTTCTTTTTGGGGGTGCTGCTCCCTCCTTACCGTCGTTTCATGACGGATTTTTGCACACATTCGAGGATTTCCGATTCATCGTCGTCATCGTCACAATCTTCATCATCGTCTTCATCCTCGTCGTCATCATCACTACTATCTTGATTTTTTTCATCATCGTCATCATCATCATGATTAGATGGTTTCTTTGGCTTAGTCTTGGACGGCTTTTTCTTCGTGTCCTCGATTTCTTCCTCTTCGTCCTCTTCGCCGTCATCTTCCTTACGAGCACGTGCGAGCGATTCGGACAACTCGTCATCCGTTTCAGTGGGATCACGAACGATCCGGCACTTCAGACCTGACGGGCTGCTAGGATCAGCAACACAGGTAACGGTTATGTTCACTGTTGACAGTACATCTCCTTCGGAGTCGTCCCCCGAAGATCCTTGGTTTTTACGTCGTAAATCAGCCATAGGCTTTCGCTGGCTATGGCTCGCAATTATATAAATAAATTTCGGCTGACATGTCAGACGAGAGATAGTAGAAACGTTAATTAAGTGGGAACGAGGCTCCCCCCCAGTTCAAGCGATTCGCACTTCATCCGCGAAAATGCCGGGAGGCATATCTATCCCCCCTCGTTGGATGAACACCTCACGGGCATCTGGCACTCCCCACACCCGATCCCGCGTCACTGTGAGAATATACCGGGTGCCGGCAATCCGAATCTCATCTTCATCGCCAACACGCCCTTGCATTATCATATCGTGAATCCTGTGGTACGGGCTGTAGGTGCCGACGTACCGCATTCCGCCGGGATTCATATTCTCCAGTACCCTCTGAAAAAACTGTCTTTTGCAAACTCCCTCGCCTTGTATGTAGCAAGAGATAGGGAGACCTGTGCGAATAAGACGGTTCAGTGTGTCAAACTCATCCTCGAAAAACAGAACACCGGTCTTTTCGAACCCGCCATGCACACAGCGATTTACACCGAATACCCGTGCTCTCGTCGTGGCTATAATCGTTTTATGTGCCTTCGGCAGCTTCCGACAGAAATTCCGGAAGAATGCACTCCGTTCCTCGTGCGTCTTCGGGGCACTATCGGAGAATATTTGCACGTTGTAGTCGAGATAGGAGAGAAACGCGTGATTCTCTCCTGCTGATGGAAAAAACAGTACTTTCTTTCGTCCCATAGCCCCCCATCCTCGGAGTAAGGATTGCGTATTAAACACCCGTTTCACCTCTTCTGATGGCTAGTTTGCTCACCTGATTACATAAGATGCTAGGGCTATGTCAAGAAGATTGATGAGAAGGTCTCATGGTGTGGCCAAATTACTTACCGCGAGCGAGAATTTTTTTTCATAGTATCTGGTGTTATGACATTCGATCAAATCTCCTTAGAACGGGAGAGATTCATCTATAAATATTTATATTATATTCGACGATTTTGAAATATGGACTTAATTTCCTATTTAAATTACAATTCGGGCGCAGTTACCGCGATTGCTACAGCAGCTTTGGCAATAATCACATTATGTTATCTGGCAGTGACATATCAAATTAGAAACGATGCGGAGAAATCCAGAATAGAATCGAAAAGACCGATTTTATCATTTCAGAGTAGTGATTATCCGGGTGAAGCATGGCATGGGTTATACCTATGTAACTACGGAGCTGTAGCAAGAAATGTATCGATTACTACCACCTGTGAAGGTGTGCAATATTCGAAACTTTTCCTATACACACTCGGTCAACGAGATAAAATAGAGATTTGTGGTGATTGGACTTCAGCACATAAGGACGGGAAAAAAATTCTTGCTGATATTGGTTTTCAAGATGCGGATTTGAAACAGTATACTCAGCAGCTGGTTATTGATTACAAGTCAATTCCCACGGGACGGATAATAGCAGTTCCATTATCCCAACCAGTCCGGGTCGATTGTTATTGGATGAACAAATAAGGGAACAAGAATGAACATTCTTGTTAACATGCATTAAGTGTAAAAAAGTGGCTACGTAGGCGAGGCAACGTAACTTCTTACCAAATGGCTGTCCGGAAAAACGCCGGAAAATTATCCGGTTTTAGAGAAAACCGGAAGCCGATAATACGACCGTGAAATCGGCGCATCTCCGAGAAGACCCATGGATCGGATCTCTGCTTCGGGAATCGGAATGATGGTTCCTTCTTTTTTCATCTCCCAGATGAGTTTTCTGAATGAGGGATACGGGCTGCTGGGCTTCTGAATCGCCACCCGCATTTGATTCCACACCTTATACATCTCATTCACAAAAGCTCCGTTCTTCCCCTTTTTTCGTAGGTAACCTAAAACGAATTCCCGTCGTGTAAGAGGTCGTGTCCCATTCACGATGATCACCGTTTCCCTCGATGTTTTACCCGGGTGAAACGTTGAGGTGGCATATTTTCTCTGATATGAAGATGTAGAGACTTCTACCGTCGCTGTCATGGCTATTCCATGCATCAAAACCACATATAGAGATTGCGGCTACGTCCAACGTCACGCATCCTCGGCTTAACCGTTTATTAACTATGGAATATCGCGGACAATCGCTCGTCCGATCTCTTTACCATCTGTGTTCCTAGTAAGCACAATCACCGCTCCGGAACCTCTTGTTAAGGGAGGTTGAGTCGAGTTGAAGGTAACACCTTGACCCTTTTTTATTATAGAAACCCCTTCGGGGAATGGTAGGGGGTGTTTGTCAGATTGACCCGGCAACGCAATCGCCATCGATACTTCTGAAGAACTGATATCCTCTCCAACATTTGTAAGCGAAAAGATCAATTCGCCGAAACCATGACCCCCTGACGTCATTATATGGTGTTTTTTCTCTAATACCGCATCAATCTTGAATTCGTTTGCCTGTTTCGTCATATACTTACGCATCGTCATAGCTCACATATAACCCATCGGACTGCGCAGTGTGAAAGTGTTGGTTATAAAAGTGATGCCTCCCCTCCTTCCCCTGTTTGTATATTATGGTTCTGCTGAACACCATGAGATCCGCCAACATAATCGCATGGCGGGGTCTTTCTGCCTATTGTGGATGGCTCACACTTCGGCATTCCTACGCACCGCGTGTGAACGCCGTTCCCGAAACCCTGCCATCTGTTGTGAACTCGGCTGGTGAGTGGCTGTGTCCTGCTTGTGGAAGGACAGATGGATCGGCACATTGTCAACAATGAGTCCGGAACCAACCATATCTATCCCCGCAAAACGGTATTCCGTACCCATCGCCACAGCGGGGTATATTTCTGTGTTGCAGTTCCTTATGTCACCGAGGAAAACTTTCGCTCTTCCAGCAAAATCCACCTTGCGATGTGAAGGCGGTGTTAGAACCGCATCGATTGTGTAGGAGCGAAGGATTTTCTTGTAAATCATCGTGAATACGCTCTCCTCGGAGACCATTTCAAACCCAATATATACGCCGTCACAAACGAACACAAGAATTCCCCGTTGATGCAGCTGGATCGGGAATGCGTTAACGAGAACCTCCACATCATGGTTCTTTTCCGCGAAACTATCTTTCATCGCGCCGGTTGGAGATCGGGCACCCGAACTCCGGTTCAAGTGTTCAACTTCATCCCATACCCCTCTCTGGTCGCCCTCGAACGAATCCTTGCGTTTAAGGCTGTCCATCACAGAACGCATCTTACGCCGGCGGCTTGATGAAGACATCACGTAGTCTGTCGAGCGAAATTCCCGCGAGGAATACCACCATCGTCCGTGCTCGGTGCAGGACACCGGGATCACGGTTTTAGAGTCCGGGGCGAGCATGACTGTGGTGTTCAGAACACGATCCTGTTTTGCGCCGACAAGCTGTTCGCCATCGATTAGGAGAATCGCCTTTTTCCCTGTATTAACTGCCATGAGCTGCGGGACACTGCCGGCCTCGTGAAGTTCAGTTATAGTCAGCACGCCGAGATCCATTGCCTCCTGCATTAAGAGATACTCGTGTTCCCCGGCCACCGGCGGTGCAAAAACCGGAACAACGGTCATCGACCCGTATGAAACGGGGGTGCCAAGACTCACCTCAGCGAGATAGTCCTCTATGATGCTTTCCATATTTTTCACACTTCTTCGAGCCCTTGGCTCGCTCTACGGCTGGCTTTTTAAGCCTTAAATAGCCCGCTGCTGGAAAATGGAGCCCACAGCAGCCCCGCTTAACTTATGGGTTCAGCATAATCTCGTGTTTTGCCGGAAAACCGTGTTTTCGGTTTTCTTATGGGGGATACTGTGTTCTTACAGGGGTATGATCTGAATCTGCTTTACGAGACACATCGTAGAATAGGAGGAGGAAAGATCCTTGTCCCAAAAACAGCGTTTTCTGGAAACGCAGTAGTCCATGAGTTCGTGTTTCTGTCCGGATTAGAACGGTTTCTTATGACACTTTGTTCGTTTTTCATTAGAGCCTTACTTTACTATTACGAATTACAAATTAAAAACAAAATATTAATCGTCTTGACTACTAAAGTCCCCATGTGATACGATGGTGAAAATCTGCCCTAAATGTGGAACGCAACCGATTGATGATCAATCGATGTTCTGCAATAAATGTGGGACTAGATTAGCCGAAAGCATTCCGAGACAAGAGTTTAACTTTTGTCCGAAATGCGGTGCAAAAATACAACGAGAAGAATCTGCTTTTTGTAACGTCTGTGGTTCACCATTACCGGTATACCCCCCTGCAAGTCCACCACCTATAGCAAATCCGATAGCTCCGAATAATAATGTAAGGCCGAAACCTGCAATTAACGGAAAAGTTTGTCCCGAATGTGGAGCAATTGTCGAAGCGGGGCGATACTACTGTAATTCCTGTGGCACGTACCTCAAGGGATCTCCCACTCCGAGAGTGTCTGCTCCTGACAACATTGAACAGTCAGAGAGAAAACAAAATCACGCTATACTGAAAGAAAAAAGTCCCTTTTTAGCGGTATTGGTTTCATTTTTCATTCCCGGTGCAGGACAGTGCTACACAGACCAATGGAAAAAGGGTATCGCTCTGTTTGTGCTCGCATTTATTTCGGCGATATTATGTATAATTGTCATCGGTATCATCCCGTTGTTCATAATATGGATATACAGCATGTATGACGCGTATCATGCGGCTGTTAGAATCAACAGTGGCAATATGAATGGTGATGATAATTACCATAATCAACCCCTTATATCAGGCTCGGGCGAGTTTAATCTGAATAAAGGTGGTAGAAAATCCGGATCAAAACTCGGATTAGCGATGATTGGCGGGGCATTTTTTCTCTTGATTCTGCTCTTCCTTGCTTATTATGCGGCAAATCCGGGATTGGTGAATAGCTCTTCTTCGAGTGGTACAGAAACAGTAATAACAAATAGTCCGGCTTCGATGGCACTGACAATTAATGATCTTCCGACAGGATGGAAAGTCTTATCAGAACCCAAAACCACGGGAAATTCCTACAATAGTGAGTTTGTTCAAGTTCAAGGAATTTCATCAGCTTATACGGTGTACCAAACCATTCAGGAAAATGCTTCAATTGCAGATGCGGTGACGTCATATGATCAAACAAAGGCGAAGGTTACTGACTATAAAGTCGAATCTGTAAATGAAGGGGATGAGGGATTCGGATACGTTACAGAAGATTCGGCTTACGTGGTATTTCGAAAGGCCAATATTGTTGTAACCATTCAATATGGAGAAGGCGGAATTGGCAGCCTTTACAACACATTATCTATAAGCGATGCTCAGCCTTATGCCGATATAGTCGCATCACGAATATAGAAATCTTGTAAAAGGTATCCGTTCAGCAAATACTTTTTATGGGATTTATAGCCAGTCCCGGTTGCACAACTCTGATCTTCTGTGTCCGTGTTTTTGTCCTGTTTGTAACACGATGCGGTCATTAATACGGAGATATAGTTCGTTAGAAAGTCGGGTTATTGGAATATGAAAGATGAATGCACTGGAATAAATAGCAAGATTAAACATAGGAAAAGTATCTAGAGT
>Ga0326728_10013236_pt1 | contig 17991 bp, 15 predicted proteins | sample MB3enrmetagenome_FD_207602 | JGI IMG/M metagenome (GOLD analysis project Ga0326728, IMG submission 207602) | Lab enriched peat soil microbial communities from McLean, Ithaca, NY, United States - MB31MN | ecosystem: Environmental > Terrestrial > Soil > Wetlands > Peat | place: USA: New York... | reverse complement strand
CGGCTTTGAAAGGGTTTGGCCAGATAGCCATAGGGCATCTCCCGCGCCGCCCTGGAGATGGTTTCGTCGTCGCTGTACGAGGTCAGGAATATTACCGGGATCTCGTAGGTATCGCGCAACAGCCGGGCTGTCTGGATGCCATCCATGCTTCCCACAATGCGCACATCCATAAGAGCCAGGTCCGGCCGCGTCTCCTCGACTGCCAACAGCGCCTCGTCGGCGCTCTCAGCTAAGCCAGTCACCTCGAAGCCCAGTTCCTCGACCTCCTGTTGCAGGTCCAGAGCGACGATGGGTTCATCTTCAACGATCAGCAGTTTGCCGTTCACACAACCTCCTTGCGGTCAGGATGCACTTGGTACCGCGTCTTGACGAATTCGTTCTTTCCAGGGTTCCCAAATGCGAGGGACCTGGGGCACCCAGGACTTCTGCTCGGATTACGAAATCTCATCGACACGGCACTGGAGCAGGCCCGGCAAGAGATGCAAACGGCCGGGCGCAGCGAAGCTGGTTTTCACAATATCTTGGAAGCCTGAGGAGAATTGGCGAAAGGCGGGGAGATCCTTGATTTCAATTCAATAATGGGACTTTGCTGAGGAGTTTCATGTCATTTCAGGAACGGCGCCGACGCCGATTTCAAAGCAGAAAAGACTTTGCCAGGAGTCTTGCGGCGCACCGCAATCAGTCGCCTTTGGCCGGGGAGTTCATGTAGTAGCCGGTCTTGTGGCGGATATTGAAGGCATCGGGAGCGGCCCTGGGGATGGTGACCTGCACCCGGTGGAAGGGCTTTCCAGGCTCCTGGTTGTGCGGATAGTAGCCGAGCAGATACTGGGTGCGGAGGTCGTCGCTGACCCGGGCAAAGGCCTTGTCGAGGCCGCCGTCGCTCTCGTAGAAGCTCTTGCCGCCGGTCTGCTCGGCCAGGGTGATGAGCGCGTGCTCGCCGCCCAGGTCGCGGCCGGCGCTGGCCTCGATGGGCACATCGATGATGGAGTAGATCATGACCTCGTTGCGCAGAGCAGCCTCCAGAGCCTGGGCGTAGGTGGTGCTCTTGGCGGTATCGTCGCCGTCGGAGATGAGGATGAGAACCTTGCGTCCCTCTTTGCCGCCCAAGCGCTGCGATCCCAGATCGATTGCGTCGTAGAGCGCCGTCGCCCAGTCGCCGCGCAACTGGGAAAGCCCGCGATCGATCTGGGCCACCTTGTTGGTGAAGGGCGTCAGCTCACGCACATCGGTGGCAAACTGGAGCAGGCTCATCTGGTCCTGGGGGCGCAGGATGGCGTGGGCAAAGCGCCGCGCCGCGTCCGCCTCCTGAGCCATGTCCTTGCGGACGGAGCCACTGGTGTCGATGGCCAGGGTCAGGTTCAGCGGCAGCTCCGACTGGCGCTCGAAGACCGCGATCTGCTGCGGGCGGCCATCCTCGGTTACGGCAAAGTCGTCCTGGGCAAGCCCGCCTACAATGGCGCCGTTCTTGTCTGTCACGTTCACAAAGACGCTGACCAGCTTTACATCCACACGCAGAGTGGCCTCCTGCGCGGCCAGCGGCAGAGCCAGAAGGACGGCCGCTGCCAGGGTGAAGAGCGCCGCCAGCGCCACGATCCCAGGTCCCCAAATGCGAGGGACCTGAGGCACCCATATCGAGCTCAGATTCAAGAAGCGGGACCTGGAACACCGACAGGATTCTTGAACCCCGGCTCCTTTGGAATCACCCTTCATGCGAAGCCTCCGGCGGCGCCACGGAGAGGCCGGCGGGAAACGGCTCGCCCGCTGCCCACACGGCGCCGTCCACAAAGGTCTCTTTTTTCCAGATGGGCACGGTCTTCTTGAGGGTGTCAATGAGCCATCGGCAGGCCTCGAATGCCGGTCCGCGATGCGCCGCGGACACAACGATCAGCACGCTGGTCTCGCCAACCCGAATGCGGCCCAGCCGATGAACGATCAAGGCGTCGCGAATGCCGAAGCGCTCGATTGCCTCTCTGGTCAACTCGCGCATTTGCTTGACGGCCAGTTCCTCATAGGCTTCGTAGTCGAGGTATAGGGTCCGGCGGCCGTGAGAGTTGTTGCGCACGATACCGTCAAAGACCACCACCGCGCCGTCCTCACCCTTTTTGGCCGCGGCAATCAGCCGCTCCGCATCGATCGGCGCATGGGTCAGGAGAGCCGTCCGCGGCTGCTCCTCGCCCCCGCCAACGCGAGTCTTCTCCGCAGGCGCAGCGCCGCCCGAGACCGGCGGCAGCAATCCCACCTCGTCGCCCGCGCGCAGCTCCTGGGCCGAAGTGGCAAACTCGGCATTCACGCTGACCGCAATGGAGCGAAGCAACTGCGCAGACTGGGGCGGAACCTGGCCGGCGCTCAGCCGCTCCAGCAGTTCCGCGACCGTTGCGCCCTCGGGCAGCTCGACCGTGGCCGAGGAAGCGCCCAGCCAATCTCTCAGCACGCCAAAGGGGAGAACTCGCACTTGCATCATCGAAGAAAAGAATACCGCCTGCCGGTTAGACGCGGCAGGCGGCAATGGGTAGATGAAACGGCTGAGGTTACACCATCTTGTAGAGAAAGCCGGTCGGCGTCCCCCACAGGTTGCGGGCCCGGTCCTCATAAAAGATGCTGAATTCGATGCCGCCAATATCGTAGTCGAAGAGGGGAACGCGATCGAAGGTATAGTCGCCGCGTACCGAATACTCGTCGCCGCTGCAGTCGATCATGAGCGTATCGCCGGATGAAAGCCGCTCGGAATGCGTGAGGAGCGTGGCGACGAAGTTGAAGACGCCGAAGGCAAACTCGTTGCCGGCCATGGCTACGCGGGTGCGGCGGGCGGAGCAACCGCGATGGAGCATTCCGGCCTGCGCGGCAACCACCAGAATGTCGTTCCCTTCCTGCTGTTCGGCCAATATCTTCTCGGCCAGCTTGGAGCGCTCGCTCTGGCGCAGATAGGTCGGTCCCAGGCGGCCGACGATGCGGTTGGAGAACTTGCGCCTCGTAGCCAGAAGCCCCAGCACAATCTCCACGGCTTGGTTGTAGGTGGGCGCCACCGCCTGCCAGCGCGGAATCGCAAACCACGCCTCCGCTCCCTCGACCAGCGGCTTGCGCGCCAGCTTCTCCAGGCAACTGCCCAGGCTGGGAATGAGTTTGCGCAACTCCGTCACTTGAGCCTCGACCGGCCGCACGCGGTAGGTAGGGGGATACACGCGATCGGAACCTACTTCCTCATCCTTGTACTTGTCGCTCACTGTGTGACGGTGGATGATCTCCACCACGGCGGCCGCGATCTCGCGCCTAAGTTTCATGTCCATATCCAGCGCCGCCTGGGCGCTGTGCCGGTCCAGTTGCTCGATCGCCGTCCGGTAGGCCTCCCGCACCGCTTCGCCCAAACACTCCTGGAGGAGCTTGTTCTGCTGCTCGGTGGTGTTTCCGGAGAGCTGCAACGGAACCAGCAAATGTGTCGCCGTGCCTAGGGTCGCCTGTATGGCCGCCATGATCACCGCTTCTCGCGCGCATCCGCGCACTGGAATCTGTGACTCTTATCGGCACAGTCGGCGATTTCTAGAGGCTTGAATCGCCAATGCTGCTCTTTTTTGAAACAGCCCCGCGTTGCAGCCCGGCGCGCGCCTCTGGCGATTACGGTCGATCGCTTGCATGGGCCGCGCATTCCGAAGGCAAGGTCAGCGCGTCGTATGGACGCATGCGGTTCTCGGGAAAATAGTATATAGACCAAGATCCGATCTGGGCCGCTCTGCTCTGTAAGCTAAGCGCACCGGCTACCGGACTTCCCAAGGGGACGGCTACATAATTCACGCCGCAATCCTGAAGAAAGCGGCGGACACCGTCTTCACCCAAGGCTCCGGCGTAGAAAGCATTCGACAACCGTTGCTGTTCCAAATAGTCCATGCTAAACAACCAGTGGCTGGCCCAGGCATGTATGGGCACCGTCGCAACCCAAGGAGCAGATTCCTGCGGAACCAGAACAAGCTCCTGCGGTTTGCCGTGCTTCCGAAGCCAGGCGATCGTCCCGACTTCTTCATGGGAGGCAACCGACCAGCCGCCGACCCGATTACCGTCTCGAAACGCAACATAGCGATGAATGGATTGAGCTGCCAAGGATAATGCAAACACGGCCCCTCCAGCCATGAACGCATATTTGCGGCGCCGAACCAGCCATTTATTCAGCGACGGCAGAGTTGAAAACTGCCGGACCAGCAAAAGAGCAGTCACTGCCGCGAACCCATCGAGTAAATGCGACCAGAACGGCAGCCGCGGAACATTTAACATGATCAGAGTACCCGCGAACCAGCATTGCAGGACAATATCCAAGGGCTCTTGCATTCGAGGACCAATCACCAGAACCGTCAGCGCCACCGTAGCCGGGATCCCGACTTGGGACAGAATATGCTGTAAGTTGTCCACGCCCGGCTGGTTCATTTTTGTAATTCGGCTCATCCAATCCACTTGAGACGAAAACCAGACATAAGGCAACACGGCGAGGGCGCCCGGAAGACATATCGCCAGGCTTTCCGTCAAGGGCCGGCGCAATCGAGGCCACCCGATGCAAAAGAAAGACAACGAAGCGCCAGCCATAATGGCAAAGACTTCGAATGGGTGAAGCAACCCGGAAAGCCCGGTGACCGCGCCGGCGCTCATTAAGAATAAGTTTTTCCCGCTGCGGACATACGATCCGATCAGCGCCAGAGAAACAAGAACCGCGACTGTGCCAACGGTCAGCGTAAGCGGTCCTTGCAAGAAGAACCCGTCATGCGCTCCATAGAAGACTGGGCTCTCGCAAGTACGGCCGGCGAGGAACTTCGCAACTCCTGCGAACGATCCCACCGGAAGCACGCATACTATGCAAAGCAGCACGCTATACGCTTGTATTCGCGACGCCGTGAAGATCTGCAGGCATCCGAGCAGCGCATAGCTTCCTATGAAATACAACAGAAACTGCGCACATACATAAACGAGGGAAGCGTCGATGCCAAACCTTTCTACATGCCCGAGGCTCCACATCAGAGGCGAGAACAGACCGGGTCTGGTCACAACGGGCGCATGGAAATCCGGCGAAAGCCAATGATCCCTCATGTCGTTGATCCACGTAAGGTGTTGAGCAACGTCAAGATCGCGGCCTATGTAAACTGGGTTCCAGCCTTGAGGAGGATGGGACCAAGCCGAAATCAGATTCAGATTGTTGACGCCAAAAAGCAAGAGAGCGAATACAAAGGCTATCAAGGCATTCACAGAGAATAGAGGAGGGCCTTCCGGCAGTTCTCGGACGATGTCACATTTCACTTGAGTGCCCCCTCCTCTGCCTGGCAGCCAGCCAGAGCCTCAGACGCCATCCTGCCTTTACCGCCATCCTTAGGCTCGCCGCCGTTCAATTTCATGCCTAGCATCGTGCCTTGATGATTTCGTGCTTTCCCAGGTCCTCAAATGCGAGGGACGTGGGGCACCAGGCCGGAGTGCAGATATGGGTTACTGACTGCTTTCCGGCTTGCGCGACGGCAGAAAGTTTGTCAGAAGGACTGGCCTCTGTTGAAATCGTCGGCGGTGGTGTGCCGGAGAGAGAAAAACTAACTCAGGAGAATGGGAACGGCAGGTCCTTCGACCAGCGGCTTCACCACCGGAGCGTCCGTCTTGACGTAGGCGATCTTGCCCGCGTCGATCTCATCCTGGGCAATGCGGCATGCCTTGGTGGACTGGCTGTTGACCAGAGCGTGGGAGCCGCTCTGCAACTGGCGGGCGCGGCGGGCGGCTACCAGAACCTTGCGGTAGTTGGAGTCGAAACCGGTCTCAATCGTCATTGGCGTCCCTCATTCTCGTCATCGGAGGTCTCCTCGTCGGAGTCCTCCCCAAAATCCAACTGCTGCTGACCGCTGGAACCCAGAATCCCGAAGGCCTCCAGCACCGGCTTGAGCCGTTCCTGCGAGTTTCGCTGCAGGCAGGCCGCGGCAACTTCCAACACCCGGCGCGAACGGTAGGCGATCGCCTCGCCATTGCGATAAAAACGTTCGGCGAGCACGATGGCCTCCAACTGCGCCACCGCGCGATCCAGAATGTCGTTGACCAAAATATACCCGTACTCGCGATAATTCTCAATCTCCTTGGTGGCCTCGCTGAGCCGCCTGAAGACTTCCTCTTCATTCACCACGCCCTCGGCGCGGCTGCGATTGCGCAGGCGCGTGCGCAAAACCTTGGGGTTGGGCGGCATGACAAAGATGCTAACGGCCTCAGGCATCCTGGCGCGCACCTGCGCGGCGCCCTGAACATCGATGTCCAGCAGCAGATCGTGACCGGCCGCGCGCGCCTCCTCAAGGGATTGGCGGGCAGTGCCGTAGTAACTGCCGAAGACCTGGGCGTACTCGAGAAAGACGCCCGCCTGGATCATCTGCTCGAATTGTTCGCGGCTGGCAAAGTTGTACTCGCGCCCATTCGCCTCAGAGCCGCGCGGCGCCCGCGTGGTCCATGAAACGGAGAAGTCCACGCCCGCGACCTGCTTGCGCAATTCGCTCACCAGCGTACTTTTGCCCGAGCCCGAGGGCGCCGAAATAATGAAGAGAATGCCTGCCACGATTCGATTGTCCCTCAGTCCATTGTGCCGAAGATTCTACTCCACGTTCTGAATCTGTTCGCGGGCCTTTTCAATCTCTGCCTTCATGGCCAGTCCCAATTCGGTAATGCGGGTTCCCTGGCCGGAGACCCCACCGGTCTTCGAGAGCAGCGTGTTGGCCTCGCGGTTCATCTCCTGGAGCAGAAAATCCAATTTCTTGCCGACTTCGCCCTTGCTGGCCAACAGCGCGCGGAAATGGTCGATATGCATGTGCATGCGAGTCAGTTCCTCGGCGATGTCGCTGCGCTCGACGAGCACGGCGACCTCCTCGAGCAGCCTCTGGCGATTGAACTCCGCACCCGTGGCCGCCAGCAGCCGCTGCGTCAGCCGGTCCTGGTAGCGCTGCTCGATCTCGGGACGCAGTTCGGCCACTCCGTCGGTTGCCTCGGCTAACCGGCCCATCGTGGCGTGGAGGCTGGCCTCCAGCGCCTCGCCCTCGCGCGCCCGCATGGCATTCAACTGATCGAGCAACGGCCCAATCTCCTGCTGAACGCTTGCCGCCAGATAGGGGATATCCTCTTCGCCGCGATTCTCAGGCTGCAGGGCGCCGGGCAGACGCAGCACAGCGTTCAGATCCGGCTCCGCTCTGGTCCCGTACTCGTCGCGCATGGCGGCAAAGGCGGCAAAATAGGCAGCCACGAGGTCGCGATTGTAGCCGACCCTCTGCTGGCCGCTGCGATCGACGGAAAGCGTTAGCTCAACGTGGCCGCGAACGAGTTTTTCCTTGAGCGCCTTGCGAAGCTCGATCTCCACTTCCTCCAGGCCAGAAGGCAAGCGCATCTGCACATCGAGAAAGCGGTGATTGACGCTCTTCACGCTCAGCGTGTAGCTGAGCTGTTCGTGAACTCTAACCTGAGTCCGCGCAAAACCGGTCATTGAAAGAATCGGCATTTTCCTCTGCTCCTATAAGTGCTTTGGGCCGGCGGCGAGCGCCGCTTCCAGCCGAGGCAAATCATCTTCCAGATGGTAGGGCGCCTGGGGTTCTGGAACTTCCATGAATTGTAGTTGATAAAGCCGCTGATAGGTGGACGACAGGTTCAGCAGCTCTTCGTGTGCACCAACAGCGGTAATACGCCCATCTTCGAGGACGGCGATTCGGTTGGCTCGCCGGATGGTCCCCAGCCGATGCGCAATCACCAGCACGGTGCGTCCCTGCATCAGATTGGCCAGCGCCGCTTGCACCAGCGACTCGCTTTCGGCGTCCAGGGCCGAGGTGGCCTCGTCCAGAATCAGAATCGGCGCATCCTTCATGATGGCGCGGGCAATGGCCAGCCGCTGCCGTTCGCCGCCGGAGAGCCTGAATCCCTTTTCGCCGATCACCGTGTCGTAGCCCTGCGGCATTTGGAGGATGAAGTCGTGCGCCAGAGCATTGCGGGCAGCCTTCTCCACCAGGTCGAAGTGAACATCCGGCCGGCCGTAGGCGATGTTGTTGCGCACCGTGTCGTTGAAGAGGATGGTCTCTTGCGTGACCTGGGCAACGTGGCGGCGGAGCGAGCCGAGAGTCGAGTCGCGGATGTCGCGGCCGTCGATGAGGATGCGGCCCGATGTGACGTCGAAGAAGCGCGGAATCAGGTTGACCAGCGTCGATTTGCCGGCTCCGCTGGGGCCCACCAGGGCCAGCACTTCGCCCGGCCGCAGCTCCAAATCCACATGGTGCAGAATCTGGTGCTCACCCTCCGCGGTCGAGTAAGAAAAACCCACATCCTCAAACCGGACCGACTTCGCAAAGCTCTTCAGTGTGGCCGCGTGGGGTCGTTCCTTCACGTCGTCCTCGGCGTCGAAGAAGGCGAAGATGGACAAGGAAGCGCCCATGGCCTGCTGGAAGCTGTTGTAGAACGAGGCGAATTTGCGCACCGGGTCGTAGAGCTTGAAGAGCAGGATGATGAAAGCACCAAAGAGGCCGATGTCCATGCGGCCATGCTGAATCTCGTTGCGGCCGACCAGCAGGAGCAGCGCGATGGCCACATAGCCGATGGTGTCCATAAGCGGCGAACTGATGGATTGAATGCGCACGCTGCGGAGATTGGCGCGGAAGAGCCGGCTGGCGGCTTTTTTGAAGCGCAGAATCTCCCACAGTTCCGTATTGAAAGCCTTGACGATGCGATTGCCGGTGACGGTTTCATGCAGGATGTTCTGAATCTCGGCCAGCTTGTCCTGGCCGGTGCGCGTGCGGGTGCGCACCTCGCTGCCTATCTTGCGTGCGGAGGCGGCCACGACAGGAATGAAGAGAAGCAGCGCCCAACTGAGATGGCCGCCCAGGCGTATGACGAGCACAACTCCCACCAGAAATGTGAAGAATTGCTGGAGAAACTCGCCGATCACCGAGCTGACCGCGGTTTGCACCTTATCCACATCGTTGATGAGCGTGGATAGGATGGTGCCGGTGGGGTGCTTGTGGAAGAAGCTGGAGGAGCGGCGCAGAGTGGCTTCGTAGAGGTGGTTGCGGAGGTCGGTAATGGTGCCGAAGCCGGCGTAGTTGACCAGGTAGGTGCCCAGGTAGTCGCAAAGCCCTTTGACAATGGTGGAAGCTATCAGAGCAAAGGCCACCACCGTCCAGGCATTGTGCATGAAATGGGGGACGATGATGCGCAGGTCGAAGTGCCATCGGGAGTTGGGCAGACCGAGAGTGATAGGGCCGTCGGGGGCCTTGGGATCCAGAACATTGTTGAGGATTGGCTGGAAGAGGAGAGTGCGGAAGTTGTCCAGGAGGCCCACAGCGGCCAGCAGCATCACGCCCGGCAAGATGTGCAAGACGTAGGGAAGGGCATAGCGCAGCAGGCGCAGGAAATTCTTCATGCCGGCTGGCCTGTCTCGGCCGCCGCAGCGGCGAAGCGAGCGCCGGGGTACCCTCCAGGGTCGGAGCATCGCTGGGGACTCCGGAAAGCGGAAACCTCCACGGCGGGCCGCGGGAGCTGGGGATAAAACTCCATTCCCGTATTGTATCCGGCTGGGGTTGGCAGCCGGAGCTTAGCCTTCCGCGCCCTTGGCGATCAGGCGGGTTGTGGAAGCGCCTTCGACGAGCGGGACGATCTTGACCTGTCCGCCCCAGGACTGGACCTCGCCGGCGCCGACCACGCTCTCCACGCAATAGTCTCCGCCTTTGACCAGGACGTCGGGCCGCGTGGCTACGATGAGTTCCAGCGGGGTCGGCTCGCCAAAGACCACCACCGCATCCACGGCGGCCAGCGCGGCCAGTACGCGTGCCCGTTCGTTCTGGCCCACAATGGGGCGGCTGGAGCCCTTCAGCGCGCTCACCGATGCGTCGCTGTTGATGGCCACGACGAGCCGGTCGCCAAAGCGCCGGGCCTCTTCGAGCACGGCGATGTGGCCAACGTGCAGCAGGTCGAAGCATCCGTTGGTGAAGACCACCCGCTCGCCGTTACTCTTCCAAAGGGCAACGCGGCTAGCCAGTTCGCGGCGCGTGACCACCTTGTCCTCGGCGTGCAGGGCAATCTCAGGGGCCAGCGCGGCCAGCAGCTCGTGCTTCTCAACGGGTACGGTGCCCACCTTAGCCACCACGATGCCGGCGGCCAGATTGGCCAGCTCCACGGCAGTCTCCGGCTTGAGCCCGGAGGCCAAACACAAAGCCAGCACCGCGATCACCGTATCTCCGGCGCCGGAAACGTCGAAGACCTGGCGTGCCGCTGCCGGCGCTAGAAAGCGGATGCCGGGGCGCACCAACGCAATCCCCTTTTCGCTGAGGGTTGCAATGAGGAACTCGATATTGAGAGCGGGGAGCATGGCTTCGGCCGCATCCAGCACGGCATGCAGATCGCCCCCTTCAAGATGCGCAGCCGTGGAGAGCTCGCCCAGGTTGGGGCAGATGGTGGTTGCGCCGCGGTAGCGGGCGAAGTCGGCGCTCTTGGGATCGACCAGCACCGGAATCGCCAGCTTGCGGGCGGCCTGAATCACCAGCTGGCAGACGCCGGGGGTGAGCACTCCCTTGGCGTAATCGGAGAGCACCACGGCATGGCTGCCGGGCAGGTGCGCCAGCACGGCCGCCACCAGACGATCGTAATCGGCCCTGGGACGCGCGCCCAGCCGCTCGCTGTCAAGGCGCAGCATCTGCTGGCGGCCGCCTAGAATGCGCTGCTTGGTGACGGTGGGAAAACCCTCGGAGACGACGAAATGAGGGGATATCCTGTTCTTCCGCAGGCTCCCGGCGAGCAGCTTTTCGTTCTCGTCTCCACCGGTAAAGCCAACCAACTGGGTTTGCGCGCCCAGGCGGGCGAGGTTCATCGCCACGTTGGCCGCGCCGCCCGGCTGCTCGCTCTGGTGGGTGGCGCGCACCACCGGCACCGGCGCCTCCGGCGAGATGCGCCCCACCTCGCCCCAAATGTATTTATCGAGCATCACGTCGCCAACCACCATCAGATGCTTGGCGCCCCATCCGTGCTCGATCTCACGAATCACCTCGCGCAGTTGCTCGATCACCGGGGAACCTCCGCTTGGACCGCAGGTTCAGGAGGTATAGCCGAATGGCCGGCGGAAGCGTGCGTATTGACCCAATCCAGCTCGATCCAGTCGCAGAGCATGTGGCCGGCCAGAATGTGGGCCTCCTGGATGCGCGCAGTGTCACGCGAGGCGACGGCAAAGAGGTGGTCGGCCAGCGCGGCCAGCTTGCCGCCCCCGGCACCGGTAAAGGCCACTGTGACCAGCCCCCGGGAGCGGGCGGCCTCAAGCGCGGCGATCACGTTGCGGCTGTTGCCCGAAGTCGAAACTCCCACCAGCAGGTCGCCGGGATTGCCCAACGCCTCAACCTGGCGCGAAAAAACCACGTCAAAGCCGTAATCGTTGGCCACGGCAGTCAAAATCGAGGTATCCGTGGTGAGCGCAATCGAGGCCAGGCCTTGGCGCGCACGGCGAAAACGGCCCACGACCTCAGCGGCAAGGTGCTGCGAGTCGCCCGCGCTGCCTCCGTTGCCGCACCAGAGGATCTTGCCTCCGGCCCGCAGGGTTGCGGTCATGGCCAGCGCAATCGCCTCCAGCACCGGCTGCTGCGTTTCCAACTGGCGCACCACATCCAGGTGCTCGGCGATGGCCTTCCCGAAGATGCTGGCTGCGTTGGGGGTGCTGCTCATGGCTCCCTTTCACTTCCGCTCGCCTGGCTTAACTAACCAGCTTCCCTGCAGCGAACCGCAGGGCCGGCGCGACTCACTCTATTGCTATCATAGTGAGGTGAACAACGCTCTCAGTGTTCCGTATCCTGGCCTCGTCAAGTCGGTCTTCCTGGACCGCGACGGGGTGGTGAACGAAAAGATGCCGGAAGGCCGCTATGTGACCCGTTGGAGCGAGTTCCGCGTGCTTCCCGGAGTAGAGGAGGCCATCGGCCTGCTCAACTGGGCGGGGCTGCGGGTGGTGGTGGTTTCAAATCAGCGCGGCATTGCACTCGAAAAATACACGGCCGAGGATGTGCGGGCCATCCACGCCGAGTTCCAGAAACTGCTTGCGAAGGAAGGAGCGCACGTGGACGGCTCCTACTTTTGCCCGCACGACAAGGGGGAATGCAACTGCCGCAAGCCGCTGCCCGGGCTTTTCGAGCAGGTTGTCAAGGATTTCCCGGAGATCGACGCGGCAAGCAGCATTATGATCGGCGACTCCGAATCCGATATCGAGTTTGGGCGCCGGCTGGGGATGTTCACCATCTTCATCGACGGCGATCCGCGGCTCGAGAAGCTGGGCGCCGGAGTGGCGCGAGCGCTGGCCGATAAGCGGTTTTCGTCGCTTTATGAAGCCGTGATCGACTTAGCGGCGACGCTGCACGAGCGCAAGCGCTTGAGCGACTCGATCGCCGTAGCGCCTCCCCCACCGCCGCCGCGCTAGTCTCCGATTGCCTTGAGCGCCGCGCAGGTCTCGGCGACGCCCGCTTCGAGCGCGGTCGTCTCCAAGTCGCAGCCCAACCCCCGCAGGCTGGTCAAATCGGCCTCGGTGAAGTGCTGGTAGCGGCCTTCAAGGTCGGCGGGAAAAGGAATGTACTCGACGGGGACTTCGCCATGCACCGCCATCAGCGCCCTGGCTACGTCGTTGAAGGAGCGGCTGACGCCGCTACCGGCATTGACCACGCCGCGATAGGGCTTTGCCGCCTCGCCGGGCCTGGGCGCCCAAGGACCGATCTGCGCGAAGAACATATTCATCCGGGCCAGGTCGCGGACATAGACGAAGTCGCGGCGCTGCTCGCCGGGGCCAAAGCCGCCGCTGCCGTTGAATAGGCGCACCTTGCCGGTCTCTTTCATCTGCTTTGAAAAGTGGTGGATGACCGAGGCCATGCGCCCCTTGTGCTGCTCGCGCGGCCCATAGGCGTTGAAGTAGCGCAGGCCAACGGCGGTAATTGGAACCCGGCCCTGTGCGAGCTGGTGGCGAAGATAGTGGTCGAAGGCCAGCTTGGAAAAGCCATAAATGTTCAGCGGGCGTTCGTTTGCAATGGTGGGCGCGAAATGCCCTGGGCCGGAGAGGCCGTAGACCGCCGCGCTTGAGGCGTAGACCAGCGGCGCGCCCTGGCGGATGGCAAAGGCCAGAACTTCCTTTGTGTACTGGAAGTTGTTGTCCATCATGTAGACGCCATCGTCCTCAAGCGTGTTGGAGCAAGCGCCCTGGTGCAGGATGGCCTCAATCCGGCCCGCGCCCAGCGCGTCTTCTCCGATGGCGCGGCGGAACTCCCGCTTGTCCATGCAGTCCACGTAGCGCGCCCCATGCAGATTCTGAAACTTCTTCACGTTGGCAAAGCCGTCCACAACGAGAATCTCGGCGATGCCGTAGGCATTCAGTTCGTGGACGAGGTTGCTGCCGATAAAGCCCGCGCCTCCGGTAACAATCAACATATGCGGCGATTCCTCTTTGCGGTTGGGAGCTGCACAAGCAAGCGCTTCCTTGCGCGGAAGTTTTCACTGCGCGGCTGGAACGCGTTTGCCGCCGGCCTGGCCGGTCATCGCTCTGCTTGCGGCCGCGGCCATCTCTTCTACGGTGATGGATGTGAGGCAGCGGCGAGCCTCAACCACGCAGGTCTCCAGTTTGCAGCCGTGGCAACTGGTCCGATGATAGACGATCTGGTGCTGCCGGCCGGCGGGGTACCAGACGCCCGGAAGTCCCGCGGCCGAAAAAGCAATCGCGCAGGGAACTCCAACGCTGGCCGCCAGATGCATCGGCCCGGAGTCGGGCCCGAGAAAGAGATCGGAACGTGCGAGAACCGCCGCAGCTTCGCGCGGCGTGAGCAGGCCGCACAGATTCACCTTGGGTCCGGTCCAATCCTGGGCAGCATGATCGGCAATGCCAGCCTCCTCTTTGGCGCCGATCAGCGCCAGAGAATGCATGGGATACTCCGTAGCCAGCCGGGCGAGCAGCAATCGCCAGTTTTCCTGGCCCCAATCCTTGGCTTGCATCTTGGTTCCGGGGCCGCAGACTATCATTGGCCCTTGCCCAAGAGCGCCGAGCGCCGCTGCCGCCGCTTCGCGCTCCGCGGCAGTCAGGCCGAGATCCCAACTCTCCAGTTCCCCAATCCTCGCGTCTCCCAACGCGGCGATCGAGCGGCTCAGGCGGGAGGCTTCCGATTCAAAAAGGCCAGTCTCCGGATCGAAGCGGTGCTTCAATTCCTCCGCGCCGGGCAGCCCCACGATCTGCCGCACCCCGGCTGCCCAGAAGAAAAGCCGATCGCGGCGCACATTTTTCAGCGAACGCACTGGCATAAGGTAAACCAGCAGATCCGGGCGGAAGCGGCGAATCTCCCAGGCCAGACGCACCAGTTCGCCAACCCGGCGCGTGCCCACGGTGTAACGCAGATATCCATCGACAAGGCCGGAATCGCCCAGCACCGCCGCCGCGGCGGGCGCCTTGGAGTGCGCAGGAAAGTTGGTCAGCAGCCTGCGCTCAGCCTGGGGAAACACGCGCGCAATCAGGTGGAAGCAGGGCAGCGCGACCACCGTGTCGCCCAAGCTGCCCAAACGGTGAATCAGAACCCTCCGAACTGTCGATCCAGGCTGCAGGCTGCTTCTCCCATACCGGTGCAATGGCGTGGCATCGCAGGAACGCCCACCGAGGGCGCGGACTGACGATGTTCCGCAAGTGTTCTGTAACAGGGCACGACTTCAGGCGTGCCGCAAAAAAGCAGCAACAGTGAGTCGGCTTTAGCCGCTGCGGAAATGCAAATGTCCCAAAAAAGCCGCGGGAGCTGAGGCCTAGCATTTGCCTGGACCTTTTCGGCACGAGTGAGGTCCTGCCCTGTTACAAAACTGAACTCGATTTGAGTACTTTGAGAAGCCGCAAAGGCCCGTACTTTCATTTCCCACTAGAATTTCAAATGCGATAGCCCTGCTCTAATAACTGATCTTTCTCTCCGGGAACCAGGTGAGTTGAATGGTCGTTGTGGTCACGGTCTGTTGCGCAGCGGGATAAGTAGGCGTGCCGCTGGGATAAATGGGCGCCTTCCAGCGCTCGTAGGCGAATTTGCCGTTGACCTCGAAGTCCTTGCCGATGCGCTTGACCGCCTGGAAGTCGATGTCGTTCAGGGTCGTCCCGCCGGGGATGAAGTTCTCGGCCGCCTTCTGGTTGCGCACCCCAACCTGCAACCACTCGTTGCCGCTCAGATGATAGGTGATCCAGCCCTGGCCTCCCTTGTCCTCGCGGCCGATCCAATCGCCGAACAACTGGCCGTTATTCGTGTAGCCTTGTTGCTGCAGAGCTTCATAGTACATGAAGTGGCCGCCCTGAGGGTTATAGGTGGAGTTAGGCGGATCGGTGGAGGCGCCTTCGACGCGCATATCCAGTTTGAGAAGCCCCGGCACATGCGAGAGATACAACCCAGGACGCCAGGAGGCGCGGCGCGGAGCGTCGATGGGGGAGACATCGTCGTGCACTTCTGAGTCGCAGTAGAGCGTCAGCCAGTTGCGCGCGTAAGGAAGCCGGTAGGAGAAGTCGAATGCGCCAAAGCGCGCGCCGGGACTATCTCGCGTGCCTTCTGCCGGTCCTGCGGCGGAGAAGCTCAAGAAACTCTTCAGGAAGGTGTGCAGGGTGATGGGCTCTATCCCCTCCCCGCCCCAGATGATGGTGCGCTCGAAACCGAATTCCAGATCCGGCGTGGGCTTGAAGCTGACTTTCTCGACATGCACCCAAGGGTCGTTGGGATAGGTGTGCCCCTTGAGCGATCCGATCAGGAACTCGTACCGGAAGGGACCGGTTAGCCGGGATAACAGCGGAATACTCAGCGGCTCGATGCGGTTGACGCGGAAGGAGTAAATGTTTTCGGCGTTGTTGGAATAGGCCATGCCGCCGCCCAATCCGGGGCCAAGCCAATCGTCCTGTTTGCCGAACGAAATCTCGTGATTAAGATAGTGGGCGGAGGCGTAGGCTTCGACTACGCGTCCCTGGGTGGTGGTGCCGATGGGGCCCGATGGAATAGTGGTCTGAATGTACGGGAGTCCCGTGGCTGGATTGATGGTTATCGGCAAGAGGCCTACATCCTCTGCCGCCAGCCTCTGGCTCAGCGCAGCCGAGTAACCGGCGGCCGAGGGCGCACCCTGAAATTCGCCGCGCGCATACAGCAGAAACCGGCCCACGGAAACATAGCCGCTGGCTCCGGAGTAGTCGTTAAAGCCGCTCGAGTAGGGGCGGCCGTAATCGTTGATAACCGTCGAGCCCAGATGGTAGCTATCGCGCAGCGGCGTGCCGCTGATGGCCCGCTCCACTGAGTAGACCGATTCCACGCGCGTGCCGCCCTCATGCGCCAGGCAGGGGCCCTGCATGTCGTCGCGCAGCAGGTGAATCAGCGCATCGTAGATGCCCTTTGCTTCGTCGGTGGCTTGATCCGCATCCTCTTCCGCGTCCTCGATGCGCTCGCCCGTCTCCTCCAGCGCATGCTCCAGGCTCGAACGCGTCCACGGGCGCATTCCCAGATAGACACTATCGATATAGCCCATCGAGTAAAGCCGCAGCACCGCCGCGTAGACCCAGCTGTCGACCGGAATGTACGGCGAATCAAGTGCCGACGGTTCGCAGACCGTCTCCGGCCGGCCGGTGTTGCTGTCCCACTGACCGGTTTCAGCTCCCGTTTTTCCAGACTGCCCGGCTGCCAGCGCGCCGCCGCTCACAAGCACAAGCCCAGTTAGCAGCGTTGCGAAGCAAACAGCCCGTGTCCCGTCCAAACGTCCGCTCGATTTCATACGCTCATTCGCTCCCCCGAAATTTGTGAGTCCATCTACGGTTATTACCGTGTGCCAATGAACTCGATGCAAGATACAACCGCAGCCTGCAACTCGCAATGCGCCGCGCACTCCTTACACCGTCTCCATACTGTTAGTTGTTATAAAGCCTGCTAACTCGAACCAACTACATTGGCAACATACCACTTATAAGCTTCCTTCATGCCGGCCTCAAACTCCGTTGGAGCGCTCCAGCCCAGGGCGCGCAGGCGGCTCACATCCATCACCTTCCGCGGCATGCCGTCGGGCTTCGACCTATCGAGCGTGAAACTCCCTTCCCATCCGATGACCTTGGCGATGCTTTGAGCCAACTCCAGAATCGTCATGTCGCGCCCGGTTCCCACGTTCAGGAACATCTCGCCTGAATAATTCTTCATCGTAAAGACGCAAGCGTCGGCTAAATCCTCCGAGTAAAGGAATTCGCGCCTCGGCGTGCCGCTGCCCCATAACTCAACCGTTGGGCTGTTGGCGGTCTTGGCTGCGTGGATCTTCATAATCAGCGCAGCCACCACGTGGCCGCCTTGTACATCGTAGCGGTCTCCCGGACCATACAGATTGGTCGGCATCACGGAAATAAAATCGCAGCCATACTGGCGGCGAAAGGCCTCACATAACTTGATGCCCGCGATCTTGGCGATCGCATACGCCTCATTGGTGGGCTCCAGCGCCCCTGTCAGCAGCGCTTCTTCCCGCATCGGCTGCTCTGCAAGCCGCGGATAGATGCACGACGAGCCGAGAAACAAGAGCTTCCTGACCCCTGTGCGCCATGCCGCATGGACGATATTGGTTTCGATAACCAGGTTTTCGTAGAGGAACTCCGCCGGGCGCGTCGCGTTCGCCATAATTCCGCCCACCGTCGCTGCGGCAATGAAGACTGCCTCTATCTTCTTGTCTCCCATCCACGCGTTTACATCCGCCTGGCGCAGCAGATCGAGTTCGCTGCGCGTCGCAGTTACAATCTCGCAACGCTCGCGAGCCAGCCGCCGCACAATCGCCGAACCGGCCATGCCCCGGTGCCCCGCAACCCAGACACGCCGTCCCGCCAAATCGAAGCTACTCATGGTCGCTCCCCCTGGCGCGGGATTGCCTGGCAACAACCTTCAAATCCGAGTTCAACATATCCGTGACTAGCTCGGGAAACGCCACCGTGTGCTTCCACCCCAGAACACTGTGCGCTTTGGAAGCATCGCCCAATAGAAGGTCGACTTCAGTCGC
>Ga0326728_10013234_pt1 | contig 17992 bp, 15 predicted proteins | sample MB3enrmetagenome_FD_207602 | JGI IMG/M metagenome (GOLD analysis project Ga0326728, IMG submission 207602) | Lab enriched peat soil microbial communities from McLean, Ithaca, NY, United States - MB31MN | ecosystem: Environmental > Terrestrial > Soil > Wetlands > Peat | place: USA: New York... | reverse complement strand
CTTGGCTAGAAGGTCTGGTATGTCATTGTCATCAATTGGCGTACGAGTGTCGCTTAGGCTGAAACCATCTGCGGTTAGATCATAAAACCAAACGCTTTTAGTGCTTTTTCCCTTCTTGAATATAAGTATGGCTGTGCCAACGCCGGAATAGGGCTTGAACACCCCGGATGGCATAGAAATGACAGCTTGGAGGTCACATTCTTTGAGTAACATTTGTCTAAGCTTGGTCGCAGCATTCGTGGAGGCAAATAGTACACCGTTCGGGACGATGACTCCGGCACGGCCATCTATCGCCAAATGGTCGATGAACCATTTGAGGAAGAGCAACTCCGTGTCGCGGGTGTTGAGGCCGTGGTTTAGGTCCGACAGGATGGATTCCTGCTGGATGCTCCCTGCAAATGGCGGATTGGTCAGGATGACGTCGTACGCGACGCCTGGGTAGGCGCCCCCTTTACCGGTGGTTAGCGGGTTATAGAACTCTATATCTGCTTTTTCGAGTTGATGCAGGTATAGGTTCAAAATGGCGATTTTTACCATGTTGGCGTCGTTGTCAAAGCCCGTAAAAGCCCGCTCCTCGAGGAATTTCCAATCAGCGGGTTTGAGACGGTCTCCTGAGACATGACCTTTCGCCAAATCTGCCTTCGAGGTGTTTGATCGCAGAATATGCTGAAAGGCTGCGATGAGGAAGCCCGCCGTCCCGCAGGCGGGATCACATATGCGCTCACCAGGCTGGGGGCTTACTATTTCGGCGATCATATTGATGATATGTCGCGGGGTGCGGAACTGTCCGTTTGTGCCGGACATCGAGATCTGGCTCAAAAGGTATTCGTACATATCCCCTTTGAGGTCCTCGCCATCATGCGGCTTTAGGTCCAGGGCGTGGATGGCCTGGATCACGGCGCGAAGCGTAGGTCGGTCGTAGATTTTGAGCGTGGCCTGCTCAAATAGAAGGCGGCCCGTGGCCGAGAGGTCCGGCAGTTCGTGCAGGCTCTCCATAGCGGCACGCACGGCGTCGAAAAGTTCATCTCCCGTAAGCGTTACAAAATTCCCCCAGGAGCGTTTCGCCCAGGTGCCAGAGAAGATGCGTTTATACTTTTTGTCCAGGCCGGCCAACGTTTCATCTTTCTCGCTCAGCAGGCGCAGGAAAAGCAGGTAGGAAATCTGTTCGATGGAATCCATCGGGTTATTGACTCCGCCCGAAAACAGGATATTCATCAACTGATCGACTTTCTGCTTAAGGCCTGAGGAATGAAAGTTGGTCATTCGACTCCTCGTGAGGCAGGGATCGACTGGCGTACGAAACTCGACTGACGGAGCGCCTCAAATACACCTTCTCTTTCTGAAAACTGCGTCAGCGCTTCCAGGCCACCCAGTCGGTTGAATTGAGTATTGGAGAAAAGAGTCATGTCCCCTTGCATAAAGCGCTTGAGTGCGCCGGGGTCGTCCGCGACGAGATTGGCGGTCGCTTGGAGCCACTTCTGGTCGCCGTAGCGGAGATTGAAGCGCGAGCTGATCGAATCTACCGTGTCAGTGACCAGCGCATCTTTGGTTGGTAGACTTTTTTTGCCGAGAGCGTTGTAGACAAAAGCGGAAGGGGTAGCCGGAACACCATAGGATGCGACGAGTTTTTCGGGAGAGTAAAACATCTTGGGCTGATGGAAGAAGCGCTCCTGAAGAATGGATTCGATGGAGTCATCGTCTTCCGATTCCACGGCTTCTTTGAACGGCGGGTCCTTTTTAGCGAAAGCGGAAACGTCCCGCTCAAAAGATCCCCGGAACGTCATGGCGTCAACCTTCTCACCATTACCCAAAAGCTCACGTAACTTTCCCCCACGGTTGGTTTTCGCGTGGGCGGATCACTTTTCCCAGTTTTCCAGCGCTCGGTCGCCATGGCAACCAGGTTTCTCGCGTCTTTCGGCGCCTTTGGCTACCGTCTGAAGCGGTTCAGCTTATGCCGGAATCAAATGTCGGCCCTTTCGGGCAGTTTTCTCCCTTCGTCCCCGCTTTTCCCGGGGACCTTATCCGTCAATCGTCACTCGGAACTTCTACAAAAGGTCTACGTTACCCAGACCCGCGCCCCTAAAGTCGCCCAATGGGCTTCTTCAAAGACCTTTAAGTGCGGATACCCCTCGGGAATCTTCAGCCACAGGGCTCTGGCTCTGCGGCTCACGATCCCGGCCAGGCGAATCATCCGAAACCTCACCGTCTTGATCGTCGCCGTCTGCCAGCTCTCCGGCAACGCCAAATGCTTGAATGCCGCAAACACCACATGCGCCAAAATCGAGATCTGAAAATACGCCGCATTGGCCATCAGCGACCGGCACGGCAGCTTCGATAAAGCAAACCCGCCCACCTGCTCCTTGTTCACATTCTCCGACTTGTCCTGCCGATTGCGGTGAAACTGCATCACCAACTCGGCGCGTCCCTCCAGATCGGCCATCACGGCGTGATAGGCGTAGGGGTCGGCATCGAACAGGTCCCGCTCCTCCTTCGGCCAGCGCAACACGATCATTCGATAGCTCGACAAGTCCTGGTCCCCAAAGGCATGCACCGTCTCGGCAATCTCCGTCTTCTTGTGCGGATACGCCGGAACCTTGTATTTTCGCCACTCCTTCTCGGGAATCGATCGGATCGTTTCCATCACCGCCTCGTCCTTGCGCGCCGTGATCGTAAAGTGAACTTTCGCTTCCTCACAGACCCGCACCACCTTCGCCTGGTAGCCCGCACTGTCCGATCGCACGATGATCTCTAACGTCGGAAACTCCGCCTTCAACACCTCGATCACCCGCTTGAGCAGCCCCGCCAGGTTCGCCATCGGGCTGGCGTTGCCGGGCCGGAACAGGCCCGCCACCGGCATCTTCAGTTCCGCGCAACTCACCATCACCGGACAATAACCCCATTCCCCTTCATAATTCATCGCAACGCCCGTCTTCTGCGATTCCACCATGAGCGCATCGATATCCAGCGTCACCCGCTTGAGCCCCTTGGCCCGGATCACTTTCACCGCCGCCTGCCCGATCACCTCGCCCAACCGATAGACCGTTGCCCCTCGAAAACGCCGTAACGTCTCGCCCAGCGTATTCGACGCCGGCACATCGCCCCACAGCTCCCTGAGCCCCTCGTCGCCCTGCAGTAACGATATGTCGTCTAACGCGACGCCCCCAGCTTGAATCAGCCCCATCAGCGAAAAGATACTTTCCGCCGGACTATAGCCACGGTCCCGTTCCTTAAGCGGCAACCGATTCAGCGCCTCCTCCAGCCCCAGACTCTTGCCCATCCCCAGCACCATCGGCAACCCCGCAAACGACGTCACGGCCGCTTTTGTCGTCGACACCTTGTACCGGTCCAGATTCTCAAGTATCATCAGTGCCCCTCGCAATTTGGTTTGATCGCTGACTTGCGAGGTATTTTATTGCCTCTGGAAGCTCCGTGCCATCAAAAAATAACGCGCTGCACGATGTCCCTCCCAGCTCCGATTTCGGCCCCTCTTTTTTCACCGCTTTGGTGAAATCCGCTACCCCTCCCGAAAATCGGTTTGTACTCATCTGAAATCTGCTTCTGACTCGATGGGTCCCCCGCCTGCGACCGCGGGGGATGACGTCAGGGACGGCTTAGCGGATTATTTGGGCCATTAGGGCCGACGATGCGGACTTCCTCAGAAAGGATTACATCATGGCCTTGCCAAGTCGGAATCTCCGCTACCGGCGGCGGAGCAGGAGGCGGCGGGCCATCGCCGATCGTGATCCCAGGCCCAACTCGTCCGGTCGGCTCTTCGCCACCCCCGCCTACCGGCCTTTTCCCTGGGCCCGGCGTCGGCAATGCGGCAGAGTAGTCATATTTATCTTCAAAGTATTCCGCTACGGCGCAGAAGTCGATCAGGAAATATCGCTGCTTTTCGTATTCCGTGGTACCAATGCGGAAGATATATCGGCGCGTGCCGCGACCCTTGATCTGGATGTATTCGGTGGGTGAAAAGATCGGGCGCATGAGGACCACATTCAAGAGGTCCTTGCAGTTGTAGCCTGTGGAAAGCATATCCACCGATATGGCCACGCGCTCAGAGCGCTTGCCATCTCGAAAATCCTTGGCGATGTCGGCGGCATCCTTGATGCGCGAGGTGATGGTGACGGCCAACCCCGGCTGTATTTCATTCAGCATTTTGGTGATGGCCGTCGCGTGGTCCTGGTTGACCGCAAAAATGATGGATTTTCCAATTTGCCCCGAAGGATCTTTCTGAGCATGCTTGAGAAAGGCCTCGCACATCACACGATTGCGCTCCGGGACAAAGATCTTCCGTTCCAAATCCTTAATTTTGTAATTCTCTTCGCGCTCGTCAATCAATACGGCCCACCCTTTTTCGGCCAGCGCCTGGGTGGTGATGTCGGAGCGTAGATCAATAATTTTCGGAGGGCAAAGGAACGGCCCCTCCGGGTCCTTGGAGGCGTCAATGATGTCGTAGCGGAAGGTGGGCTCCCCCGGCTCGCAGCCGAAGTAGTGATAGGTGTCTCGGAGTTGCCGGGCTTCAAGGGACTTGGGGTCGTCCTGGCCCAGACGCGCCAAATCCACATTTTTCAAATAAGCCTTGGGCGTGGCCGTGAGACCAACGCGTGTGGCCTGGAAATATTGGACGCACTCGCGTGCGTCCCCATAGATGGAGCGGTGCGCCTCGTCGTTGATGACCAGATCGAAATGGAAGGGCGTGAATTCGGTCCGGTAGCGGCGGTCGGTCATGAGAGACTGGATGGTGGCTACCACTACGCAAGAGCCCAGGAGCTCGGCCGGGCGGCGGCGAGCGGTGCGGAAAACAACCGGGCTGTATTCCCGCAAGATCACGCTGAAATCTTCCATCGTCTGCTTGGCCAGCTCGATGCGGTCGACGATGAAAAGCACGCGTTCGGCGTTGCGGGTTTTAAGAAACCGGCGGATGAGAGCGGCGCAAAGGAGGGTCTTGCCGGTGCCCGTGGCCATTTCCAGCAGGAATTTGCGCTTTCCTTGATCATCGAACTGTTTGGCGATCGTATCAATGGCCCGGACTTGATAGCCGTGAAGGGTGATCTCCGGCTTGAAGGCTTGAATGTATCCAGGGCCCACTTTCTCGGTCATCAGCGGCCGGGGTGGTTGCAGATTCTTTAAACGCAGGCGCTCAAGATCGTCAGGAGAAGGCAGATGCTCGATGCGGAAGGCGTCCCGCTGATCCGCGCGCTGGTAGTTCCAGAACCAGTGCTCGTGGCCATTGGAAAGGATGACGAATGGAGCCCGCATGTTTTCGGCATAGCCTCGCGCCTGCTCTTTGGCATCGTAGGGGTCTTTGTCTTCCCGCTTGGCTTCCAGAACGCAAAGAGGTCCATGCGCATTGCAGAGCGCGTAATCGGCGCGGCCGTTGCGACCGTCCAACTCAAAACGGACCTGTTTGGGGTCCAACAGATTCCAGCGCGCCGCTTCCAGGGCCTTATCGATCAATATTCGGGAAAAGGCTTCAGGTTGGGAGGTAGGCATCGGCCACTATTCTGACACAATCCGTGGAGGGGTTCCAGCTTGAAATGAGTAGAACCTGCAGCTGGAAATCACTTTAGTACACAGGCTTTCTAGCTTTTTCTGATGGCTTAAAGTGTTCGCAATCACACAGAGAACATTTGCGGCTAATCGGCCGGTGCGATCTCTCGCGATGCGAACACTGACAAAGACTCATGGCTTTTGTCTGGCTCCAACCGAAATCTTGATCGAATTTTTTCATAGGAGGCTTGTGATATGTGCTCGGGCGGGCGCTGGCACCGTAACCCCCACAATCTTCTCTGCAGATTATACTTCCGTATGATTCAGTCTTCGGACGTTTTCAGATTTTAATTGTCGTTCAAATGCCAAGTTCCTGGTCGTAGGCGGGTAACCTTCTAAGGACGGCGCGGCGGCGAAGACTTCCATTGTTGCGGCGCGGAGATACTTTCAGAGTGGGACGTGCGCCTTGGGAGGGTGCGTATTGGAGGTTAAGAGAACGGCGCTTCATCTCCTTTTGAGCAAACCCATCAGAGGTGGCTGCGTCAAAAATTAAAAATCAGGTCGTGGTGAAAGATGTGGGAGGCGGTTCAGCGATGGTGGTCACAAACTCTCTCAATTCGTCGATCTCTTTCATCTCCGAAACCGTCGCCTCGGACTTGGAAAGCTTCATTTCTTTTTGAGCTTGGTGGAGTTTGTCAAACACGATTTTGAACCGGCCTTTTTGGGCCATGGATGATTTTGCTTTTTTCATTCGACAACCTCCTTTTTAGACTGGGCTTCGATCTGTCTTCTCGCGTCGGATAAATCAATCTCTGCCGAACACTTGGGACACTTGAACTTATTGTCTTTCGGGAAGAAATCCCTCCTTTAATGATACACCTTTTTCCAAGTTGGCTTGAAGCTTTGAAACCTGTTTGCAATTGGTGCACTGTACCTCTAGTTCGACCGTCCGAGCCTGATCAAAGATCTTGGATGGGGGCGGCACCATCGGCGCAAGATGCTTATAGATCTGCGAGGCCGGCGTTTCGTAGACCTTATATATGTTGGTCCCGAAAGTCATTTGAAGCAAGGTGTAATATCGCTGTATGGCGTCGTTCAGGTCCGGCGTTTTTGAGAAATCGGTGATTTTAAGCTTCATTTCATTGAAATCCTGAAGCTTGATGGATCGGCCATGCGACAGCCACTTGCTGTGGTTTCGGAGAATCCTGGCAATTTCCTTGGCTCGCTTCTTGCGATCCTCATCGGTGACGGGTTTACCGGTCGTGGAATGCGTGGTCCAGTTTTTGAATTTGTACTTCGCCAGCCACTTGGTCACCAGCTCTTCAGCAAATTTCTGAGCGTTTTCGGCGTTCTGAAGCTCGCCGGGAGAAATCGCCTGAAGGATCGGCACGTACGCTTTATTGAGAATGCCGGTTTTTTCCACTTCCGACTTGATCTTCTCAAAGCCCTCCAGCAGAGCGTCGGCGGAGAATACCTTGCCCTGCCAAAACAGTTGGGCGTCAATGGGGCCGAGGGCGGAGGATTCATCCATAAGGATTTCATCTCCCGACATAGCAATAATCGTGCCAGCGCTCTTGGCCCAGCCCGGAATGATAAAAGCCACGTCGTCAAACTTATTCCGAACGGCTTTCACGATGTCTTCCGCCGCTTCGCCGGAGCCGCCCGGCGTTTGGAGGATGATATCGACTGCCGAACCCGTCAATTGAGAAAGCTGGTCGTTGATAGGCAATAAATCGGAAAAATTGATCGAAATCGGCGCATTCGCTTTATCGAAATCAGCGGCAAATACGAGTATGGCTCTGCCTCGGATCTGAGAGATCCGATTCAACTGCTTTTTGCGTTCCGCTACCAGATCTAGAAAGCCAAATTGTTTTTCGAGATATTCGCTGTAGATGCCCATGAGAGGATGCCTTTCTGTTTGAGACGCATAATTATACGAAATAGGGAACCGTAGGAGGACGAAGGAAAGCATTCATTCTCGTTCGAGACCCTTGAATGGAGGCTGTGTCCGTGCCGGTTGCCAAGGTGCGTACAAATCTGCGGAGATTTTGAGAGGCGCGATGATGCGGCTAATGAGCGGGCCGACTTCGCCCCAACTGAGCTGGCCCAATCCGCAGCCCAGCGCCGGGAAGGCCATGGATTTGATTCCCCAGGCTTCATAATGACGCGCCAAGTATCCGAGACCGGCGGCGATGGTCTCCAAACTTGAGCGGTCGCGCCAGTGATGCTTGGTCGGGAAATTCAAAATCCAGGGTTCCGAGGCCGGTTTGTAAAGATAGGGAGCGCCGAGCAGCACATCGCCCCGTTGGCACCGAGCCACGTAATCCCGATACATCTCTGGGAAACGGTTCTTGAATTCACGCGCGATGCCGTTTCCCATGACGCCGACACAGTTGACAGCGTTGACCAGCGTCTGGGCTTTTGAATTGAACAAGCTGCCCCTGGTGACCAATCGAACGCCGTCTTTTCGCGGCACGTCTGTCGGCAAATCGTTCGTGGCCCGGAATCGGCCTTCGCCTCCACAGTCGTCACAAGTCTCCACACGGCGGTTGTTGCCGACGCATCCGGCGCCCGTGCATCGCGGGCAGATGAAGGATGCCTCTTGTTCGTGGGAATGGCTTTCCTCGAGAATGGCGGGCTTTACCGGTTTCTCCCGTTCAATGAGATCGGCCAGCACGTCTCCATGGCAAGCCAGCGGCTTGCAATAACAGCCCAGTCTCTTGCCCTTGAGCTCAGGAAGGGATTTCAAGAGTTCCGGCTGCTCAGCGATCCAGGCGCGATATTTTTCAATCACTTCCTTGCGGTTGCCATCTGGGCCGATCCTGAAGGGGTTTCCCCATTTAGAAGGACGCCCGATATAGACATCGTAGGACTGATTGATTCTAACGACGGTCGTCACAAAGAACTCCTCCTTTCCTCCGGAGCGCTTTTAAGTTTAACGGCGGCCCCAGCTCGCCTGCGGCGAGGGCCGTCGCTTTCGCGGGCTTGCGACCGCTCCAGGTCGCTCCGGTGCGATGGAGTCACGTCAAGGGGTGCGGGCTGCGATGAACGGGGCCCCTGCCCCATTAATTCTCGCCCTTCCCTTGACGGCTCCTTCTTGAGGACGCCGGAAGCGGTCCAGGCCTCCCCGCTCCCTTCGGGCCGGTCGATTCCTGGGCGGGACCGCTTCCGGCTCGCCGTTCGTCTCCCGCGTCTCCGCGGAAAGCGGAGCCTCAAAGGGAGAAACCACCATGACCAGTCCAAAAGAAGGGAAGAAAGACGCCAGAATCCAGAACCGCGACGAGGCGACCACTAACGGAAATTTCATCAATTTAGAGGCACATGCCAAGGGGATCAGTCTTCTGCTGACATCCGGGCTGACGATCTATCTCGCCTGGCGGAACCAATATTTCGACGCTCTGTGCGGCTCGTGCCTTGCGCTGGCGGCAGCCACCAGCGACCGCTTGAAAAAGATCAAGATCGGTCGCCAGGGGCTTGAATCCAATTGGGAATCGCTTCGGCAAGGCAGGCCGCCCGGCCATTAAGCGGCCAGCCTATCTTCAGCCGCCGCGCGCTTCAGGATGCACCCGTTGGTCTTCGTCATGAGCTGCATCCTGGAGGCGTGGACCTTGAGCGCCGTGCGCGCGTCTCCGCCGGAGGTCTTCCAGCGGTCGCTGCGCAGCCGGCCTTCCACATAGACCGCGCTCCCCCTGGCCAGATGGCGGCTGCAATGCGCCGCCAGACGGTTCCAGACGGTGACCGGAACGAAAGTCACCTCCTGTTTGATTCGGCCCGCGCCGTTCCGATACGAGCGGTTGACCGCCAGGTTCAGATGGACGATCATTTTGTCGCCCACGACCGAACGCACTTCGGGGTCGTGGGTCAATCGCCCGGCCAGACGAACCTCGTTGACATGAAGCATCCGCAGGCCCTTCTTTTGGGGAAGGCCCGGCGGCGCTTCTTGCAGTACAGATTCACTCATTAAAATGACCTCCTTATTTTGGGTTTGAATCAATCGCCCAGTTCCTGTCCTTGATGGCGGCTCTCTTCCCGGGTGAGCGATTGCACCTTGAAGGCGTCGAAGCGCAATTCCATCCGCTCCTGACCGTCCGGGCTCTTCCAGGAATGCGAATGGACCCGTCCTTCGATATAGATCGGGTTCCCATCCCGCAGGAACGGCCGGCAGGAATTCGCCAGCGTCCCGCCGACGGCCACAGGGACAAAGGTGGTCTGCTTTTCATCCCGGTCCGAAACGTCCCGGTAGTCTTTCTCGACCGCCAGACGGAATTGGATGACCCTCCGCCCGTCAAGACCGCGATAGACGGCATCGCCCGCGACGCGTCCCGCCAGACGGAAGTCATTGGCACGGGACGCATCGAGCGGAGTATTTCCTGCGGTGTTTTCATGATCAAGCATGTGACAGCCTCAGTCGCCGACTTCCTGTGCCTGACTCCGGGCCTGTCCACGCGCCAGCGACTGCACTTTGAAGGCTTCGAGGCGCATGATCGAGCGCTTCTGACCGTCCTTGGTCTGCCAGGACTGCGAGCGCAGCCGTCCTTCGAGGTAGACCGGGCTGCCCTTCTTGAGGAAACTGCTGGCGCGGTCCGCCACGATTCCCCAGACGGCGCAGGGGACAAAGGACACCTGCTTTTGCCATACGTTCTTCGCGTCCAGATACTTCTTCTCGACCGCGATATCGAAGTTGGCGACCTTCTGATTGCCGACCGCGCGCACGACCGGATCGCGGGTGAGGCGTCCGGCCACACGCACATCATTGATGGCGGGCATGCGCACGCCGTTGGAAGCCGCGGGCTGCGCTTGGGCAGGCGCGGTCGCCGCATCCGCCACCTGAGCCGCCGGGGCCGGTTGCGAAGGCGCAGCGGAGGATTCCCGTACGCCGGCCAGCGATGGATAGTTTTTGTAATTCTTCCGATTCGGCGCTTCGCGCGGCAGATTCTCCGCAGCCTCTTTGGCAACGCTTGCCTGAGGGGTCGCCGACATCTTCTTTATCTGTTCCTGGTGCTCGGCTGCGGGACGCGGTTTGTCGTTCTTTACGTTTGCTTTGACGGCAGCTTTGGCGTTGGCCATGGTTTTGTCCTCCTTAGGATTCGATCCCGAGCACGCTTCTTGAGAAGTCGCGGGGATTCGTCATGCGGCGTTTTGAGGTTCGTCCTGGATGTTGAATTCATCGCGGAGCGTTTTAATCTCCTCGTCCGTCAGGTTGCGCGCTACCGACAGGACCGGCTTGAGCCGTCGGAAGATGGGCGTAATCAGCGGAATGGCTACCGACGGCCGGATCCGGTTCTTAAAGACCGCTTCGTCGAAATACCGTATTTTTCGGGCCCGGATCGGCGGCAGGCCTTCCATGAGGATGATTTCCTCATCGGGAGGCAGCTGCAGAATCTCCTGCGGCAGAAGAAGCGCGCGGGACGTTTGGGAGACCGACCGGCTGCGCGGAGCCCAGGGAAAGCCGGAACGCTCGTTGTAAGACTCGGTGAGCGCTCCATAGGTGCCGAGGAATTTGGAAATCACCTCGGCCGTCTGATAATCCCCTTGGGTGAAAGTCACCTTCACTTTGGACATTCCCAAAAACGAATAAAGTCCGGCACGCTCGTAGTGCCGCTCGAGTTGGGGCAAGTCCTGAATAATCATCATGAGGCGCACCCGGTAGCCGCGAAAGTAGGCGCTCGCCTGCTCAAACTGCGTCATCTTGCCGAGACTGGCGAATTCATCCATGACGAACAAGACCCCGTGGGGCTCCTGCTGGGGATCGGGTTCCTTTTCCGTCAGGATGTCGGTCGCCTGCTGGTACAGAATTTGGAGGAGAGGCTGCAGACGGTGGAGATTGTTGGGTGAAACTCCGACATAAAGCGTGGTCGGCTCTTTCTTGAACCGGCGCAAGTCGAAATCGCTGGCGGACGTGGCGGCGTCGATCAAGGGATTGGCCCAGAGCTCCAAAGCCGAGTTGAGCGTGGAGAGGACGCCGCTTTTTTCCTTTTCCGCCTTCTGGTGAAAGGCGTTCAAGGCCATGCAGGCCACCGGGTTCATCTCTTCGCGGCGGCGGATCACCAGATCCTGCACGAAATCGTAGAAATTGGACTCCCGGATGGCGCAGAGAATGTTTCCGAAGGTGACCGGCGCTTCCGGCTCGTCCAGGAGATGCAGCGCCAGGCCGACCAAGAGCGTCCGCGCTTCGTTTTCCCAGAAGTCATGTTTCGGCAAAAGCAGATGAGCGATCTTTTGCAGATCGTCAATGCGAAGGCCGGGATCGTCGCTCACAAACTGAAAAGGGTTATAACGATGCGTGCGCCCGTCCGGATCGCCTGGATTGAAAAAGAAAACCTTCTGCCCATGCTCGGCGCGGTAGCCGGAGGTGAGGCGAAAATTCTCACCTTTCACATCATGGACGATGGCGGAATCGGCCCAATGGAGGAGATTCGGGACCACGATGCCGACCCCTTTCCCGGAGCCGGAAGGCGCAAAGCACATGACATGTTCCCAGCCCGGCATGCACAAAAGACGCCCATGGCGTTTTCCCAGAATGAGTCCGGTCGGACTGAACAGCCCGGCTTTTCGGACCTCGCGAGTCCCCGCCCAGCGGGCATCGCCGTAAGCGCCGGAGCGCGTTCGGCTTTTGAGAACCATGCCGATCAGAAGTCCGAGCAAGAGTCCGGACAGCGCCGCACAGAGATGAACGAGAAGCCTGACGGGTCTAAGGGCGAAATAAAGCGGCCAATATCGCCAGATCGCCCACGGCGTCGCCTGTTGGAGAGGCAGACGCCCCAGGATGCAGAAGAAAAATCCCGCCAGCCATGACCAGGATAGAAGAACCGTTAAACCGAGCGCCGTCCAGAACATAACCTGCGAAGCCTTCATGACGAATACCCCCTGTAGTAAATTTCAGAAACGTAGCGCCGCCCCTGATCACCGCGCTTGAGCTGAATCACAATCGGAATGACGTGCCGGATATATTCGAGAACCTGCGGACGCGACAGCCCGAGATCGGCCTGCATCACCATGAGCGCGAGCTGCTCAAAAGCCATGAGAGGCGAATCCGCATGGACCGTGGTCATGGAACCCGGATGACCGGTATTGATCGCGCGCAGGAATGCGAAGGCTTCGGCGCCGCGCAGTTCCCCCATGATGAGGCGGTCCGGCCGCAGACGCAAAGCGGCCTCAATGAGCTGCTGCGGGGTCACTTGAGCGTGCCCCTGATTGCCGCGAGAACTTAATAGATGCACGCGATTAGTCTGAGACAGACGCACTTCACGGGCATCTTCAATGGTGATCAGGCGTTCGGCGTCCGGAATTTCATGCAAGCAGGCATTCAAGAAAGTGGTTTTGCCAGTCGAGGTGCCGCCGGCGATAAGCATGTTTTGACGGGTCTGAACGGCGGTCGTGATGAAACCGGCAAAATCATTCTTCCTGAGCAAGCTCACCAGAAGCGGATCTTGAGCGGCTTCCTCCTGGGTCATGGCCGTGTTTTGAAACGCTCCTTGCGCCGCCAAATCGGCCAACTCCAGCTGTTTAACGCAGGGCTTGCGAATGGAGAGGCAATAATCCTCGGCGGCAGGCGGCAGGACGATCTGGACGCGATAGCCTTCAGGGAGCGTAGCCGAAAGGAGCGGCTTTCTGAAGGAAATCTCCTGCTGCGTAAATTCCGCAATAAGGCCCGCCATCAGCTTGAGGTGTTGAGCGTCCAAGTCCGGCAGGTCCAGGCGCGTCATGCGCCCGTCCTGCTCCATCCAGGCCTCGCCGGGCTTGTTGATCGACATCTCAGTCACGCCGTCCATCGCCAGCGTGGCGGACAAGGGAGACAGAAATGTTTCCAGCGCCACCTGGCTCATGGGATCACCTGGACGCGGTTCGTGGTGAGCTGGGCCGGATCAAAATAAAGGTCGCGGGCGACAAAGACTTTGATTGCCGCGCCCTGATGAACCGTCACGGTGGGTTTGATGCGGACAAAAACGCCCAACACGCTGTTGGCGGCTTCGTTAAACCCCTGCGATACGGAGCTGCGGTAGGTCGAAAGCGAGTTGTTGTTATCCTGAGGGGATACGCCGACCATGGAAGCGGACGCCCCGATCACCGAGAGGAGCGTGGCCGCGCCAAACATCGTGAAAAAGTGGCGATTGACTTTGCCTTCCACGCCGGCCTGACCCAGGGGGTCCGTGCCGCCTGAGTCGAGCGCGATATCGATCCCGTCCGGCCGGATGACGCGCTGCCAGATGACAAAGACCCGGCTTTGTCCCTGGGCCACATCCGAGTCGTACTGGCCGACGAGGCGCGAGCCTCTCGGCAGAAGCACGGTCCGGCCGGTGTCGCCGTAGATATCGTTGGAGACGAGCGCGCGGAGCATGCCCGGATGGTCGGTATTGATGGCGGTTTCAAGCACGGCGTCGAGAAGCTTTCCCTGGGCGATCATGTATTCACGGTCCCCGAGCGCCGTGCTATGGACGCTGGCGCCGGCGGGGGTGGGATGAAATCCAGTCGGCATGGGAAGGCCGGGCGCGGCCTCCGACGATGGCGTCCCAGCCGACGACATAGCCGCGTTATTGCTGAAAATCAGAATCGGGGAACGGCGGCGCACTTCCTGGAGCGACTCCCCATCGGATTTCTGCAAGGCGGCGGGCGGGACGAGCGTTTGAATGGAAGCCAAAGACGGAGGCAAATTCGCCTGCAAGGCGGGCTCCGGCCCCTGTGAAGGGTCGCTCATTGGGACGGACGTTTTGCGGCTCGACGGTTTTAAGAGAAAAATGATCAGAAGCCCAAACCCCGCCAGGACGAGGAAAGCGGTCGTGGTAAAAGACGCTCCCGACCTGACGGCCGTGGGAATTTCGTTCGCCACCGTCGGAGGCGGGTTCTCGCTATTTTCCGGCGTCGGCGTCTGCATCCGGGGTCTCCTTGTCTCCTGGCCATCCATGAACGAACTTTCGCTGATTGATGGCGGTGGCGGCTTCCTTGCCGTTCCTCATCGTGTAAAAGTCGCCCAGGCGCTCGACGACCGCGTACTGGCCTTCCATGCGGTAGTTGACGAGGCTCTCCTTGCCGTCGCCGCCCACCACAAAGATCGCGGGCAGCTCGCGCTTGGGATCAAACTCGAAATACGTAAACTGCCCGTCATCAAAGACGTGCAGGGGACGTACGCGTGTAGAACCCGCGAGCCGGTAATCGAGGTTGAAGCTCGGACCATCCTTGCCGGCGGCGCTCGGGATCAGGGAAGCGAAACTCTGGGTTTCGGGATAACGGAAGCGCACCAGATAGGTGATGTCGCCATGCGTGGATGGCGAGCGGGCGCTCAAGTCAAAGATATAGGTGCGTTTGCTGGTCACCAAGGAAAGGTTGGTGCGCGCGTCCCTCGCCATGGGTTTGATGAAGACGTGCTGCCCGGACCCAACGATCTGCCAGCCGACCGAGTCGCCCGCCGCGATGGTTTTGATCTCTTCGGCATCGCCGATCTGGATGTCGATCTGGTAGCCGTAATAGGCGACGAGCTTATAGACCTCGCTCGCGTTGTAGCTGAGGAGCTTTACGCGGGCATCCGTCGCCAGACCGCGCGGCAGGCTTTCTGCGTGGACCGGCCAGACGCTCAGCAATAGGCCAAGGGTTAAAAGCTTTTGAAATGGAATCATGGGACCACCACCTCCTGATCGATGCGGTAATGCGTGACGCAAAAACCGAGCGGGTTGACGAGACGCTCGGCTTCCCCGCCCGGCACGGAACCAAACTTGAAGGCCACCGTCGCGATCCACTCGGAGGGCGAGGGGAGGGAGGAGGATCGTTGGACGGTGGCCGAAAACCGTATCTGCGCGGTCGATGAGTTCAAGAAAACAATGGATTTGATGCGGGTGAGCCGTCGCCCGGAAGCGCCGTAAACGACCAGGGGGCTGGCCGGGTTGCTGGACGTAATGGCGTCTTTGAAGATGCGCCGTTCAGTCTCTCCCGACATGAGATCGACCGCCCGGTAGTTCTCGGCCAGATCCACAGAATCATAGGTTTCCCGGGCGATGATATAGCGGGCCAGGAAATATTTACGGACGGCCTCGCTGTAGGTCACGGCGTCATCTCCGTTCAAGCGCGTAAGGGTCGTGACCGTTCCGGAAGTTTCTTCCTTGATCAAAAAGGGAACAGACGTCTTGAGAGGCAAAAGACACACTAAAGCAAGCGCCTGGAGCGCGGCCAGCGTCAAGGCCGCGCCGGCCGCGACGAACCAGCGGTTCCGGCTCACATAGATGGACTGATAACGGTCGGCATACCAGTCGTAGGCGTCGTTTTCAGTTTTTGGCGTCGTCATAAGGGGGCTCCAGGGGCTTTCCTTTCAGCAAAGAGCGAGTCTTCCGATAGACCCATCGGCTTCCACGCACAGTCCCGCGACCGAGCTTCTCAAGACCTCGGCGCGCCTGGGTCGCATGAATTTGACTTCGCCCCAGAGCAAAACCGGCGGCCAGGCTCGCCAGATTGCCGGGATGCAGATGCAGTCCGCCGCCCGAGACGCCGGCCGCAAAGCCTGTCACCTGATGCAGCAAGAGAAGCAAGATGAAGAAGGACAAAAGGACAAAGAAACATTCGCGTCCCCCACGCCCGCTGTGAGAAGCGAGCACCTGCTGCAGGCGAATGAGAGCCTGCTGCGGGATTTTGAGCATGAGACCCAGGACGGCCGAGGTGAAAACCGGGATGAGCGCGAAATTAAAGACCTGCCGGAGGTAGTGGTTGAAGAAATCGCGCGTGGCATCGAAGAGGTAGAAGAGAAAGAAAAAGGGCGCCAGTCCCAGCAGAATCGCCAAAGCGAGCTTCGATAGAACCAGGAGATAGAGCGCATATCCGACCGAGATCAGGGTCATATAAAAGACGCTGTAGCTGATGATCAGGAACCCCCATGTGGACCAGCCGGCCATCTGGTGAAGGGTATTGGCCGCCACGATGCCCCGGTCCATGACCTCGCCGAGGAGGCTGTTGGGGTCCCCTGAGCCGCCGCTGATCGCGCTCATCAGCTGATCAGGACCCTGCGTGAACAGATTCGCAAAATAGAGCGCAAAGAAATCCCAGCGCGTGACAAAGGCGGTGACGAGCGCCATGACCGCGAAATGCCGGACCGTGCGCCACAGATCGAAAGGCAGGCGCCCCGTCAAATGCCCGACGCCAAAGAGGGCGACGTAGAGAATCAACAGGAGCCTGAGCGTGGTCGCCATGGCCCCCGAGAGCGCTTGATACGTCGTTTGCATCGAGGTCTGGATCGACGCATCGACAAGGTTCAAGATGGCGCTGATGCCAAAGAAAGAATCCATAATCGTTAGTTGCTGAAAAACTCCGATTCCGCTGCCTGCCCGTTCGTGAGGCCGTTTTGAGCGTTGCCCGCGAGATAAAGCGCCATCGCATGGGTGCGCAGGATCTCGGCGTTGATCTGCGCCTGTTTGACGGCCACCGCGGTATTCAAATCAATCGCCGCTTTGACCGTGCTGGTTTGCTCGATCTTGTCTTTCAAGACCTGAAGCTCGGCCAAATGCGTTTTCAAGGCGTCGAAGGTTCCCTGGCCCGCGCTCATGCCGGAGATGGCGGACTGATAGGTGACGGCGTAGACGGCGTTGGTGCGCGGGTTCGCGCTTTGAAGGCCAGGGGCCAGCATGGGAAACTGAGCGAGGTTCTGGGTCTTGGCGGCTTGATAGGCGGCCACTTGCGCCGCATCGCCGGGGTTCGTGCCGGTGTTCACCATGTTGACGATGTCCTGCCACGAGGTGGAACCCCAGGCATTGACCGGCGAGCCCAGAGCGCCGAATCCGTAGTGCCCCGTCAAGGACTGAACTTGCTGTTTTAAGAGAAGGATCTGCTCGGTCATGCGCTCAAGCGTCTGCGCATACTGCTCGGTCTGCTGAACGAGCTGGCCCACGGCGGCGACGTCGATCACCGGCAGGGTGGCCTGGGACGCGGAAGGCGCAAAAATCTCGACGACCAGAACGGCCGTTACCATGAAAACGAGCAATCCGGCCGCCCGGTTAAGGAGTACGCCGAACCGGGGACGGCGAATCAGAAACCGTTCAATGGCTCGCATGTTGAACCTCTTTCTCAAAATACGGCAGCCAGGCTTCCGGCCGTTCCCCTGCTGCAAGCCTCGCGCGCTCACAGAGGGGCAGCGTCTCGGCCCGCGCGGAAAGAACCGAGAGCGCGTCCGGCCAATCGCTCAAGTCCGCCCGAGCCACGACCGAATCCGCTCCGTGCTTCAAGAGAAAGTACCTGCTTCCCGGATCAAGATCCTCGCGGATCAGATGCAATTCGCGCTCCGAGAGGCGGAAAACGCTGCGGTAGTGTTCGGTGGCTTTGGGGTTCGGAAAATAGATGTGCGTGGCGGTCTGCTGGATGAGTGTCGGGCTGATCCGCGACGCCATGGCATCCTCGACGCTCTGGGTCGAGAAGATGACGAGGGCGTTTAGTTTCCGGAACGTCTTCAGCCAAACTTCCAGCTCCTCCATAAAAAGCGGATTCTTCAAGAGCGCCCAGGCTTCCTCCAGGACAATGATCGTGGGCG